>JABAHQ010000062.1_pt3 | contig 22268 bp, 22 predicted proteins | sample 7062091 | NCBI WGS metagenome assembly JABAHQ01 (sample SAMN14534359, study PRJNA622989) | marine sediment metagenome | biome: marine biome [ENVO:00000428]; feature: marine pelagic biome [ENVO:01000023]; material: deep marine sediment [ENVO:00002113] | place: India: Gulf of Kutch | collected...
ATTTATAACCGCCGTGTTTTCCGCAGGGACGACATTTCAGACCTTTTAGTTCTACTACCCGGTCATTGGCGCCGTAAGGATAGAAACCGAAGGCCGGAACGGTCGGCCCAAAAATGGCCACAACCGGCGTATTGACAGCAACGCCCAAATGAAGCGGAGCACTGTCATTGGTAACTAAGAGTTGCGATTTACTTATCAATAAGGCTGATTGGCGTAGCGTGAATTCGCCGGTCGCGTCATGCAAGTTTGCGCGGGAGAGATCCCTAATTTGCCGTGCGACCGCTTTATCATTCTCACTACCAATTAAAATTATTTGATACCCTTGATTAACCAACATATCTGCGAGGATAGCAAAATGTTCCGATAACCATCGCTTGGTGGGCCAAACCGAGCCAGGCGCCATCGTGATAATCGTATTGTTGGAAATAAGCTCCCGCTCGCTGAACCATCGGTTTATTTTTTGACGGTCTTCATCGTCAAAGTCTAGTTCCGGAAAAACGTTTTCTTTTACGTTCACACCAAATGGAGCTAATAAATGCAGGTTGCGATTGATTTCATGCACATTTTTCGGATACTCCATGAGCTTGTTGAAAAGAAAATGGCCACTACTGCTGTCAAAACCGATACGCAAAGGGATGTTGCTCCCCCAGGCTAAAAGGGCGCTGCGGATAGAACGATGTGGCACAAGCCCTAAATCATACCGATATGATCTTAACCGCCTGATATATTTGATGAGGTTGACCATCCCTTTCTCTTTTTGGTGCTTGTCGTAAATCCAGAGATTTTTAATTTCGGGGATGGTTTCTAAAATATTTCGCGCAGCCGGAATGGCTAAAAAATCAACTGCGGCGTTAGGAAATAAAGATTTGACTTTCCGGAGGAGTGGTAAGGTCAGTATCACATCTCCTAAAAAAGCGGTTTGAATGATTAATATTCGGCGAGGGTTAAAATCAGAAATGTTCATTTATTCAATTTTTGCCAGCACGTCGATTAAAAAATGAAGATCAAAGGGTTTCACTAAATAGTCTTTAATTCCCCTATTCATTAACCTTTTCTTTTGTTCCCGATCCTCCAATCCGGTGGTGATGATAATGGGCATCTTGGGAAACTCTTTTATGATTTCACTAACCACAAGCTCACCATCTGCGTCCGGTAAAGTCAGATCAATAATGACGGCTTTTAGTTCGTTTGTATTTTGTGAGAAAATCTCGATACCTTGCTTTGCTGTGACGGCTGTCAAAACATGATATCCATGCATTTCCAGCATTTTATTGGTCATCCACAGGGTATCGAAATCATCTTCGACAATTAATATTTTATGTTCTTTAATTTCTTGATTTAACATAAGTTAACTTTAAAAATATAAATTCCGGCTTATCGAAGCTTCCCTTGTTGATATTCCGCTCCAACTCTTTAATTTTTAACAATTTTTCATTTACAGTTGTTAATCTGTTATTCAAATCAATATTCTTTTCCGGATTTATATTATTATTAAACTAACGTTTTCAGTACAAGTTTAAAAGGAGGAATGTTTTGGAATCATTGCATCGCATTCGCCAGGCTTATGATGAAAATTATCGCCAAATGTTGGAGATTATTCAACAAATGGGCGGTGATGAACAGATTAGGTTTCATCGTCAAAGGCGCTCCGCTTTGTATAAAAAGCTAAAATATCTGCAACGTCGTGAACATTATCTTGACGAAGTAGAATCGCGTTTGCAGGAAAGTAGATCCCTAATCCACTAACTTCCGACCGGCGACAAACTGTCTACCTTATACGTTTCGACGAATTCTATGACCTTCTTTTCAATCTTGTCGCAGAGACTGTTCATTTCCTCTTTTAATTTTTGCGGGTCTTCAAACTTCTGCAGGTTCAATTCTTCAAAATTCCAGGAAAGCAGTTCATATTCGTACGGAATTCCAGGTAGCATTTCGGCTAAGCTCTGATGCATTAAAATAATTATGTCGAATCTCTGGTTTTCAATGACCTCATATTTTTTCGAAAACGAATAATTCGGATTAAGTCCGCGTAAGGAAAGCACTTCTTTTACAAGGTAATGAACTCTATCAGCCTGGATACCGAAGCTCTGCACTTCAAAATGCTGACGCCCATGCTTCCTCCAAAGAACTTCTGCAATAATACTGCGACACATGTTGTGATTGGACACAAAAGCAAACTGATTTTCTTCTCAACATCAGGTTCCTCCGATTTTACCGATTACGTGCTTTTGTATTTGGGTGTTAAAGTTTTTTGAGTTCATTACCAAAGAAGCTGCTCCTCTCCGCAGGAATCTTTAACAACAGAAATCACCTACACACTTAAAGATTGTCACTCTCGGATAGTAACCACCCTAGCTTAAACCAAATGAATAAAGGTTCTTCTGATCGTTATTTATTGTTGTGAATGAGCTTAACCATTATAGCTTTTTGAACATGCATCCGATTTTCCGCTTCATCAAATACGATGGAGTTCGGACCTTCCATGACCTCATCGGTTATCTCTTCCCCACGATGGGCGGGAAGACAATGCATTACTAAGGCAGCTCGGTCAGCATGAGAAAGTAATTTTTGATTGAGTTGGTACGGCATAAAAGCCTTTTTTCTTTCTTCGGCCTCCTTTTCCTGTCCCATACTGGCCCATACATCGGTGTAGACCACATTCGCCTCTTTCAGCGCTTCCACCGGATCATCATTCAATTCAATTTTACTCAACCCTGTTTCTCTGGCTCTGTTTAGGGTATGCGGATCCGGTTGATAATTTCGTGGACTACAGATAACCAGATGCATGGGGATTCGAGAGGCGAAGTTAATCCAGGAGTGGGCAACATTATTCCCGTCACCGAGATATACCAGCTTGAGCTCGTCAAATGAACCGCGCTGCTCCAAAATCGTAAATGCATCGGCCATGATTTGACAGGGATGATTGTAGTTGGTTAATCCGTTAATGACCGGCACTGATGCATATTCAGCCAGTTCTTCAATATGTGAATGATCAAAAGTCCTGGCCATGATTAGATCGTTGTAGCGAGATACCACCCGGGCCACGTCTTTAACTGCTTCCCGGCTGCCAAGACCGATATCCTGGGGAGCCAAATACAAAGCTGCTCCTCCCAGTTGATAAATTCCGGTTTCAAATGAAATTCGGGTTCTGGCACTGGGCTTGGCAAAAATCATTGTCAGCGTATAGCCTTCCAAAAGATGATGCTTTTCGCGCTTGCGGGTTTGTTCTTTTAAGCTACGGGTTAAATCAAAAATTTCCATAATTTGCGAGCGGGACAAATCTGCAATTGATAGAAAATTTTCAGTCATGGTTTCCTCCGAGCAAACGAGGTAGTGAGTTAATTTACAGGATGAATTTCTGCAAGTCCTCGTCTTCAACAATATTCTTTAATTTATCATTCACAAAAGCACCGCTAATTTCAATTTTTTTATCTTTTATATCCGGGGCATCAAATAGCAAGTCTTCCAGCAAGGTGGATATAATGGTGTGTAAACGTCGTGCACCGATATTCTCTGATTTGGAGTTCACATAACTGGCCGTTTCGGCCACGGCATGGATGGCGTCATCGGTAAATGTTAACTCGATATCTTCGGTGTGCATCAGTGCTGCATATTGCGTGGTAAGCGCGTTTTTCGGTTCGGTTAAAATTCTGACAAAATCCTCAGTGGTGAGGCTATATAATTCAACCCTAATCGGGAATCGGCCTTGAAGTTCCGGGATCAAATCGGAAGGTTTGGATACATGAAAGGCGCCCGAGGCAATAAAGAGAATATGATCGGTTTTAACCATTCCATACTTGGTAACTACGGTGGTGCCCTCCACAACCGGCAATAAATCACGTTGGACCCCTTCCCGGGACACATCCGGTCCCTGTTTGGAGTTGCTGGCGATTTTATCGATTTCATCCAGAAATACAATTCCGGAATTCTGCACTTTTTGAATAGACTCCTGAACCACTTCTTCCATATCAATCAATTTTTGTGCTTCTTGTTGAGTCAAGATGGTTAACGCTTCCGGAATTTTCACGCTTCGTTTTTTAACTTTCTTAGGCATGAAGTTGCCGAATAACTCCTGCAGATTAATACCCATTTCTTCCAGCCCACCCGGAGAAAAAATCTGCATGGTTGGAGTAGAATCCGCCGGCGTATCGATTTCTACATACCGTTCGTCAAGTTCACCGTTTAGTAATTTTTGGCGAAATTTTTCCCGGGTTCGATAGTGCTTGTCCTCCTGGGATTCCTGAAATTCCTGTTCATCGGTGCTGGCTTCTTGGCGTTGCGGTTGCTTGGCCGGAGCGGGAATCAGTAAATCCAATAATCTTTCTATGGCCAATTCCCTGGCTTTATCTTTAACGGCTTCTTTTTTTTCTTCTCGCACCATGTTTACCGAAATATCCACCAGGTCACGGATGATACTTTCTACATCGCGGCCCACGTAACCGACTTCAGTAAATTTTGACGCCTCCACTTTTATAAAGGGTGCGTTTGCCAGTCTTGCCAATCGACGAGAAATTTCTGTCTTACCAACCCCGGTAGGGCCGATTAAAATAATATTGTTCGGTAAGATTTCATCTCGCAGATTACCTTCAACCTGTTGGCGACGCCAGCGGTTTCGTAGTGCAATTGCCACTGATCGTTTGGCATCGTCCTGACCGATAATATATTTATCTAATTCATGTACAATTTCTCTCGGGGTAAATTCTTTTAACCTGTTCCCCATTTGGTCCTCCCGGATAAAATTACGTTTCTATGGTTTCAATTGTAATATGATGATTGGTATAAATGCAAATATCTGCTGTAATCGCCAGGGATTTGTTGACGATTTCTTTGGCGGATAAGTTAGTGTTATGTAAGAGAGCTCGGGCAGCAGATAATGCATAAGGTCCGCCGGACCCGATTGCTAAAATTTGATCGTCCGGTTCAATAACATCGCCGGTACCGGATATGATCAGCGCAGTATTTTTACTTGCAACTGCCAGGAGCGCTTCTAAACGTCGCAAGTAGCGGTCGGTGCGCCAATCTTTGGCTAGCTCAACCGCGGCTTTGCGAACATTACCATTAAAATGTTCTAATTTCTCCTCAAAGCGTTCGAACAAAGCAAACGCATCGGCAGCCGCACCGGCGAATCCTGCAATAATTTGATCTTTATATAAACGGCGAATTTTATTTCCCTGATGTTTCATTACCGTATTCCCAAAAGTTACCTGACCATCGCCGCCCATCGCTGCCTGGCCTGCCTTGATGATGCCTAAAATAGTGGTTGAATGAAGTTCCGGCTTAAATTTGCTCATAAATCAAATCCTTTATCTACCAAATTAAACGAACGGTAAATTTACATACTTTCAAAACGGATAACAAACAAAAGTCCAATTCAATCACAGTAAAGGCTGAAACTTTGAGGGTGATGAAACCTGTTGTCTGTTGGGAGGTACTATATATTTCGTCTTAAACGAGCGACGGGGAGGTCCAGTTGTTCCCGGTATTTGGCAACTGTTCTCCGGGCAATTGGAATCCCTTCCTTTTTTAATAATTGCGCCAACTTTTCGTCGCTGAAAGGCTTACGCGGATTTTCGGTGGCGATAAGCTCTTTCAACCGATCTTTGATTCGTAAAGTGCTGAGAGATTCACCACTATCCACTTCCATTCCTTCATTAAAGAAGTATTTTAATTCAAAGACACCATGGTCGGTTTCCACATACTTTCCTTTACACACTCTACTTACTGTTGAAATATCCATGCCGATTTCATCGGCAATGTCCTTCATAATCATTGGTTTAATATGTTCGGGGCCTTTCAGGAAAAAATCTTCTTGTTTCTCGATAATCGCTTCCATGGTTCGTTGCATGGTCATTTGACGCTGACGGATTGCCTTGATAAACCATTTTGCCGAATCCACTTTTTCTTTCAAAAACTTGCGTACTTCTTTATCCAACTTTTTTGGCTGCCGAATCATCTTTTTGTATTGATTGCTAATTCGCAATCCGGGCATCTTATATTCATTTAACGATACCACCAGCTCGCCATCAACGTTTTCAACGAAAAAGTCGGGAATAATATAATTTGTACGAACGTCGCTATATCCTTCACCGGGTTTAGGATTTAATTTGCTGATCACATGGAGCGCATCTTTGACTTCAACCAGAGAGATGTCCAATAAATCGGCAACTTTTTCAAACCGACGATTGATAAAATCATTATAGGCTTCTTTCAATATTCGCAAGGTGGTTTCTTTTTGGCCATTTTCATTCTGTCGTTTCAATTGGATAATCAAACACTCTTGCAGATTTCGGGCGGCAATGCCTGGCGGATCGAAGGTTTGGATTTGTTTTAAAACCTGTTCAACCGTTTCGGGTTTGATCTCAAATATTTGGGCAATCGATTCAACCGATACTTCGGAATCCAAGTAGCCGTCATCTCTTAAATTATAAATGATATATTCCCCAATCCGAAATTCTAGTTCACTCAGATTTAGCAGATGTAATTGCTCCAGCAAGTGCTCGGACATAGTTTCATAATACGGTTCCGGCATATCACGATCTTCTTCATTTTTCTCCCGCGGCATACGGGGTTCGGGATGTTCCTCATCATCGCTGGGAAGGAGTTCATTCAGATCGATTTCATCCCCAATCTCTTCATTGATCTCTTCTTCCTCGCTTTTATTATTTTCCTCCAGTTGATCAAATTCTTCCTGTATTTCCTCAGATTCCTCTGCATTCTCATCAATTTCCTCATCTTCTTCTTCCACTTCATCTTCCCATTCTTCCGCTTCTTCCAAAACCGGATTCAGCTCCAATTCGGTCTTGATTTTTTGTTCCAGAAGGAGCATAGGGAGCTGTAACAATGTAGAAACCAGTATTTGTTGTGGTTTTAAAACCTGAGTTTGCGATAGAATTTGTGACTGTCCGAGCCGTTGTTGCATACGCCACTTCTCTCCTTTTCAAATTTTTGGCATAATTTCTGTATAAACTTAAATAAATAGAATTACATTAGTCAAGCAAAAAGTATTGACAGCGAAAACTTTTGAGTTGTGAAGAAATTGGTTTTGTTATATTTTTATAAAAATCGAAGTTTTGACTGTTTGTTCAGGATAAATTGAGGAGAAAAAATGAGTCTTGAAAATAACGTAATCTTAATTACCGGAGGTACCGGCGGATTGGGCACTACAGTAACCCAAACTTTTTTAAACACCGGGGCAACCGTAGTGGTTAGCTTTAGACAATCCGAAAAATTCGAAGAATTGAAATCGAATTTAGATATCGATACCCAGGCATTACAGGGAATTGAAGCAGACTTATTGGAGGAGTCCAGCGTAGAGGCAATGACAGATGAAACGAAACAGAAGTTGGGCCGGATTGACGCTCTTTTGAATCTGGCAGGCGGATTTCTCGGAGACGTTGATATTTCAGACCTGAGCGAAAAGCAATGGGAGCGAATGATGAATATTAATTTAAAGTCCACTTTTTTATGCTGTAAGCACGTCTTACCGGTGATGATTTCACAAAATTCGGGGAAAATTATAAATATCGGCGCTAAAGTGGGGATGCAGGGTGTTGCCGGATTGGCAGCCTATGGCGCTTCCAAAGCCGGATTGATTAATTTTACCCAGGCCCTGGCAGAGGAAGTGAAACCATACAATATCACCGCCAATGTGTTGCTTCCCAGTATTATCGATACACCGGCGAATCGCAAATCGATGCCAAATGCAAATTTTAATGATTGGGTAAGTACCGAAACCCTTGCCAACATGCTTTTGTTCTTAGTTTCCGATCAGGTGAATGATATTAATGGCGCTGCAATTCCCATTTATGGGAATCTTTAGAACACTCTCCAGATTTTGCATATTTACTCTTTGCCCGGATGGGGATTCAATGTGAAGAAGAAAAGAAAAAAAACAGTCCAAAATTATATAGAATATTCTGTCGTTTTTTGGTTTGAGAAGTTTGTGCGCTTTCTCCCCGATTTCCTTCTAAAACTTTTATCCAAGTTATTGGGATTTCTGGTTTTTAAAGTAGTCCGATATCGGCATAATGTGGTATTGAAAAATTTGGCTGTCGCCTTCCCGGAGAAATCCGCAGAGGAACGCAAAAAGATCGCCCACGGGTGTTATACCCATTTTGTACTCATGATCTTAGAATTCATAAAAATGCAATCCTGGTCTCCGCAACAGTTGTTAGAAGCTGTAGAGGTAGAGAATCCGGCCCAAATTGAAAAAGTAGTGCGTAATGGTAAAGGTACACTTCTGGTATCCGGGCATTTTGGAAATTGGGAGATCGGTATAGCTTTGCTTGCCAAACTATTTTGGAATGGCGGTTCGGTTATTCAAAAACGCCAACGAAACAGATTGGTCGATAAGTGGTCCGCAGACAGGCGACGACGCTGGGACCTGAATATTATCTATTCTCGCGGTGCGATAAGTAGCGGCCTGGCTGCGTTATCTCAAAATCAATTATTGGCACTTTTAGGCGATCAGGATGGGGGCAAGAAGGGAGTGTTTGTGCCCTTTTTTGGCAGAATGTCATCTATTCCACTCGGAACCGGGTTGTTGTTTTTGCGCAGTAAAGCAAATTTTGTCTTCGCCTGTTGTGTCCGGATTGACAAATTTCGCTATAAAGTCATTGTTGAACCCATAGGGCATGAGGGAAATTTTGAAGTGAATGCAGAGAATATTCAGGAAATCAGTGCAAAATATATGGCTCTATTAGAGAGATACGTGCGTCAATATCCGGAACAGTATCTGTGGTTCCATAAATATTGGAAAACCAAATATGTCCCCGTCCCGGACGCACCGGCAATTAGCTGAACCGGAAATTCATTACGACGGATTTGAATCTGCTTTTCCGTTTCCGGGCGGCTTTTTGTCTTTGCTTTTCTTTTTCTGTGTTTTCTTTTTTCTGTCTTTACCAACCGAATCCCGGAAATCTTCCGAGCGAATGGCGAATCGGCGCAACTTTTCTTCAACTTTGTAATAAATCGAATCTTTGGGAAATTTACCCCGCTGATTACGATTCCCGGTTTTATATCCGGTTAAAATTTTTAATCCGTCCTCCACTCTATCAATCGCCCAAATATTAAACTGTCCCTGTTCAACTGCGTCCCGCACTTCTTTAGGTAATACCAATTCTGCCATGTTACTTTTGGGAATAATGACGCCTTGTTCACCGTTCAACCCCTTTTGTTTACAAACTTCAAAAAATCCTTCTATTTTTTCATTGACGCCGCCGATAGCCTGTACTTCGCCATTTTGATTAACAGAACCGGTTACGGCAATCCCCTGATTTATCGGTAAGTCAGCCAGGCTGGAAATCAACGCATAGAGTTCAGTGGAAGCAGCACTATCGCCGTCAATTTTGCCATAACTTTGTTCAAAAGCCACACTGGCCGAAAATGAGAGCGGAATGTAATCGCCGAATTTGGATTTGAAAAATCCTGCCAGAATATAGGACCCCTTATCATGAATCTTTCCGGTGAGACCGGACTTTCGCTCAATATTGACCACACTTTCACTACCGATATAGGTTTTGGCAGTAATCCGGGTCGGTTTTCCGAACGAGTAGTCCGACAAATTGTAAATGGTAAGCCCGTTAAGTTCACCGATGGTTTTCCCTGAGGTAATTATCTTATGGATATCCCGCCGAATATAATCCTGAATTTTTTCTTTCGACAGACTATGTCGGAATTCCTTTTCTGCAAGCGCTTTTAAAACATGTTCTGCTTTGACCATTTGCTTCCCGTCTTTCTTGGCCCAAAAGGCCGCTTCCTGAATTACTTTGATAATCTCTCCGAATTCCAATGAGATTTTGTCCTGGCTTCCTGCCAATCGATGTCCGTAATGGATAATTTCTGCAATCGCATCTCGATGGAAAGGGGGCAAGTCTTTTTCATCAATAACGCGTTTAACAAATTTTGCATATTGTAAAACGGTCTGCTCGGTCGATTCTGTTTCATAGTCGAAGTTAGCCCGAATTTTAAATATTTTTGCAAATTCATCGTCATAATGATGCAATAATCGATAGGTGCGATTCCATCCAATAAGTATCGCTTTGAGTTTTAAGGGGATTGGCTGTGGCTTTAAGGAGGCGATGGAGATCGTGCCATGTGACTCGTAAATGTCTTCGATACGTATTTCCTTGTTTCTTAAGCATCGCTTCAGTGTATCATAAACATAAGGATTGCTTAGAACCTCGGAAGCATCTGCCATTAAATAGCCGCCATTTGCTTTTAATAAGCTCCCGGCTTTAATCATTGTAAAATCAGTAACATAAGTTCCCTGAAGAGGGCGTTTTTCGATTCGCCCGAAAAGATTGTTATAAGTCGGATTGGTCTCAAAAATCACCGGGGCGCCACTTAAATGGCTGTTGTCAACCACAACATTGACTTTGAACTTCTTAAAAACGCCACTTATGGATTGCGTTTTCTCTTGATGTTGATTCTTATCCAATTCCTTTAAAAACTGATGACTGTTGGAAACAATTTCTTCTGCGACTCTGTCAAGATAGCTTAGAATCTGCGGATAGTTCTGGTAGGTTTGTTTAACTTCCCCCACATATTGATTGGCTACAAAGCTCGCAATATCTTTATTCAGCTTGTCAATGGACTGTTGCGTTTGAATATCTAATCGCGCTAAAGTTCGCAGTGTTTCGGATATTTTATCTTCCAGGAAACGAACATTTTCGGATAATTCCCTACGTTCCTCAGCAGGCAATTTNNCTTCAGAGCTCAGCGGATTACCGTCTTTTAAGACTGTGGTCTGAAATCCCATCGAGGTTGGCTGTATTTTTAATCCCAATTGTTCAGCTTCATCATCCAATGCCTGTACCTGTTGATGTTTTTCTTTGTTACCCCGGTTTATAATGTCATCCCGTTGTTTTTCATAATCCTCGCTGGTAAACACCCTTTCGATTTCGTGTCTTAGCGTATTGATCAACCAATTCATATCTTGTTGAAAATTCTTACCTTTTCCAGCGGGAAGATTTAAAGCCTGAGGACAATCGGGATCGGAAAAATTAAATACATAGCACCAATCATCGGGAACCGGATTTTTCTCTGAATACTTTTTGAGTATGTTTTCAATAATTGTGGTTCTTCCTGTCCCGGAGAGCCCGGTAACAAAAATATTGTAACCAGAGGCATCAATTTCTAATCCCAATTCCAAAGCCTTTAAGGCGCGATTTTGTCCAATAACCGACTCCAGTGGATCTAATTCATCTGTGGATTTAAAAGGAAGAGATTTTCTAAGTAATCTGGGATAGAGGTTTTTAGCAGTTAAAGTTTTTATAGCCATCTATATTCCTTCACGATTGAAAATTATAAGGATAGGTGATTATTAAAAAAACTAATGTATAAAACTTGACTGCGAATTTCAATTTGAAAATGATCTTATTAAATATAGCTTTGATAGAATTTTTCAGGAACTACTTACTATTCCTGATTCGTAAAAAAGTGGTAAATCATAAAGGCCTTGACAAAAAATAATTATAAAACTAAATTAATTGATTAGCTATGAAATTACCAATATTACATTTAAGTGACGGGAATCATCACTTTGAAGAAGTAATTGGGAGCGGGACGCTTAACTTTAATAGACAGGAAATGTATCCGAACCCATTAAATATTCAAGCTGATGTTAATAAATTTGAAAACAATTTGCAATGTGCCGTTACATTAGATACAAAAGCGCTTTATACCTGTGATCGTTGTCTATCGGAATACTATGAACCCATTCAGATTCAGTTTCAATTGTTGTTTCATTTAGGCAAAAAATTGGAGAGCGATGAAGATGACGTGATTAATTTAAAGAAGGAGACAGTGGAGGTTGATTTAAATACCTGGATCATTGAGCAACTGATTTTAGCAATTCCGATGAAGATGGTTTGTAATGCAGATTGCAAGGGTATCTGCCCAGGTTGCGGTGCAGAATTAAATAATGAAGAATGTCGATGTACGAAAGAAAATATAGATCCTCGACTGGAAAAATTGCGNNTAGATTAATGTTTTTAGGAGAAATTAAACTATGGCTAATCCAAAAAGAAAAATATCCAAATCCAAACGAGACAAAAGACGGGCTCGATGGATGGGAGGTCTTACCACACCTAATTTTTCCGAGTGCCCGAATTGTGGGGAACTTAAATTGCCCCACCGTGCCTGCCCGGAGTGCGGTTACTATAAAGGTCAAAAATTGTTTGGCGCAGAAGAATAAAGTCTCAAAGTTTTAAGTAATCAGGAGTTTAAACCTTGCGCATAATTGTAGATGCAATGGGTGGTGATAATGCTCCTCATGCCCCCGTCCAAGGGGCAATTTTATATGACCGAGAGAGAAACGGAACTGATCAACTCATTCTGGTTGGGGATCAGAAAGCAATTGAAACCGAACTCTCTCGTTATCGTTACCCACCACCCAAGAATATCGATATAGTTCATGCCTCCCAGGTGATTGAAATGAGCGAACAGCCATCCACTGCTGTACGTCAAAAAAAGGATTCCTCTATGGTAAAAGGGCTCCGCATGCACCAAAAAGGAGAGGCAGATGCGTTTGTGAGCGCCGGAAGTACTGGTGCTCAAATGGCTTCCAGCTTACTGATTTTAGGCAGAGTTAAAGGCGTTCATCGCCCGGCTCTGGGTGCCTTCCTTCCCTGGGAAAACGGTGTAGTTTTGCTAATTGATGTGGGAGCTAATGCTGATTGTAAACCCGTGAATTTAGTACAGTTCGGATTAATGGGTAGTATTTTTATGGAATTTCTTTTCGGTATGCCGCAGCCACGAATCGGACTGTTGAATATTGGCGAGGAAGAGACCAAAGGCAGTGAATTAATGGTTGCATCTCATAAACTCATGTCCAAGTATCTTTCCAATTTTATCGGAAATGTGGAAGGCAGAGATGTCTTGCATGGCAAAGCGGACATTGTTGTTACTGATGGCTTTACCGGGAATGTGGTTTTGAAACTTGCAGAAAGCATGTTCGGTGTATTCGGTAGCAGTCTAAAACGCCGGATTAAGAAAAACCTTATTTCCATGGCGGGTAGCATATTGATGCGACCTGCTTTTAAAGCAATGAGGCGACGCTATGATTATGAAGAATACGGTGGCGTGCCGCTGTTGGGACTTGATGGCATATCCATTATTTGCCATGGGAGTTCAACCGGTAAAGCTTTAAAAAATGCCATCAGCGAGGCACGTATTATTGGTGAAAAACAGGTGAATAAGCATATCCGAGAGGAGCTAAGCTTAAGAGGTATTATATGGGGCGAAAAGCAATTATTACAGGCGTAGGGCATTATGTACCCCATCGAGTGTTGACCAACCAGGATCTGGAAGAGATGGTTGATACAAATGATGACTGGATAGTTGAACGTACTGGCATTAAAGAAAGACGCATTTTGGGAGGTGAGCATGGTAGCTCATTTATGGGAGCTGAGGCAGCTTGGATGGTATTACAGGAACGGAAAATAAAGCCGGAAGAGGTCGATTTAATCATTGTCGCCACGGTTACCCCGGATACATTTTTCCCCAGCACTGCCTGCCGTATTCAGGAAATGATCGGCGCTAAAAATGCCTGGGGAGTTGATCTAAACGGTGCATGCACAGGCTTTATTTATGCATTGAGCACGGGTGCAAAATTTGTTGAATCCGGTGAGTATAAAAAAGTCCTTGTTGTTGGCGCCGATAAAATGAGTTCGATTGTTGACTACACCGATCGTACTACCTGTGTACTTTTCGGCGATGCCAGTGGGGCAGTACTATTAGAGCCTGGTGAATCGGATGACTATGGTGTTCTCGATTCCATTTTAAGAAGCGATGGGAACGGGGCACCCTATCTTCACATGCTTGGTGGTGGAAGTTTGCATCCTGCCACCCATGAGACGGTTGATAAAAAAATGCATTTTATTTTTCAGGATGGCCGGGTAGTATTTAAATTTGCGGTAACTAAAATGGCCGATGTCTCTGAAGAAGTTTTGTTAAGAAATAATTTATCCGGGAAAGATGTCAAATATTTTATTCCGCACCAGGCGAATTTGAGAATTATTGATGCCGCCGCTAAGCGTATGAATTTAACCAAAGAACAGGTTGTCATCAATATCGATAGATATGGTAATACAACTGCGGCTACAATTCCGGTAGCCTTATCGGAAGTGTATCATGAAGACACTCTCAAAAAAGGGGACTATATTGTTATGGCTGCATTTGGTGCGGGCTTTACCTGGGGAAGCTTGTTACTAAGATGGGCACAATAATCTCAACATATCCGATGTCTTAATTAACTCTGTGAACTATTGACGAAGAAAATTTTAGTCTATGGAAAAGTATCCTTTACTTATATAATATCTCTGGCTGAGAAACACTTAAAATCAAAGGTAGAGGGGTATGAGTCAGATAAACAAAATTGGAATGATTCTCTTCGTCATTTTAGCTCTCTTTTTGGCTTGTGCTACCAAAACTGCTATTCAAGTCACCAAACCTGCAGAAATTGATGCAACAGACTTAAAAAGAATTGCCCTCCTGGATTTCCGCGGACCTGAGAATGTGGGCAGCGGTATTGCTTCCATTTTTATCAGCAAGTTGTTTAAGACCAAGTTTTATACATTGGTTGAACGAGCTGAATTACAACAAATCCTCTCAGAACATGCCTTAAATCTCTCCGGTGCAGTTGATGTGGAAACTGCAGTGGAGGCAGGGCAATTGTTAGGCGTTCAGGGGGTTATTGTGGGAGATGTGATTAATTATAACTGTGAGGATCACCGGCGCACCAAAAAAGCGAAGAAAAAAGTATGGACAGGCGAATACGAGAAAGATGAAAATGGTAATTACGTTTATGAAGAAACCCTTTTTGGCAAAAAAGTCAAAAAGAAAAAATATAAAGAAGAATGGGTTGATGAAGAATTTATTGTGCGAGAGGCAAATGTGACCTTAGGCTTCCGATTAATCGAAGTGGAAACCGGAAAAATTCGTGCAACTCGAGAAGCAACTCATTCTCACAAACAAACTCTTGATGCCGATCATTCTTCGGGCAAGGATTTAGCAGAAACTCTGATCAAGGGACTATTTGGCGAATCAGACCATGATTCTCCGAACACGCGCGAAGAAATTTTAACTCGGCTTACTCAGCGATGTATTGATGACTTTGTCAGGATGCTTGCACCTCACAAAGTCACCATACATACGGAATTTGCCAAAGGTAATGACGAAGTTAATAAAGGCATCGAGTTTGCCAAAAAGGACTTATGGGATAAAGCACAGCTGATCTGGGAACAGGTTGTCAGTAAGGATCCTCATAATCACCAGGCCTGGTACAATTTGGGATTGGCCATGGAAGCACAAGCCTTTTATGAACGAGCCGAGAAAGCATACGATCGTGCTGCAACCCTTAAAACAGAAGATTTGTATTTAGAGGCCTTAAAAAGAATACGTCAGGAAATTGAAGATAACCGCAAACTTCGAGAACAGTTACAAGAGCTTGAGGAACCTGAAGTCTAAAAAGAAGGGACGCTTCATCTATGAGTAAAATTGGATTTTTATTCCCCGGGCAGGGCTCTCAATTTGTGGGAATGGGCCAAGAAATTTATGCGGATTACCCGGAAGCACGCGAAGTCTTCGATGAAGCAGAATCAATCTCAAAATTCTCTCTCAAAAAATTGTGTTTTGAGGGGCCGGAAGAGGAATTAAAACAAACGCAATACACACAACCGGCAATNNCGGCAATTTTTGTGCATAGCATTGCCGTCGATAAATTGATAAAACAGAAAGGCCTGAGTCCGCAGGCAGTCGCCGGACACAGTTTAGGAGAATATTCCGCATTGGTAAGTGCAGGCGCTCTTACATTTGCAGACGGCTTAAGATTAGTACAGATTCGCGGCCAGCTTATGCAAGTGTCCGGTGAAAAAAATCCCGGCACAATGGCAGCCATTATCGGACTCCGAAGCGAAGAAATAGAACACGTGTGTAGAGAAGCTTCCGAACAAGGGATTGTGAATCCTGCCAATTTTAATTCGCCGGGACAGATCGTTATCTCAGGAGACATTCCGGCAGTTCATGAGGCCATGAATATTGCAAAGCAGCGGGGCGCACGATTAACAAAAGAATTAGTCGTGAGCGGCGCATTCCACTCACCCCTGATGAACGATGCGTTGGAAGGCTTGATTCAAGCCTTAAAAGAAGTGAAAATCGAGACCGCAAACGTTCCTGTATACAGCAATGCGGAAGCTGCCCCTGTAACCGATCCGGAAAAGATCCGTGAATTATTACAAAAACAGTTGCTTTCACCTGTATTGTGGGAAAATATTTTGCACAATATGATTGCTGATGGTTACCAAAGATTTTTAGAAGTTGGACCGGGGAAAGTCCTTCAAGGACTACTGAAACGGACAAATCGTGGATATAACGCAGAAACTATTGGAACAACTGAAGAATTACAAAAGCTTAATGTCGATTAAAAGCGCATTTTAGTTATTTTGTAAACTGAAAAGTGTTTTGCGAATTTGAGACAGGAAAAATTGTACCGGGGATATGGATATGAATTTAAAAAATAAAGTGGTTGTCATTACGGGATCCACCAAAGGTATCGGTAAAGAGATTGCTCTTGAATTTGCAAGAAACGAGGCGAAGGTTGTTGTCTCCGGCAGAAATGAAGACCGTGCAAAACAAGTTTGCGAAGATATTGAGACCTCCGGTGGCACTGCGATCTATGTTGTTGCGGATGTCTCGCATCCGCAAGAGGCAAGTCATTTAATGGCGACTTCAATTAAAGAGTTTGAAAGAATAGACGTTTTGGTGAATAATGCCGGAATTACCAAAGACAACCTGTTAATGCGAATGTCAGAAGATGATTGGGATCAGGTACTGAACATTAATCTGAAAGGTGCCTTTCATTGCATTAAATTTGTCACCCGTCAAATGATGAAACAACGTAGCGGACGAATAATCAACATTACGTCAGTGGTAGGGCAGATGGGCAATGCCGGACAGGCAAATTATGCTGCTGCAAAGGCTGGCATCATTGGATTAACCAAATCTGTAGCAAGAGAACTGGCATCTCGCAATATTACCTGCAACGCCATTGCTCCCGGATTTATTGAAACCGATATGACTTCTGAGCTTGAGGCCAAAGTGAGGCAAAGTTTAGAGGAGCAAATCCCATTAAGCCGGTTAGGTTCTGTTCACGATGTGGCTAAAGTATGTAATTTTCTGGCCAGTGATGACGCTGCGTATATTACCGGTCAAGTAATTAATGTTGACGGTGGGATGGTTATGTCTTAAATTTATGCCCATTTTTTGACAATTGGAATACCAGTCTTTAAAATAAATAAAGATGTTTATTACTTGAATAAGCAGTTAGGATCCAAAAAAGTAAAACTAAAACACAAGTGGAGGCTATATGTCCTTAGAAGAAAAAGTAAAAGATATAATTGTTGACAAGTTAGGAGTTGCACCGGAGAAGGTTAAAGAAGACGCACACTTTATTGATGATTTAGGTGCTGATTCTCTCGACACCGTGGAACTGGTGATGGCTTTTGAGGAAGAGTTTGGTGTGGAGATTCCTGATGAAGATGCACAACAAATCTCAAATGTAAAAAATGCAGTCGAATACTTAAGCACAAAAATTAAAGAAAAAGAATCTGAGTAATTTCTATAAAAATGTTCTCCCCAACTTCTGTTCGATAGATGAACGAACAGGTTCTCCTTTATCATTTTTTTATTTGTGGTGGGAAGGTAAAGATCAGTTGCATGGAGAAGGTCTATACAAGAAAAAGTGAAGGGAGTATTATGCAAAGACGAGTTGTCATTACCGGTATGGGTAGTGTTACCCCTATCGGTAATACAGTAAAAGACTTTTGGGAAGGATTGCTTGAGGGTCGAAACGGAATAGATCATATTACACATTTTGATGCATCAAACCATACAACTACTTTTGGCGGTGAAGTAAAAGATTTTAATGTGGACGGCATAATCGAACCCCGGGACACCCGTCGTTTTGATTTGTACACCCAATATGCGATTGTTGCCGCCCATGAAGCGATTAAGGATTCCGAACTCGATTTTGACAAAACAGATGTATTTCGTACCGGCGTGGTAATTGGTTCCGGAATTGGCGGAATTTCGTCATTTGAGAACGAACATGCCAAATATCTTAATAGCGGAGCGCGTCGGGTAAGTCCATATTTCGTTCCACAGATGATATCGGATATCGCTGCCGGACAAGTCTCTATAAAATATGGGCTTAAGGGACCAAATTATGCCACGGTCTCCGCATGTGCCACCGCCAACCATGCCATCGGCGATGCATTTCGGCTAATTAAATACGGAGATGCGGAGGTGATGGTCACCGGTGGGTCGGAAGCGGCGATCACCCCGATGGGATTAGCCGGATTTTGTTCCATGAAAGCCCTTTCCACGCGAAACGATGAACCTAAAAAAGCAAGCCGGCCTTTTGATAAGGAGCGTAACGGCTTTGTCATTGGCGAGGGTGCCGGCATTATTATTCTTGAGGAATTGGAGCATGCTCGTAAACGGGGTGCAAAAATATATGCCGAAATAAAAGGAATCGGCTTTACTGCCGATGCACACCATGTGACGGCACCGGTTCCGGGAGGAGAAGGCGCTATAAGAGCCATGCGCCAATGTGTTGAGGATGCAGCATTAAATCTCGAAGATATTGATTATATCAATGCACATGGTACTTCGACGCCGTACAATGACAAAACAGAAACGGAAGCAATAAAGACGTTATTTGGTGATCATGCTTACAAGTTAAACGTTAGCTCTTCCAAATCGATGACGGGACATTTGTTGGGTGCTGCAGGTGGAATCGAATTGATCGCCACAATATTGGCGGTTAAGCATGATAAGGTGCCGCCTACAATTAATTATGAATATCCTGATCCTGAATGCGATTTGAACTACACCCCCAATACTCCTCAGGAGCGCAAGGTCGGTGCAGCCATCTCAAATACTTTCGGATTCGGCGGACACAATGCCTGTATCTCTATTACCAAATTTGAATGATAAGGTTAGTAAGCATTGAGTTTGTTAAAAAAAATTCTTAGTAAATCGCAGGAGCAGCCGGAAAATAAGATGCCGGTTTCCTCTGATGAAAGTAAATTGGAAGAAGCCGGCGTTGTTGAAAAATTTCAATCTAAATTTGACATTCATTTTTCCAAACCTTCCTTGCTGGAAACTGCACTAAAACACCGCTCCTTTTTGAATTTAACTAATGAACCGCGGGTTTTGTCTAATGNNTCTAATGAAAGATTGGAGTTTTTGGGGGATGCGGTTTTGGATTTGGTGGTCACGCATTTCTTATATCAAAAACTCCCAAACAAAACAGAGGGCCATCTTTCCAAGGTCAAATCCATACTGGTAAGCAAATCCGTTATGGCGGACATAGCAGTTGAGATGTCGCTTGGGGAATTAGTGCTAATGAATCGCGGCGAAGAAAAAACGGGGGGCAGGAAGCGTAAATCTATCCTTGCCGATGCATTTGAAGCGATTATCGGTGCAATATATCTGGATAAAGGCCTGGATCAGGCCTCACAGTTTATCTACAAATATTTATTAAATGATTTCAGAAAAATCATTCGCAAGGGTTTGTACCGAAATTATAAAAGTATTCTGTTAGAATTTGCCCAGAGCTATGGCGACGGTTTACCGGAATACCGGGTGGTGAAAGAAATTGGGCCGGACCATGCCAAGCAATTTGTTGTGGAGGTTTGGATCGGTAATAAAAAATTAGGAGAAGGCGCCGGCAAGAGCAAAAAAATCGCCGAACAAGAAGCTGCCAAACATGCGGTTAAGAAGTTGGATATTGAGGAGGAGGTTTGAGAAATATATTTGAATGGCAAAGTCACGTCCCTTCTGCAAAACCTTCCTTTATTTTTTGAGTTCCTTTTATCTATGTTAAACAGCGCGTGCAATATTAACGAAAAAATTTTTATTCAAATATATATTTAATTTGACTATTAATTACCCTACTTATAAATTTGTGACCTTTTTAGGAGTAATTCAAAAGTATCATTTGCGGAATACACAAACATAATAGTTGAAGTTGAAAAATGAATGGAATTAGCTTTCGCTATAATCGATTTTAAGGACTTTCAGAATGTTGAAGTTTAAATTTTTAGCGCTTATCATCGCTATTTTTTTTGTCCCATATCTTTTAGCCCAGGAGCAATCCGCTGAGGAGAAGCGAGCCGAGGTGTTCGATACGGATATGCAGCAATTAGAACGTAGCAACGAGCAACAAATTCCCCGGCAACCCATCCTTGAACAGGCATTTGATAAAGCGATTGATTCATCGCAATATGTTCTTGGTCCGGGAGACCAGTTATTAGTTAAATCATGGGGGGTGATGGAGGAACGGTTTGTAACGGAAGTGACACCGGAAGGATATGTTATTGTACCGACGGTGGCGGAGGTGTTTGTTTCCGGCAAGACACTGGCGAAAGCTGCAGCGCTAATAAAGGCTGAAATGGAAAGAGTCTTTAAGAATACCAGCTTTTCAGTACGTTTGCTAAAAATAAGAAAGTTCAGAACTTATGTTGTTGGTGAAATTTCTAATCCCGGTACATACTTTCTGCGCTCCATAGACCGGGTGACTGACGCGATTCAATTAGCGGGTGGAATTAGTAGCTGGGGAGATGATACGCGCTTAGAGGTTCGTCATAATCCAGGTGGGGTCGATACTATTAATATTAGTGAATTCTATTTAACCGGAAATTTAGAAGATAATCCCCTTCTTAGTGGCGGAGATATCATTTATGTTCCCCCAATTGACCTGAAAGAAGACTATGCGATTATTGAAGGAAATGTAGGATCGCAAGGGATCTATCAAACCCTCCCGAATGAAACGCTGTTCGATTTTTTGCGGCGATTAAATGCGATTAATCGTCAATCGAATATTGAAAATGTGCTTTTATTTCGCAAAGGTGAGAAGCGGGTGTATAATTTATTAGAAAGCGAGTCAGCCGCCCGAGATGAGGTTATAGAAACCGGAGATCGCATTATTATCCCCACCAACCGGAATCGCGTTTACGTAAAAGGAGAAGTTGCCCAGCCGGGGCCTCAGCCCTATCTGGCCAACTACGTTGCCCAGGATTACGCCGGTATTGCCGGTATTTTAGAAACGGCTAAGAATTTAGAGGATATTTATGTCATAAGAGCCAAGACCGGCGAGATCGACAAGGGCCGCTATGTGGTCGTTGATAATGGAGACATTGTGGTTGTGCCAAGACGAACGCGGGAAGTTGTGAAAGACATACTTACCATCTTGACGCCGATTGTGAGTTTAGGGCTGTCGGTGATAGCCATTACTCGATGAAATACTTTTAATCCCAACAATATACGCAGGGTTATTGATTTTATGAATCAGGAAAAAGAAAATATTTCCTTCACCTTTCGATTACTAAAAACAATCCTTCAAAATATCAAATTCTTGGTAATTTTTAATTTCATTGTTGCTGTGATAGCTGTAATATTCCTACTAATAATGGATAAAGAATACAAATCTTCAATTCTTTTTTCAGTTGAGAGCGAGGCGGGTACAGCTCAAATTTCTACCTTACTTCAACAATTACCTGTTAATTTTGGTTCTCACGGAGGAGCAACACCCGATAGATTTATTCGATTGGCCACCAGCAGAACTGTTTTGGATAGCATTATTAATGCCTTTGACTTAATAAACTATTATGAACAAGAATTTCGGGAGACAACCTACGATGCTGTCAAAGGCAATCTTGGATTAATAGATAATGGAGATGGAACAATTACTTTGAGCTACATTTCTCCAGATCCCCAATTGTCTGCAGACATTGCGAATAAATTTTTTGAAATGATTAAAAAGTTGGATGTAGAAATATCTGCTTCAAGAGCCCATTCTTTTCGCAAATTTCTAGAAGCTCGTTACCAGGAGACTGTGAATAAACTGACTGTGTATGAAGATAGCTTGAAAGATTTTAGTGAGGATACAAAGTTAATTGCAGTGGAAGAACAAATTTCACAATCCCTTGAGATGTTAACCCAGATGGAATTAAAAAAATTAGAATTAGAGATAAGAAAGGAATTTATAGAGAGCACTTCTTCAAAAGAAAATGTTGCATATGAGAGAGTATTAGAAGAGATTCGGGCGATTGAAGATAAAATTAGTGAAATAAAAACGGAAGAAATTCATTCAAACATACCTTTAAATTCCATTCCCAAAAGAGCGTTACAGTACTTTCGTCTCCGAAGGAAAGTGGAAATTCAGGAGAAAATTTTTGAATTCCTGGTGCCTCAGTTAGAAAAGG
>JABAHQ010015381.1_pt2 | contig 22193 bp, 21 predicted proteins | sample 7062091 | NCBI WGS metagenome assembly JABAHQ01 (sample SAMN14534359, study PRJNA622989) | marine sediment metagenome | biome: marine biome [ENVO:00000428]; feature: marine pelagic biome [ENVO:01000023]; material: deep marine sediment [ENVO:00002113] | place: India: Gulf of Kutch | collected...
TAATCCGGAAGTATCTCGCCCAGTACGATTCCCAGGAAAACGGTCAACTGCACGACCGGCTGGTCCAGCGGGTGGAAAAACACCTGTTGGAGATTCTGCTGGAAAAATACGCCGGCAAACAGGTTCCCACGGCCAAGGCCCTCGGCATCAACCGGAATACCCTGAAGCGGAAAATCGATGCGCTGAAAATTCAAATCAAAAAGAGGAAATCCGCTCCCGATCCCGAGATCGAGGAAAAAGCCTGAGTCCGCCGCCAGGCAGAGGAAAGACCGCAGGTGAAAACACGGACCGTCATCGCATTCCAAAGTCCGCTGGGCGCCCCGGTGGAAATCATCAAGCACACCTTTTCCCCCCACGGGGGGAAACCCGTCAAGCGCATCTCGTTCGTGGCGGGCCTGCACGGGGACGAGTTGGAAGGGGTCGCCCTGTGCCACCGGTTGATCCGACATCTGCAATCCCTGAAAGAGACCGAGCCGGAAGCGTTTCGGGGAGAAATCCACATCTACCCGGCAGCCAATCCACTGGCCCTGGCGACGTCCACCCGGCTGTGGCCGTTTTTTTCCGTCGACATGAACCGGCAAATGGGAGACGGCACCGACGGGTCCCTCCCCAGCCAAACCGCCACCGCCCTTTTGGAGGATTTGAAATCCGGTTCCGACCTGGTCGTGGATTTCCACGCCAGCAACCTTCACTTGCTGGAGCTCCCGCAAATCCGCATCCTGGAAGAATTCCGGCGCAAGCTGGTTCCCCTGGCGACGCTGTGCAACATGGACCTCATCTGGGTGCATCCCAGCAGCGGAGTGTTTGAAGCCACCCTGGGCTACAACCTGAACCGGGTGAAAATACCCACCCTGGTGGTGGAAACCGGGATCTGCCTGCGCGTCCACCGCGATTTCCAGGAACAGATATTCCAAGGCATGTTGCACCTGCTCCGGCACACTCGCATCCTGGTGCCATCCGGCCCGGCCCCCCGCGTCAAGCCACCCCGACTGCTGCAACCTTCCCAGGTGGCCCTGGCGCAAGCTCGCCAGGCGGGCTTGTTCCTCGCCGAGGTGAAGGCGGGCGACACGGTTCCCCGCGGGGCCCGGCTGGGCGAATTGATCGACCCGGTGGGCGGCCAGGTGCTCGAAGCGGTGCAGGCGCCCTGCGCCGGCCTCGTCTTCACCCTTCGACTGCACCCCCTCACCTATCCCGGGGCGCCGCTGGCCCGCCTCGCCAAGGAGGAATCGGACCCGCCGTGAAAGAGAAATTCTTTTCGCTGCCCACCCCGATCGGCCCCCCCTGGGACCTGTTCCGATTTTTCTGGCGGGAGGATCCCCGGGGTTCGTCGTTCGCCCTCGTCAGCGGCCTGCAGGGCAACCAACCGAACGGCCTGTACCTCTGCTCCCGGCTGATTCAGTTTCTGGACCGGGTGGCCGCGGAGCAGGAACCCGGATACCGCCTGCGAGGCACCATTCTTATCCTCCCCATCGCCAACCCCAACGCGCTTCAGGCTGGCGAGCCCGTTTGGGCTTATGACAACCTGGACCTCAACCTGGCCTTTCCGGGCAGCGACCGGGGCGAGGTGACGGAACGACTGGCCCGCCGCATCCTGGCCGAAACCCGGGATTCCCAATTCGGCGTGATCCTGCACAGCGGGCCCCGGCACTACCGGGACGCCCCCCATCTGCAAACCTTCGACCCCGACCCCCCTTTCCGGGCCATGGCCGACGCGCCGGGCCTGCCCGTCGCGCGGGAGCTGGGCGACGGGCCGGCCCACCGGCTGAGCCTGCTTTATCAATGGAAGGAAAACGGGGTGGCGGCGGGAGGGATCTCGGCCGGGAAACCCGGGGAGTTGGACCTCCCTCTGTGCCACGCCCTGTTCCAATCCCTGGTCCACCTGATGGTGAACGCCGAAGTCCTGGAAAACCCTGCCCTCCCTTCCGGGAAACACAAAACCCTCTTCTTCCGACCGCAAGACGAAGGGAGGATCGTATCGCACCACCCCGGCCTGTTCCTCCCCCGCGGGGCGCCCGGCCGGTTCGTCAAACAAGGAGACCCCGTGGGACACGTCGAGGATCTTTACGAGGGCCGGGTGCTCGAATCCTTTTCCGCCCCGGCGGACGGCTACCTGGTCCGGCTCCGGGATTACCCGGTGATCTACGAAAACGAACCGGTGGCCCTTCTCCTCAAAGAAAGAAAACGAAAATTTTGGCCCTTTTGAACGGGACCTCGGGGAAAGAAACGTTCGCAGGAAAATCAGATGGGGATGAACATGAAGAAGAGGGTGATCCCGCCCAGGGAGGTAAAAAATCCCAGGATCAACATCACCACTCCCCGAACGGAGCGGGGCAGCATGAATTCTTTTTGGAACTGGGCGAAATACCGGTTCCGGGGATCTCTCATGATTTGATTTTCTTTCTGTTCCCACCGACTGCACAAATGCAGGATCCCCGCGCCGGCGAAAAAAAGTACGATTCCCCAGACTTGTTCGCTCGTTAAAAAATCACCTATCATATCCCTTGCCTCTCCTTTGCCTCCAAAATTCGGCACCGGGGTTTTTTTCACCCCAGACTTTCATTATACCGGAAAACAAAGAAACCTTAAATAGATCAATAAGTTAAACATGCCCCCCGCGGGACCGTTCCGGGCCCCGTTTTCGGAACTCCTTATAGAATAAGCGCTTCCGCATCCCTCTCCCGCCCCGGTGCCCCACCCCCGACTTTCCGGACCGCGGTCCGGCCATTCTCAAAAATCCTCCAGGGTTCTGTTTGTCAAGCGGTTCCCCCTCTCCCCCCGCCAAAAACGCGGCCCCTTGCAGGNNGTCTTTTTGGACTCTATTTGATTTCTGAAACCCGCCGTGGTATACTTTTTTCAAATTGTCAGCCGATTTTTTTTTAAAATCAACGCCAACCCGCTCGCCCGATTGTTTTGAGGAACCCAAAAAAGGGGGAGATTCGGATCCTTGAAGGAATCAAACTCCGGACGCCTTCGGTGAATGACGGTCCCCGAATTCGGCAATTGGTTCAAGAAAGCCGGACTCTGGATCTGAATTCAACTTATTATTACCTTCTTTTTTGCGCACATTTTTCGGATACCTGCGTGATTGCCGAACAAAACGGCCGTCTCGTGGGATTCGTAACCGCGTACCGGCCCCCTGCCACCCAGGACAGGCTTTTTGTATGGCAAATCGCGGTGGATCCGAAGGTTCGCGGGCAAGGTGTGGCCAAAACGATGATCATGGAGTTACTCCACCAGACAACGCATCTTGGGATTTCGTATGTGGAAGCGACGGTAACCCCGTCCAACCACTCGTCGCAAAGGTTGTTTCAATCTCTTGCCCGGGACTTGAACGCCGAGTGCGTTGAGGAGCCGTTTTTCTCTTCAGAATTGTTTGCCGGGGAAGGGAATCACGAACCGGAGAACCTCTTTCGAATCGGACCTTTTCAATTCCAAAACCAAAAACATCCAAGAGGATAAAAGCATGGATACCTTTGAAAAATACGAATCTGAAGTCCGTTCCTATTGCCGGTCTTTTCCCACCGTCTTCGAAAAAGCCAAAGGCTGTTACATGTACGATCGTAACGGCAAAGCCTACCTGGACTTTTTCTCCGGGGCCGGAACCCTGAACTACGGTCACAATCCCGACCCCCTCAAGAAAAAACTGCTCGAATACATTGAAAAAGACGGGGTCACTCACAGCCTGGACATGTCCACCGTGGCGAAGGAGAACCTGCTCCTACGGTTTCAGTCCACCCTCCTGAAACCCCGGGGGATGAATTACAAGGTGCAATTTCCTGGACCGACCGGGACCAACGCGGTGGAAAGCGCTCTCAAGCTCGCCCGCAAGGTGACCCAGAGGGAAAAGATCATTTTTTTCACCAACGCCTTTCACGGCATGACCTTGGGCGCGTTGACCATTTCCGGCAATACCTTCAAGCGGGAGGGAGCCGGGCTGGCTTTGACCTACGGCACCTGCATGCCTTATGACGGATATTTCGGCGATGAAACGGACACCATCGAATACATGGACCGGTTGCTCGAACACAGCGGCAGCGGGGTGGATTTGCCCGCCGCGGCGATCGTGGAAACCGTCCAGGCGGAAGGCGGCGTGTACGTCGCCAGTTTCGAGTGGCTGCGGCGGCTCCAGGACATCTGCCGCAAATACGACATGCTGCTGATCATCGACGATATTCAGGCGGGATGCGGCCGCACCGGGCCGTTCTTCAGTTTCGAAGAGGCCGGCATTCAACCCGACATCATCACCCTGTCCAAGTCGCTCAGCGGTTACGGCCTGCCCCTGGCCGTGAGCCTGATTCGGCCGGAACTGGACGTCTGGGAGCCGGGAGAACACAACGCCACCTTCCGGGGCCACAACCTGGCTTTCGTGACCGCCACCGAGGCCCTGTCCTTCTGGGAAAACGATTCCCTGACCCGGGAGGTCGCCCAAAAAGAGACCCTGGTCACGGATTTCCTCAACTCCTTGAAATCCAATTTCCCGGAGGAAATCCAGGAAGTCCGGGGCCGCGGCCTGTTGCAGGGCATCGTATTCGCCAAGGAAGGCATCGCCAAACAGGTCACCCGGGCCGCTTTCGATCACGGCCTCTTGATGGAAACTTCCGGAGCCAACAGCGATGTCGCGAAACTTTTGCCGCCTTTGGTCATCTCAGAAGAAGACCTGAATAAAGGCCTCGAGATTCTCGAATCGAGTGTGGAAGCCGTAGTCGGCGGAGTGGGAATTTCTTCCTAATCGGGAGTTGGAATTTTTTCCTCATTTACGGTATAAACGTATAAAGGTCTTAAATACAGGGTAAACTCATGATTGTACGCAAACTCGCAAACATCGTCGGCACGGAACGAGAGGTCGGAACCGCAAGCTGGACCAGCCGCCGCTTATTGCTGAAAACCGACCGGTTGGGATTTTCTATGCACGATACGGAGGTCCAGGCCGGATCGGAGATTTACATGTGGTACAAATACCACCTGGAGGCGGTCTATTGCGTGGAGGGAGAAGGCGAAGTGGAAGACCTGGAGGATAAGAAACGGCACCCCATCACGCCCGGGACTTTGTACGCCTTGAATCAAAATGACAAGCACATACTCCGTGCCAAAACCCGTTTGAGGCTGGTCTGTGTATTCAATCCGCCCTTGAACGGAAATGAGGTGCACGACGAGGAAGGGGTTTACCCTCTCGTGACGGAAACGGAAGAGGAGAATCCGACCTCCTCCTGACTCCCAAAAACCTTATAACCCATCCATGGAGTATCATGAATATTGTCGACAATTATCCATCACGAACAGGAGCAGGTGAGAAAACCGAAATTCTTGAACGACAGGACCCCGTGGTTTTTGGAGACCTCCATGCCGCCGGGGACCCGCCGCTGACCGGGGCGCAGATCGACTATTACGATAAAAACGGATTTCTCTTTTTTCCCGGTTTTTTTTCCGATGATGAGATCCGGAGTTTTCAGGAGGAATTGAATTCCCTGAGGGCCGATCCCCGGATCAAAAACAACGAAGAGGTTTTCCTCGAACCGCAGAGCGCCGAGGTCCGATCCATTTTCAATATTCATCGGAACAACCCTCTGTTCCGAAAACTGTGCCGAAACCCCCGGATCCTGAGCATCGTTCAATTGCTGCTGGGAAGTCAGGTCTATATTCACCAATCCCGCATCAACTACAAACCCGGATTTGCCGGCAAGGAATTTTACTGGCACTCGGACTTTGAAACCTGGCATGTGGAAGACGGCATGCCCTACATGCGGGCGGTCAGCTGCTCGATCACCTTATCCGAAAACAACGAATTCAACGGGCCGCTGATGTTGATTCCCGGCTCGCACCGGTACTTCATCGCCTGCGGGGGGGAAACTCCGGAAAACCATTACAAAAAATCCCTCCGCAAGCAGGAATATGGCGTGCCCGATCCGGAGGCCTTGAACTTTCTGGTCAAGCAGGGGGGGATGTTTTCCACCAAAGGTCCGGCCGGGTCCCTGGTTCTGTTTGAATGCAACATCATGCACGGGTCCAACAGCAATATTTCGCCCTGGCCCCGAAGCAACGTATTTTTTGTTTACAACAGCGTAGAAAATTCCCTGGTGGAGCCCTTCTGCGGTCTGCAGCCCCGCCCCGAATACATCGGAAGCAGGGACTTCACTCCCCTGACGCCGGATGAATAAATTGCGCCGCGGTGGATACGCCCTGGGGTGGAAAGGGTTGTTCGGGCTGGGATGCCTTTGCGGCATCCTGGCGGGGTGCCCCGGGGGATCCGCGGATACCACCCTCGACCGGTTGAAGCAGGAGGGGGTGGTTCGGGTCGGCTATGCCAACGAAGCTCCGTTCGCCTACCTGGACAACCAAACAGGGCGCCTGACCGGGGAAGCGCCGGAAATCGCCCGTCACATTCTCAACGAAATGGGCATCCCCCGCATCGAGGGGGTGCTGACCGAGTTCAGCTCCCTCATTCCCGGTCTCAAAGCCGGCCGCTTCGACCTCATCGCCGCCGGAATGTACATCACTCCCGACCGGTGCCGCGAAGTCGCGTTTTCCAATCCCACCTACAAAATCCGGGAAGCGTTCATCGTCCCCAAAGGCAACCCGAAAGATCTTCACGGTTACAAGCAAGTCGCCCAAAATTCCCAGGCCAAGCTCGGCGTGGTGGGCGGCACCATCGAACTCCGATACGCGCACCAACTGGGGATCCCGGACGACCGGATCGTCGTCTTTCCCGACCCGCCCAGCGCCCTCGCGGGCGTGAAAGCCGGTCGCGTGGACGCATATGCGGCCACCAGCCTGACGGTTCAGGACCTGCTCAGCAAATCCGTGGGAGAACCCCTCGAACGCGCTCAACCCTTCAACGACCCCATCATCAACGGCCGCCTGGCGGTGGGGTTTGGAGCCTTCGCCTTTCGCGAACAGGACGAAAAATTTCTCGAGGAATTCAACTGGCACCTGGGCAACTTCATCGGTTCCGAGACGCACCTGGAACGGGTCCGCCCGTTCGGATTCACCGAGCAGGAACTGCCCGGGGCCGTCACCTCCGAACATCTTTGTGAATCGGAAACCCCGCCGATTCCCGGATCCCCCGCCAACCCGTAAGAAAGGAATCCTCCCTTCCCATTCCCCTTCCTTTTGGCTAGGATAAGGACGTATGGCGCCCTTGATGAATCTTCTACCCGAACTGCTGAATGGCCTGAAGATCACCCTGCTGCTGACATTCGGAGCCGTGGGGGTGGCCCTGTTAGCCTCTTTCACCGCCGGTTTGGGACGTCTGTCTCACAATCCCCTGTTCAAAGGACTGGCCACCGTTTACGTCGAGGTTTTTCGCGGAACCTCCGCGTTGGTCCAGTTGTTCTGGGTCTACTTCGCCCTGCCGCTGGTGGGCATCAAGGTCGACGCCATGACCGCGGGCATTCTGGTCCTCGGTCTCAACACAGGGTCCTATGGGGCGGAAGTGGTCCGCGGCGCCATCCTGGCGGTGCCCAAAGGCCAATATGAGGCGGCCTACGCCCTCAGTTTTTCGGACCGGATGATTCTCTGGCGCATCATCATGCCCCAGGCGATCATCGCCATGCTGCCGCCTTTCGGCAACCTGGCCATCGAGCTGCTCAAAAACACCGCCCTGGTCTCCATGATCACCCTGGGGGATCTGACGTTCAAAGCCCAGACCTTGAGGGCCGCCACTCTCCAGTCCGCCCAAATTTTCATCTGGGTCCTCCTGATCTATTTTCTGGTCGCCCAGGCCATCAACTTCTCCATCCGGGCCTTGGAACGAAAACTGACCCTGGGTCGAAACTTGGGAGGGGCGCACTGATGTTCGATTGGCCATTCGTCTGGAAAATTTTGCCCGAGCTGCTCCGCGGCCTGGGAGTCACCCTCCAGGCCACGCTCCTGGGTTTTCTCCTGGCCATGATGCTGGGCCTCGTGTGGGCGGTTCTCCGGCGCTCCCACAACCCTCTCATTTCCTGGACCACGGCATTCTGGGTGGAGTTCATCCGCAGCACCCCGCTTTTGGTCCAAATCTATTTCCTGTTTTACGTGTTCCCGCAGTGGGACATCACGATGTCGCCTCTGAAAACGGGGATCCTGGCGATCGGCCTTCATTACAGCGCCTACACGTCCGAGGTGTACCGGGCCGGCATCGAAGGCGTTCCCAAGGGCCAGTGGGAGGCTTCCATCGCGTTGGACCTGTCCCCGTACCGCACGTGGCGGTCGGTCATTCTGCCCCAGGCCATTCCTCCCGTGATCCCCGCGTTGGGCAATTACCTGGTGGCCATGTTCAAAGATACCCCGATGCTCTCCGCCATCACGGTTCTGGAAGTCCTGCAGCGAGCCAAGCTGATCGGCGCCGATACCTTCCGGTACCTGGAACCCCTCACTCTGGCCGGAGTTTTCTTCCTGGTGCTCAGCCTGCTTTCGTCCCAATTCATTCGTCGCATGGAGAAACGGTATGCCCGCGTCCAATAAAAACTCTTCGGAAGCCATCATCCGGATGCGCGGGGGTGCGCAAATCCTTCGGGGCGCTGGATGTCCTGCGCGAACTGAATCTGGACGTCCGTCCGCAGGAGAAAGTGTCCCTCATCGGCCCCAGCGGATCGGGGAAATCCACCATTCTCCGCATCACCATGACGCTGGAAAAAATCAATGCCGGGGATCTGGAAATCGATGGAGAATCCGTCTGGAGCATGACCCGGAACGGCCAAAAAGTGGCCGCCGACAAAAACCACCTGTCGAAAATCCGCCGCAAGGTGGGCATGGTGTTTCAAAGTTTCAACCTGTTTCCCCACATGCCCGTCATCCGGAACGTGACGGAAGCCCCGATCCACGTCCTGGGCCTGTCGCGAGACGAAGCGCGGGAACAGGGGAGAGAGCTGTTGGACATGGTGGGGCTCCGCGACAAGGAAGACGCCTACCCGGGACAGCTTTCCGGCGGACAGAAACAGCGGGTGGCCATCGCCCGCGCCCTCGCCATGCAACCCAAGATCATGCTGTTCGATGAAATCACCTCGGCCCTGGATCCGGAACTGGTCGGCGAAGTGCTCAACGTGTTGCGCGATTTGGCGCACCGGGGCAACATCACCATGCTCCTGGTCACCCATCAGATGAACTTTGCCCGGGAAATCTCCGATCGGGTGCTTTTCCTGGAAGGCGGGCGCATCGTCGAAGAAGGCGCCCCCAGCCTGATTTTCGAAAACCCGAAAGAAGACCGCACGCGCCAATTTTTAAAAACCATCCTCGAGGCCTGAAAAAGGTTTCCCAACCCGGGGAAAATCAGAAATTTTCCCGTTCCCCCCTCGTTTCCCTCTCTTGCCGGACCCGTCCATTTCCTGTAAACTGGTTGTTTCTAAAGGAGATTTTTCGACGCGCCGTCGAATCTCCAGGGAAGGCGCCGGAGTCGCTATGGGAGTCGATTCAACCGCCGCAAAGGGGTCTCCGAACCCGGGGGAGACGCGATTCGGCCTGTCCCGAAACCGCTCCCGGTTCCCCGGCCTCCTTCCGCTCCCGGGCCTTCACCGGGACACCCAAAAAGACGTTCTTCATCCGGGAAAGGGATGAATTCCATGCCATTTGCCATCATCGTGGCGGGGCCGACGTCCTCCAAGAAAAGCGACACCGCCCTCGCCCTGGCCGAAAAACTGGGCACCGAGATCATCAACGCCGATTCGATGCAGGTGTACCAGGGGTTCGATATCGGCACCGCCAAAGCCCCGGCGGAGGTCCGCGCCCGGGTGAAGCATCACCTGGTCGACATTCTCGCGCCCGATGAAGAATTCAACGCCTTCGATTTTAAAACCCGGGCCCTGGAGATCATCCGGGATTTATTGAAACAGAACCGGATTCCCGTCCTCGCGGGGGGCACCGGTCTGTACCTCAAAGCTCTCACGGAAGATTTCGAGTGCGCCGTTCCCATTTCCCGCGAGGTGAAGGCGCAGATGCAAACCCGGCTCCGGGAACGCGGAGTGCGCGCGATGCACGAAGACCTGGAGCGCATCGACCCGGCTTACGCGCGCAAGATCCAGGCCACCGATACCCTTCGCATTCAGCGCGCCCTGTCGGTGTACCTGCAGACGGGCAAACCGTTTTCCACTTTTCACGCGGAAGAAAGTCCCCCTCAACACGAGTTCGATATTTACCCCTTCCTCCTCCAGTGGGACCGCCAGGCCCTGTACGCCAACATCGACCGGCGGGTGGACGCCATGATCGAACAGGGCCTCGTGGACGAAGTCCAACACCTGCTGGGGAAAGGCTATTCCAAAACCCTCAAACCATTCCAAAGCATCGGTTATTCCCAGATCGTGAACCACCTGGAAGGAACATTGACCTTGGAACGCGCCATCTACGAAATCAAACGGGAAACGCGACACTTCGCCAAACGGCAAATCACCTGGTTCAAAAAAGTCCCCAACACCATTTCCATCCCCGCCGGGCCCCAGGATACGGCGATCACCCTGCGGGACAAAATCCTCCGGTTTCTGCCTCAGGCCGTGTGCGGCCTGCTGCTGGGGATGCTTTGCCTGGGATTCTCCGTCCCCGCCCAGGCGGGGAAAACGGAGACCCTGAACCACGGCATTCAGCACCTGAGGAAGGGGAACCTGTCCAAGGCCCACAACCGATTCCTGGCCTTGCACAATGGCCACCCGGACTCGGCGGAAGGCGCCCGCGCCCTGGTCCTCCTGGCCCACTTGTATGCCTTGCAAAAGGATTATGCCAAAGCCATCGAATATTTTGAAAAAGCCCTCAAGCGACGTCCGGCAATCGAGGACTACCTGCGGTTCGAACTGGCTCGCGCCTATTTCCACCACGGGCAAAATTCCCGGGCCCTGGAACAGGTCGAGACCCTCCTCGAAAAATTTCCGCAAACGCTCACCTATCCTGAAGCGGCGTTGCTCCGGGTCCGGGTTCTGGAGAGCCAGGGGCGCACTCCAGAAGCCGTCACCCGGCTCGAAGAAACGATCGGAAAAATTTCACGCCAGCGATTCCACCGATTCGAGCCTCACCTCCCGGAAATGAAAGTCAAACTGGCGGGGCTCTACCAGGAAACCGGCCGGACCGAAGAGGCGTATGCCTTGTACCGGGAGTTGTCCATCGACCACCCCAACCACGACGTGATGGAGCGGGTGCAGCCGGGAATGAAGCGCCTGGCCGCCCGGCCCGAGATCGAACCCCGGCCTTGGACCGAGCCGGAGCTGGACCGGCGCATTCGCCAGCTTTTGAAAGGGGTGCGTTACCGGGAAGTCATCGACGAGATCCGGGCGTTCGAGCGGGACCAGGATCCCCTGCCCGGCCGGTTTCACTTTTACCTCGCTCAAGCCTACAAAGGGCTCCGGCAAAGACAGCGGGCCATCGAAGTCTTGCAGCGATTCCTCAAACTTTATCCCCGGCACGCCCGGGTTCCGGAAGCCCGGTTCCGCATTGGAAGGAACTTATGGAACCTGAACCGGGACGCCGAAGCGGTGACCTACTTTGAATCGGTTTTGAAAAAAAACGAGTCTTCCGGCTGGGGCCTCAAAACCGGGTTCATCCTCGGGCGCCTTCACGAAGGCAACAAGAATTACCAAGCGGCCCTGGATCATTATTCCCCCCTGGTGTCTCAATACGGGAATGCCGACTATGCCCAAGGAGCCGCCTGGCGGATGGGCTGGATCCATTTTCTGACCGGGAAATACCAGGAAGCCTACCGGCAGTTCGAAGAAAACATCCGCCGCTATCCCGAAGGTCTCTTCATCGAGACGAATTTGTACTGGAAAGCCAAGACCGCCCAGGCGTTGGGCAAAACCAGGACCGCCCGAACTCTTTTCCGGGACGTATTCGAACGCTACCCCTACACCTACTACGGTGTCCGGGCCCGGAAAAAACTGATCGCCCTGGGCGCCTGGAACGCGGAATCCGAACCCCGTCCCCGCATCCGCAAGGTGCGCCTGGAATGGAAAGAGGAAGGCCCCGTTCGGTTGAACCGGGCCCTGACCCGGGCCGAGCGGTTCCACCACACCCGGGCGCGGGAACTGTCGGCCCTCGGATTTTACGAACCGGCGCAGCAAGAAATCCAGGAGCTGGAGAAATCGGTGCGAAAAACCCTGACCGGGGTTTTGTGGCTCGCCCAACTGTATCAACGGGCCCGCTCGTACTCCGATTCGGTTCGCCTGCTGCAGCTTTACCGGGATTACCGCAGCAAGGAAAACGAGAAAGATCTGTCGCACAAATTCTGGCGCTTTTTCTTTCCCCTCGCCTACGCCGATATCATTCAAAGCAAATCGAGCAAGCACGATATCGACCCGTATTTCGTCAAAGGCCTCATCCGGCAGGAAAGCCTGTTCGATACCGGGTCTTTGTCGCCCGCCGGAGCGCGGGGACTGATGCAGATCATGCCCGAGACGGGCAAAAAGCTGTATTCCCAGGAAGCCGGGGGCAAACCCTTTGAACTGGAAGACCTGCATGACCCCGGGTTCAACATCCACCTGGGCATCAAATACCTGGGCCAGTTGAAACAACGGTTCGGCAACAACGGAACCTACACCCTGATTTCCTACAACGCCGGTCCCCACGTCCTGAAAAAATGGCTCATACGGTTCAAGGACCTCGACGACGAGGATGTGTTCATCGAATCCATCCCCTACCCCGAAACCCGGCGTTACGTCAAACACGTGTTACGCAATTACGGCATTTACAAAATGCTCTATCCGGTGCCTGAATCGCGCGCCTCCTTGCCCAATTAAATGTCTTTTCATTCCCGAATCGGGCAAGTTATAATGCTTTTCAAAAATTTTTCAGGGCCATGAACACACGAATTCACCTGCGTAAAATCGAACGGTACCATCTGGATTCCGTGGAACAATTCGTCCGGGACACGGTCGAGAAGATCTCGGGTCCGGGGCGCCTGTTTCAACCCGGGCAACGCGTCCTGCTCAAACCCAACCTGTTGCGGGGCATGGAACCGGGCCGGTGCGTGACCACCCATCCGGTGGTGGTGGAAGCGGTCTGCCGCGTGCTCCGGGACTGTTCCGTGGACCGGATCGTCATCAGTGACAGCCCCGCCCTGGGCAGCCTGCCGGCGGTCGCCCGCCAGGCGGGATACGAGCCGGTGGCGCAACGGTACGGAGCCGAGATTCGTCGCTTGGAAAACCCCGTGCCCCTGGAATCGGAAGAACAGGTGCCGCACCTGAAAATCAGCGGCGACCTCCAGGAATTCGACCGGGTAATCAATCTGCCCAAATTCAAGTCGCATTGCCAGATGACCCTGACCTTATCCATCAAGAACCTGTTCGGGCTGGTGATCGGAAAACGCAAACCGGTCCTCCATTGCCTGGTGCAAAACGACAAAGTGAAGTTCGGCCGAATGCTGGTGGACATCGCCCGGCAGGTGAACCCCTGCTTCACCCTGGTGGACGGCATCCAGGCGATGCAGGGGAACGGGCCGATCAAAGGCACCCCCTATCCCCTGGGGCTCCTCGCCGCCGGCCAGGACATGACGGCCCTGGACCGGGTTTTGGCCGAACTCGTTCGAGTGCCCTTGGAAAAAGTGTTCACTCTGGAAGCCGCGCGGCAGAAAAATTTCGGCACCTACGATCGGGAGCGCATCGAACTGGTGGGAGAACCTTCTCTGGAGGCGCTGGCCGTTTCCGATTTCAAGCTCGCGGGGGTGGAGGTGGACATCTCGTTCAACCCCTACCACGTGTTGAAATCCGTCATCAAGCAGGTGGTGGAAATCGGCTTCAAGGAAAAGGTAACCCGATGACCCCCCGGGGACCCGGGATTCGTCCGAAAAACCTGAACGTTTTCCCTCCGGCCGAAATCGAGCCCCTCTTCCCTAAAACGAACGAGGTCCGACGCAGCGCCCGCCCCGGGTCCAATCCAAGGACCCTCGGGCGGAAGCGGCCCGGCCGACCGGGAGGCCGGTGAAGGGAGGAGGACAACCGTTTTGAGCGTCGGGGTCAGGACTTCCCCGTTTCGGCCGGATTGAAATCGATCGAGCAGCATCCCAGGTTGATTCCCGTCTTTTTCTTTTTCAGAGAATACTTGCCCGGGTTGATGAAATTGATGATCCGGTTGCCTTCCCGACGGGTGCTGACCAGGCCGGAGGACCTCAATATGGATAAATGGTGGGAGGCTTGCGGCTGGATGATGTCCAGGGATTGAACGATCTCGGAGACGCTTTTTTCGCCCTGCAGCAGGAGGCGCACGATTTTCAACCGGGACTCATCCCCCAGGGCTTTGAGAATTCGGGCGCATTCTCCTGAATCGATGGGCTTTTGCATGAAGTCCAGTATATTCAGTCACCCCCCCGGCCTGCAAGCCCCAAATCCAGGCCCGAGACGCGAGGACCATGCACAAAGATTCACTGGACAGCCATCAATGGGTGGACCGGTACGGAGACCTCATGTTCCGGTACACCCTGGTTCGCGTCAAGGACCGGGAGACGGCCGAGGAAATCGTCCAGGCCACCCTGGTGGCCGCGCTCCAGGCCAAGGATTCCTTCGCCGGCCGGTCCACGGAAAAAAGCTGGCTGTTCGGCATTTTGAAGCACAAGATCATGGACCATTTCCGGGATCTCAAAAAAAACCGGACCTTTGATCTTTTGCCAGACGACGACCCCGACCCTCTTTCCTTCGACGCCACGGGCCACTGGGCCCAACTGCCTCAAAACTGGAACCTGGATCCGGAAAAAGCTGCGGAAAACCAGCAACTTGTAGAGGCCCTGGCGGAGTGCCTGGACGATCTCTCCGACAAATTCCGAAGGATTTTTGTTCTCAAGGAGGTCGAGGGGCTCAGCTCGGAAGAAATCTGTAATGAATTCAATATCAAACCGACAAACTTATGGGTGATGCTCCACCGGGCGCGAAACCAGCTTAAAAAGTGCCTGGAAGCCCGGTGGTTCCAGAAATCTTGAAAATGCTTAAGAAACCGTTTGTAAAAATAATGACCCGGGTCTTGGATCTTATGGGACTCACTTGCGAGGATACCACTCCCTACATTTCGGAAATAATGGACCACCGGGTGTCCTGGTCCCGGCGCTGGAAAGTCAAAATCCATTTGGCCCTGTGCAAATTTTGTGGGTATTATAAAGACCAGTTGCTGATCGTGAGGAACCTGGCGGAAAACCTGGGCGGTGAAGAGGCCGCCGTGCCCGAAAAAGCCGGGTTGTCCGCCCAAACCCGGGAACGACTGAAAAAATTGATCGCTTCCGGAATGAATTGAATCGATTCCACATTCTTTGTGAAAGGATAGCTCCATGAACGAAAGAAGGGCCTGTTGCGAGACCCAAAACGAGAACGCGGTCTCCCGGGAAGACGTGCAAGAATTTTATTCCAATGCCGCGCTCTCTTCCCAGGATAGTCTGTGCTGTCCTTCCCAATACGATGATGGAGACCTGTCGCACATTCCTGAGAAGGTCCGCGAAATATCCTATGGATGCGGAAGCCCTGTGAACCGGGCCGGTCTTGGCGAAGGCGAAACGCTGGTCGATCTGGGCTCCGGCGGGGGAATCGACTGTTTCATCGCCGCCAAGTTCGTGGGCCCAACCGGACGCGTGGTCGGGATCGACATGACGGAGGATATGCTGACCGTGGCCCGCAAAAACGCCGAACTCGTGGCCCAGAACCTGGGTTACCGAAACGTCGAATTCAAGCAGGGGTTCCTGGAATCCCTTCCCCTCGAGACAGAGGCCGTCGATGTGGTGACCTCCAACTGCGTCGTCAACCTCTCCCTCAGCAAAAACGAGGTGTTCCGGGAAATCCACCGGGTCCTCAAGCCGGGCGGCCGGTTCGTCATCGCCGACATCATTTCCGAAAAGGAAGTGCCCGAAGCGATGCAAAACAACCGCGATCTCTGGGGCGAATGCGTGGCCGGGGCGCTGACCCTCGGCGAATTCCTGAACGCCGCCCGGAACAACGGCTTTCACGGCCTGGTCGTCAAAAAAGACTACCTGTGGAAGGAAGTCGAAGACATCAAGTTTTACTCCTACACCGTGGAAGGCTACAAGCACCCCAAGCCCGACCTCGACGCCTGTTGCAAATCGTGGCGGGCCACTTACGCCGGCCCGTTCGACACCATCACCTGGGAAGGCGTGGTTTTTCCCGCGGGGGTGGAGGTCGAAATTGACGAAGACACGGCTCAAATCCTGAACTCGCATCCCTATGCCGGGCACTTCAATCTCACCCATCCGGAAAGCGAAACCCCGTCCGATGCCGATTCCTGCTGCGGTTGACCCCGCGGAGAGGGCCGGGCGCCGGGCATGACGCGGTTTGAGTTTCTGCGGGTTCTCGCTTTTCTGCTGGGCGCGCTTCTGTCCCGGCCCCTGCGGGCGCTGGCCGACATGGTCCCCCGGGTCTTCTCCCCGCCGGGGCGACGCCAGCCCATCACGCCGGTGTCCCAGTTCTATGTCGAAGATTATTCGGGGCCGCCGAAACACCTGAAAAACGGAACCGACCCCTGGCGCCTGGAGGTGCACGGGAAAGTGGACCGTCCTCTGAGCCTGACCCCGCAAGCGCTCCTCGCCCGCCCCTCGGTCCAACGCATCATCACCCTCAATTGCATCGGCAACCCCGTGGGAGGCCAGGCCATCGGCACCGCGGAATGGGAAGGCCTTGCCCTCGAAACCCTGCTGGAAGAAGCCGACCCGCATTTCTTTGCCGGCGGCCTCGTCGTCCGCGGCGCCGACGGCTACGAGGACAGCCTGCCCCTGAGCAAAGCCGATCACCCCGGAGCCCTTCTGGCTTACCGGATGAATGGCGCCCCCCTGACCCTCGACCACGGCTACCCCCTGCGGCTGGTGATCCCCGGGCTCTATGGCATCAAGCAGGTGAAATGGGTCCGGGAAATCGAGGTTACGGACCAAGTCCGGGAAGGATACTGGCAAAAACGCGGCTGGAGCCGCGAGGCGCGGGTCAAAATCTTCTCGCGCATCGATGTGCCGGAAGACGGGGACTGGCTCACCGAACGGGCGACCCGGATCGAAGGAATCGCTTTCGCAGGCGACCGGGGCATTCAGTACGTCCAGGTGTCCATCGACGGCGGAGCCCACTGGGCGCTGGCCAGCCTGAGGCCGCCGCTTTCCCCTTACGCGTGGGTGTTCTGGTCGTGCCCCGTCACCTTCCCGGGTCCGGGGCGGTATGATGTGGGGGTGCGGGCCGCCGACCGGTACAGNNCACTGGATCACCGTGTACGTGGTTTAGTCCCGCCTCACCGTCGCAGCCGGGAGGCCGCGGCTTCATCCAGGTACCAGGTCAGGATTCCGTTTTTGGGATCGATGCGACCGGCGGGAAACCGGCCGCCGAGGGGATTGCCGGAAAGGAGGTCGGCCACGATGGCCGCTTTTTCGGATCCCGTCACGATGAACGCAATTCGAGCCGCCAGGTTGATGATTTCTTCCGTCAAGGTGATCCGTTCCTGGCCGGTCTCCGGATGCACGGCGACCCCGCAAATCCCGGACGGCTCTTCCTCGACCTCCATGCCGGGAAACAGAGAAGCGGTATGTCCGTCGGTGCCGACCCCCAGAAGAATCCAATCGAACCGGGGCGCCTGCCGCCCGATCTGGGTCATGTGGGTCCGGATCTCCTCCGCGTACCGCGCGGCTTCCCGGAGCGGATCGTGCTCGCCGAAAATGCGGTGGATGTTTTCCTGGGGCAGGGGGACGGACTCGATCAACGCTTCCCGGACCATGCGGTAATTGCTTTCCGGGTGGTCCGGCGGCACACAGCGTTCATCCCCCCAGAATAAGTGAACCCCATTCCAGGGCACCGCGTCGCGAACCCCGTCCCGGGCCAGGGTTTCATAAACCCGCCGGGGGGTCCGCCCGCCCGCCAGGACGAGGCTGAACCATTGGCCCGCCTGGGCGGCCTCCTGGGCCAGCCGCCGCCCTTCGGCCGCGACCGCCTCCGCCACCGCTTCCGGGTCGGGAAATATCTTGATCTCGGGAGTCACCTAGAACTCACAAAACACCCCGTCGTCCACGAGGTTCTTGCAGGGATAGCGCCATTCGACCCCGTGCTCCTGGAAAAGGGTGTTGGCTTCCTTGGGCCCCCAGGTTCCGGCGGGATAGCCGTAAACTTTCAGGCTGGGATTCAATTCCCACTCCTTGAGAATGGGGTCGACAAAGCGCCAGCAGGCTTCCACCGCATCGCCGCGGGCATACAGGGTCGGATCCCCCAGCATGCAGTCCAGGAGCAGGCGCTCGTAGGCCGAAGGGACCCGCATGTGGGCCAGGTTGGAGTAATGAAAATCCATGCTCACATTCTTGACCCCGAATCCCGAGCCCGGCACCTTCATGCCGAACTTCAGCAGGATCCCCTCGTTGGGCTGAATGCGCAAAAGGAGCTGGTTGAACCCGACCTTCTCGGACTGGTGCTGCTCGGCAAACAGGATATGGGGGGTGCGTTTGAAATGGATCGCCACCTCGGTCACCCGCGTGGGAAGGCGTTTCCCGGCCCGGATGTAAAACGGCACGCCGCCCCAGCGCCAGTTGTCCACGAAAGCCTTCAGAGCCACGAACGTTTCGGTCCGGGAATCCGGGGAGACATTTTTTTCGTTCCGGTAGCCGAGAATTTTTTCGCCCTTGATCGCCGAGCCGGTGTACTGCCCGCGCACCACGAACCGGCTCACCTCCTCGGGCCGGTATTGTCTCAAGGAATGAAAAACTTTGACGGTTTCGTTGCGCACGGCGGTGGATTCAAACGAATAAGGGGCCTCGATGGCGATCACCCCGAGGATTTGCAGGAGGTGGTTCTGAACCATGTCGCGCAGCGCCCCGGCGCTTTCGTAGTATTTCCCCCGGCCTTCGATGCCCATGTCTTCCGCCGCCGTGATCTCCACGTGGTGGATGTAGTTGCGGTTCCATAGCGGTTCGAAAATTCCGTTCGCGAAGCGAAAGACCAGGATATTCTGGACAGTTTCCTTGCCCAGGTAATGATCGATCCGGTAAATCTGTTTTTCCCGGAAAACCTTCCGGGTGTTTCGAATCAGCTGGAGCGCGGATTCTAAATCATAACCGAACGGTTTTTCGATGATCAGGCGTTTCCAGCTTTGGCGGCAGGATTTCTCCTTCTGCAGTTTTTCGGCGCCCAGTTTGCGGACGATCGGTTCATACACGCTGGGCGGAACCGCCAGGTAGTAAATATAATTGCCGCCGATTTGGTATTCCTTATCCAACTCCTCCAGCTTTTTTTTCAAATCGCCGAAGTGACCCACACCCCCCGGGTCGAGCTGCAAGAAGTGGAACTGTTGGACAAAGGTTTCCACATGTTTTCGATTCTCGGGACAGTCTTCGGAATATTTGCAAACCGCCTCCACCATCATTTCCCGGAACTGGTCCTCGGAGTAATCCGACCGGGCTAATCCCAGAACCGCGAAACTTTTCGGAAGCCTGCCCTGACAAAAGAGGTCGTACAGGGAAGGGACCAGTTTCCGTTGGGTCAGATCCCCCGTCGCGCCAAAGATCACCAGGATGGAATTGGACGGTTGTTCCATAAACGCTTTACTTTTTCTGGACGGTGTGCCCGCCGAACTGGTTCCGCAAAGCGGCGAGCACCTTCATGGCAAACGATTCGGTTTGCCGGGATTGAAAGCGGGTGAACAACGACAAGGTGATGACGGGGGCGGGAACATCGAAATCCATGGCCGACTGGACGGTCCAGCGGCCTTCTCCACTGTCTTCCACGTAATCCTTGATCTTGTCGAGCTGAGGATCCTCCGCGAAGGCCAGCTCGGCCAGCTCCAGGAGCCACGAGCGGACCACGCTGCCATGCTGCCACACCCGGCTGATCGCGCGGTTATCCAGATCGAAGGGGGACCGCTCGAGAATTTCAAATCCCTCGGCATACGCCTGCATGAGGCCGTACTCGATGCCGTTATGCACCATTTTGACGAAATGACCGGCGCCGCTGGGCCCGCAATACAAATAGCCTTCGGGCGGGGCCAGGGTCCGAAACACCGGTTCGACGGTTTGGCAGGCCTCGGGATCGCCCCCCGCCATGAGGCAATACCCGTTTTCCAGGCCCCAGACGCCGCCGCTCGTGCCGCAATCCACCCAGTGAATGCCTTTTTTTTGCAGGGAGGCGGCCCGCTCCTGAGTCTCCCGCCAGTTCGAGTTGCCGCCGTCGATGAGGATGTCGTCGGACTGGAGATGCGGTTCCAGGTCGGTGCGGGTCGCATCCACCGGCGGTCCCGCAGGCACCATCACCCAGATGATTTTTCGCCGGGGCAATTTTCGAGCCAGGTCTTCAAGGGAGCCGGCTGTCTCGGCCCCCTTACCCGCGGCCTGTTCCACGGCACCGACCGACCGATCGTAGGCGACGACTTCGTGACCTCCTTTCAGGAGCCGTTCCACCATGCTGCCGCCCATTTTTCCCAGTCCGACAAAACCGATTTTCATGACACGCTCCTTCCACAGGGTGGGGGCCGCTTCCCTTCCTCGGCCGGTTCCAGACATTCCGCCCCGGAAGGGTTCCGGAGACTTCCTTCCTATTATAGACCCCGCCGGCGCTTAAGAAAGCACAAACTCGGTCTCCCCCAGGATTAAACGAACGCCTGAAACGGCTCAAAAAATAGATGGGGTCAATGATAAAAACAACGGCGAGAACAGAGGATCAAAGATTCACCGGGGAGGACACCGTCTCCTTGCCCTTGAACCTTTTGTAAAAGGTCGGGATCAGGGCAAAAATCCCCAGGAGCGCCAGGGCTCCGAGGACCCCGGGGGAGACCACATCCTTCAACGAATCGATGCGGGCCAGGTTGGCCCCCGCGTTGGCGTAAACAAACGATCCGGGCAGGATGCCGAACATGGTGCCGAAAAAATAAACGGGAAGCCGCACCTGCGTCAATCCGGAAACCAGATTGATCAGGAAAAATGGAAAAATCGGGACCAGCCGCAGGAACAGGATGTAATGGATGGCGTTCCGGGAAAAGCCTTGGTTGAAGGGACGCAGCTTTTCGCCGTATTTTTCTTCCACCCAGTCGCGAAACAGAAACCGGGCCGCCAGGAAGGCGAGCGTCGCTCCCAGGGTCGCCCCGATGTTGACGACCAGGGTTCCGACCCCCGCGCCGAACAGGGCCCCGCTGGTCAGCGTTAAAAGGGTTGCCCCGGGGAGGGACAGGGCCACCACCCCAATGTACACGGCGATGAAGCCCAGGACCATGGTTCCGGTATGGCGCTCGGTAAACGCTTGCAATCGCCCCAGGTTGGCCTGGATCGCTTCCAGGGTCAGGTATTGACCCAGATCGAAAACGTAGAACAACACCACCGCCAGGATCAGCACGGACAACAGCAGCAGTCTCTTTTTCATGATGATCAACCCCTCGTATACACTTCCGTGTCCGGGTGAAAAGCGAACCACGCAAACCAGAACCCCACCACCGCGGGAAGCGCCTTGCCGGCTGCGTCACGGATCACCGCCGTTTCTGTTTCCCCGTCGTAATGGACGGTCAGGGGTTTCCCGTTCACCCGGTCCTTCACCGGCAATTTCGAGCGCGACAGCTCGGAAAACGGGTACGCTTTGTACGTTCCCTCCACCTCGATCCCGATCACCCGCTCCTTGGGGTGATAGGCCCGGCTGATGTTGCGAACGCCGAACATCAGCCGTTCGCTTTCATAATACCCTTCGTAGGGATCCCGGTCGTAATTCCTCAGGTGCCCCGTATCCCGGGAAAGGACCCGGGTTCCGGGATGCTTCTTTCTCCACTTTTCCCAGGTGGTGTGGGTGGAGGGAAGAAGCTCCAGCCGGGCCCCGGTCAAGGGACCCGCCACGGCCTCCCGCTTGATCTGCGACCACAGGCTCTCGGTGTTATGGTCGTAAAGCAGGAGGTCACTTTGATACAACAAGCCGGACACCCCGAAGGTGTACCGCTGTCCCTTTATCATAGCATCAAAGACCATGCCCGTCCCGCATAGAGGACAAAAGGTCACCACCACCGCCCGACCCCCGACCCGGTCGTTCACGATCTCGTGCCAGTTGAGAATCTTGATCGGGTAAGCCTTGGCCCGGCCGTTCAGGACCACCCCGAGCACCCGGTCGGAGGGCTCCACGTCCTCGCGGGCTTCCTCGGCGGAGATAAATTTGGGCGTCAGGAGGGCGGGAATGCCGTCCTTTCCCGGACCCCCGCCGTAAATGTCGCTCAACGGGACGCTGTGTTTTTCAAAATCAAACTCTGAACCGAACCCGGCCAGGCCCAGAACCGCCAAAAGAAGTCCCAACCCCCGGATTATCCGGTTTTTAACTATTTTTTTTCCC
>JABAHQ010002496.1_pt2 | contig 22154 bp, 21 predicted proteins | sample 7062091 | NCBI WGS metagenome assembly JABAHQ01 (sample SAMN14534359, study PRJNA622989) | marine sediment metagenome | biome: marine biome [ENVO:00000428]; feature: marine pelagic biome [ENVO:01000023]; material: deep marine sediment [ENVO:00002113] | place: India: Gulf of Kutch | collected...
GGCCTAACACCAAGACGGCCTGGATCAAGATCAAAGATCGGCAAGTGTACGACTTCGCTCTGGTCAGTGTAGCCGTGGTAGGCACCATTGAGGATGGGGTATGGCAAGACGGGCGGATCGTGCTGGGCGGTGTAGCCCCGGTGCCCTGGCGAGCGACAGTGGTTGAGGAGGCCCTAATGGGCCAAAACGTCGAAGAGACCATCAAATCCGCAGCCGCCCTCATCCGTAATGAGGCCCGGCCGTTGAGTCTGAATGCCTACAAAGTAGATGTTGCCATTGGTATAACTGAGCGAGCAGTGTTAAGCCTCTTGGCATAGTCTGGCGCGACTCAATTGAAATAAAACCAAACCTGACTGCCTCTGAGGGGTACATTGATTCGGAGTGACAGAGCCTGAAGGTGTTGCTATTCGAGCAATGGGCTGCCTGGGAGGCAGTTGGGTTTGTCCTGGATCTAACGATAAAACAGGAGAAAGATGGACCAAGAGCAGTTGTTAGAGACGGCGATACGTGCAGCTCGAGAGGGCGGCCGGTTAGCTCTAGAGGGTTTAGGCCAGCCTGGCAATATCAAATGGAAAGGATCTCAGGATGTGGTGACCGGGAGCACCCTGGCGGTGCAGGAGCGTATCTTGGAGGCCATCCGCCAGGAATTTCCTGATCATGATCATGCCATCCTCAGCGAGGAGTTAGATGAAGCGCCCGACCCGGATGCTGAACTGTTGTGGATCATTGATCCAATCGACGGCAGCCTTAATTATATGAAGGGCATTCCTTTTTTTGCTATCTCCATTGGCTTTCGGCAAAAAGGAATCTACCGCTTGGGCGTGGTCTACGACCCTTGTCGAGATGAACTTTTCCAGGCTTTGTATCGTCAGGGCGCTTACCTTAACGGTCGGCGTCTGGTAACCCAGACCTATTCCGAAGGATTGGAAGCCTATCAGGCCGCTACAATCGCCACCGACTGGCCGGCCCAGGTCAGCAAACGGACCGCGAATGCCATGATCATCAGGTTAATGGCCGGTGAGGTGGTTTCTCTGCAAATTCTGGGTTCGCCGGCTCTGGCCCTGTGCTACATCGCCGCCGGTCGCCTGGATGCCTATTTTCACCTTCAGCTCCAACTTTGGGATGTGGCCGCCGCGGCGGTCGTCTTGCAGGAGGGTGGCGGGGTGCTTACCGATGCCGAGGGTAGTACCTGGACCTACTCCGAGGGCGGCTATCTGGCCACCAACGGCGCCATTCACGGTTGGATGCTCCACCCCATGAGGCTCGTCCGCGAGCAGGGGGAAATTCTAAACGCAAAAAGTGAAATGTGAAGCGTGAAACGTGAAGCGTTCTTTTACGCATTACGTAGTACGCATTACGGTTTCGAAATTTCTAAGTACCAAAGGGAGGAGTTAGTGGTTATTCAACGCAGCTTTGTTATCGGTTTCGTAATGCTCGGTCTAGTGTCTCTGACGGGCTGTGGAGGAGAAGCGGCCGAAGCGCCGACATCCACGCCAGCAGCCACAGCGACGCCTGTCCCGACGGCCACGGAGACATCTGTTCCGGAGGATACGGCGACACCCACTCCGGCAGCCACGCCGACACCCGCCCCAACAGCTACCCCCGAGCCGGTCGGAGAGAAGGCCTCTTTTGAGTTTGTCAACCAGCTTTCTACAGCCGAACAAGGGGAAGATATCCAAATGTCGTTGCATGACGTAGAGGGCATCCTTACTATCCGCGGTGACGAGTTTGGTCTTACCATCACATACGATCCTGAGATAATCACGCCTGACGAGTTGAGACAAAGATTGGCCCAGATAGGACATCCTGTGAAGGAATAAAGGTCCAGAAGTGAGCGCAAAAATGACCAAACCGGCCAGTACAGCCAGATTGGTGAAGAAAGTCGTCATCGGCTATCAATTGCCCGCTCTGCCCACTTTCTTGATGCGGAGTTTTATCCTGCTGCGGAACAAGCTGGCCCGAGCTGGTTTTCGCGTCGAAGTGATCCTATCTCCCCTTGACCAGCTTCCGCCCCATACAGACCTGCTCTTTGTCCCGACCGAATTGATCGAAGCAGCCAGTCAGGTTGCGCCGGAGGCCCGGGTGATCCCCCTGACCGCCTCAACTGCTCAACAGCCAGCCTACGATGACCTGATGAAGCAGTTAGAAGCTGGTCAGACCCTTTATGCTCTCCGGGTGGAAGATGGGGAGGCGGAATTAAGGCCAGAGGACAGAATGATTGTCCGTTATCGAGGTTATAGGCGTCTATTGTAAGCTTGCAATATGAACTTTTGACAGGCGAAATTTGAAAGGTCCTCCGGCTTTGAGGTTATCGGAATCGGCTATTAACAGACACTTTGACATAGTATGGAAGGCTAGCTACATGAATTTGGAAAACCAAGTACAGCGTTTCGAACAACAACTTGACGCCTTTGAGCAATTGCACGCAGATGAACTAAAAGGCTTTGAAAAGAAATTGGCGACCTACATGCAGCTCCAAGCCGACGAGGTCAAGTTTCTGAGACAGGAACTGGCCGAACTCAAAAAAGAGCTGGCCGCCTTGAAAGAAGCTGCCCCTCCTCCTGCTACGCTCCATTCTCAGGGCCAGCCTCACTCACGGCCAAACCAGGCCGACCAGACAGTAGCCACGTTGAACCGACGCGAGTTTCTTGGCGGTGGCGCCAGCCGTCACCAGAGCTGAGATAATCATTTGTGTGGAAGGGATTCAAAAACCATGATCAGACTGCGCTGGTTATTGGTGCCAAGTATAGTGCTTATCCTCGTCATATTAAGCATAATATGGACTCATAATTTGCGAGCCGCTTCGGCTATACTGCAACTAACGCACGATCCGGCCACTGATGTACGGCCGGTCTGGAGCCCAGATGAGCAACGCATTGCCTTTCAGAGCAATCGGAACGGTTCCTACAACATCTGGATCATGGACGCCGATGGTCAGAATCAACGCGAGGTGCTTTCTGGCAACTCGGACGATCGTCATCCGGCCTGGAGCCCGGATGGCAAGAAGTTGGCCTTTGACTCCGATGCCTCCGGCAGGCGGGAGATTTGGATCGTTGATAGCGACGGACAGAATCCGCAGCAAATTACTTCGCTGGAGGCTCTGAGTAATTTTCCCTCCTGGAGTCCAGATGGCGCTCGCATTGCCTTCTACGTATATAAAAATGGCATAATGGATCTCTGGACTGTGGAGGTTGATGGCAGTAGTCCTCAACCGCTGACTTCGGAGTTGGCCAATGAGCGCCGCAATCAATGCACTTTTGCCTGCCATCAAGCGGCCTGGAGCTCAGATGGGCAGGTGATTGCTTATGAAGGGGGAGATCATAATAGCATCTGGCTGATAGACGCTGATGGTAGCAACCCCAGAGAGGTTGTTGGCGCTGATGATAATAGTCACTTCCCCTGGTATACCTCTGACGATCAAATAGGGTACCTTACCGAGCACGTGAATCCCGATGAAGCCTGGACAAATGCCTGGCTGCTGGATCCTGTCAGCGGTCAGGTCACATTGCTTCTGGATCATATTCGGCTCCAGGGGCCGTTGGACTGGAGCCAGGATAAAACGAAGGTGCTGTTCCATTCCCCCCGCAGCGGCAATTTTGATATCTATCTGGTCGATTTGCAAGCTACAGGCGGACGCGAAGCATTGCAAACGGCAGCCAGTGCGGGGGTTCCTCCCTCTCAACACCCTGGTCCGGATTTGGAAGCTCCTGAGGCAGCGACTGATGAGGAAACCCAGCCTGAAGCTTCGGATTTGGAAGCCCCCGAGGCAGCGGTCGATGAAAAGATCCAACCTGGTGATTCAGATTTAGAAGCTTCTGAGGCAGCGGCCGATGAGGAGGCCCAATCCACTACCTCCGAAGTCGAAGATCCTGGGAGCGAGGGCCAAAGGTCAGATAGGGCTATGACCCGTTCCCGGTTTGCCTCACCTATGGTGCTAGGAGTGATTGGTTTAGTAGGTTTGTTAGGAATGATTGGATTGATCGTAGTGATATCTGTAATAAGGAGAAATCGAAGTGCCTGAGCCAATTAAGCTGGTTGAAGAAACACTGCAGTCACCACTTCCTGAGGGGCTATCACGCCGAGATTTCATCAAGCAAGCCGGAGCCGGGTTTGTTGCTCTCGCCGCGGTGGGCGTCGGCGGGGTGAATCTGGCGCGCGACCCCACGCCGGAACTGCCCCTGTCTACGGGGGTGATTATGCCCGACCCTTCATTATGTATCGGCTGCTTGACCTGCGAGGTTATTTGCTCTCGGGTCCACCGAGAACAAGGCCTGTCGGACATTCCCCGTATTCGCATCTTCAATAATGAGGCCACTGTGCTCGCCCCGGCATTATTGGATGCCTACGGCGATCGAGGCCACTATCACCAAAGCCCATGCCTGATGTGCCCCGATGCGCCCTGTCATTATGTCTGTCCGGCGGATGCGCTTCCAATCGAGGTGAACACTGGCGCGCGTATCATTGATGAAAACAAATGTATCGCCTGTGGCCGCTGCGCCGAGGCCTGCCCCTTTCCTGTGTACCCAGAGTCTGAGGCCACCGGTGGTGAGCTGTTAGGCCAAGAGACGCGCATTACCTACGATCCGGCCAAGGATGTCTACACCAAGTGCGATCTGTGCTATTGGCGACCGGAGGGGCCAGCTTGTGTTGAGCGCTGTCCGGTGAATATTCGTATCCGGCAGGGATTGGTCGAGAGCGACCATTTGTGCCTGGAGGCGCCCGCCGCTACCCGTGACCATTGGGAGGAGCAAAGCGCCCTAGAACAGGCCTTATAGGAGAAGTAGACATCGTAATCAGAATTCGAGTAAAGGGAGGATAAGGTGAAACGTTTTGCATTAGCACTGCTCGTACTCTTGAGTTGGTTGTTCCTGATTGGCACAGCCGGTGCGCAAACCGACACTATCAATGGCTGGCCGCCACAGGGTGACCTGTTCAAAGACGCCTTCTTTTTGGCGCGAGCGACCCCTTTTATTATCGCCTTAGGTGTCCTGGCGGGCTTGGTCCAGGCCCGGGCCGCCGCTCGAAAGGGTGGGGACGCTATCATCGGGGAACGAGTCCGGCGGCATGATACCAGCACTATTATTGCCCACTGGACGAACGCTGTTGGTTTTATCCTTAGCCTGATCACCGGAGCCATCGTGTTGCGCTGGATAGACTATGGATCAGAGCTACGATTGGTCTTCATAATCCACTACTTTGGGGCCACCTTGATGCTATTTGGTATTTTCAACCATCTAACCCGGCACGGCGTCAGTGGAGGGGTGGGCCTGATTCCCAAGAAATTAGGGGTGATTCGCGATTTGATCGGCGAAATGTTCGAGTATATTGGACTGTTTGGTCCGGAAGGAGCGGTGTTGCGGATTCCGTGGCCGAAAGCAATTCGACAACCAATAGCCAGATATGTGCGAGCCTTGTTGGATTACAGACCATCGCGAACCGGCAAATATTTAGCCACCGAACAAACGTTATCGTATCCGCTCTGGGCTATTTTGACGATTTTAATCGTCGGTACCGGACTAATCAAGGTCATAAGATATGTCTACCCAATTTCCGGTTCTATCGTCGCCACAGCAACGGCCATTCACGACCTGACGACAATCGCTATCGCCGTAATGCTTCTAGTTCATATCTTGCCCTTGTTACTGGTGCCAGCCAACTGGCCGCTGCTTTTGTCTATGTTTAAAAGGACGGTCCCGCGAAAATACGTTGAAGAACGTCACCCTGCCTGGTATAAAGATCTGAAAGCCAGCCAGGATGAGCAAGAACAGGTTTCACCATCAACGGAACCCAGTCCCGCCCAAACGGCCACAACGGCCGATGCCTGAACGTCGCAGATCCTAGGAGCGAAGCGTATAGGAACGCGTAGCGGATAGGGCTGATATAGATGAGCAATAGAGTTTCTCTTTTCAGAGTTCCCAGCTCAGCGTTAACTCAGAACTCGGAACTCGGAACTCGGAACTGAGAACATGGAGGAAATACATTGCCAACCTTAGGTCTCACGGAATTGATCATCATATTGATACTCATATTGATCCTCTTCGGGGTGGGCCGCTTGCCCGAGTTGGGACGATCTCTTGGAGAGGGGGTGCGAGAATTGCGGGAAAGCGCCGAGCTTATAAAAGAAAATGAACGCGAACTCACCGAACTCGTCGAAGAGGAGGTCAAGGAGCTTGAAGGTGAAGATTCTGGTGAGGGCTGATAAGTTCTAAAAGTGTGCTACTTTAAGGAGATTCGAAAATGGCATTCGGATTAGGTGTTCCAGAACTACTCATCGTATTAGTCCTTTTCTTGATCATTTTTGGCGTTGGTCGGCTATCCCAAGTGGGAGGGGCCCTGGGCCGAAGCATTCGAGATTTCCGGGAAAATCTTCACCAGAACAAAGTCGAAGATCCTGGTGAGGGATGAGGAAAATGTTCAGAGTTAACTCGGAACCCGGAACCCAAAACTCTGAACTCAAAGCGCGAGGAGCAAGTGAAACATGAAGGAGATATTTCAGACGGTTGTTCAAGCCCTGAGAAACGAGCACCCTATCGCACTGGTCACCGTAGTCCGCTCCATCGGCTCAACCCCTCGCCATGCTGCTGCCAAGATGGCGGTTCGTGCCGATGGATCCTGTGTGGGTACGATCGGTGGGGGCAGCATGGAATACCAAGCCATCCAGGACGCCCTGGCTGCTATAGCCGGGGGAGAGTCTCGCCTGATTCAATACTCACTAATTGGCAGAACGCCGCAGAGCCTGGGCCTTTGTGGCGGAACCCAAGAAGTCTTCATTGATGTCCTCAACGGCCATTCCAAAAACGGACGGACGGGCCAAACAGGCGATTTCTTCGAAGCAATCGTGACTGCTTGCGACAGAGGCGAGCCAGCGGCGCTCATCACTGTGGTCCATTCACAAAATGGGAGGGGGCGACAAGTCGGTGAAAAGGCATTGCTCCGCTACGACATGTCTGTCCACGGAGAACTGGAGCCTGAAGTGTTGGTGGCGGCACAGCAAGTCTTGGAGCAAAACCGCTCAACTCGCCTGGGGTATCGCTCCGAGGAACACACGTGCACACCCTTGGATAGCTTCAGCCGGGAGGGAGTGGAATTCTTCGTCGATGTCATCCAACCCAGACCAGAACTAATGATCATCGGCGCCGGACATATTGGTCTGGCTCTGGCTGAGCTTGGGCGGATCATGGGCATGAGGATGATTGTCGTCGACGACCGCCCAGAGTGGATAGACCGCTTTCCCGAGGCTGATGAAACGATCGTCGTCTCCTATGACCCGGAAACAGAAGCCCTGGCGGCCATGCCGATCACCATTACCCCCTCAACCTCTATTGTCGTCGCCACCTGGGGCTGGGACGAACCGGCGCTGGCGCAAGTGGTTACTTCGTCAGCTCCCTATGTCAGTTTGGTAGCCAGCCGGCGCAAAGCCAAGCTGATTTTCGAGGTTCTGATCGAACGTGGCATCCCCAGAGATGATTTGGCCCGGGTACGAGTCCCGGCCGGTCTCGACTTGGGCGCCGAGACCCCTGAAGAAGTGGCTTTGTCCATCATGGCCGAAATTCTATTGCTACAGCGTGGCGCTACCGGACGCCCTATGACAGAAGTCAGAGGGCATCCCCTGACACTTCGAACTGGCCGCAGCCGGAAACAAGTGCCAACCACTTAAAATTTACCTTTCCAGAAGCTAAGTAGGATCGTCTTCCCTGTCATCCTCTGATTCAGCTAAAATCAACCGCTGATGTAACGTCAAGGCAACGCGTCCTGTAGTGATAGCCTCTTGAATCTCTCTTTCGAGAGCTCTGGCGCTGACTGTCCCGTGGAAGACTCCGCACAGCTTGTGGTCACTAAAAGGCACAATCTCACTCGGCGCTGCGGTCAACAATTGCGCCAGGCCCTGAGGTGTGAGGAGACCACCCAAATCAGCTAGAACGGTCAAAACCGCCTGCAAAGGGGTCTCGATTTTTGATTTTTGGCTTTGGGCAACAATATCTTCTCCGGTTTTCTTAGCCTGGGGTGTCTCATCGGCGAGCGTTTTCTCGGCCGAAGGAGATGTTGTCGATTCTTCCTGCGGCCTTTCTACCCCTAATGCTTCTGCCACGATGCCCACAACTGCCTGACCATACTTTTCCAATTTGGCCGGCTCAATCCCTGAGATCTCTCCCAATTCTTCCAGGCTGGTTGGAGCCTGGGCCGAAATCGTTTCTAAAACCTTATTAGAGAAGATCATATAGGGTGGCAAACTCTGATTTCGGGCCTCGTTGGTGCGCCAAGCGCGGAGGGCTTCCAGGAGAGTATGGGGGGACTCGGGTGAGGGGGCAGCAGTGAGGTCGGTTTCAAGCGCCGGCTCGACCTTCGAGTCTTCCTCAGTCGAAGGAGAGGATACGATGGCGGTGTCTGCGCCTTGAGGCAAAACCACTTTGGGCCGACGCCCACCGGTCGTGGTCAACTCACCATCGGTGATAAGGGCGTCGATGACATCGGTGACGGCTTTTTGAGAAAAATGTGAGAGTTGCCCATAACAACTGTGGTTACTGAAAGTCTCAAGCCACCTGGCCTTTGAGCCGGACAAAAACTGAGCCAGACCGGTTCGACCTAGCGTGCCCCCCAATTTGGCCACAGCTTCCAGCACGATGACGTCGGGTGACGGCCCATGAGACGGTTGGAGAGCTGGCGAGCCGGGAGGCTGGGGGGGTGATGGCGCAGGTTTTGGTTGCAACCCGGATAAGCGATTGAGGGCCGACTGGGCAGCTTTGATGTTGTAATCCTGTTCTTCAGGGTCCACGGCGATTTGCTCAAGGATAGGTTGAGCGCGAGAATCACCGATTGCCCCCAGGGCTTTGATGGCATATTGGCGTACCTGCGGTTTTGCTTCAGCTTTCAAAAGGGCTATTAATGGTTCAACAGCTCTTTGATCTTTGATCTTTCCCAAGGCCGAAGCAGCCAGGCGACGCACATTTCCATTATTATCTTTCAGAGCAGCAATCAGTTCTGGGGTGTGGGCCGGATCTTGGGTCTCACCCAAAGCTACAATGCGTTGTTCGGGCTTTTCAGCAGCGCTTGAAGATGGACCTCTTTTCGGCAACTCCGGGTGGGCGGCAATCACGCATCGGATTTGGTCGAAGGAGATTGTCTCCGGCAAAATTGTTTTGATGGGTGTGAGAGCGGCCATACTGCCAACAGTCTCAATTGCGGCCAAGATCTGGTTTTCGATTTCAGAGGAAACCAGGCGATGGAGTTCAATTTGACCTTCACCGATGAGCCGGGCCAGGTGATTGTAAATCGTTTGTTCGGTTAATGCCCGTCGGTCGGCGATTTGGGCTGGGGTGAGACCGTCATTGAAAAGGGACAGAGTTTCCATAACTGTGTTCGAGCGTTCAAGACGGGATGTCCTACTGCCTTGAAAGGTATCGGCCAAGCTGTCCTCAGGTAGGCGAATGGGTAGGGCAGCCCGAACTTCGAGGGCCTTGGCTCCGGCTGGAGTGACGTGCAGTACCGGAAGCCTGCCTCCCTCAAGGCGTAAATAACGCGCCTGGATCAGCGCGTCAATCAATTGCAAAATTTGCTTTTGACTGAGGCGGCCAAGTTTGCCGTAAAAGCGATGTTGATTATAGCCGTACTGTTTCATCTCTTGGGCCTGCGAACCGTTGAGGAGTTGAGCCAGGCGGTTTCGTCCTATCGGCCGTTGTCGCAAACTGCGGACCGTATCAAGCACAATCAGGGGGAACCAATCCTGCGGTGTGACTGCTTTGGGCAGTTGTTCAAAATCGGTGAGGGTGTGATTGTCGCAGCAGTGGGGTGCTTTGGGAGGGCTGACGTCGCCAAAATAGTCGAGCAAAAATTTGCGGCGGCAGGTTGTCAGGTGGGCGTAGTGCAGCATGTTGTCCAGCAGGTCGAGCCGGATTTGGGCCCGTTTTTGAATCGCCTCGGCCCGTTCTTCCAGAGCCTCATTTGAGCAGGGAAAGACTTTCCAACTGGTGTAACTCCTCTGGTTGCCCAGATGGTAGATGAGACCAGCTTGCTCCAACTCGCTCAGGGCCACCCGCAGTTTGACCGGATGCAAACCGGCACTGAAGGCCAACTCCTGGGAGATGACATGAACTTCCTCCCCTTCAGCGGCGTGGTAAAGAAGGGTATAAACCTGATGTAAGTCGTCATAACTGGGGGTGTCGCTGTTAATCAACCACTCCTGCAAGCGTTGATCGTCAGGGGCGTAGAAGAGGACACATTCAGCCGGCAGGCCATCGCGCCCGGCCCGGCCAGCCTCTTGATAGTAAGCCTCGACCGTGGCTGGGAGGTTGTAATGAATGACGGCCCGCACATCCCGCTTATCAACTCCCATACCAAAGGCGTTGGTGGCTGCCACCACTTTAATTCGGTCGGCCATAAAATTATTTTGCACCTGACCCCGTAAGTCGCGGTCTAAACCGGCGTGGTAGCTATGGGCCGGGAGGCCGACGATGTTGTGAATAAAATCGGCCACATCGTCGGCATTGCGGCGGGTCGCGGTATAAACAATAACGCTGCCCTCGTTACGTTTCAGCAGTGCCTCCAGGGTTTGCAGTTTGGTGCGGTCGTCTGGCGCATGTTCGGCGCGAAAGGTCAGGTTGGGGCGGTTGAAGCCGGTGACAATGGTTTGGGCCTGCTCAACCTCCAGGAGCTTGAGGATATCTTTTTGGACCTTGGGGGTGGCCGTAGCCGTGGTAGCCAGCAGGGTGGGTTGGCCCATAGCCTGCCAGGTAGGGCCGATTTGTAAATAATCGGGTCGGAAATCATGCCCCCATTGCGAAATGCAGTGCGCTTCGTCCACAGCCAGCAAGCTAACCTGGGTTTTGGCCAGCGCCTGAGTGAATTGGCGATTCCGTAGGCGTTCAGGGGCAATGTAAAGCAGTTTGATCACCCCTTCCAAAACCGCCCGCGTTCGTTGGTTCACTTCATAATTGGGCAGGGTGCTATTGATATAGGTGGCCGGCAGCCCTGCTTCGACCAAACCATCAACCTGATCTTTCATCAGCGCAATTAGGGGCGAAATGACCAACGAAAGACCGGGTTTGAGGAGGGCAGGGAGTTGGTAAGTGAGCGATTTGCCGGAGCCGGTGGGCATAACCAGCAGTGTATGCTGATTATTAAGCACGCGTTGTATGGCTTCTTCCTGCCCTTGGCGAAACTGGCTGAAACCAAAATATTTTTCCAAAGCTTGTTGGGGCGTAAGCATGGGACCAACCTTGGGGTTTAACAGCTTTCGTCTGGCTATGTACGAATTTTAAGCAAAATTGAGGCACATATTATACACTAATATAGTCCCAGCGTCATTTTTATGGTCTCGTTTGTCGCAGATCCTGGGAGCGAGGGCCGAAGGTCAGATAGGCGGCTAGGATGGCGATGTACACTTAACCCCAGTGTTCTTTCAAGGGAACGTGTGTGCGAGGCACTTTCTCCGGTTCGTCCATATCAGCCCTGAGGTAGATGTAAGTCTGGTCCTGAGCACTACTAAACCCGGCGTGAACCCCATCTCGATCCAGGGCAATAAAGCTCATCCGGCTGATATAACGACCGCCTAGATCGTTTAAATCTTCCATCGCCTGTCGCCCCGCCTCTGTTAGGGACAGACCTTGTTTGAGATAGAAGATCAGGCTATGGGCTGTACTGGCCCGAATGGCCATCTCCCCCATGCCGGTGCAGGCGGCGGCCCCATAGCGATTATCGGCGTAAAGCCCGGCACCAATGATGGGTGAGTCGCCCAGCCGCCCCGGATATTTCCAGGCCCAGCCGCTGGTGCTCACCCCGCCACAAATATTGCCCTGGGCATCCTGGGCGATGAAATTGACCGTCCCTCTGGCCCGCTCTGGGTCGGTGGCCAGCTCAACCCATTTCCATAAGTCAGGCTGGTCGGCCAGTTGGGCAAAGACTTCGTCGGACATATCCGCCCGCAGCCGCTTCTCCCAGACCTGGCGGGCTTCTTCAGTCAGCAAATCGGCCCGCTCGAAGCCCATCTCGGCGGCGAAGCGTTTGGCCCCCGCCCCCACCAAAAAGACATGGGGCAGCCTCTCCATCACTTTTCGGGCCACCGAAATAGCGTACTTATAGCCCTGCATCGCGCCAATCGCTCCAGTTTCCAGGGTACGGCCATCCATAATACAGGCATCCAACTCGACTTGGCCCAGGATATTTGGATAGCCACTGTAGCCCACGCTGTGGTCATCCGGGTTAGCCTCTACCAGGCGGATGCCTGTCTCGACGGCATCTACGGCCGAGCCACCTGATTTGAGAACTCGCATCGATTCTTTGAGGCCGATAAGCCCATTGGTACTGGCGATGACGATCATGAGGGGATCCCCCTGTCTTGTTGGTTTATGGTCCATCTCGTCTAGCAAGAGCCTCAATTATAATGACAACAGTTGCATAGAGCAAAGAGGAACTATGGCCCAAAGAACGATAGAACACCCCCAACAAAGTCAAAATATTCGTTTGCCCCAATATTCAACTATGTGGTAAGATAGTTTATAGTACAATTTACCCCATCGTCGATTATCTTAGATTTGTATAATGAATAGTTTTTAGAACTCACGGAGGGCCTGAAATGGCGGTGATTAAACCAGATGACTTTCTAAAGAAGCTTCAAGCTGATCCGCAGCAATCGGTTGACGTGATTATCACAACTAAAACCAATCCGGAAGAGAACGTCGCTCATGTAGAAGGGATGGGGCTGACAGTGAAAAGAACATATTCTCTCAGGCCCATGATCGCGGCGACCGGTCCGGCCAGTGCAGTGATATCACTGGCTTCAGAGTCGTGGGTAGATAGTATTGAGCCGGATCAACCAGTTCACACGATGAGTTAATAGGAGAAACTCTAAATGAATCCTGATAAAGTTGATAGCAATTTGCAAACCCAGATGAACGTCCTGGCTGCCCAGGAGAGTATCCCGGTTATTGTCCGGCATCGTGGGGAAATGTTTTTTAGCCAGGCGGTTGGGGAGGTGCAAAGTTATAGCTTGATCAACGCCAAAGCCATGCAATTGCGGTTAAGTGATATTGATGGATTGAGTGAAGACGACAGTGTCGAATATATTTGGGCTGATTTGCCTGTTCATACCTGCCTCGACCTATCGGTGCCGGCGATTGGTGCCCCCCAGGTTTGGTCGGCTGGCTTTCGGGGGGCGGGGGTCAAACTGGCCATCGTTGACACCGGCATCGATCCCAACCACCCCGACTTTGCCGGGCGCATTGCAGCCCGAAAAAGTTTTGTGAGCGACGAAGATGAGGATGACCACAACGGCCATGGGACCCACGTGGCCAGCACTGCCGCCGGATCAGGGGCCGCTTCCGAGGGCAAGTTTCGAGGGGTCGCGCCGGAAGCCAGTCTCTATATTGCTAAAGTGTTGGATCGCCATGGCGGTGGATCAATGAGCACGGTCATGGCCGGCATCGAGTGGGCCGTCGAGCAAGGGGCACAGGTGATTAACCTCTCGCTAGGGGCTAGTGGTTCTTGTGATGGGACCGATGCCCTGTCCACCCTCTGTGATGCGGCTGTGGAACAAAGGGGGATAATTCTCTGTGTAGCGGCGGGTAATGATGGACCTGAGCCGAGCACGGTGGGAGCACCTGGCTGTGCCAGGCTGGTGATTACCATTGGGGCTGTTGATGACAATGATCGAGTAACTGATTTTTCCTCTCGGGGCCCCACTGCTGATGGCCGGGTGAAACCTGACCTTCTTTTCCCAGGTCAATGGATTACGGCCGCCCAGGCGGCAGGAACCCAGGCCGGAGATGTCGTCAGTCCTGGTTATGTAGCCCTTAGAGGGACTAGTATGGCCACGCCCCAGGCCGCCGGGACGGCCTGCTTATTCCTGCAAGCCAAGCCAGAGTTAACGCCCGGCGAAATAAAAGACGCCCTTTTGGAAACAGCTCGAGATTTGAACATCCCGGCTAATGATCAGGGTGCTGGTCGGGTTGAAGTATTTAAGGCGTTCCAGCTTCTTACCCAAAGCTCCCCACCAGAGCCGCCTGAGCCAGAACCAACTCCACCACCAGTTGAAGAACGCAAGGGGTGTCTGGCCAGCTTGTTTGGCCGCTAGCCCTCATTCAGTGACTAAAACCTAAAACGGCCTTCGAACGCGAAGGCCGTTTTTTCGTTCAGGCGAGAAAATAAATCAGTAAACCTTTAATAGTTCGTAAGTTTGCTCCGGCTCTCGACGCCCTTTGAGGGTAAATATTTTGAAAGGCACAGCGTTGACGTGATCCCGGACACAATCATACATATTCTGGCTTAGTAAAATTTTGCCGCCGGGGGTGTTTTCCTGGATGCGCTTAGCCAGGTTAACGGCATCGCCGATGGCAGTGTAGTCCATGCGGGAGTTAGTCCCCACATTTCCAACAACCGCCTCGCCTACGTGAATACCAACGCCGAATTGTAACCGGGGGGCGTAATCGCCAATAAGACTATGAAAATCATTAAGCTTCTGTTGCATCGCTGATGCCGCCCGAACTGCCCGGAGTGGATGGTTTTCTTGAGGCAGAGGGGCGTTAAAGATAGCCATGATGGCATCCCCCATAAATTTGTCGAGGGTTCCTTCGTAGATCAAAATAGACTCAGCGGCCATAGAAAGATATTTGTTCAAGATATTAATCAAGTCTTCTGGCTGTTGCATTTCGCTAAAAGTGGTAAACCCTCTAATATCAGCGAAGAGAATAGAAACTTCTTGTCGCTGCCCGCCCAATTTGAGTTGCGCGGGATCAGTTGGCAAACGATCAACAACGGCCGGAGAGAGGTAGGTGCGGAACATATCTTGAACAGCCTTGAGCCGGCTCTTTTCGGTCAGATCGTTGATCACCATGGCTACCCCTTCCAGTCGTTTTTTGGCATCTTTAATGGGGGTCAGATCAATACTTAAATTAATAGTACCTCGGTTATCTAACTCTGAGACGATCTCGTAGCCGTGGTAACTGCGTTGAGTTGTTTTGACATCTCTGATCAAGGCCGGCAAGGCAGTATTCTCAAGATGTTTCATCAGTTGCTTGATATTACAGCCAGGTGTAATCGTATTAGGCAGGCTCAAGATATTATAAGCTGCCTCATTGACCATCAGCAGTTCATCCGAAGTGCTGGCAGTAATGACACCACTTTTAATGCTGGCGAAAACATTGTCCATCAGATTTTTGATCCGGGTAATCTCTTCCAGGTTGCGGCGGACATTTTCAAAAAGACGGGCATTTTCTAGAGCTATAGCGGTTTGAGCTGCCAGGGTTGAAAATAGTTCAATATCTCGCATAGTATAGGGCGCGCCGGAGGCAAAGGGCCCCAGGGCAATAATGCCAATTAGCAAATGGTTACGTTTGATCGGGACATATTGTTCAAAGGCCATCGCTTTGAGCATCTGAACTCCCTTTTCGTCGGCCTGGCGAAATTCAGGCACGACATCAAGGATATATTGAGAGACAGAAAGCCCCTGATCAATTAACTGTTCCGTCAAGGGCGTGTTCTTTTTGAGGCTAACTGTGTTTGGCAACTCACCATTGAGGGTGGACAAGATACTGAAGTAATAATTTTGATCGTCCTGATTATTTAAAAGAAAAAAAGCTCCCCGATGAATATTAAGATTTTTTTTGATAAAGTTAAGTGAAATAGCCACCAGGTCTTTCATAAAAAGGATATTGTTGATGGCTTGGATATAGTCTTTGATGACTCGTTCGTAGGTATAACGATGTCTGAACAAAACGCGTTCCACCGAATTTTGGGTCATTTGGCGCAAGGGAAGGTAAAAAACCGTCAATAAAAAGGCTGCAATGACAGCGATAATTATTTCAGCCTGGGGTATGCCTGTCAGAATGGTTTGCAGCCCATAAACGGTGAAACCATAGAAGACCAAAGTCATCAAGGTGAGCACAAGAAAATTAACAAACTCTTTGAGACCGGTGTTAATATCTATCAGGTTCTGATTGAGGATAATGTAAATTAGAATGGGTGCGCCTAGCCATTGGATAATTAACCCAATTGCCTGTGCCAAAGGATTTAGGCTCAGATGAAGTCCAAGGCCGAAGCCTAATAAAGCCAGGGATAATAACAAAATTTGAATTCGGTTACGGTGACGGGGGCTGTAAGTTTCATTTTGGGCTTCAAGACATGATCTAATCGTGAGCCCCAAAAACAAAAAGATGGTCACCGCTCCTAACCAAAGCGCCGCCCCATGATTATCTAGAATACGATTGCCAACCGGCAACGAAATATTAGCGATCAGAGGGCTGATAAACTCAATGATCCCCGTGATGACTAAAATACTTCCCGCGCCAATGACAAACCACAACTTTCGGATTCCTGTTTCCAGGAAGGCGTGTGTAAATGCCCAAATTACGATAACCGAGAGAACCAGCGGGTAGATAAAGGTCGTCGGCCAGATAAAGCCCAAAAAGCGATCCGTGAGACTACTGGCTTGGGCAAAAGCTACCAGATTCCAGGCGGTTGTCAAACCCAAATAGCCCATAAGGAGGTTGGGCAAGTGGTGTTTGAATCTCCTTTTTATGACTAGATAGCCAAATAAAGCCAGATGTGCCAGGGCAATAGTTAAAGATATGATGGCTTGTTCTGAAAGCGTCCCCAAAATATAACCAACCTTTACTACTGATAAGCTTTACGCATGCTGATATAAAAGAATTAATGACTTTGTATAACCAAAAAGGTTCTGAAAACGCTATAAGCCTGTGATTTCTGGTACCATCATCCCAGACTAATCATTTTAATTATACACAAAAAATCAGTCAAGCTATCTTTGAAAATCATTTGAGTCTTCTTAAAACTTGGGATTTGGATTAAGGAAGAGGGAGCAGATCTAACAATTCACTCAGCCTTTTAATCTTAAGCACCCCCGCGGGCGGGGTTTGATCATCGCGGGGGTTGATAAAAATAGCATGGAGGCCAACATTGCGGGCTCCTTCTATGTCACTGTTTAAAGTGTCACCGACAAAGACAGCTCTATCTGGCGGGATGTTACCCGCCCGTTGCAGGGCTTGCTCAAAAATCTGTGCATCAGGTTTGTGGGCCTTCACCTCTTCTGATACCAGGCAAAAATCAACCATCTGATCGAATTGATAGCGGTTAATTTTAGCCCATTGCATAGAGGTAAAGCCGTTGGTCACGATACCAGTGGCAAAGTGAGGCCGTAATGCCTTGAGCACAAAATCTGTTTCCTCAAAGGGAACTGCCTCTGCCAGAACCAGTTCAATCCAGTACGCCAACATATCCGCGGCCAGCGTTTCATCCTTATTTAGCGCGCGAAGGGTATTACGGTAACTATAAAGTTGGGCCACCTCGCCATCTATGACCCCATCAACCATCATGTACCACATATCGGCGTTTTTAGGCCAGAAGACATCGTAAAATTCCTGGCAAGTAAGGGGTGCCAAAGCCGAACGGAATTTATCAAATAACGCTTCGGTAATCTGAGAAAGCTGCCAGGTATGCTCGATAAGCGTACCATCCATATCAAATAGGACTGCTTCTATATTGGTAAAGTAAGACACAGGTGCACTCACGCGTTCATTAGGATAACAAAACGGCCATCACAAAGGATGGCCGTCAACTTCCTGGCGGGGAGACAGGGATTCGAACCCTGGGTGGAGCTTTATCACCCCACAACCGCTTAGCAGGCGGCCCCAATCAACCACTCTGGCATCTCCCCACGGCTATAAACGAGTTAATGTGTTTTAGGCGGAGGGAGAGGGATTCGAACCCCCGGAAGCCTTACGACCTCAACGGTTTTCAAGACCGCCGCATTCAACCACTCTGCCATCCCTCCGGACAGGGTATAACCATGTCCTTAATCGCCTTTATTGTAGCAGAGGGCAATTGTTTAGTCAATTTACTTTTGTGCAAAAAGATTTTAATAATACTTGACACCGAATTGACGATTGTTTATAATCTTAGGCAAATTTAATCTGACAAACCTTCGGGGCAGGGTGAGTTTCGCGTTATGAAACAATTCCCGACCGACGGTGAGGTGGCCAGTTGCTAAAGACGTCTGGCCCCAAGCCCGTGAGCTTGCTACGGTGAGCAGGATCCGGTGAGAGTCCGGAGCCGACGGTATAGTCCGGATGGGAGAAGGTATTATAATTGTCGTGGCTGGTTACTGTTCTACGTTTTATGGAGCAGTAGGTGCTAATCTACTATGATCATACTCAATTCTTGTTGATGAGGCGTTTGGGCGTATAAAAATTAATTTGCGCCGTCTTATGTAATATCAGCAAGTCAAAGTGTATGATTGCAGTTGTTTTGGGCCGTATGTATACTAGCGCGTCTCTGGTATAAGTCTCCCCCGAAGGCTCACACGCCTTCGGTTTTTTCATGATTAGGGAGAGATGGTTATCCGCGCGTTAGGTATTCCTGGCTGCGCCGAGAAAAGTTTTTGTATTACATAAGCCCCGAAGTTCACCCGTTAACCTCGGGGCTATTTGTTTTTGGAGGAATATGACTGTGCAAAAAACGATACAACATTCAAGACATCCTGTTCCCGGTATTACTTCCTCTCGAATAACCCTTGGCCAACGCTGGCGGCAGCGGATTGATCTATTAGCCGTACCGGCTGTGGTGATTGTTTTTGTTGGCCTATGGCAGACGATTATCTGGTTGGGGGAATATCCTACCTTTATCCTTCCCTCTCCGGTTGATGTCGCCAAGTCATTTGGCGTAAATATGGCCAATGGTACACTTTGGCGACATGCTCAGGCAACGCTAGTCGAGATTTTTGCCGGCTTGAGCGTAGGCCTAACTTTAGCGACCGTCCTGGGGTATGTTTTAGCCAAAAATCGCCTCCTAAATCGTCTGCTGTCACCTTACATCGTGGCCTCCCAATCCGTGCCGGTTGTGGCCATTGCCCCCTTATTGGTCATTTGGTTTGGGCCAGGACGTTTGAGTAAAGTCCTGATTTGCGCGCTCATAGTCTTTTTCCCTGTTTTGGTCAACGCCGTTGTTGGATTACATTCAGTGGATGAGGGCCTGTATGATTTGATGCGCTCGCTAAGCGCCAATCGTTGGCAATTGTTTTGGATGTTAGAAGCTCCAGCCGCTTTGCCCGTCCTCTTGGGTGGGTTGAAAATTAGTGTCACCCTCTCAGTAATTGGGGCGGTGGTTGGCGAATTTGTCGCCGCAAGTGAAGGGCTGGGGTTTCTGATCAATCAGGCTAGAGGTCTTTTTAACACCCCTCTTGTTTTCGTGACTATTTTAACTTTGGTTGCCATCGCGTTGACGCTCTATGGGGGTGTTTCTTTGCTTGAAGCTCGACTGCTACGGTGGCGTGGCGAACCTGGCTAATTCGTTTTCATTCATAGACTAGAGAAAGGTAAGACAACTATGCAACATCTACGCTTCTTTTTCCTGCTGGCCATCATTTTGGGTCTAGTTGCTTGTACTCCTATTGTGGTGCAAACTCCCGAGCCAGCCAAATCACAGTCGGTTGATTCAGCTTCGGCGGAAACCTCGGAACCCGCGGAATTACAGCATATTGATTTAGGCGTTGGGTTTATCCCCAACGTACAGTTTGCTCCCTTTTATGTCGCTCAAGCCAAAGGTTTTTACGCTGAGGAAGGACTGGATGTGGCTCTCGAATACGGTTTTGAAAATGATTTTGTGGCCCTGACCGCTCAAGGGTCGCGTCAGTTTGCCGTGGCCAGTGGCGACCAGGTCATTCTGGCTCGGGCTCAGGGCCTGCCGTTGGTCTACGTGATGAAGTGGTACGAGCGCTTTCCCGTTGGGGTGATGGCCCTTTCCGAAACGGGCATCGAATCGCCGCAGGACCTTGCCCAGCACAAGGTTGGCATTCCAGGTTTATTTGGGGCCACCTTTGTGGGCTGGAAGGCGCTCGTTCACGCTACTGAGTTGGATGAAGGGACAGTGGATCTCACTGAAATTGGTTTCACGCAGGCCGCAGCCGTCAGTGAAGGGCAAATTGATGCCGCCCTGGTCTACCTGGCTAATGAGCCTGTTCAATTGAGTGAAGAGGGGATGGAGGTTAACGTTATTGAGGTTTCTGAATATATGGACCTCGTTTCCAATGGAATCGTAACCAATGAAACCGTCATTGAGGAAAACCCGGACTTGATTCGGAAACTGGTGCGAGGCACGTTACGCGGTTTAGCCTATACTATTGACCATCCTGATGAAGCGTTCGAGATCGTTCGTGAATTTGTCCCGGAAATCACGGACGAAGATGCCCCCATTCAGCGGTTGGTCTTGGAACGCTCGATTGAGTTGTGGCGTAGCGACCAGCCTGGTCTCTCTTCAGCCTCTGCCTGGAAAAACTCGGCTGATTTTATGCTGGCCGCCGGCATCATTGAAACGCCAGTCGAAGTTGAGGAACTTTATACCAATGAGTTTGTAGAATAGACTTAGGCGGAATTTTTATCTTTAGCTAATATGCCAATATCTGACCCAATTTTAGAGGCCAAACACTTATCCAAACACTACAATTCCCGCCAGAAACCGCTTGCAGCGATTGAAGATATATCCTTCGCCGTTGGGCCGGGTGAGTTTGTTTGTCTGGTGGGGCCATCTGGCTGTGGGAAGACCACTTTGTTGCGAATTTTGGCCGGCTTATTGATGCCTGACCAGGGCCAGGTCCGCTTGCGTGGCCAGCCATTGACCGGTCCCTGCCACGAAATTGGGGTCGTTTTTCAGAAGCCCAATTTGATGCCATGGCGTACCGTTGGCGACAATGTCCTCTTACCGTTACAGGTTCGGCAGGTCCGGCCCGACGAAGCAGAACAGCGAGCCAGGCAGATATTAGAGATGGTCAAACTGCATGAGTTTGTCCAGAATTATCCTCGCGAACTCTCCGGTGGGATGCAGCAGCGGGTGGCTATTGCCCGGGCCCTGGTTTATGAGCCTGATATTTTACTCCTGGACGAGCCTTTTGGGGCCCTTGATGCCCTCACCCGCGAACAACTCAATCAAGAACTGTTGCGGATTTGGGGGGACAGTGGCAAAACGGTCATTATGGTCACCCACAACATTCGTGAGGCAGTTTTCCTATCCGATCGGGTGCTCGTCCTTAGCCAACGGCCCGGTCGAATAGCCAACATCATCCCTGTGCCTTTTCCTCGCCCCCGTGCCCAATCCCTCCTTTACGATAGTGACTTCGGCGCTCTGGCCTATAAAGTTCGACAGGCTATTCAAGGGTGATAACATTATGAAAACTATTGAGCGTTTTCGAGGGTGCTTATTAGGCTTAGCAGCGGGTGATGCCGTCGGTACAACCTTGGAGTTCAAAGCACCAGGGACATTTAAGCCCATTGAGGATATGATCGGGGGAGGTCCCTTCAACCTGAAACCGGGCCAGTGGACTGATGATTCCCTGCTCGACCTTTGTCAGGAGATCAGTCCTGCCACGCTTACTTCTTTGCTTCATCTCCTCTCTCTGGAGCGAAAGCGGGGGAAAGTCCAACAGCGTCCTGGCGCAGACATCTCTGTAAATCCGATCAATACGCGCGCCGTGCTCCTCGAACTGCTCTGCTCGTCCTCGGTCATTTCCTCCAGCGAACATCTTGCCCTGGCTTTTCAAAAAATCACAAGGGAATTTTCGACTAACCGAGGGTGGTAGTGAGGACGATGTAACTGCCAGACCATCTCGATCCCTCGATCCGTTTCATCACCCTTTTCAGACGACGGTAGATGTTTTCATAGGTTACGGTCAGACGAAACAGGTCTGCGACTGCGCGTCCGGTGAAAGGGTATGGTATGATAGGCCCAATGACGTGTATCGAAGACCGTCCAGAACACCACCCACCCGCTCCCCCATCCCCAGAAGATAACCCGGAAATGTCCTTTGCGGCCACCTTGTGGAACGTCGTTGACGACTTGTTCACCTGCCAGAAGATCGCCGAAGCGCTGCAGGGAACTGAAGGAGACGAAGATGTAGCAGATTTTGTTCAGCAGTGGAAACAAGGGCGGGCCAAACATCTGCAAGAAACCACACAGTTGGCCGCTGAGAGCTTTCTGGCCCACTTGGAGCGCTTCCAGGCCGGTCGAGAGGCCATCCCCTCCCCTTCTCTCAACCAGGCAGCCGGTAACGATGAGAGGGGGTAATGGTCAACACCATGAGTTTCGACCGATCACATTCCCTGAGGAAATAACAAACGGCCTCTCCCCCATCCTTTTAGTGAGAGACAGACCGAACCCAT
>JABAHQ010013309.1_pt1 | contig 22137 bp, 26 predicted proteins | sample 7062091 | NCBI WGS metagenome assembly JABAHQ01 (sample SAMN14534359, study PRJNA622989) | marine sediment metagenome | biome: marine biome [ENVO:00000428]; feature: marine pelagic biome [ENVO:01000023]; material: deep marine sediment [ENVO:00002113] | place: India: Gulf of Kutch | collected...
TGGATTCCTTCTGGGGATTCATTCCCATACCCCCGTTCCGGAGGCGGCAACAGCCTGGGTTCGTTTTCTTTCCGGGGAGTGGGCACAAAAGAAAATCGCCCAAAGCCTGGGGCTCATTCCGGCGAGACCCGATTGGATTCCATTGAGCCTGAACGGTCTTCCCAGAAGCACCTTGATCCGGGTGATGCGGGCCACGGTGCCGCGTCCGGTGACACCGCTGTATACGCCTTTATCTCAATCCCTGCAGGCGTACTTGAGCGGAGCCTTGTCGGGAATATATTCCCCGGAAGAATCTCTTCAATTAATTGAATCCGATCTTAAACGTTACTCGAAAATTCTTTCATGAAACCCGATTTCACATCGCGCCTGATATTCCTGGCTCCCCTCCTGGTTCTGCCCGGATTACTGATCATCTGGCCGGTGTTGCAGGTGACCACGCTGGCATTTAAAACACAAGTGCCTCTGTTTGATGTCGACCGGTATATTGGTTTCCGCAATTTACAATTTCTGATCCTGGAGGACTTAAGATTTTGGTCGGGCCTGGCCAATACGCTGTATTTCACCGGAGTTTCGGTAAGCCTGGAATTGTTTCTGGGTCTGGGATTTTCCCTTTATCTGCGATTCGGCAAAGATCCCGCCTGGCTGAAGGTGGTGGTGTTGTTTCCCTGGGCCATTCCCAACGTGGTGAGCGCCCGGTTGTGGCAATGGATGTTCCATTCGGAAGCGGGGATCATCAACTACGGGCTGACGTCCCTGGGTCTCATCGACCAACCCATCCCCTGGCTGTCCTCGCCGGACCTGGCCCTTCACGCGGCCATCCTGGCCGATGTCTGGAAAACGACGCCCTTCATGACGTTGCTTTTGTTCGCCGGGCTGCAGCGGATTCCGGACAATCTGCTTCGCGCCGCCCGCGTGGACGCGACCCCGCCGCTGCGAATGTTTCGGAAGATCATTTTGCCCGCCCTCAACCCGGTCCTGGTGACGGCCGTCATCCTGCGCATGCTCGATGCGTTCCGCGTGTTCGACGTGATTTACGTGATGACCGGCGGCGGTCCCGCCAACACCACGGAGACGCTTTCCATCTACGCGTACAGGACCTTTTTCCAGGGGCTGCAGTTCGGCTACGGCTCGTCGGTGGTGATCGTGCAGGTGCTGGTGATGGTGGCCCTGACTTTGTTGATCCGCGGACTTCTGGAACGCCGGAGGGCCCGCGCATGAGACGGGTGATTCGAACGCTGTTCCTGGTGGCGATCGTGGGGTGGAGCCTGGCGCCGTTTCTTTGGCAATGGATCACCTCCCTGAAACCCCCCGGCCAGGTGTCCCAACTGCCCCCGGTATGGCCGGTAACGTTCAGCCTGGACCATTACCGGTCGGTGCTGGGCAATCCGGATTTTCTCCGGGTCATCGCCAACAGCCTGGTGGTGTCGTTGGGGGCCACCGGGCTTTCCCTGGGGGTGGGCTCGATCGGGGCTTTCGGAATCGTGCACCTGGTGCGGGGGCGGGCCCCCTGGATCCTCCTGGGCCTGCTGGTGATTTTCATGATTCCCCCGGTCGCGGTGGTGACTCCCTTTTTCAAGGTGATGACCCGGCTGCACCTCAAGGATACCTGGCTCGGACTGATCCTCGTGTACTCGGTGTTCATCATTCCCCTGGTGGTTTGGATCATGCACCAGGTTTACGAAGAGATCCCCCGGTCGCTGTACCATGCGGCGCGGGTGGACGGTTGCGGGAACTGGACGATTTTTTGGCGCGTTTACCTGCCGCTCAGCCGGGGCGGGCTCGTCAGCGCCGGCTTGCTGGGGATCCTGTTTTGCTGGAACGAGTTCCTGTTTGCCCTGACCTTCACCACCACCTACGCGTCGCGCACCATCCCGGTGGGGATCTCCCTGTTCACCGGGCAGTTCGTGTTTCCGTGGGGAGAAATTTCCGCCGCCACGTCGATCGTCACCTTCCCCATTCTTCTGGCCGTGATCCTGGCCCAGAGACACCTGGTGCGGGGCCTGGTGGGCGGCGCCCTGAAAGGATGATCATGGGAGGCATCCAGCTGAAAGGCGTGTCCAAGCACTTCGACGGGCACGAGGTTTTGAAAGCCATTGACCTGGAGGTCCGGGAAGGGGAGTTCCTGGTTATCCTGGGGGCCAGCGGCGGAGGAAAAACCACCCTCCTCAACCTGATCGCCGGACTGGTTCCCCCTTCTTCGGGCCAGATCCTGTTCGATGGGAAGGATGTGACGGAGACCGATGTCTCCCGCCGCAACATCGCTTACGTGTTCCAGGATTACGCTTTGTACCCGCATCTGACCGTCCGCCGAAACCTCCGCTTCCCCCTGGAAAACATGAAGCTGAAAAAGCGCCAGGCCGACCGCAAGGTGAGAGACGTGCTCAAGCTTCTCCAGTTGCAGGGGATCCAGGAAAAATACCCCGCCCAATTGTCCGGCGGCCAGAAACAGCGGGTGGCCCTCGGCCGGGCGTTGGTGCGGGACCCGTTCGTATTTTTGTTCGACGAACCGTTGAGCAGCCTGGACCAGCAGTTACGCGATCATTTGCGCATCGAGCTCAAACAACTGCACCGCCGGCTGGGCAGGACCTTCATCTACGTCACCCACGACCAGCTTTCCGCCATGATCCTGGGGGACCGCATCGCTTTTCTGGCGGACCAAAAAATCCGTCAGGTGGCCCCGCCGGGCGAGTTGTACCACCGGCCGCGGAATTTGCAGGTCGCCCGGTTTCTGGGGTTTCCCCCCATCAATCTCCTGCCGCCCGGCGAATTTCAAAAGCTGAGCGCCCTGACGCCGCCCGAGTCAACAAAAACGGTGACCATTCGCCCCGAACACGTCCTCGTGCAAGCCGATGCGGAAGGCCGCTTTCAGGTCGACTGGATTCAAAAGGTGGGCTACGCGACCTACGCGTATTTCAAAGCCGGTTCCGTTTCGGTGTGCGCCCGGTGTGAAGATGCAGCGCTTTCGCCCGAAAGGCGCGTCCGCTGCCGGATCCAGGAACCGGAAGTTCTGTTTTTCGATGCCGACGGAAACCGGATCGAGCGGACGTAAAGAAAAGACCAGGCGGCGGCCTATTGAATCCAGACCAGCGGCCGGTAGATCCAGGCCCGGTCCCCCACCGCATCTTCGATTTTGACCCAGTTGTTTTTGATTTGGAGTACTCTCATGGAAAAGTACTTGTCGACCGGGGCCCAGGGGACTTTGGGATGGTTGGTGCCGGGACCCGTGCGGAGGTTGGTTTTGTTCTGCTTGGTGACGGCGCACCGGTATTTCCGGGTGGTCAACTTGCGGTGAACCCAGTAAATGTCTCCATCCACGTCCTGGACGCGGTACCAGTTTTTTTTGCGCTTCAGGAGCTTGAAGGGCATGTATTTGAAGACCTGCCACAATTTATCATATTTGATGCTGGGGCCCCGACGGAGATTGGCGTATTTGTGTTTGATGCACAGGGCTTCCACGGTCTCAAGCCCTGAAAATAAAAAGGTGGGTAGGAAGGTGACCAGCAGGAAAATGGAAAAATTTTTGTACCTGGTTTGAATCATGGTCCTCCTCCAAAAAACCGGGGTTCATGAATACCAAGCCTGAAACTGGTTTGGGAGTTGATGGTTTATGTTCGGGCAAATTCCAGAAACAGCAACCCGCAGGTCAGGGTCAGGTAGATCCAACCCGCTTGTGCCAGGAACCCGGGTAGAGTCACGAATCGAAGGTCCTGGTCGTTGACCTGGTAAGTGAAGGAGAAAACGCGTTTTTGGATGCAATCCCCTTTATTAAGAATATCAAATAATTCGGATTTGACACGCTTTTTCTTTAGGCCGTTCGCCCCGGTTTTCAGGGTCCGGGTATGCGACCCGTTGTGGAAGAGGTCCGCCGCAATTTTCTCTTGCACGACGGTCCCCTCCCGCGGGGTGAAGAATTTAAAAAAATACAGCGCGCCGACCCGGGCCGCCAGGACCCTCCGGGACTTCAGGTGGACTCCGCGAAGCGCTTCCCGGCGGGTTCGGGGTTTTTGCGTCCCCAGGAACAGGGAGGGGAAGGCGGGAGTGAAGACGTCCCCCTGAAAAAAGGAGATGAAGGCCCCCAGCACCACCGCCTCATGATCTTCGGGCAAGGCGGAGACCTTGGCGATGGACATGCCGGAGCAGCGCTCCTTGTCGGCTTCGATGTCCTGGACCCCCCTTTCGGGGTACCGCATCGCCAGGAGCGTCCCCTCATAACTGTTTAAAAACGCATCCAGACGGTTGTGGTTTTTGACCCGGTGCCGGCAAATGCTTCAGGAGCACAGTTTGTAGTCCAAGCCGTCTCTGAGCGAAAACTCCATCTTGCAAGGTTTGAGGATTCCTGGCATGGGGGTGTGATTTCGGAATGGCCGGGAAGTCTTCCTGGGACCGCAGGCCGGTTATCGGCTTGCGAATCGGATTGCGGTCGATTATATTCGATTTTTCAAAGGGACTTTAAAAGAGACCTCTCCTTCCCGGCAATGAGGAGGACCCGGCAGACCGTTCATGGCGATTCTTACCGTTCTTCAGTTCCTGTTCATCGGTTTCGTGCTCGGCTATTTGTTTTGGAACCTGGTGCAACTGGACCGCATCCCGCCCGTCCGCGGGCAGCTGCCCCGGCATCCGCGGGTCTCGATTTGCGTGCCCGCCCGCAATGAGGAGCGGGACATCCGGGCCTGCCTGACCTCTCTCCTGGAGCAGGATTACCCGCAGTTTGAAGTCATCGCGGTGGACGATCACTCTGACGACGCCACGCCAGAGATCATCCAGTCTCTCGCGCAACACCATCCCCACTTGGTGTTCCTGCCCAGCGAGCCCCTGCCGCCGGACTGGTTGGGCAAACCGCATGCGCTGCACCAGGCCTGCCGGAGGGCGACGGGGGAGATTTTGTTGTTCACCGACGCCGATCCGGTGTTTCAGCCCTGGGCCGTCAACTCGGCGGTGCACACGATGCTTTCCCGGAAGCTGGACCTTTTGACCTTGATGCCGCGAACCGAGTTCGGTTCGTTCTGGGAACGGGCGGTCCAGCCGGTGATCTTCGGGTTCATCTTCGCGCTCACCCGGGTCGGCAAAATCGTTCAGGCCGATTCGCCCAAGGCCATGGGTTTCGGCGCCTTCCTCATGTTCAAGCGGGAGATGCTGGAAAAGATCGGCGGCTACGAACGGGTGAAGGGGGAGGTGCTGGAAGATGTGTTCCTGGCCCGGCACGTCAAGGCCTCGGGCGGCCGTCTCCTGGCCGCCGACGGCAAAGAGCTCTTTTCCATCCGCATGTACCATTCTCTGGATGAAATCTGGAACGGCTGGAAGAAAAACATGTTCACCGCCATGCGAAAATCTGTCCCGCGCGCGGTTTTCCATATCGCCGCGGTGCTGGCGTTTCTCGTCACGCCGTTCCTGATTTTTTTTCTCAACCTGGTGGGAGAGGCCGGGGGATTTGGGACGGCCTTGTCGGCGGCGGCGGCGGCCCTCGTGATCCTCGCCGGTATGGGGCTCTGCGATCAACTGGACCTTCCGCGCCGGAACGCGTTTCTTTTCCCCCTGGGCGCGGTTATAATGGCCGCGATCATGATCGATTCTATGATCCAGGGCGTGTTCAAACGGCAAACCGAATGGCGGGGACGCGTATACCCCGCGGGAGATTGAACGGTGGACCGCTATCCCCGGCTGTTTATTAAAGCGAGCTTGATTTACCTCGTCCTGGCGGCTCTCCTGGGGTGGGCGATGGGGATCAGCCCCATCCTCGGCAACCGCATCCGCTTCGTCCATGTCCATTTCAATCTGCTGGGATTTCTGGCCATGATGGTGACCGGGGTGGCCTACCATGTGCTGCCGCGGTTCAACGCCCGGCCTGTGCCCTGGCCGGGCGGCGTGGGAGTCCAGTTTTATCTGCAGAATCTCGGCCTCCTCGGCATGGCCGGGACCTACCTGCTCGGCGCCCCGTGGCAAGGGGGGCTGCCGCACGGATTCTTTCTCCTGTTTTCCGGGATGGCGGGCGTGGCTCTGTTCATCATGTTTTACAACCTCTACTTCGTGCTGACCCCCGCCTCCACGGCCGAAACCCCGGACCGGATCACCCGGGACATGAAAGTGAGCGCGGTGCTCGACCGCTTTCCCCAAGCGATGCCGGTCTTTCTGCAAAGCGGATTCAGCGCCCTGACCAACCCCGCCGCCCGGCGCACCTTCGCCAAGGTCGTCTCCATCGAAAAGGCCTGTCAAAAACACGGGGTGAATGTCGAGGAATTCCTGCGCCGGCTGAACGCTGAGTTGTTCGAAAAACCCGGAGCGGGAGATTCGGCGAAATCCCCGGCGGCACCTCCGGAGCAGGCCCCGGTGGGGAAACCCATTCAGGCCGGGGAGCTCTGCGACCCGAAAACCATGGTGGGCAGCCTCATCAAGGTGTACCCGGAAACCAAACCCGTTTTCGAAAAACATTACGGCGAAGGCTGTTTCTCCTGCCCCGGACAGATCTACGAGACCGTGGAGCAGACGGCGGTCATGCACGGCAAGGATCCCCGGGTCCTTCTGGACGATATCAATGCCGTCATTCGGGCCCGGCAGGAAAAAGAGAAGGGCGGTCCCGGTGGGACGTAAGGAAGAATTCAGGGATTTCGTGCTCGATCAGCTGCGCGGGTTGGAGGAGGTGGATTGCAAAGCCATGTTCGGGGGTTACGGATTGTACCACCGGGGGGTGTTCTTCGGCCTCCTCGCCCGGGAGCAGCTTTATTTCAAGACCGACCCGGACTCGGCCGCCGACTACCGCGACCGGGGGATGACCTGTTTCCAGCCGAGTTCGCGCCAGAAACTCAAGAATTATTACGAGGTCCCCGCGGAAATCCTGGAAGAGGCGGACCGCCTCGCCGAATGGGCCCGGAAAGCGGTGGACGTCGCCCTGGCGCAGGCGGGACCCAAAGGAAAGACTTGACGGGGAACCCAGAGCGGCCCGGGAACTCGCCGGGTTCCGCGGAGCGGTTCTCCCCGGGGAATTCCGATCTTTCGGCCCCCGACCCTCGACCGGGTTCGGCGCGCCCCGGGCCGGACCGGACCTAAATGGGACCTTCCGCCCCGGTTAAATCTTTTTGGCTTCCTGCCAGTATCGTTCCAACTCGTCCAGGGAAGTTTCCCGAAGGGTCTTGCCTTTTTTGGCGACCTCCCGCTCGATGTGGTGGAACCGTTGGATGAACTTGTTGTTGGTCGCGCGCAGGGCTTCTTCGGCGTCGATCTTCTGAAAGCGGGCGATGTTGGCCAGCACGAACAGGATGTCCCCCAACTCGCCGGCGATGTCGTGGTTTTTCCCGGCAAGCACCGCCTCCTTGAATTCAGCGATCTCTTCATCGAGTTTGTCGAAGACTTCGGTGATCCGGTCCCAGTCGAAGCCCTGCTTGGCGGCTTTTTTCTGCAGTTTCTGCGCGCGCAGAAGGCTCGGCAGGGTCCGGGGAATGCCGTCGAGCACCGATCGGCGACGGGAATTCTTCTTCTCGTTCTTTTTGATCTCTTCCCATTGGTGGACCACCTGGTCCGGCGTGTGCAAGTCGGCGGCTTCAAAGACGTGGGGGTGGCGGCGGATCATTTTGTCGCTGATCGAGCGGATCACGCCCTGGATGTCGAACCGGTTTTCCTGGGCTCCCAACTTGGCATGAAACAGGATCTGGTACAGGAGGTCGCCCAGTTCTTCCTCGATTTCTTCCGGGTCGTTCCGGTCCAGCGCTTCCAGGGTTTCGTAGCTTTCTTCCACGAGGTACGGTTTCAGGGAAGCGTGGGTCTGGACCCGGTCCCAGGGGCAGCCGTTGTCCCCCATGAGGGTGTCCACGATTTCGACCAGTCGTTGAAAATCTTTTCCCGGGTTGGACATGGTTTCCTCGGTTGAGAGGGGGGTCATTCGATAAATTCAAGGATCACCGAATCGGCCAGAAACAACCCCCGTTCCGTCAGGGCGACCCGGTGCGAGTCGCAGGTGATCCAATCCCGGCGCACCAGAGATTCCACCTTCTTGCCATAAACTTTCTCGAAAGAGATGTGGAACCGTTTCTCGAACCGGTCGAGCCGGAGTCCGTCACGCAACCGGAGGCCCAGCATCACCGTTTCGCCCATGGCCCGGCGGGGGTCCAGGGTTTCCCGGGATTCCACGGCGTGGCCCCGGTTCCGCACCTCCCGGATATAACGGGCGGGGAGGTCGGTGTTTTTGAACCGCACCCCCTTGAGATAGGAGGAGGCGCCGGCGCCCAGGCCGAGATAGTCGCCGTTTTCCCAGTATATCAAGTTGTGCCGGCACTCGCGCCCCGGCTTGCAGAAGTTGGAAATTTCGTAGTGCCGGTATCCCGCCTCGGTGAGGATGCGGAGGGCGTCCCGGTACTGCTCCAGTTGCACGTCCTCCGGGGGCAGGGCGAGCTTTCCCCGATTCTGAAGTTTGTGGAACGCCGTTTGCGGCTCGATCGTCAGGTTGTAGGTCGAAAGGTGCTCCGGATCCTTGTCCAGGGCCTGATGGAGGTTCCACCGCCAGGCCTCCGCCGTTTGCCCGGGCAGGGCGAACATGAGGTCCAGCGACAGGTTGTCGAAACCCGCCTCCCGCGCCCGGGTCACGGTGGTGTGAATTTCTTCCACGCGATGGACCCGGTCCAGGCGTTCCAGTTCGCGGGCCTCGAACGATTGGACCCCGATGCTGAGCCGGTTGACTCCGGCCGAACGGAACCGCTGGAAGGTCTCCTTCCGGACGGTGGCCGGGTTGGCTTCCAGGCTGATTTCAGCATCGGCGGCGAGATCGAAACTCCGGCCAATCCGGTCGAGCAGGCGTTCCAAATCTTGGGGAGGAAGCAGGGACGGGGTGCCGCCGCCCAAAAAAACCGTCGCGACCGGGGGGAGGGGAGACGGGCTCTCGGTGTAAAAAGCCATTTCCTGGAGCAGGGCCTCCACGTACGCGTCCCGTTCCGCCTCGTCGAGCGGATGCGAATTGAAATCGCAGTAGCCGCATTTGTGCAGGCAGTAGGGAATGTGGATGTATAATCCCAACCGGTTCATGATATTATTTTAAAGCAACATTGAACCATCGATCCAACTTCAGGCTTCGGCCTTTTTTCGGTTCCATCTTACACTTTGAGGCCGTTTCTGGCGAAATTTTAATGGATAACCTCTCCTCCTCGGGCGATCCCGGAACGTCCCCAACGGAATTCAAATCCGGGTATGCCAGCATTGTCGGTAAACCCAACGTGGGAAAATCGACCCTCCTGAACCGCCTGGTGAAGCGGAAACTCGCGGCGATGTCCCGGAAACCGCAGACCACCCGCAACAAGATCACCGGCGTGGTTCACCTGCCGGGAGGGCAGATCATCCTGGTCGATACGCCCGGCATCCATGTCTCCCGCACGCGGCTGAACGAGGTGATGGTCCGGGCCGCCCTGAGCACGTTCCCCGATATGGACTTGATCCTTTTCGTGATCGACGCCAAGGAAGGGTTTTGCCCCGGGGACGAATACGTCCTCGAGTCCATGAAAACGGTCCGAACGCCCAAGATCCTGATTCTCAACAAGATCGACCTGGTGGAAAAACCCCGCCTGCTGGGGCAGATCGATGAACTGCGGCAGAAAGAAGCGTTCGCCGAAATCGTTCCCATCTCGGCCCGGTTGAAAGACGGGCTGGACCTTCTGGTGTCGTTGATCCTCAAGCATCTTCCGCCCGGTCCCCAGTATTTTCCACAGGATATGATCACCGATTGTCCGGAAGAGTTCCTTTTTGGCGAGATCATCCGGGAAAAGATCATTCACCTCACCCACTTCGAGGTGCCCTATTCGGTGGCGGTGGTGGTGGAACGGGTGGAGGAGAACGCCCAAGGGGTTCTGGGGATCGAGGCGACGGTGGTGGCCGAAAAAGCCTCCCAGAAAAAGATCCTCATTGGCCAGAAGGGCGCCATGCTGAAAAAGGTGGGCCAACTGGCCCGAAAAGAAATTGAGAAACGTTTGGGCACCCAAGTGTATCTAAACCTTTTCGTAAAGATACGAAACCGCTGGCGGGAGGAGGAACGCTATCTCAGAGAATTCGGCTACATCCATGATAAACGTTAAAACGGACGAAGAAATCGAAAAGATGCGGGAATCCTGCCGCCTGGCGGCGGAGGTCCTGTTGATGATCGAGCCTTACGTCAAACCCGGGATCACCACCGGCCGGCTGAACGATCTCTGCCATGAGTACATCGTGTCCCGGGGCGCCTACCCCTCGCCGCTCGATTACCGGGGGTTTCCCAAAAGCATTTGCGCCTCCGTCAACGATGAAATCTGCCACGGCATTCCTTCCGACCGGAAACTGCGCAACGGAGACANNTTTTACGTCGGTTCGCCGCGCAAAAAAACCAGCCAACTGGTGGAGGCCTGCAAGGAAGCCTTGCAACAGGGCATCCAACAGGTCCGCCCGGGCGGCCGGTTGGGCGATATCGGTGCCGCCATCCAGGAATTTGTGGAAGCCAGGGGGTACTCCGTGGTGCGGGAATTCTGCGGCCACGGCATTGGACGCAACTTTCACGAAGAGCCCCAGGTGCTGCACTTCGGCCGCCGCGGAGAAGGCATCGAACTGAAAAAAGGCATGACCTTCACCATCGAACCCATGATCAACATGGGCGCCCCCGACCTGCGGATTCTCTCCGACAAATGGACGGCGGTGACGATGGACGGGTCGTATTCGGCCCAGTTCGAACACACCCTCTGGGTGACCGACGGGGGGTGCGAGGTTTTGACCCGCCTGGATGGACGCACCCCGTTCTAATCCGGTCCGGAATTTGGAATCCGTTGTTGATCGGAACTCTCAAGAAGTCCCCCCGTTCATTCTTCCCCCGTCTTTTTTCCTCTTGATGTCAAAGCGTTTGATTCCCACCGGGGAAGGGGTTTCCCGGTGAGAGAGCCATTTGTTGATACCTGTTTTCATTTGCAGCGATGTCTATAACTTTTTGTAAAATAAAGGTTTGAGTCTTTTTTGGAGTCTGCTAAGATGCCGGAGAACGTGGATGGAAAAAAAACCCGCGCGGATCCGAGACACGCCCTGCGGCCGAAATACAGAAAGGAGAAACCCATGAAAGGCGATAAAAAAGTGATCCAAGCCCTGAACGATGTGTTGATGGCGGAGCTCACCTCGATCAATATGTATTTCGTTCATTACAAGATGGAAAAGAACTGGGGATACGACAAACTGGCCCACCATGCCCGGGAAGAATCCATGGGGGAAATGAAGCACGCGGAAAAAATGATCGATCGAATCCTTTACCTCGAAGGCACCCCGGACATGGCCAAGTACGATACCATCCTGGTGGGCGATTCCTGCGAGCAGCATTTGAAGAACCAGTATGCCGTGGAAAAGAAACACGTCGACCGGTTGAAAAAACACATTCGGCTGTGCCTGGAAAAGAACGATTTCGGCACCAAGGAACTGCTGGACGATATCCTGGAGGAAACCGAAGAAAGCTGCGACTGGCTGGAAACTCAATTCCAGCGCATCCAGGATATCGGAATCAAAAATTATCTGACCGAGCACATGCACGGGTAAGGTCCCGAGGGTTTCAGGAAACCGTGGCCCCTTCCCGACAGAGGCGACACCGGCCCTCCAGTTGCATGCGGTGGTGGGTTCGGGCAAACCCATGCCGCCGGCAGATGTCCATTTGCAGCTTTTCGATCACCGGGTGTTCGAATTCCACGATGCGGCCGCAGCCGGTGCAGATCAAATGGTCATGGCGTCCTTTCCGGTAAATTTTTTCGAAGGATTTTTTGCCCGTTGACCGGGTGAATTCTCCCGCCAACCCGCACTCCACCAGCAAATTCAAAGTCCGGTACACCGTGGCGATGCCGATAGAATCGTCCGCCGTCTGGACGCGGCGATGCAGGTCCTCCGCCAGAATGTGTCCTTCCGAAACGAGGAACCCTTCCACCACCGTGCGCCGTTGAGGCGTCCACCGCAACCCGTGGGCCCGCAGGAAATCGCGGAACATTTGGATTTCGAAGCTCATTTTTTTATTTAAAATGATTATCAATACCATAAAATTATGCAAGAGGGCGGGGGGAAGAGCAAACGAAAAAGTCCGCGAGGCCGGGGAAAGAATCCCGGTTGTCATTTTAACTTATTGTTTTTTAATGTTTAAAAATTTTTTGGGCGAGGCGGGAAAAATAAGGATTGACAAACCCCGCCCCTTCCTTTATTTTATTTTGAAAATCGTTTTCAATTTTAAGGAAAGTATGCTTCAAAGATCTCCTCGCCAAATGGTTTATGTGTGTTCAGGACCCGGGTGCCGGGCCTGGGGAGCCGACACCGCGGCTCAGGAACTCTCCCAGGCTTTGGAGGTCTCTTCCGGGGAGGGGCACCGGGTGTGCCGGGTCGCCTGCATGAGCCGGTGCGGCGGCGGCGCGTCCGTCCGGTCGGGGAAAAAGGGCCCGGTGCTCAAGGTCCGGGACCCCGAAGAAACCGTATCCCAAATCCTGCCCGGCGCCCTGGCGCCGGCGGGTTGATTTTTCGTGATCAGGGGGGGAGCGTGAAACTCGATTTAAAACCGGAAAATAGAAAGGAGAACCTGATGAAGAATGCCATGGGAGGGGCCGCGGTTTTGATCCTGGTCCTGTGGATGGGAGCGACTCAGGCGCTCGCCGTCGAAACTGAGGAACTGGAACGCCGGATCGACATTTTATCCACCGAACTGGACGAATTGAAGCTGCAGGGCCCGGGGGGCGCCGAACCCGACCGCATCACTCTGCACGGGTACGGGGAGCTTCATTTCAATCACCGGCCCCAGGGGCAGGAGACGCGACTGGATTTTCACCGGTTCGTCATCGGCGTGCACGCCATGCTCACCGATTGGATCCACATGAACGCCGAGATCGATTTCGAGCACGCGGCGCAGGAACTGGAGTTCGAATTCGGTTACCTCGATTTTCTCCTCCATCCCATGGTCAATGCCCGGGCCGGGGTGGTGCTGATCCCGGTGGGTTTTCTCAACGAATTTCATGAGCCGCCGCTGTTCTGGACGGTGGAACGGCCGGAATTTCATTCCAAGATCATTCCCACCACCTGGTCCGCGGGGGGCGCGGGGATTTTCGGCAACATCGGCGAAGGCATCAATTACCGGCTGTACGCCGTCCGGTCGCTGCAATCGATCCGGCCGCTGGGATTCAGCAGCGGGTCGGGGAACGGCAACGGTGGTCAATCGGGTCAGTTCACCGGCTCCGAGGGGATCCGCGACGGCCGCCTGCAGGAGAACAAGGCCATCGCCGAAGATTTTGCCGCCACGGGCCGGCTGGAGTTCACCCAGTTGTTTCCCGGGTTGCAGCTCGGGTTTTCCTTTTTCACCGGCGAGACCACCCAGAACATCATCGACGAAGGCGGGCTGGTGCTGCTGCTCGAGGCGGACATGAAGTACCGCTGGCAGTGGTTCGAGATGAACGCCTCCATCGCCAACATCGACGTCGAGGACGCGGCGGCGATGAACGCCCATTGCACGGCGATGAACGCCATCACCGCGGGCACGTGTTCGGCCGATGTGCCGGACAACATTTTCGGCTGGAATGTGCAGGCGGGGGTGCACCTGCCCCAGTTGATCGGGATGGACACCACCCACGATTTCATTCCCTTCGTTTTGTATGAAAAAATCCGTCCTCAGGACAGCATGCCCTCGGGAACCGCGCCGACGCATTCGAACAATTTCGACGTGGTCACCGTTGGCGCCGCCTACTATCCCATTCCCGAGGTGGCGTTGAAGACGGATTTTCAGCACTTCATGAGCCGCGACGGCAAGTCGCACGACCAGTTCAACATGGGTTTGGCGTTTATGTATTGACCGACCGATGGCCCCGCCCCTTTCCCGGCCGCCGAAAATCCTGTCTCCTTTCCTTTTCCGGCGGCCGGGAAATTTTTTCGCGCCTCCCTCCCGGAGGATTTATAATGACCGATTTGAATGCCCGCACGGCTCTTGACCACCCGCAACAGGAAGGAAATGATGCCCGACGCCTTCGATTCCTGGTCCCGCCGGCGGCCCGGGACCGTATTGGGGTCCTGGATCCTGGCCGCGGTTCTCGTCCTTCTGGCGCCCCCGGGGTCGGCCGCCACGGAGGAAAAGGAGTACTCCCCGCAGGTGTTTTTGACTCTGAAGGAGGCTCTGGACCAGACGTTTCCCGGTGCGGAAAAAATCGATCGTGAAAAAAAGTGGCTGACGAAAGAGCAGCAAAAACGGATCGGGGAACTCGCCGGACAGACCATCGAGGACAGCCGACTCACGTTTTACGTCGGCAAGAAAAACGGCAAGCCCCTGGGCTACCTGGTGGTCGATCACGTGATCGGGAAATCGTTTCCCATCACCTTTATGGTGGTGCTGAATGTCGATGGAACCGTGCGGGATGTGGAGGTGATGGTCTACCGGGAGCCCCGCGGCTGGGAAGTGCGGTTTCCCTCTTTTTTAAGCCAGTTTTTCGGGAAAGATGCCGAATCGGATTTTCGCAACATCCATTCCATCACCGGGGCCACGCTTTCCGTTCGGGCCATGACCCAGGGGGTGCGGAAGGCCGTGGCGGCCTACCAGGTGCTCTACCGGGAAGCCGAGAAGTAACCCCCCCCTCAGGCAATCGATTCGTTGCCCAGATCCTCGCCGCCCGTCCGGTGGTCGAAGCGCACTTTGAATTCCGCGTGCCGTTTTGTCGGGACCACTCCATTTGACCCCCCAGGTGTTCTTCCGCCAGGAGTTTCACCAGCTTGAGGCCCAGGGTGGGAATGCTCCAGATCGAAGAATCCTCGGGCAATCCCTGTCCGTCGTCCCGCACCGACAATTCCACGGTGTGTTTGTTCAGGAAATGAAATGCGATTCGAAGAGACCCTTTCCGGTCTCCGGGGAAAGCGTGGAGAAGGGCATTCGACACCAGTTCGTTCAGGATCAAGCCGCAGGGAATGGAATTGTCGATATTCAGCAGAATGCCCTGGGTATCCACATCGATTCGGATGCGTCGAGGATCCCAGATGCCCCGCTCCGACAAGGTGTTCAATAAGAACCGAAAAAACGAGTCGGCGTCGATCCCGGTTCCATTGGCGGAATGGAACATCCGTTCGTGGACATTCAGGAGAGCCCGGATGCGGGCCCTCACTTCTTCGGAATGCTCCAGGCATACCGGGGGAAGGCCCAGCGTCTTTTGCAGTTCCAACAAGCCCCAGACGATTTCCAGGTTGCTTTGAGACCAGCGATGGAATTTGCGGACCAGGCTGTCTTTGTCCTTCCAATAATCCTGGATCCGCTGTTCGACCTCTTGCCGTTTCCGGTTTTCCTCTTCGAGGCTGGCCTTTATTTGGACAAATTCATGGGTGCGCTGTTCCAGGAGGTCGACCAGGTTTTCCCGGTTTTGGATGAAATTTTGAAATTCTGAGATCAGGGACTGGGTCAACAGGGAAGAAATTTTCAAATCGTTGATCGAGATCAGTTGGTTTTGAATGGCTTTCAGTTGTTCGGTGTGCTGATTTTCCAGCCGGTGGATTCGGCGCCGGTAACTTTCCATCGCGGCATCCGCCGCTTTTTTCTTCGTCGTGTCGACGCCGACGCACCCGCAGATCCATCCGGGGATCGACTGGATTCCTGAAACGGTGGACCAGGCGATGGTTTTGACCGACCCGTCTTTGCAGGTGACGTCCCATTCCCAATCCTGGTAATCGTTCTTGCGATCGATCCACTCCATAAACATGCGCCGGCGATGATCCCGGTCCGGGAAGAGGATTTCCCAGGCCTTGGGATTTTCCACGATGTCTTGGGCGGAGTATCCTGTGATTCGTTCGCACCCCCGGTTCCAGAACACGACCCGATAATTGGGGTCGAAGGCGCTGAAGGGGACGGGCAGGTTGCGGAGAGCCCCAAAAAAGGGATTTTCATTATCGTTTATAATCACCGTCACCCCCCTTACATGAAATTTTTATTGACCCCTTATTCCTTAAGAGGACTTTTAAAAGCGGCCTATTCCCGAATGCGGTCAGGAGCATTTTTTAGGCCGGGCCCTTCGGCCTGCGGAACGTCCGGGTAATTAAATAGGCGGAGGAAATTCAAAGAAGGGACAAGGAAGGGCGGAGCCAACTATCAGGGGTCCGAACAAACGGGAAAGGATTCACGGAAAAACTTGTTGGGCGGGGAGAGGGCGGTCCGGGTGCCGAGTCTCCGGCACCCCGGGGTCAAACGACCATATCCTTGAGCGTCAGCATGCCCACGATTTTTCCGTGTTCGGTGACGGGCAGATGCTTGATTTTCTTCCGCAGCATCAATTCGTTGGCCTGCGACCGGGGCAGGTAGTGGTCCAGGGTAATGATGGGGGAGGACATGAGGGAGGAAACCTGGGTGGTTTGAGCGTCTTTCCCTTCAGTCAAAACTTTCTTCACCAAGTCGGTTTTGGTGACGATGCCGACGTACTCCTCGCCTTTTTTGACCAGAAGGGAACTCACCTTGTGTTGGATCATTTGTTGGGCCGCCGCCTTCGCCGAGGCGCCGGCGTCGACAAATAGAACCGGGGTGCGCATGAAATCCTGAATTTTGTCCATGAAAAATCTCCTTCCCCGGCTGACCGGGAGTCGAACTCCACCGAAACCCGCGTTACCCTCGAAACAAGAGTTCTTATTTTAATACATTCTTTCGCCGGGACCAACGCAATCCGTCTCCGCTTCGCGTCCTCCTCGGCCCGAGGCCCGGTTTTTTACCTGCGATCATTTTTGAAAAGCCATTTGATTCCAAACGGGGAGAGCAGGGTGGTGAAGGTGATGACCAGAATCAGGGCGGCGTGCACTTCGTGATCGAGGATGCCGGCGATGAACCCCAGTTCGGCAAACACCAGGCCCACCTCCCCCCGCGGCACCATGGACAGGCCGATGCCCCAGCGGGACCGCCAGGGAATCGGCAAAAGCCAACCTCCCAACAACTTCCCGATCACCGCCACCAGCAACAACACGAGGGAAAAAACCCAGATGAAGGAGGAGGACCAATCCACTTTCTGGAGATTGGCCGAGAGCCCGACCATCACAAAAAAAATGGGGGTGAAGAGGCGGACGATGGGTTTCATGTTGTCTTCGATGCGCTGGGTGAATCCGGGAGTGGCGGCCCGGAGGGCCGCACCGAACGGCAGAAAAAACCGCCGGGAAAGGGCCAGCCCGGCGGCGAATCCCCCCAGGAGCACCGGCGCGCCGAAGTAATGAGCCAGCCAGGCGAAGAGCAAGACCAGGGAGACGATGGTGGTCGGTACCAGGCCGGGGATGGGCGTGGTTTCGTCAAAATACTGGATCACCATCGACAGAAGCTTGGCCGCCACGGGCGCCAGGATGAAAAAATTACAGATGAACAGCACGACTTTGCTCGTGTTGGCCACGTTGATTCCCTCCCCGAGGGAATACTGATACAGGAGAGCCAGGAGGACCACCCCCATCACGTCGTCGAGAACTGCAGCCCCCAGAACCACCTGCCCCTCCACGCTTTGGTGGCGATCCAGGTCCACCAGGACCCGGATGGTGATCCCGATACTGGTCGCCGTGAGCGTTCCCCCGATGAACAACGCGGGCAGCAGTTTCAGGCCGAATAAATAGTAACTGGTCCAAAATCCCAGCAGGAAGGGGGTGACGAATCCGACGAGGGCGACCATGACGGACTTGGTGCCCGTTTTCATCAAATGCATCACGTCGGTTTCCAGGCCCACCTCGAACAACAAAAGGATGATCCCGATTTCGGCCAGCAGTTTGATCACTTCGCTGGGGGCCAAAATCCCCAGGAGGCTGGGACCGAGAATGATTCCGGCCAGAAGTTCTCCGATAACCGGCGGAGCCTGGACCCGGGCCGCCAGCTCGGCCATCACCCGGGCGGACAACAAAATTATGGTTAAATGAAGGAAAAATGTATGGGTTTCCATGCACAAAAATCCATTTCAGGGCCACAAAAGATTTTCAATTACAAAAAAACGACCCTAAAATCAGGTCCGGGTCGGCACGCCCCTCAGGGCAGGGACCCATTAAATCCAAAATACGGGATAAAATCAAACCGCGTCCCGGGGACCCATGAAAGACAAAACAGCCCAGGCGAAGCGAACGTGACTCAGGAGGGACGATGAAAAAAATTTTTTGTTTATTGGTGTTGTGGATCTGGCTCCTGCCTGCGTCCGGTTCCGGGTTCGTGCTGGGGGGGAGCAATTTCGGCAGTTTCATTTATCCCGATCATACTTGTGGCGTCCGACCCATGCCTCCGGACCGACCCTCCCAAGATGCGTCGCGGGTGGAAATCGACGTGTACAACGAAGCGGTTCGGGATTACAACCGGGAATTGAAGGAATTTGCGGACTGCATCAATGAGTATATCCAAAATGCCAGCAATGATATGCAACGAATCCGTGAAAAGGCGGAAAAAGCCTCCGAGGAAATGAACAATCCTATGGAGTGACCTTTTTCCCGGGAGGGGCGAACCGGCCGGTTTCACGGCGGCCGGCCCATTCCAGAATGGCCTCCAGCACCCGAAAGATTCCTTTCCCGTCCACCTGGTCTTTCCCCGCCCGGCTCATTTTTTCGAGACAAGTTCGGGGGGTTTTCAAAAACCCCTCGATTTTTTGAGGTTGGAATTCCTCCGCCAATCCCAGGTTGACCGCCGCACCGAACTGTTCCGCCGTCCGGGCTTTTTCCTCCTGGTGGGAGACCTGGTTGATCACCAACGCCGGCGTCCCCGCAGCCAGGGCCTCGTGCAGCGTGATGCCTCCGGAACAAAACACCAGGTCATGCGTGAACAAGAGGTCGGCCAGGGAGCCCACCCCGGTAAGAACCTTGAAGGAAGGGCATGCCCTCGCCAGGACTTGAAGACGGCTCCCCTCCTGAAATCCGGGACCCGCGACCAAAGTCACCGACACCTTTTCGGAAACGGACACCAGGGCTTCCCCCAGTCGAACGGTCAAACCATGGGGGTCGGTGCCGCCCAGGGTCACGAGCACGGTTTGCGGAAACGGTGGAAAACTCCGGGACCGGAGGTGAAGCGAGGCGTATTCGGGGGCCAGCACGGAATAAGCCGGACCGAACAGGGGCCAGACGGGTTCCGGCAACTCCCGCGACCGGTCCGGGTCCAGGTTGGCGTCGACCAGCAAATCCACGTGATCGCGACCGGGCCCCAAATCCTCGAAATCCACGAGGAAGCGGCATCGGGGGCGAAGGGACCGGATGAAATCGGAATCGGTGTCCCCCAGGTCCAAAACGATCCCGTCGAATCCGCCCGGATGAGAGCCGGGCAGGGCGGCGTCCGGGGCCACGATTTCGGCCGCGAATCCTTCCCGGTTCAGGAGCCGGAGCGAAGGGGGGTGGTCGGGGACGAAGAAAGTGACCGCGTCGCCCCGGCCGCGCAGCAGCCGGGCCAGGTGGAGCTGCCGAACCAGGTGGCCCATGCCGCCGGAATGGGATGCGTTGCACCGAAGGGCCAGACGGAGCATGGGGTTTCAATGGGGAAAGGAAGGGGAATCGTTGATCCGGCGCAGAATTTCGGCGTCGGAAAACCGGACCGCCCGCTTTTCCTGCCGGCGCCCCGCCAGGGCGGAGGGAAGCCGCTGGAGGGCCAGGGGCAGGGCGATCCAGAAGCGAAACTTGAATCGACACAGGTCCCGCAGCAGAAAAAGAGGAATGTAAACCAGGAACGCCGCTGTCATCCGGGGATCCAAAATGTTCTTCCAGACGAACAAGTAATTGTTGCGGGCCGAGATCCGCCGAATCTGTTTCCGCTTCTCCTGCCGGGTGATGGTTTGCTGTACCTTGTGATAGGCGATCGACCGGGGCTCGTACACCACCTTCCATCCCCGTTTCAAGGCCCGGTAGGACAGGTCGATTTCCTCGTAGTACAGGGGATGATAGAGGGGATCGAACCCGCCCAATTCCAGGTACCGCCGCCGGTCCACCATGAACGCTCCGCCGCAGGCGAACAGGGTCTGGCTGGGATCGTCCGGGGATTTTTCATAGAGCGAAAAATGTCCTTGTTTGAAATAACCTCCCCGGTTGCCGTAAAGGAACGTGGTTTTATCGAACGCGAAGAATTGACCACTGACGGCGAACACGTCGCCCTCATCGAAATGTCTCGCCAGGTGGTGCAGGGCCTTCTCGTCCAACTTGATGTCGTTGTTCATCGGCATCACGATCGGGGAACCGGCCCTTCGGACGGCATAATTGTTGGCTTCCTGAAAACCGAGATTGCGCGGGGTTTTCTCCAGCCGCACGCGGGGAAACTCCTTGGCCAGCATGTCCAGGCTGCCGTCGCCGCTGCAATCGTCCACGACCATCACTTCGTACCGGTGCCGCGAATCGAAATCGACCGCCGCCAGAACGGAGGGCAGGCATTCCCGCAACAGGGCCTTGCCGTTCCAGTTGGTGATGATGAGGGTGATGTCCGGTTTCATCCTCGCCGCAAAACGGGGATTGGCAATCAGGGAGGGCCGAGAAAGTGTTCGATGAGTCGAGCCACCTCGTTCTCCCCGTTCAAGGGGACCTTATCTTTAACGGTAAGTTCCCGTGTTTTCTTTATATCCTCCTCCCAGCGCCCGGAATAAAACCGGTCCGCTTCCAGGATCCGGCCCACCCGGTGACGGCTCAGGTAATCCTTCATGATCTCGAATTCATGAAAGTGGTCCCGGGGACTGCACAGAACGGGTTTGCCATGGGCAAAAGCCGTGGCGAGGGTCGAATAACCCGCCTTGGTGCAAACCAGGTCGCTTGACGCCACCAGGTCGGGATAGCGGAACCGGTCGTCGAGAATAAAGAGGTTGGGGAGGTTTCGGGGCAGTTGGTCCCGGGTCACGAAAACGCAATCCGAAAGCCCGGTCAGGGCTTCCCAGGCCACCGGTTTTTCCCCGAGTTCTCCAAAATACAGAAACACCAGGGTCTTGTTATCGAGAGAACCTTCCAAAACGGGTTCCAGCTCGGACCGCACGGAGCGGCCGCGCAGGGCGATGAAGCCCACTTCTTTTTTTCGCGGAATGACGCCGTTGGCCACATGGCATTGAGGCAGCACCTGCAACGAGGCGGCGGCGTATTCCTCTTCCAGCGCGGCCAGAAAGGGGCGGTGCCGTTCGGCGCCGGGGAGATGGCGGTAGATGTCGTGCCAGGTGAAGTTGCCGATCACCAGGGAGGGAAGGCCCAGGTGCGCCGCTGCCGCCACGGGAAAACTGGGAACGTCGGTGAGGACCAGGTCGATCCGGTGTTTTTTCAGCCAACGGATTTCCCGCTCCAGGCGATCGGCCCCGGCCTTCTGAAAGGCCTCTCCTTTCCGAAAGGTTTGCTCGGGATCGATACGGAGGAAATCGGTTTGCACGCAACCGGTGTCCACGGCTTGGGGAATCAGGGTCCAGCTCTCCGGGGGGAGGTAAAGCCGGAAGAAGGCGGCGGGGATTTCGGTTTTCAGGGTGAGGCGGTACCGGCCCACCAGGGCGTGCAGCACCGCCACCGACCGGGCGGCGTGACCGTAACCGTGCGCACTGATGTAATAAGCGAGGGATCGGATGGCCATTCCCCCTGAGGCTGGGAACTCCGGCGGGTCAGATCCTTGGTCGGATCAGGATTTTTTCTTGGCCGGCGAATAGCTGAACTGACAGAAATTGCCCAGCTTGCGGAACATNNGAACATGTTGTTGAGTTTCAGATCGACATAATCCTTGCGTTCGTCCCAGGGGATCTGGTCGAAACGGCAGGCGGTTTCGATGTAATCCACGCGGCCAAAGCGGATGAAAAACTGGGCGAACCAGCATTTTTTCATCTTGTAGGTCCACTGCTTCTCGTCCGCCTTTTTATGTTCGAGGAGAAAATTTTCCCAGGTGTAGACCTCGTCCACCTTGGGAAGATTTTTATCCACAAACGCCTTGAAAGGGTTGTCCGCGGCTTTTTCTTCCGCCACCCTTTTGTCGATTTCGGGTTTCTGCCAGGCTCGGAGCGCTTCCGTGATCATTTCCCGTGCCCGGTCGAGGCGGATGTTGTAGTCATCCAGAACGTTATGGGTGATATACATGAACAGGGCGAGGGTCGTCAGGTACTGCGTTTCCGGATTCAGAGTTTCGCCCTCTTCGTACTCCCACAGCTTGACGAACAGGTCCCGGATTTTATCCTTGTCGACCTCCGTTCCCTCCACGTTCAGGTGTTCCAGGATCGGGTCCAGCCGCGACAGAGCGGATTTTTC
>JABAHQ010017515.1_pt1 | contig 22115 bp, 29 predicted proteins | sample 7062091 | NCBI WGS metagenome assembly JABAHQ01 (sample SAMN14534359, study PRJNA622989) | marine sediment metagenome | biome: marine biome [ENVO:00000428]; feature: marine pelagic biome [ENVO:01000023]; material: deep marine sediment [ENVO:00002113] | place: India: Gulf of Kutch | collected...
TCCGCACACGTCCTCGCCCGCTTTGCGACGGGCGTCCCAGAAACCACCTGTTGTCAAAGACCTGCGAAGCGCCTTGCGAGAGGCTCTCGCGAAACCACCTCGCGCTGGGTGTTAGCACCCGGCGTGGGAAGCTGCAACTAGCAGCAAGAGTGGGAATGCGAGCGCCGGCCGGCCCTCGGGCTTCTCAGAGCCGCTCGATCTCCTGCTGAACTCGCGACACGAACGCCTCGTAGGCGTACGCGCGCCGGGTGCTTCCGGGGGACAGAGCGCCCTTGCAGCTCGAGCTCGGCCGATGCACCTGGCTGTACGCCAGCGTCGCGGCCCAGCGATGGTCGGCCTTGCGGTACGCTTCGCGGATGTTGTCGCAGCGGACAAGCTGCCAAGCGAGAGCACGCATGCCGGCGCGAACGCAGAGTGCGGTCGGTTCGGGACCGAGGCCCACCAGCTGGTCGTGCTGGTCGGGCTCGAAGGGGCGCCACTCGTCGAACGGCACCGACGCCGCGGAGCGCTGCAGCTGGAACAGGCACTTGGCGCGCCCCCGGTCCCCGAAGGGGGGAGGACGCCCCGGCCAGTCCACGCCCGCATGCACTTCGTAGGCCAACGCCGACTCGTTGTAGGCTTGAATCATGCCAAGCGACGCGAGGCGCAAAGCGCTCCAGCCGGTGCGCTCTTCGAGCGTGTGGGCCTGTTCGGCGACTTCTGTCGTGACCCTGGCGACGCGCGTTCGGCGCTGTTCGCGGGTCTCCGGCCGGCGGTCGTCGGGAAACCAAGCGACCGGAAGCTTCATGGTCACGGCCAGCAAAGCAGCAGCGAGAGCACTCATGGCGGCGCAGTCTGCACCATGGAATCGCATGAACGCTAGTGGGCTGCGCCCTTTATGCCCACGGAGGCAGCAATTACAAATGGTTACGGGACCTAAGAGAGACGAACATAAAGCGCTTTGGCGCCTTCGGTCGCGCGCGGGCGTGCGAAGGCACCAAACCAGGGGCTTGGCCCAGGGGGACGGTCCCGGGTAGACTCATGGGCATGCCTGAGCTGATGCCGGCCCACGCGCCGCAGGCGCAAGCGGGCCCTGTTGGAGTGAGCCCGGACGGGCTCGGAGCGATCCTGATGGAGCCCGGCGGCCAGCCGGCGCCCCAGGTGCCGACCACTCAGTACTACCCCCAGGCTGCTGCTGGCTTTCCGGAGCCGGAGGACACCAGCATGCAGGCCGCACTGCAGAGCGCTGGTTTCACTGCGTTGCTGGTCGCGCTGACGACCGGGGTCGGCTTCGCCTGGGCGAAGGGATGGGGCGCCGCGGCGGGCCTGACGGTCGGCGCCGGCGTCGCGAACGCCTATCGGGCGCAGAAGTACATGAATTCGCCAGACCCGAATTTCCGGCACGAGGCGATCGTGTCGGCGACCGTCGGTGTCTCGGAGCTCGCGCTGGCCATCTACGCGCTGTACCGAGGCGCTCAGACACGCAAGGGCTGAGCAATGGGAGACGGGCAGTCGACGACATCCGTCGCCGCCATGACGGACGCGCAGTTTACGGCGGCGCGCGTGCTGAAGCCGCTGCCTAACTTCGAGCAATACTACCAGGGGCAGGAGGCGGTGCAGCTGCTCGGGCAGGCGAGCCGCCCGGTGCCATTTTTCGACTCCTCGAACTTCCAAAATCCCCAGTACACCGGCCGCGACATTTCGGCCGGAAACGAGGGCTTCGACCCCGAGCTGCTTGACTTTATTCCGGTGCCGATGGGGTCACTCATCAAGCTGTGGATTCCTCAATTCGCGGACCCGGACAATCCCCTGAACATTCAGGCCTACCGGTACATGATCGAGTGGCGCGTGAGCGACATCAACGTGTACAGCCGGGACCTGAAGGGCCAGTATCACTTCCCGAAGCAGCAGCCGGGTGCGCCCGACAGCTCGTTGATGGTGACCGCGCAGCGCTTTGTCGCGCCATCGGCGACGCGCTCGAACATCATCAATCAGCCGGAGACGACCGATCCGTTCTTCGGCGAGAACGCGAACGTTCGCCGCGAGTACCTCATCGTGCGCGGCGGTGACGTCCCGAACCGTCCCTTGATTCCCCAGACTCCCGGGTCGGTGGTCGGCGTCGAGGGAGTATACCAGCAGGGCGTGCTGGACCCCGCGGTCGACGCGGCGTTTGCGCCGCTGCCGGCATTTCTCGAGGTCGAGCTTATCGCTGGCGGTGACCGGATGCTGATCACGGCGGACCGGTTCGGAGAGAACGGCGTGGCCGTGGCGGGCGCGAGCCCGTGGGACTTCAACGACGCGGGCTTCGACGTCGGCTTTTCGGTCATCTACGGCACGGGAGCTCTGTCGAGCTTTTCGCACGCTCAGTTCAACGACGTGGGCATCTACGTGTTCTCGGGCACGGGGGGCTAGTGGCGAACGCGCGCACGTACGCCTCGACTGCGGGCGGCCGCACTCCTCGTACGGATTCTTCGGCTGCCGGCGGCGGGGGGGGCCAGGGGTTTTTATTTCCGGTCGACACGATCGCTAGAGTGACGACCGGCACACGGTTGGTCGACGTCGACGCCACGACTTTTCCGGACGGCACCCTGGTTTTCGTGCGGTCGGTCCGGGATTTTTTCGTGCTCGACAAGGACAGCGCGCTGACGAGCGACAACATCACGATCGCCGACGCGATCGGAGGTGGCCGGTGGACGCGTCGATTCGAGCCGGACGTCGAGTGGCTCAGCCAGGCGTCGTGGACCATCGACCCGACGGCAGCCGACGACGAGGGCGACGGCAGCCCGGGGGATCCGCTGCAGACCCATGCCGAGCTCGGGCGCCGTGCGTTCAACCAGGGGTGGGCCATCAATCAGGACACGGTCGTCAACATCACCCAGAACGGTCTGCCCGCCGAGGATCCGGTGGAGATAGACGTCGCGACGCCCACGGACGTGGTGATCCGCTACGTCGGCGACGCCGTGACGCTGCAGTCCGGTACGCTGACCGACGCGACAGCGCTGTCGTCGGGCACGGCGCTGCCGACCGTGGAGGATACCGTAAACGGTTTTGGCGCCCCCGACACGCTGAGCCGCATTCGGCTCACCTCGGGAGCGAGCTCTGGGGCGATTGCGTGGATGCTGCGCGACGACGGCGCGAATGTTTTTACGACCAGCGCGTTCGCGACCACCGCGAAGACGCCCCCAGTGGTCACGGGCACGCCGGTGCTGACGGATCCGACCCCCGGCGGCGGCGACGACTACGTGCTCGAAGGGCTGCCGCGGGTGCGACTGGCGCGGGTGAAGATCACGCACGCGGTCGGCGCCAACCTCACCCTGCTGTTCGACACGCTGGAGGTGGGCGAGAGCGAGGGCGCCATCATCGTGACGAGCCTGGATCGGACGTTCTTCATCGATTCGGTCATCCTCAACGCGGTCTTTCAGAAAGCCGACGCGAACTTTTCGAACGTTCTGGTGCGCGGCATCAACCAGCTGAACGGCCAGGCGGTGTTCCGGGCGGGAGCGCTGGCGGTGTCGAGCGTCTTCGTGGGCGCCGAGGCCGCCATCAACATGCAGGAAGAGCACACAGCGGTGGGTGAAAGCCTCATTTCGGGCGGGATCGCCGACTACAGCATCACGGGTCCGGTGAGTGCGCACGATGCGCCTGCGGCCGGCCTGCTGCTCGAGCCGCTCACGCGGGCGCGCACCGTGGACCTCGTCTGGGGTAGCGGGAACGGCACCTACGGCATCAACGCCGCCGGCGGCCAGCTGTTCTATGCGCCCGGCACTCAGCCGACCGTGACGGGCTCGACCAACGACACACGCGTCGGCGGGGTAGACACGCCGTACGCTGGCATTCCAGCTTTCAATGGCGGCGACGGGTCCGCCATAGTGGAGACACCGACGTAATGGCAGCGCGAAAACGCACCTACATGGAGGTTCACGAGGCCCTCGACGTCGACAGCGGCGCGGAGGGCACTGCGGGGGCAGGGCGCGGCAAGTGGGTGTACGACGACACGATCGGGGCGTGGCTGCTTTCGCAAAACCAACTGCCGTACGTTCCGGTCGAGCGCATTGAGCTCAACCAGGAGATTCCTAAGCCCGTCCAGAACAGCGCGAAGGCCGACCAGAACGGCAACGCCCTGACGGACTACAAGATTGGCTTGTTTCGGTTGAGCCGTCCGGTGCGGTTCAACCGACTGCAGATCCGCATTACTTCCTTTACCGCTCCGGCCGACGGCCGTCTGATCCTGTTTCAGGAACCGACCGGCGTTCTTTCGAACTCCGTGCCTCAGCTGGACTTCTTCGACTTCACGCCCTCGGTGGGTCTGCAGACCTTGGTTGTCGCGCCCAACGGCGGCGCCTCGCTCGTGCTCGTGCGAGGATGGTTTTGGCTCGGCTGGGGACAACGCGCCGGCGCGGGATCGTTCACGCTGCGGTGCTGGGACACGCAGAGCATTGACCTAATGAACACCCTCGCCAGCCTCAACGCGGGGGACGCGGCAACGCAGTTCGTGAGCAATCTTGCCGCCAGCACCACCCCAGCCACGCTGAATCCGGTGGTCGGAGGCGACGTGTCGTCCAACAGCTCGTCCGCGCTGCCGCTGGTGCGAATGCTGACCGTCTAGATGTTCTCGACCATTCCGCTCGCGGTGGCCGCGTCGAAGGACGGAATGCCTGCGTAGGCAACGTCAGCGCCACCGAAATGGGTGTCGTTCGTGTCGCCCGTCAGCGTCGGCTGAGCGCCGGTCTCGTATACGACAAGCGCCCCGGCCTCGATCAGCCATCCGTAGCTGTTGTTTCCGTCGCCCCAGACCGTAGCGCCGTTGCCGACGACTGCAGTTGTGTTCGGAGCCATGTTCACGCCAGCAGCGTTGCTGTCGAAGACGGCTGCGTCGCCGAACACGAACCGGCTCTCCGAGCACACGAGCGAGCCTCCCGACCCAATGGTGTCCTCCGCAAAGGACGCGACGGCGGCGACGAAAAAGATGGTGGACACCGGCGACTTGACGAGAGCTGCGTGAAAATCCTCGAACTCGCCGCGGTGGTTCGTGGAGTTGAAGAACGAGCTGAACGCCGACATGTTGGTGTCTTCGGTCACCCGGCTTCCGGCGCAGGAGGATCGCACGAACAGCGCCGGGTTGCCGCGGCCCCGCAGCATGAAGGAGGCGTTCGCGTCGACGACGGCAACTTCCTCGACGACCGCTGACCCAGCGCCGGAAATGTCGGTGCGTTGGAAGTCCAGCTGCACCGCGTCGACCTGGAAAAGGTCCTCGACCACGTAGCTGTCGCCGATGCCAGGGGTGACGGCCGTCCCGCTGGCGGGCAGCGGGTCGGCGCTTGCGTCGTAAGTGATGGCCTGCACGCAATCGAGCAGCCCGGCGCCCGGGCTTCGAAACGCCCAGCATGTGGCTCCCGCCGCGGCGCCGTCCGTGAACCGGATCCGCTTGTCGACGAACGCATCGAGTCCGGCGTCATCGAGCTGCATGGGCGTCTGCGTGCCTCGATCCTGGGCGGTGACCCCAGACAGCGTGCCGCTCTGCAGCGTCGTCTTCACGCCTCCGCGCACCGCGACGAGCCCAGTCGGTACGGCGGCGCCATCGAAGCTGAGCACCTCCAACAGGTCGCTTTCGATCAGAATCTCGGTCGCCTGCGGAATCACGGGATTCGCGCCGAGACGTCGGCGTAGCTCGGCCCAGCTGGCGAGCGGGTTGCCGGCGCTTCCGTCGTTCTCGTCATTGCCCGTGCCCGCATCGATGTGCCATTCGGCCTGCTCGCGCCAGCGCTGGTTGCCCACGTGCTCGCGGCGCAGCCACTGGCCTCCTCCGTTGCCGTCGACGATCGTGATCCCGTCGGCGGTCAGCGCGCTGTCCGCATCGAACGTGAACTCGTCCTCGACGGTCTCGACGTAAGCCACGGAGCCGGTCTCGAGTGCGCCCGTTGGAATGGCGGACAGCTGCGTCGTGCCGGTGGAGATCCCGTCCACCGTGAACGTCGCCGCCCCGCCTCCGCCGGGCCCGGGCCACTCGAGCCAGCGCCCCGGCCCAGTGAGAGGGGCGATCACGGTCACGCCGTCAGCAGCGGCGGCGCTGCCGACGTCGAGGCGGTACATCCGGCCGACGAGGGCACCGGCCGTCACGACGGCGAAGTGGCCGCTGTCGAGGGCTGTGGTGTCGAAGCCATCGAGCGAGGTGGCTCGTTCGGCGGCTGTGGAGGCGACGCCTTGGTCGGGAGTGAGCACGGGAAACGCTTGGCGGGTCATGGGCCATCAGTGTACCCCGAAGCCGGCTCGACAGAAACCAAAAGCCCAGCCGAGGCCGCGCTAGAGAGGCCAAAGAAGCCAGCGCCCCGGCCCGTCGAGCGGCTGAATTACGTTCACGCCGTCCGGGGCGGCGCCGCTGGTAATGTCAAGCCAGTAGAGGTTACCCGCGAGCGATCCCTCTGTGATGATGGCGAAGTGGCCGGAGTCCAGCTCCTGCGTCGCGACGCCGTCCAAAGACGTTGGCCGTTCAGCAGCTGAGGCCGCCACGGCGACATCGCAGGTCAATACGGGAAAAGCCTGACGGGTCATCGGTTGGGTAGCGTGAAAGCGTCGAAAATCGCTCGAGCGGCGCATTCAGCGCGCTGTATGATGGCGTCCGTCCAGTGGGGGTCGTTGGGGTAGTCGGGAGGGGGCCCGACGTTGAGACGGGTACGGGTCAAAGACAGTATGTCCGCTGTCGAAATCAAAAACCGCCTTGGATCGGCGGACACCCAAGTGCGCGTATTGTCTCGCACGGTTTCGTACTCGGACTGATCGATGAATGCGTTGTGTTGGTCGAACACGAAGGTCAGAAAAGACTCTGCACCGGGAACGCCGCTGTTCCGATACCGACCCTCCCAGGTGTCCAGGTTGGCCGGTACGTTACCCGCGTCTACTGGGCTGGACATGTCCGGAAATCCGAACTCACCAACCAGAAAGCGCATCACGAACGTTCCCGGCGCGTCCGCGACGCGTGCGTCGAACCACGTTTTCGCATCGCTGCCGACCGCGCCTGCATAATCGACAATTCCAGCTCCCCCCTGGGCGTGCAGAATCATCGCCAAATTCGAAATGCCGAGGTCAGTGAGCGCCGCGCACGCGATTTCTGCCGGCGACAGGTGCGGGCCCGTGGGCGGATTGCCGTCAAGCATACGTCCGCCGCCCCACAGCGCCTCAACCGGCGCAATCCAGCCTAGACCCGCGCTGACGAGCCGAGCCGTGTAGTCGAAATCGTTTTGGGTAACCGTGAAGTCGCGGTTGTTCTTCCCGTAATTCGACGGGATGGTCATGTTGCCGGCGGTGCCGCGACGCGCAATGGAATTGCTGGCCGCAGTCCAAACCCCCCCGAACAGAGAGGCAGAGCCAGGAGATCTATAGGCTTGCACAGTCATGGAGAGGGAGCCGTCCTTCCGTCGATCGTCGCGGCGTACTTGGTGATGCCGCCCGAATATTCCGTATTGGCGTCCGGATCTTGCGGAGCCGGATCGCCGCTAGCGAGGCCCGTTGCGATGCGTCGAGCCCCGCGATTGCCAATCCCGTCAAAACCGGACCCGTCGGTCGCCTGTGTGTTCGACGTCCATGCGGCATCGTAGGTGAACTGGCTGATGGCTCCTCCCTCGCGGCCAACGTGGTAGTTCCAGATATACTCGGCGACGTCCTGCGCCAGACCTGGGGACACCGGAGGGGTACCGATGCGCGTGTCGAGCGGGCTCAGCGCAAGAGACGCCGTCCCGGCCATGATCGTCGTGCGCGAGTCTTTTGAGTACTTTTCGATAACTGCGGTCGCGACCGAAAGCGCTCCCGAAAACGTGATCCGTATGGTCGTGCCGGCAGGGATTGTGGTCCCGGGCGCTAGCCAAAATGCCCCGGCTGTCACACCGAAGGGCGGCGAGCCGTCCGCTGAAAACCCGGCGGTTCTTTGCCAGCTCTCGAGAAAATCGATCGGGGTACCCGTGGGGTCGGCTTGCACGCTCAGGATGTCCCCGGCCTTGTTGTATGTCGTGGTGATGTTGTCGCTCGCGATACCGACCAGCGCGAGCTCCGTGTCGGCATTGATCGGGTCGGTAGTGACGACATCGAGAAAACTGGAGGACACGGTTTTCGTCGCGGTGCCAATGGTCGCAACGTGCGCCATTTGATTGAGCACGTAGACGGTAATGCGGCCCACGACCACGTCGTCTACCTCTACGTCGTAGAGGCGTCGGTCCTCTGCACTCAGATTGGCGGTTTGGACCCCGAACGGCGCTTCCGTCTGGTCGGCGCCCACCTGCGTGCCGGGCGTCCCGGCGGTCACGTCGAAAAAGCGAACCTGGCTCGTGACCGGGCCGTCCCACGTCAGCCCTGCACGCTCTCCGTCGAATATAAGAAGCGTGCTCGACTCACCCCCTGCGCCCCCGGTGGCTATCTGAAGCCAACGACCCGGTCCAGTGAGCGGCGCAACGACGCTGGTGCCGTTTGGGGGCTCCGTGCTGTCGACATCCAGCCAGTAGAGGCTGCCGACCAGCGTGCCACCGGTAATGGTGGCCAGCGCGCCGGAGTCCAGCGCTCTCGTGTCGATGCCGTCAAGCGACGTCGCCCTCTCGGCAACCGTTGCAGCGACGGCTTGGTCGGGCGTGAAGACTGGGAAAGCTTGGCGGCCCATGGAACCGAATTATACTGGGGGCATGACTCCAAGGGAGCCTTTTTAAACCTCTAGCAACCGCGCGACGAGAGGCAGGTCCAACCCGCTGTCGTTGAAACCGTCCGCGCCTCCTTGGAATGGATCGATGGTCGCGGGAGCGCCGCCGGCAGCGGCGACCGTTGTGGTAAAGGCGCACGGGTGCTCTCCGGCTTGCACCTGATTGTTGATGATCGGCGCGCTCGAAATGTTGTACGTCACGAGCGTGACACTGCCGCCGCCGGCGGACTGCCCGAATAGGAGCCAGTACACGCCGGTCACCAGGCTGGCGTCACCGCCGCCGTCGAGCGGTAGCGTTTGCCGCCCGGACAGGTCACTAAATGTCACCTCCGCGATCAGGGGAACATTGTTCTTCACGGCCCCGTCGTCGTGCTGGTAGATGGCAATGACGCCGGTGTACGGCAGCACCCGAGAGTTGATGGAAAAGCCCACCCGGTTGAAGGACACCGGGCGCTCGACGAAGTAGGAGCCGCCTTCGAAGTTTGCTTGCGCCTGCCGCGTCGTAGTGGCGTTCAGCCACTCGGGCCGAGTGACGTAGTCGCTCGACTCGGCAATTCCGGCCCCTCCGTCGAAAAGCAGCCATCGACCCGGACCGACGAGCGGCGCGATGATGGTCGTTCCGTCCGGGGCAGCCGCGCTCGTGATGTCCAGGCGGTAGAGGTTGCCATCGAGCGCCCCCGACGTCACCACCGCGAACTGGCCACTGTCGAGCGCCCGGGTGTCGATGCCGTCGAGCGAAACGGCCCGATCGGCCAGCGTTGCTGCGACGCCGACATGCGGCGTCAGGACGGGAAAACCCTGGCGCACGCCCGACAGGGTACCTTAGCCGGGGGGGTCGGCGCGACCCCCCCAAGGAATGCCTCGGGAAGGACTTGGCCTGAGCGCAAAACCGCGCAACAATAAGGGAAAAGGAGACCGACGATGGCCGACGGTGGAGTTTATCGCGGAAACAGGGTCGACGGCGCCGACTACTTCGACGACGTCATGGGCGACAACGAAGTCCCCGAAATATTTCGGGGAAGCGGCATGGAGAAGATGGAGAAGGTCGTGCCGGAGCCGACGCCCGCTGGCATGTATTTGAACATGCAGTGTCGGCCGCCCGGCTGCGGGGCCGAGAAGAAAATTTTCGTGCCGTGGCCCGAGCTCTTCGTGGTCGCCAACGCCCCGAAGACCGGGGTGCTGCCGCCCGACTGGAAGCGCAGCGAGATCAATCAGGCGCCCGTGCCCGACCTCGCGTGCTCGCGGTGCGGGACAGCCGTCAGCCCCGTGATCCCGCCCGACTGGGCGGCGCGGCAGGTGGACGCTGCGCTGCAGCGCGGCTGGTTGACCGTCGAGCAGCTGAACGCCGATCCGCTCGTGCAGCAGGTCCGCGCCGCTGTCGCGGGTGCTCATCCGCAGATGCGGTGAGCATGGAGGCATGCGTTCTTACCGAGCCGTCTCTGAGCGACGAGGAGGCATACTTCGTCCTCGAGCCGTTCTTTCGGGAGACGCAGGCGCTGTTCGTGGAGCATGGGCTCACACGTTGCAAGCAGGTGCGTTTCGAGCTCGATTCGGAAGCGCACGACACGCCGCGGCATTTCGCTGGCTGCGCCGAAGACGGCTCGCACATCATTGCTGCTCCGCAGTTGGCAGACCGGTCTATCGACGAGGTCGCCGCCGTGCTGGCGCACGAGTTTGGGCACGCGTGCGATTTTCTCTACCCGGCGCGTTTTCTGGTCGCCGACGGCGAGCTCGTGCAGCGCTGGGGCACCGCGTGGAACGCGCGTGCAGCCATCACGGACGAGCGCGCCGCGTACAATCAGCGCATGCAATGGGAGCGCCGCGATCCGGGCGAGGTCGAGCGTGCGGCCGACTTGATTGCGCAGCACGTCACAGGCCGCGTCATCCGATACGGTGGCCCGTGCATGCTGCAGACCTACGGCGCGGGCGCGGCCCCTCGACCGGCCGGCCTTCTGTAGGGAAAAGCCTGACAGGCGGCTGCTCCGCGCGCGCGGTAGACTGCTGTGCGTGGAGTACGTCCGGCTGCCCAAGCCGCTGGTGGTCCAGCTGCTGTCGCTGGCGAAGCAATCGCTTGCGCTTCTCGACGAGATCAGCCGATCCCGGTGGGAATTCAACAAGGTGCGGCTCGACCTTGAGTTTGCACTCAAATCCGAGGGCCTCAGCGAGCTGGTCGATGCGGCGGAGGCGGGTCGCGTCGATGGCATCGAGCAGGAGAAGACGCCAGTGCGACGGCCGGGCGCGGCGCTCAAAGCGGTGCGGCTCGAAGACGACGAGCCGACGCGCCCGGATCTACCGAGCCTGAAACCCGATCGTAAGTAAGAGACTGTCAAAAAAAGGCTGGTGGACGCGCTCTCTGATGTTGATCAAGCGGCCGCCCACCGACACAGCGGCGACCTCTTCCGAGGTGGGCTCCCGCACGAGCGGATTGCTCCACAGAAACGAGTACACGCGCGTCGGCGCGTCCAGCCCCGTAGCGGCTCCGAGCAAACCCAAGGATGCGAGAAAGCTTCTTCGGTCCACTTTACCGTCCCCAAGGCCACCACGGCGGCGGCAGCTGAGGGGCGCCCTGTTGCTGGGGGGGAGCTGGCCCCTCGTAGATGACCGTGCGCTCGACCATGCGGACGGTTTGCTGGGGCGGGGGTGCCTGGGGTGGCGGCGGGTAGTAGGGCCTCGGCGGCCGATAGTGTACGGGCGCCGGAGGCGGCCGCTGAGGCTGCTGCGCCCGCATGAGGGCCTGGGCCACGGCCTGCCCGAGGGCGGCCGTTTGAGAGCGCTGCTGAGCGGCCGGATCGTGGCCCTGCGTTGCCACCGGCTCGCCGCCGAAGATGCCGCCCCCGGTCATTCCGCCTTCGCCGAAAACGCCGGCGGGTCCGCTCTCGGCCTCGAGGTAGCGCGCGATGACTTCGGCCTCTGCCTCGTCCCGCGGTTGGGGGACGCCCGCGTAGCGGGGCGCCAGGGGAAACTGCTGGGGCCCCTGGGACCGGGGCACCACCTCGGTGCGCGGCAGCGGGTCGATCTGTCCGGGCGGGTGATGCTGCTGCGCCGGAGCAGAAGGCGCCCGCCCCGCTGCCGGCCCGGCGGCAGGGGCTCCCACCTGCTGGCGCACCATGTCGGCGAGCACGTCGTCGGGGTGGCGCCCTTGCTGAGCGGCGATCTGGCGAATGAGACGTTCGAGCTCGGGTTTCACTGGGCGTGGACTCCTTCCTCAGCGCCGCCGAAACAGCGGCACGCTTGGGATGGCCTGGTTGAGCGCTCGCCGTCGCGCCTCGCACGGCGCGCACGGCTTGATGCCGACTCGCTTCGTGGCCGCGGCGATCAGATCACCCGCGCCCACGTGGGTCGGTGACGCGGACTGATGCGCCGCGTGCGCCGAGGCAAACCGATCCAAATCGTCCTCAGTGAGCGCGTGGTGCTGCGCCCCGCAGGCGCGGCAAACGCACAGGATCTGAACTCCGTGGTCTTCGACCAAAACCCACGGAATCTGAGGGTCTAGCACCTCCATGTTTATGGAGCTTACAGCACCTGGCGGCGGCGTGGTAGGCTCCAGCCGTCATGGCAGTGCCGTTTTCGACGTGGTTTTTCGGTGGTGTGAGCGCCCTGTTCCTGGTGCGGGGCCTGTGGAACCCGCATCGCGCCGTGGTGCACGAGGGTGGCGTCACCGAGTGCCCTGGGCCCGCGCCGGGCGGCTGCCAGGACACGCTGGCGATCGAGTCTCCGGAGGGCGCCCCGGTGTATTCGACCGGCCCCGGGACGGTGGTGTTCGTTGGGGACCGCTTCGTGCACGTGCAGCTGTCGAACGAGCCCGTGGTGGTGCACTACTTCGGCGTGACCCCCGATGTCGCCGTCGGGCAGCACGTTGGTCGAGGGCAGCAGCTTGGGATCACGCGATCGGACGGACCGCTCGAGTTTGGGGTAACACGCCTCGAGCCGGCGAACGGCGGGACTGCCCTGGTCAGCGTCGAGCCGGCAAGCTGGCTTGCCGCGCGGGGTTTCTCGCTCACGGTCAAGAAGCTCGCCGCCGGCCAGAATCTCTGGTGCGCGGGTGGGCGACACGTCACGGTGCCAAAGGCGGCGCACACCACCTGTGCGCTCCAGACCCCGGACAAGTCGAACTTCGCGCTCTTGCCGGTCTCGATTACGGAGCAGTAGGTGGAACGCCAGCAGATTATCACGGGCGGGTTTTTGATGTTCTCGGCGGTGGTGTTCGGTGTCTCGCTCGGGCACGCGGGCCCGCTCGGCATGGAGAACGTGGACCTCGGTGCCGAGCTCGAAAAGGAAAGCGCTCTCGACCAGTGGGTGGCGGTCACGGTAACGCTCGGCGTTAGCGCTTTCGCGGCGAGTTGGGCGGCAACTGCGCTGTCGGAGGCGTTGTGACAGGGCACCGTGCCTCGACAGGGCCAAAGGTTGAGCGATGGTGACACCGGCGGACATCGGATGGGCGAGCTACAAGCAGTACGAGGGGCCGTTTTTTCGAGGCAACGCACCCTTCCGGCTTCCGGCTTCGCCGACTGAAGACGAGCTCATTCTGGCGGTCATCACCGCGACCGAGGGTGGCAACTACAACAGCTACAACGGATACGACCGGTGCGCCTGCACCCTCGGGGTGATTCAGTGGTGCGACCGGGGGCAGTTTTCTGTGTGCGACATGCTTGGGCACACGGCCGAGGTTGCACCCGAGTCGCTACGCCCGCTGCAAGAGTGGTGCAACACGCTTGGCGTGAGCTTTCGCAAGAACAACCGCGGCCGGTGGCGCTACTTCGTCGCGCACTCCGACGGGCGAACGCGCTGGCCGCGCGGCGAGGTCGACCGACCGAGCGAGCAGGATCAGCTCTACCGTCTGCACTCCACCGGGCACCGTGGCACGTGGGACGAGGAGAGCATCGGGCACGCGAAGCGGTGGGCCGCGGCGTTGGCGAGCGTCTACCTGGAGCCCCGGGCGCAGCGGGCGCAGGTTGCGTTTACGGTGAAACGGCTCGGGTGGTTCGTGCAGAAGCGCGTGCGGCCCATCTTCGACGGCGCGCCGGACACGGGGCTGGGACGAGCCTTTCAGGCTGCGTACCTGTCGTTTGCGGCCAACAATCCCACCTGGGCAGCGAGGCACCTGCAGCGGGCGACGCTCAGCACGACGGCCGAGCGGTATTCCGAGGGCTGGCTGACCGAGGTGCTGAAGGAGCTCACTTTCGGGCCCGGTGTGGCGATCTACCCGCATCGTTACGACGCGATCCGCCCGGTGCTCGAGCGGCACTTCGGCATCGACTTGCCGGACATGGCCACCGAGCTCAGGCGGTTCGAGGCGCAGCACGGCTCTGCGGTGTCGGCGGCCGAGCTGCAGCGCATTCTCGCCGACGCGGGCTACGACCTGGGTCCGGCGGGGCTGGACGGCGTCTACGGTCCAAAGACGATCGAAGCCATGACGAGCTTTCAGGAGACGCACGGCCTGGAGCCGACGGGTTACCCGGGTCCGGCAACCCGCGATGCGCTGTTTGCCGTCCGCGACGCGCTCACCCAGGTCGACGGCGACGACCTCGACTCGAAGACGCGCCAGCGTGTCAAGGCACTTGTGGGTGTCACGATCGCCGACATGGCCCGCCGCGCCGTTCGTGACCTGGAGCGTGCCCGAACGGGTGCCCAGTGAAGCGCCGCCGGAGCTATGGTTTTCACGCTGCAACGCCGTCCGGCGGGAAGAGCATGTCCGAGGGCAGCATGACGCAGCCAGAGCAGCCGACGTGCTGGTTGTGCGGCTCGCGCAACGTGCAGGCGAAGTTTACTGGCTACTCGACGGCCGAATGCAAGAAGGGCTGCCAGCTGAGGCATTCTCACCAGGAGACGCTCCCCAGTGGCACGCTGCATTGTCGCGCCTGCGGCAACATGTGGCAAGAGCTGGACATCTCCATGTACCCACCGAATGTGGTCGAGGGCTTGGCGTCATGAGTGCTCTGCGGATCATCGACGGCCGCGGATACACCCTGCGCACCTTTAATCTGGCGACGTTCGATCTCGATGATCCGCAAATGCGTGCGGTCCTGTTTTCCGCCGTCATGTCCGTCATCGCGGACGAGCCGGACGCCGAGGCCGTCGAGCTGAGCGATGAGGGGGAGGCGGTGGACCTGCTGATGCTGACGAACTACCTCTTCGACAGCCGAGCGGGCGTCCGGGCCTTCGGGCGCGAGCTGTTCGAAGGCATCGATGACATGGCGCCTCCGCCGCGCTCCGGCCCGCGCGCGGCCTACCGGCCGAGCCGCCGTGCTCGGTAGAAGCCGCTCGCGCCGGGTGCTAGCACCCCTGGACAGTTGTCGACGAGGGTGTTAGCACCCCTTGTATGCCGAAAACCACCGACAAGAAGCGGGGCTCCGCGCGTCGGAGCCAAGCGGCGAAAGCCCGGGCTCGACGAACGAGCCCAACAAGACGCGCGCCCCGTCGATGCCTGCAGTGCCAAAGGGACGCGCCGCTAGGACTCGACTGGCTGTACCGCGGAGCGGACGCTGCCTACTGCTCCCTCTTGTGTTTGGAGACCGCGCAGCTGGGTTCCGTCGCCGTAGTGCGGCGGCTGCTTGACAATCACCGACGGCGCATGGAAGGCAACAGGGTTTCTGAGCTGTCGAGCCTGCGGACGCTCGCCGAGGTGCTCGAGTGGGTGTTTGCCTCAGCGGAGGAGGCGGTTCTTGCACACGCGGTCGCGGCCTCCGAAGCCGGCTGTTCCGCGTGGACCCAAGTCGTGGCACTCAGTAAGGAGGACCACGAGGCGCTGGAAAGGTTGGCCGCAAATCGCAACAGGGGCCCGCGCGAGGTACTCGTCGACCTTGTGCACTCGGCAGTGCATGACGCGGCCCCCGTCGACACAGCTCTGGCAGCTCTTCGCGAGCAGAAGCACGACGCGATTCGTGAGCGCGACGAGGCCGAAGCAAGGCTGGGAAACGCCAACAGAATCATTGCAGAGCTGCGCACCAAGCTCGCCAACGCGGGCGTGTCGTGAACCGAACGAGCGAAAACGCAGCGACCGCCGGCCGCGCCATGTTCTACGTGGGCAGCGTCTCGGTCGCACCGCAGCGGGTGTGGGTCAAGAATGGGTGCGATAATGCGGGGCGGACCGTATACGAGAACACGCACTTCGCTGCGGCCGCCGAGGCCTGGAAAGAAATCGAAAAGGACATCAAAGCGATGGCAGTTCTTGCCGCGCGGGAAATCGAGCGATTGGAAGCTGCGCTACGACACGCGCAATCGGAAGCGGGCGAAGCGTGTAAGCGCTGGAAGCGGATGACAGAGCACCAGGATGACGTCGCCCTCGCCGAGCGTCTCGAGAAGCACGAGGGGAGCAGCGCGTGAATCGCCTCACTGGATCGGCGTCCGAACACTATGACCGTTGGAAAAGGGACAACCCTGAGCTTGCCAAGCTCGAGAAGCGGCTGGATCAGCTGCTGAATTTGTCTGGTTGTCAGAGCCCTGAGAGATTGCTCTTCGGTTTGGGGGCGAAGCGCGGCGGCTTCGACCTGCTGTCAGCGTGCGCGCATCGCACCATTTACGATGACTCGGGTCATCCTTACCTGACGCGAACCTACCTCGCGCGTCGGGACCGACACGAGCTTCCCGGGGTGTTTCTGCACTATTTCCATCGGAGCGACAGCGACCGAGAGCTGCACAACCATCCGTGGGAAAGCGGTGTCGCGTTTGTCTTGACGGGAGGTTACGTCGAGCACCGCATGGAGGGACGCAACGGGAACATCGTACAGCGCTTTGTGCCGCCGTTTTCAGTCAATATGCTACGCGCCGAGACTTTTCACCGCGTCGAGTTGGCGCGGGCGCATTGCTGGACTTTGTTTGTCGCGGGGCCGCGCCGCCAGGAACGCACGGCTGAAGCGGAGGGGTGGGGTTTCATCGATCTCGAAACGCGCCGGTTCGAGGACGTGGTGGAGCGCGATTGTCGGCTCGGCCACCGCTAGGTGCGACTTCTAAGCAGCGCCCCGGCCACGACGCCTGCGAAAGCGACCGACAAATCGCTGACCATGTTCAGGTCGGACTCGGGGCGCTTGCTGCCGAAAATCTTGCTACCCGACGGGCTCTCGTGAATGAGCTCGCCGACCTCGTAGGCGACGTGCCCGAACACGAACAGCCACGCGTTCCAGCCGAGCAGGCCCCAGAGCACACCGGTGCCGAAGTGGACGAGTGACCAGGAATCCAAAGCGGCGACGTTGCCCTGGTCCCGGGTCGTAGCTATGAGAGCTGGCTGCACGGCTCCTATGGTACCATGGGCCCGTGTTCGAGCCGACCGGCACGCTCGATGACATCGTCCCTGGGGCCCGATGGGCCTTCGAGGAGCTGTTGCGATACGCAGAGCAGGCCGGTCTCCAGCCGGAAATCCGCAGCGCAGGCCGCACCTGCGCGCAGCAGGACGCGCTGGCGGCCCGCGGCGGCCATGTCACGGGAGCGAGCGGCTGTCAGAGCTGGCACGTGCTCGGCCGTGCCGTCGACCTGAATCTCACCCCGTCGACGTGCGAGAGCTACGCGCGGCTCGGGCAATTCTGGGAAAACCTCGGCGGGTTCTGGGGGGGCCGCTGGACGCAGTTCGGGCCGTGCGGAGACGCCGGGCATTACCATCTGCCGGACGCCCGAGCTCAGCACTTCGGCAGCCCGGCGTACTGCCCGCCTTCTCCCTCCGAGTGCGAGCCGTTTCGGCAGCAATACCTCGCGGAGCAGTTCGGACGTCGAGCGTCCGCCGTCTGGGCCGTCGCGACCGGCGCGGCCATCGCCGCCGCCGTCGTATTGTGGCAGCGGCGCCGGGCGTGATAGGGTCGGGGCACACACTTCAACCGAGAAGAGCGTTCGTGTGGGTGAGCTGGCGGCTGTGACGTCGAGCTTGACGGAGATGTGGGGCCGGCCTGATGACGGATGAAGTGGAAGGACGAGAGTGATGACGCTTGCCGAACCGAGGACGTACGAGGAGGCTCAAAGCTTGGTGCAGCAGGACGAGGCGCTTCGCGAGGCAATTGCGCAAGTCGCAGCGCTCGACTTCACGATGCTCAAAGCGAAGCTCGTGGAAGACAAGGGATGGACGCCCGATACCTGTGAAGAGACGGAGGCGCTCTATCGGAGGTTTCTGGCGCTCAACGTCCGTTACCCCGACAAGAAGCTTTGCCCGAACGGCGCCGTCGACGATTTCTGGCACGCTCACATCCTGGACACGCAAGCGTACGAAGCGGACTGTGGGCAGCTGTTTGGCAAAACGCTCCATCACTTTCCGTACTTCGGAATGCGCGGGCCGGAGGACAAAGCGGCGCTCGAAGCGGCGTTTGCCAATACGGTCGATTTGTTCATTCGGCATTTTGGAATCGATCCGACCAGCGGTGATACGCAGGCGCGGAGCTGCCGTCCTCAGCGCTGTCCGTAACGCGCTCGTTCGCTATCCCGCCATCTCGATATAACGCTCGGCGAGGAGGCGCGCCCGTGCCCCTGCGGAGTCGTAGTTTTGCTCGAGCGGATTGCGCCCGCCCCTCACGCCCTCGAGCTGCTGGCGTTTGAGGCCGAGCACGTTCGAAATGATGGGGTCCGCGCCGTCTTCCGCCATCAGAAAGTACGCGATGACGCCGCTGTTGACACCGTCGCGCCAGACGCGAGCGATGTCTTGCTCGTGCACTGCCCACGACCAATCGAGCTCCCCAAACACTACGGTACGGCAGCCGGAGTACTGTAGGCCGTCGAGCCCTGCGGCGGCTCGGTTCGAGACGATGAGCAACGGAGTCTTTCCGTCGACAAAGCGGCGAAACGCCTCGTCCTTTTGGCGCTCGGACTGCTGCCCCGTGAATAGCCCCGGCTCGTATGCCTTGAGCCGCTCGCGCCACACGTCGTACACGGAGTGGTGCCACCCGAACAGCACGACCTTTTCGCCCGTGGTAAGCAGCATCCGGACAAACTCCGCCACGTAAGGCGCTTTGGACAGCCCAGTCGCCTGGCGCACCATGGCGTCGAGGCGCCCGCCAGCGACGTACGCCTCCTGTTGGCTCACCTCGTCCAGGGCGCCCTCGGATCGCTTGAGAATGATGCGGGCCAGCTCGACGGCGCTGCCCTTGATGGCGTCGAGCACGTCGGGGTCGCTGTCCACGACCTGCGTGCTGTAGGTGAGCGCAGGCAGCTCGCGGCCTACCTCGGCGCGCGTGCGCCGGAGAAACAGGCCGATGTCCCGGAGGTAGGAGCCAAGGGCCTCGGGCTCGGCGACGCGACCCTTGTGGTCGGTCTGCCACTCCCGCATGAACTCTTCCCGTGTGCCAAGGGACCCGGGTCGAAGAGTCTCGCACAGCCAGTACAGCTCGAGGGCGTAGTTCCAGATGGGAGTGGCTGTCATCGCCATGCGGTACCTAGCGCGCTCCGCGATGTGCATCGTTGCGGCGTTCCTATCGCTCTTGTGCGGTCCTGTCCGCACCTCGTGCCCCTCGTCGAGCAGCATGGTCTGCGCCCAGCCCCCGAGGGTTTCCGCCCAGCCGCGCAGCTTCGAGTAGGTCGTGATCAAGACGTCCGGCGTTCGCCCCGCGGATTTCTTCTCGAGGTTGTAGACGTAGCCGTGGCGCAGCCGATGAACGCGCAGCGCGGGCGCAAAACGACCGATCTCGCGCTCCCACTGCAGCTGCAGCGACTTCGGGGCTGCCACCACCGCCGGCAGCGCGCCCTTGCTCGCAAGCAATCCGATCCCGGCGGCGGTCTTGCCGAGGCCGAGGTCATCCCCGAGCAAAAGAGACCCGGTCGCGCGAGCTAGCCCAGTCGCCACCGCCTGGTAGGGGCGCAGCGGCAGCGCCAGGTCGACCTTGGGTGGCTTGCGCCGTCCGCGCCTGAGTGCGTGAACCGTCTCGAGCGCGTTGCGGTGTGCGTTGGCCGCGTCGGTCAGCGCCTGTGCTACCGACGGACTCATGCGCATGGGGTAGCGCATAAAAAACCATTCAAGGTCGCGCGCGTTGTCAGCACTGTTGCTGAGCCGATGCCGAGTGAAGCTTCGCTCGTCGAGCTTACCGAACACGCGCTTGAGCCGGATCAATACGTGCGGAGGTGCATCTTCGATGACCCACCAGCCCTCCTCGAAACGCAGCCGCCCGTAGTAGCGCTTCATTGCAGCGGAGAAACCCAGTATACGATAAGAGGCTTGTTCGCCAGCTCCGGGGGCATCCGCTTGTGTTCGGCGCGAGTCGTGACGAGCAGCACCCCTCGCACCTGATCATGTTGCGCGTAGCGGCTGAGCTGCTGGAGCACTGCGGTATAGCTGCCGTTCGTTTTTATCTCGACAGCAAGGTTGCCGTTGACGAAAAAGTCGACGCGGTCGCCGGCGCCCAAATCGTGCTCGCGCTGGTATTCGGTGCGGTCGTTGCGCAGAATGGTTTCAAAGTTGTCAGCCAACTTGCGCTCTTCCGCCGCGAACTGCAGCGAGCCACAAAACTCGAACAGCAAGTCCCGTAGCCGCGCTTCTTTTGCTCTCTTCGCCATCAGGGCGCCTCTCGTATTCGAAGATCGTGAGGCCACTCCTCCGGATCCTCGCCCTTTTTAGCTCTGAGAGTCAGCGGCGAGAGCCCACGCCAATCGGTGTCAATTGCGGTGCTTCCAGCCTGTTTCATGAAGAACGCTACGCCCGCTTCTTCGCATTGCTCTCGGATCGCCCGAGCGTGCGCCATGTCGAAGATGCGCGCGTTCGGGCCGGACTCTCCCCCGACAATGACCCAGTCGATGCCGCCGTTGAGCGGGTCAAGCCAGTGCCCGTATGACATCTCTCCGGACCAACCATCAGCGGCACATTCTTGGCACCAGAACCCTGTTTCGTCCGCGAACTCCCGATCATGAACTTCACAACGAGGCAGATCGAAATCGATCGGCCCAAGCAACGGCTCAGCGCTCACAAAACTGACCGCCGCCGGCGTTGCGAGCAGGTGAGGGATGCGCTCGTCGGCGCGTTGTTGGTCTTCGGCGGAGACGCCTAGCCAGCAATTCGGCAGGGGCCACTCGCGAATCTCGGGAGCGCGCACAAGTCCACCCGTCGCTTCATCTGCGGCCCCGGCGATGTGCCAGTAGTGATCCATCGGAAGCTGTTCGAACCACTCCCGCATCCGCTTCGTCCGCTTCGTGAGCACTTGGAACGTGTGCCGTGGACACGCCGCCATGACGCCAAACACGGCCGCGATCTCCTCGTTCGACAGCGACTCGTGGAACAGGTCGCTCATCGAATTGACGAACCAAACCGTCGGCGCCCGTCGCCGCAGCGGAACGTCGAGCATTTTCGGAACGAACCGCACACGCCCCGACCAGTCGACCTTGCCACGGCGGATCGTGGTCAGCCCCTCGAACGGCTTGCCCGGGCCGCTGAAGCGGTGCGCCTGCCTCATGGCGTAGCAGTTGTCGCAGCCCGGACTGACGCGGGAGCAGCCGCGTACTGGGTTCCAGGTCTTCTCAGTCCACTCGATCGTCGTCACACAAGCCCCGAAACAATCACCTGAACCATAACATCCAGACAATAGCGACAAAAAGCCCCATAACGAACAAGCAACCAAGCACGTCGTCGCGGCGCATACCGGGGTGTTAACACCCCGTCCTGGACAGGTCAACCTTGTTGCTGCGACGAAGCTCGGCTAGCGTCCAGACGTGATGGAAACGAAGATGCTTGCGAGCACCCAACAGCGTCTCGAGCAGCTGCGACAGCAGCGGGAGGCGGCGCCCTCCAAAACGGCGCTTGACGGGGCTCACGGTCCTTGGTCCGCTGATGAGCAAGGCGCTGACCGAGCTTCACCCTCAGGACGTCCTGGCGGCCGGGCGCAAACCCCGAAGTCTCGCGTAGGAGCGCAATACCGAGGGCGACTCTAGATCCGTCGGCCCTAAGGTGCTAACACCGCGGTTATGAAGACAGTAACGACACAGGGAGCTCAAGGGGACGTTCTCGTGACGCGCGTGTCGGAGATTCCGTGTGACCTCGTGCCTATGCAGCGCACCTCCGGTGCGCCGATCGTGGTGGCGCATTCGGAAACCGGCCATCACCACATGATCGACGCCGCCGACGTGGTGGTGTACGAGCCCGCCGACCCCGTGGTTTGTTACCTGCGGGTAGACGGTGACTACGCCGACATTGTGCATCAGCGCTCGTTTGATACGCACGAAACGTTGCGCCTGCCGCGCGGCATCTTTCGGGTCGACCGAGCGAGGGAATGGAATCCCTGGACCAAAAGTGAACGCCGCGTCCAAGATTGAGTCACTGACCGCTGAGCAGTGGCAGCACGTCTACGAGGAGCGGGAGAGGTGGCGAGCGATCGGCACCTGCACGGAGCCCGCGGACCGCGCTACCGCTGAGCGAGTCATCAGCGGCTTCTATCGACGTCTCGAAAGAGAGCCGCCGCGCTTCGTCTGGCTCGACGGCCCGCTGTCGTGCTGCATCGCCGCAGCTTGCCTGCATTATGAAGGTCATCTCGACAAAAAGCTCCGGGACCAGCTCTGGCACCAGCTC
>JABAHQ010000236.1_pt1 | contig 22114 bp, 27 predicted proteins | sample 7062091 | NCBI WGS metagenome assembly JABAHQ01 (sample SAMN14534359, study PRJNA622989) | marine sediment metagenome | biome: marine biome [ENVO:00000428]; feature: marine pelagic biome [ENVO:01000023]; material: deep marine sediment [ENVO:00002113] | place: India: Gulf of Kutch | collected...
GTCATCATTTGGTAAAAATTTAGGAATTGCATTTCAAATTACAGATGATCTAATTGGTGTAATGGGTGATCCAAAATTAACAAAAAAGCCAGTTGGAAACGACTTAAGAGAGGGAAAAAAATCTTTACCAATTCTTTTAGCTTTGAAGAAGGCAAAAGGGAAAAACAGGAAGAAGTTGCTTAAGGTTTTTGGAAACAAAGACGCTTCAAAAAAGGAACTAAAAGAAGCAGTCGAAATAATAAGAACCATTGGAATTGAAAGTGAAGTAAGAAAACAAGCGTTTAGATATTCATCGAATGCAAAAAAATCATTGAAAAAATATTCTGGAAGACCAAAACAAGAATTGCTTTACCTTTTGGATTTTGTCGTAAAAAGGAGTTTGTAAATTGGATGAGGAATTAAACAGAGAGATCAAAAAAATTGCTTTACAAAATGCAACAGAACATGATGGAAAAACTACTGAAAAAATCATTATATCAAAACTACTTGCTTCACGAGCAGATCTTCGTAGCAAAATAAAAGAACTGATGCAAGATGTCTCATCAATAGTTTCTCAGGTTAATCAAAAATCACTTCAAGAACAAAAGACAGAACTTGATGAGGAATTCCCTGACGCATTAAAACAAAAAGAAAAAAAACCAGAAGAAAGATCTCCACTTCCGCCTCTAAATGATGCAAAACACGGTAGTGTAATAACACGATTTCCGCCAGAACCTAATGGATACCCCCATATCGGTCATGCCAAAGCCGCAATAATTAATCAGGAATACGTAATCATGCACGGAGGAAAAAGAATTCTTAGGATGGATGATACAAATCCCGAAAACGAGCGTCTTGAATACTACGCTGCTATTAAGGTCGGATTAGAATGGCTAGGTATAAAATACGATACAGTAAAGAATACATCAGACGATATAGAAATACTATACAAAAAATGTGCTGAACTCATAGACCTTGGTAGAGCTTATGTCTGTACATGTAAAAGAGAAGAGATAAGCAGAAATCGTCGCGAAAAGAAATCCTGTAAATGCAGTCAAGCCGATGCAGAAGAAATTAAGAAAAGTTGGGACAAGATGTTTGAGAAATACAAGGAAGGCGAAGCTATTGTTAGATTTAGAGGAGACATGAATTCTGAAAACACAGTAATGAGGGATCCTATACTGTTTAGAATAATCGATGAAAAGCATCCCCTATTAGGAAGTAAGTACAGGGTTTGGCCAAGTTATGACTTTGCCGTGTCTATTGAAGACAGCTTAGATGGTGTAACTCATGCCTTCAGATCAAAAGAATATGAGTTAAGAAATGAGCTATATTATGCAATTTTAGATGTATTGAACATGAGAAAACCCAGAGTGATTGAATTCTCTAGGTTAGAGTTCAAGGGCATGCCCATTTCTAAAAGGATACTAAAACCACTGATTGAAGAGGGTAGAGTTTCATGGTACGATGATCCCAGATTACCAACCCTAGAAGGCCTGAAGCGTCGGGGAATAAAGCCTGAGGCTATAAGAAAATTCATTCTCTCTCTGGGATTTACAAAATCAGATACACTTGCTCCATTTGATGCATTAGAATCATTTAACAGAAAATTTGTCGATGCAGATAGCATTAGGCTGCACATGGTCAAAAAGCCAGTATCCCTCCTAGTAAATAATATTCCATTTTCAAGCATAGAAATTTCAAATCATCCAACAAAGGACAGGGGAAAAAGACGAGTTGAAATAAGTAATGATTTACTCATCGAAGAAGATGATCAAGCCAGGCTTAGAGAAGGTGACAGGATCAGGCTCATAGGATTGGGAAATGTAACTATTACCAAAACATCTCCAAAAATTGAAAGTGAATTCATAACAGATAATGCCAAACAATCCGACAAAAAAATCCATTGGGTTTCTAAAAAAAATCTACACAAAATAAAACTTCTAATCCCCCACCCTTTGTTTATTGATGACAGGTTTAATGAAAATAGTTTAGAAGAAGTAGAGGTTTATACAGAACCATACTACTTAGAGTTAGAAGAAGGAGAAGAAATTCAATTTGTTCGATTTGGTTATTGTAGAAAAGATTCACAAAACCAAGCTGTCTTTACACACAAGTAGGTACTAAAAATGAAAATTGCAAGATTGATAGAAAGTAATAGAGAGACCTATGGTATAGTACACAATAACAAGGTAGCCACTAAAGAAGATATCACTTATGCTACTGCCGTCCCCATTCCACAAAGTATCAAGGAATTCCTCTTTGATGGATGGTTACAAGAAATTGAGGATAAAGTTGACAAAATATCTTATACAAATGATTTGGCAAAATTCAAAATATTACCGCCCATCCCAAATCCTTCAAAAATAATTTGTCTTGCATTTAATTACTCAGATCATGCAAAGGAGCAGAATCTTACTCCTCCAAAGGATCCAGTAATTGTACTTAAACCTAGAACAACGCTTTGTGGATCTGGTTCTGATATTGTTTGTCCTAATTTTGTAACACAGTTAGATTATGAAATAGAGCTGGCAGTAATCATTGGAAAGGATTGTAAAAACATATCAGTAGAGGATGCAAATAGTGTTGTTTTTGGATATGTGATATTGAACGATATTTCTGCCAGAGATATCCAATATGGTGATAAGCAGTTCACCAGAGGGAAAAGCTTTGATACCTTTGCTCCGTGTGGCCCTTGGATAACTACCTCAGATGAGATTAAAGATCCCCACAATCTTAAACTAATTACAAAGCTGAATGGCAAAATCATGCAAAATTCCTCCACAAGTAACATGTTTATAAAAATCCCCGAACTAATATCAAAATTAAGCAAAGTAATGACTCTTGAAAGAGGAGATATCATATCTACTGGAACACCTGCAGGAGTTATTTTGCACAGTAAAGATGCAGTCTTTCTAAAAGACAATGATAAGATTGAGATGGAAATTGAGAATCTAGGGATATTAAAAAATACTGTGAAATTCGTAGATTGATTTTACAGTATTTTTTCAAAGAGGCTGAAATTGTTTTTTGGTTCTAAGGAAGAAATACGTGGAAGGTTTGATTTAGATAACACTTGGATACGTTCATAGTCGTTTTGAAAACCAAAGTTTTGGATATAATCTAATATTTTCTTTGTAGAGGCTTTTGACTCAGATATTATAGTTACCAACATAGTCTTCTCAAAGTGTTCTGATTTTTGTAAAACCGCTAAAGAGTCACCGGCGTTGGTTCCTAGCAGTTGCTGTTTTTCAATTAGATCATTTATTGGAGTTTGATTTAATGGAAACCATCTCCAGGATTTTACAAAGAAATTCTTCTCCATGATTTTTTTAGATAAATCTTGAGAATTTTTAATATAAAATACACCAGTAGATGAATTAGGTCTGGTATATAATTTGTAAAAAGTCCATGTTCCTATTTTAGAATAGCTTAATTTAGAAACTAGTGAAGCCGATGAATGATTTGAGTCATCTATCAACATAAAACATGATTGGCCTCCTTTCTTCATGGTGTATTCTTCCATAGTTTTGATTAAAGTAGTAGCTAATCCTCTCCTTCTATAACGAGGACGTATTCTAATACCCTCGATCCAACTAAAGTTATACGATGGAAAAAACACAGAGTGACAAAATCCTAAAATTTCATCACTGTCTTCGATGACCAATAATCTACCTTCTTTGATCCAAGAATTCCATGTATACTGAACATAATCACCCCACGAAAAAGTATCTTTACAAAATTCCAGAGCTTTTAATTTATCTGATGAATGAGCTTGTCTTATCAACATTAGGTTGTTTCATGAAAGAAAAATTATTAAGAATAACCGATTGATTTGAGTCATGAGTAAGATTCTAGCTGGTAAAACTTCAGATATTGTCCCTGGCCAGTTGAAAAAAATTTCAAGTGAAGGAAAAGACATTCTATTAGCCAATATAGATGGTCAATATTATGCAATGGATGACACCTGCACACACATGGGAGCTAGCCTGTCCGAGGGAAAACTCGAGGGTTCAACTGTAGTTTGTGGTTGGCATGGCGCACAATTTGATTGTAAAACTGGAAAACTGGAAAAATTTCCGGCAAAGGTCAATGATTTAAAATCATATCCTGTATCTATAGAGTCAGATAACGTATTTGTAGAGGTTTAACTGAGGTTTTCTACTTGTGGTCACCATGGCAGATAACGAACAAAATAAACAGGTTATGGATGAAGCGGTGAATACACTGAACCAAGTGGCTGCTAATCCCGCAACTCCTAAAACAATCAAAAAGAACATAACAGACTTGCTCAAAGAATTAGATTCCAGTGAATATTCTCTATCAGTAAGAGCTGCTAATGCTATCAGTGCTTTGGATGATATAACGCAAGATCCAAACATGCCCTCGTATGTTAGAGTAACTTTATGGCAAGCAGTATCAAAACTGGAGGGAATAAGAGAATAATATTACTAAATCTCTGGAAACATTGAAACTTGAAGAATATCTAAACACTTTACCGCAAGAAATCATTACTGGAGAATCAGTTGAGCTTCCTGAACGATCCCTTAAAGATATTTTCAAATTTGTAGGACTAGGCGAAAATGATATACTTTACCACCTTGGTTGTGGCAAGGGAGAAAGTCTAACAATTGCTCTAAAAAATTTTGGAGTAAAAAAAGCTGTAGGCATAGATAATAACGCAGAAAAGATATCAATTGCAGGAAAAAACCTAGAGGAAAACGACATTCATGCGGAGTTGATAAACAACGACATAAGAAATGCAAGTTTTGATGATGCCACAGTAATTCTATTTTGGTTTACAGATGAAGAAATTATAGAACACATGTTGTCCAAGTTCAGAAACTTGAAAGATGGTTGTAAAATTATAACTATATGGAGTCCCTTACCAAATTGTATTCCAGACAAGGTAGAATTCCCCTATCTTTTACACAAAGTCCCCTTTCAAGAAGCACAAAGTGTAAAAGAACAACTAATGTCAATCTTTGGAGTAAAGTGCATAGATTTTATTACAGCATGGGAATTCGCTGAACGGTATACCAAAGCTATCGGTTCCCCTGATGCAGAAAATGACAGATTCCTTACAATAATTCAATCAGTAATCATATGGATAAATGCTAGAAATCAAGGGGTATCCTGTACCAAAGAGATACCAGAATCAGTTAGTACTTACATGAGTATTTTGAAGAGGTTTTTTGGACTGGATGTTGGGCACTTGCTCAAATAGCTGTCTAGAATCCTTTTATTTTATAAATATGAAACTTAGGATATGTATGATCGTATCAACATCAATGTATCTGCTATTGATTACGACAAGACAAGTAAGGAAATATCCACTACTCTTTCATCATTGCAACAAATGGTTCATGCCGAAGAAGAGTTCGTAGTTACGGATTCAGAATTTGCATTTGGATGGCATTTTTTTGTAGTGAGTGTGAGTCGAGAGCTTGTTCAAAAACTCTCCGATCAGCTGGGCCAAGACTTTGAAAGATTAAAGGGAAAGGGAATGGAAAAAAAGTTTCTGACATGGCTTACACAAAAACTAGAAAATAAGATTCCTAGATTCAAACTAGCCATAAAAGAAGAGATGGAATCAAGCAAATACGGTATTTTTTAGAAATTTATCCTTTTCTTGAAGCCATTTCTCTAATACACATTAACTAACATCATTTGCTGTAAAATCTTGAGAATAGTTTTCCATTTCTTTTAGATTTTCGTTTTTCCATAAAAGATGTGATTTGTATAGTTTGGGATTGTGATGTGGGTTTTCTTTGATACATCCCATCTGTATAAGAGTCGATTTGATTCTAGGTTTAAAGGGGTCAACCTTATCCGATATAGAAAACATGAATTCATGTATCTTGTGAATGGATTCAATATCATTTTGGGATGAAGCTGATGCAAGAGCCAACATACAGTAATAAAGAGATTCGTCGTCTCCTAGTTTTATCCCTGATGAGAGCTTTTTATTCAGTCTTTCAAGATAGATTATTCCATTATCAGTTATTGCAAAATCAAATAATTTTGAATAATCATCAATTGACACAGGATAGTAAGGATTATCAGATATAATTTTCATGTATAAAAGAGGATTCAATATCTCGTTTTGTTTAGAATGTTCTTAGAGAAGGATGTTTAATTTTGTAAGCTAAAAAAACAATTTCGGGTTTATTTGGTAGTTGCCTTGTTATGGTCAGTTTTCGAGTTCATTATAATATGGTTTCTAACGATAGAAATTACCTTAGAACCCTTGAAAGTTTTGGAAAATAATATAATGTAACAAACATTATTTCTAATATGGCACTTTATGGAATTGAGGGTAGCCACACAACAGAATCGTGTCCACTAAACAATAACGCTAGTGCAAAAGCGGTTCTACAAACCGAAAATATCGATATGAGTGAAATAGCTCAAAAATACAAGATTAACAAGATTGTAGGACAGTTTCATTCTGCGTTGGAACACACATTCCTCTGGGTTTTGGATGCAGAAGATCCACACCTGATTCAACAGTTCTGTATTGATGCTGGAGTGGCCAGCTTCAATGCAGTGAAAATAATTCCCTTAAAGACATATGATGAGGTAATCGAAGCCGTTAAGAAGGGAATTTCCCAATAATCTTTTTGTTCATGTTCTAGTTCCAAAATATAGTTTCTTATATTGAAAATTTATGTAGGCCCTCGAGGGGAATCGAACCCCTGTCCGGGGATCCACAGTCCCCTATACTAGCCACTATACTACGAGGGCCACGAGAAATAAGAAAATGTTTTCCAGTAATAATCTTTGATTTTTAAAACTAGACAGATGTAAATTTATTATCGAGTTATAACGCTATATGAATAATGAAATCAAAAGGTTGGTGGATTTTTGTTGCAGCTGCTGTGATAGTTACATACTATGCTACTAGCTATATTATGCCATGGAAATAGTCAATCCTTTATTTTGGACAAATAATCAGCTTTAAATTTGAAGCATTATCAAAGTTCCTAACTTGAAGAGAGGTTTCATAACAGGAAGATTACGTTCGGGAAGAAAGTCGTTAGAGGAACCTTTGGAAAGAAATATCGAAGTAATTGAGGGAGAAAAATTTTCTTGGATAGACCTACAAAGCCCAGACAGAAAGGATGTTGAGCAATTAGCAGAAAAATATAATTTCAATTCTCTAAACATTGAGGATTGTCTTACCAAATTCGAATTACCAAAGCTGGATAGTTATGATGACCATTTCTTTGTCATCCTTCATTTCCCGCCCCTAACCTCAAAGAAAATTATGCCCAAGTATAGCCAGTTGTCATTTTTTGTTGGCAAGGATTTTCTAGTGACTGTCCATCAAGGAGATCTAAGACCGCTTCTCGATCTAGTTAACATCTGTAAAACTGACAGCGACTTAGAAAAGAAAAAGAGATTACTTGGTAAATCATCTGGATTTCTTCTTCATGAGATTATTGATGTACTAGTAGATGATTTACTACACACCTCACGGAGAATAATTGCCAACCTAGATGATATCGAAGATGGGGTATTTGATGAACGTAAATCTGTTGCAAGAAATATTTCACTTTTGAGAAGGGAAATAAATAATCTTTGGAGAATAGTCAATCCGCTTAAAAAGTTCGTAATAGAGATTGCAAAAAATGTTAAAAGATTCTCAGATTCTGAACATAGAGATCTTACTCTATATTTTGATGATGTGATTGACCACATAGACAAGGTCATAGAAACTCTTGAAGAGTCGAGGGAGACTATGGAAATTTACAAGGATACCGATTTCATGCTCAGTACAGAAAAAACAAACAAAGTATTAGGAGTGTTAACAATCATATTCACACTTACAATCCCAGCAACTGTAATAGGTACATTTTATGGAATGAACGTCAGCCTACCAGGAGGAGTGGGGGACGAGGTTGCATATTTCCTTGGTCCCTATACAACGTTTATTCTAGTCATATTGGGTTCAGCAGTACCATCTGCCCTAATGTTTGCATACTTTAGAAAGCTTGGATGGATAGGGGTGTGAGTTCAGACAGCTATTCATAATTAATTCAAACCATAAATTAAAAGAACCAGATCAGATATTTTTCCCATACATTGCTGTCTAGTTTAATGCAATATATTCAAGTAGCAACATTTTGTTCATAGATTTTAGTCAGAAAATTCGAATAAACCTTTTTGAAATCTTCTTCCGTCAGTAGTGTAAAAAGATGTAACATATCGGTTGCAGTTATTATTCCGATAACATCGTCATTCTCCAGAACAGGCATCTTTCTGATTTTTTTAGTTGCCATCAAGTCTGCTACCTCCAATATTGATTCAGTTGGAGTTACATGGATTATTGGAGATGACATGATTTGTGTTATCTTAGTATGCGTGGGATAGGCATACGCCACTATTCGTACAGCAAAATCTCTTTCCGTAACAATTCCTATCGGTTTGTTATTCTCAGTAACTATAACTGAACCCACACCTGCTTTTTCCATCATCTTGGCTGCCACGTTTGCGCCAGTAGATGCATCAATACTGATTATTGCCTTAGTCATAAAATCCCTGACTGGTATCTTTGAAGCTTCAGTCATAGTTCAAAATATGATAAAAATCAATGTTATAAGAAACCTACGAAAATTAGGAACCCAATTTATGGGAGAAAATTTAATGTTCCTTAACAGAATACTCAAAAAATAAAATTAGATCCTAATGTTTGGGTTTTCAGTTTTTAGCTTTTCCCAATCCGCTAAAAAGTTTTTCAAGCCAATGTCAGTAAGAGGGTGTTTTAACATTTTATCCAATACTGGTGGAGGAAGAGTAACTACTTCAGCACCAATTTTTCCTGCCTCAACCACATGAATTGGGTGTCTTATACTAGCTACTAAGATTTCAGCATCATAACTGTAATTAGAAAAGATGTCTTTGATCTCCTTTATCAGAGCAATACCATCTTTACCAATGTCATCCAGTCTACCAATAAACGGACTGACATATTTGGCGCCTGATTTAGCAGCAAGAATTGCTTGATTTGGAGAGAAAACTAGCGTAACATTAACCCTAATTCCCTCCGTTGTAAGTGATTTACATGCGCGGAGTCCGTCTGGCGTCATAGGACATTTTACAACCACGTTATCGCCATATTCTCTTAGATGTCTTCCCTCTTCCATCATTTCAGAGTATTCTGTACCAACAACCTCCAAGCTTACATCTCCTTTTATCATGCGTACAATTTCTTCCATTGTCTTTTGTGGATCACCTCCTTCCTTGGAAAGAAGGGTAGGATTTGTTGTAATGCCATCTAAAAGGCCCATATCATTGAATTTTTTTATCGAATCTAGATTTGCCGTATCCAAGAATATTTTCAATTTTTTCCCCTTACTTGTTTAACATGGTCTACGATATTAATAGATGTTATTCCGTGCCTTTCAAGCAATAGAGAAATTTCATTATCTCTTGCTGATTCGCCAAACATATCTTGCACTCCTATTCGATGAATAGGGACAGGATATCGTTCTGAGACTACTTCAGCTACAGCGGATCCCATACCGCCAAGAATGTTGTGCTCTTCACAAGTAACAAATGAACCAGTTTCTCTTGCTGCCTTTTCAAGAATATCTGAATCTATTGGCTTTATTGAAAACATATCTAGGACCCTGCAAGAAATGCCTTCTTGAGATAACTTTTCTGCTGCTTCTAAAGCCAGTTGAACGGTAATACCACATGATGCAATTGTGCAATCTGAGCCATCACGAAGAGTTATACCTTTTCCAATCTCAAATTCCTGAGATTCGGAATGAACCACAGGAGTTTTTGATCTTGCCATTCTCATATAGAATGGTCCATAATTTTCAGCAATTCTACGGGTCAGATGTGATACTGCAGTACTGTCTGCTGGAATCAGAACTCGCATGTTAGGAATAGCTCTCATTATTGCAATATCCTCAATTTGTTGATGAGATCCACCGTCTGCTCCAACAGAAAGTCCCCCATGTGATACTACCAATTTTACATTCAGGCCTTGTTTTCCATTTCTTGATGGATAGGCTATTGCGTTTCTAATTTGATCTACTGCCCTACCTGGAACAAATATGGCATATGTGCTAGCAAAAGCGGTCTTCCCAGATATAGCCAAACCTGCAGAGACTGAAACAAGGTTTGCCTCAGCAATACCAACGTTGAAGAATCTTTCTGGAAATTCTTTACCAAAGGAGGCAGTTTTCAGTGAATCGGTTGTGTCTGCACCCAAAACCACCACATTTGGATCCTGGTATCCAAGTTCAACTAACGTCTTACCATACTCTGTCCTCATGTCAGTTAGTTGTATCTCTTCTGTCAGATATATCCAGCCTCCTCTGCCATTTTTGTTAGTTGATCTTTTTTCTCACCAATTGTGTGTAAATCAATCCATTTGTTTACTAGATCTGAGCTTCCTATCTGATATGCTTTGGAAAGAAGAGACCTTCTTCGTGATTTTAAAATCTTGTTTCTAAATTCTCTTATTATTCCTCTAACATCGTTTTGACCAACCATAGAGCTCCCTCCTACAAAGACCCTAGCTCCGTCATCAAAACATTGACCAACGTTGTCTAAGGTAACACCACCATCGGCTTGTATTGAACCTTCAAATCCGTTTTCGTTAATAATTTGAAGGGTTTTTTTCATCTTTTCATGTGTTTCTTCGATAAATTTCTGGCCTGATTTGCCAGGAACTACAGACATTACAGTGAGCTGGTCAAGATCTGAAATGAATCTATAAGACCAATCTGGTAGATCGGTATCCGGATTTATCGCCAATCCAACTCCTACTTGGTTTGTTTTCAGCCTGTCAGAAATTTCACCAAAACTTGATTCGCCACAAACTTCTGCATGAACTGTTACTATATCACAACCGGCGTCGATATAATTTTGTACATGTTTTACTGGTTCATTTATCATTAAATGAGCATCAAAAGGGATAATGGTGATGGGTCTAAGCTCCCTTATTTTATTATGATCGAAAGTCTTGTTGGGTACGAACTGTCCATCCATTACATCAAGATGGATAATATCTGCTCTGCCATCTACACATCTTTTCACCTCCTTGGCTAGGTTTGACATGTCACCTGCGATTATAGACGGGGCGATCAAAAACTGCATATCAAGTTCTTCGTTAATGATTGGAACAATATCTTTTGATGGAGCCTTTCCGTGCCATTTGGGATTATCTTCCATGTGTTCAACTCCCTTTCCCTTTATTGTTCTAGCAACTATGATTGAGGGAATACCTTTGACGGATTTTGCTTTTGTCAGAGCGTTATCGATTTGTTCGATTCTATGCCCATCAATTTCAATTACATTCCACCCAAAGGCTCTCCACTTGTCGCCCAATTTCCACCTAGAGGCGTCCTTCCACATTTGAGAAAGATCATTACCAATCAATTCTTCATCAAGGGGCATGACCTTTTCAGTGTAAGAGTCCTGCTGGATAAAATTTCTATCCAAAATTGTTGTAAGATTGTCAACTCTATATTTAGCGGCGGTCATTGCCGCCTCCCATACTTGACCCTCATCTGATTCCCCATCTCCTATTACCGTATAGATTTGGTGATTTTTTTTGTCTAATTTTGCAGATAGTGCAATACCTATAGAAAAAGACAGACCGATTCCCAAAGAACCTCCACAGAACTCTACTCCCGGGCATTTTAGATCAGGATGTCCTTGCAATCTACTTCCAAATTGTCTTAACGTTTCTATCTCAGATTCATCAAAAAAACCAGCTACTGCAAGGTTAGAAAACAGACCCGGTGAAGCATGCCCTTTGGATAAAACCATTCTATCACGATCAGTCCACAGTGGCTCTTTAGGATCATACTTTAGATGTTTGAAATAAAGACACCCCATTATCTCTGCCATAGAAAATGAACCACCTGGATGACCTGATCCTGCTGCAGAGGTGCCTTTGATGACTAGTTTTCGGGCTCTCCTTACGTTCTTTTTTATGCCGTAGTAATTGAGCCCCATTTCTTGCTTCTCAACTTTTCAGATTTAATAAAAATCTACTTCTGTAAAATTTTAATCAGATCATTACCCTATTTCTTATATGGAGTTGAGTAAATTGGTTCCACTGGTTATTTATGACAATAATTGTTATCTGTGTGTTCAGTTTGCAAAAGTAATAGAAATACTTTCTAAAGAAAAATTGAATCTTGTAGGACACTACTCATCTTTAGGCAAGAAACTAAGAGAGCAAATTTTAGATGAAAAAGCTCTTAACATGTTTTGGTTCATCGACGGCAAAGTGGCATATGGAGGAAGGGCTGCGATTTTACCTCTAATTAAAACAATGACGACGGGAAAGAGAAAACACAAGTCAAATGTAGTAGATGATGTTTGCCAAACGGATTGCAAAAATCCGAAAGCTGTTTTCTTACGATCTGCAAGCTTGCTATCAAACAGTAGAAAAATACGAATCTGATAATTTAATACCGAATTCAAAAAGTTCTTTTGTTACTTTGCATAAATAATGATTTTACCTATTTTTCATATCCCATTCTGAAAATAGATAAGAATCGCCAAATATTCTCAAGATTCTATCTGCCAGTCTTTCGGTATTTACTATCGGCTCAGCAGAAATAAGCAGCACATGTCTTGTTATAGGGAATGGAAAACTCAAAAGAACTATTTTGTCCCTTCTACATGAGATATAATTCAGCTTTCCCAAAGTATCATCATGTTCTCTCCTCAGAGAAATATCTATCACGCGATCCATGAATTTTTTGAATTTTTCTTCGTCTTTTTCAAGCTTTGTTATACCGGATTTAAATCCACCAGCTATTACCTTACCTGTTTCATCAAGTATACCTGCAAACCTGACTCCGTCTTCTTCTAGTGCATCTCTGCACCTAATATCATAAATTTGATATTCAGATACCTCGTTAGTCATACCTGAGATTTAGTTAATCTGCTAATTAAATGTCAGTCTAAATTCTATGAGCTTTGTAACAATTTTTTTATGGATGCCACTATCTTTTTCTGTAGTCTAGGATCACTTATTTCAGGAATAATAAATTCTTCATACAACTTTTTTGAAGGAACTGATTTTGCCAGTGCTACAGCTGTTGAATAAAGAAGATCTAAGCTTATTGTAGTTATTTTGAGATCCAGTATAGCCCTCATGATATAAGGAAAAACAAGTGCATTATTCATTTGATTATTGAACTTGTAGCTTCCAGTAGCCACAATTCTTGCTCCAGCTTTCTTTGCAATTTTGGGATTAATTTCTGGATTAGGATTAGTTAACGCAAAAATTATTGGGTTTTTTCTCATAGATTTAATCATTTTAGACTTGAGGAGATTTTTCTTACCTGAAACTCCAATAAACACATCAGTGTTAATTAAGGCCTCTTCTAAATTGACCTTGTCTTTACCAGTAATTTTTGAAAGATCCTTCTTATACTTGTTCAGGTTTTTCCTTCCTTTGTAAATTGAGCCCATAGAATCTAAAACTATAATGTGTCTGCATCCTGCAAAATGTAATAATTGTGCAATCCCATATCCTGCAGAACCGGAACCAGCTACAACAACAGATATTTTTGAGATCTTCTTCTTAACAATTTTTAACGAGTTCAGTAACCCAGCTAACACAACAACAGATGTACCGTGTCTATCATCGTGAAAGACAGGAATTGGTAGTTCCTTTTCTAATCTGTCAGATATTTCTAGAACTTTGGGTGACTCTATATCCTCCAAGTTTATGGCTCCAAAAAAAGGTTCAAGTGAACATACTGTTTCAATAATCTTTTCCTTGTCAGTAACATTTAGACAAATAGGAAAAGCACTGATATCTCCATAGTTTCTATAAATTACTGATTTACCTTCCATTACAGGAATTGCAGCGTATGGGCCAATATTTCCAAGTCCAAGAATACGAGTCCCATCAGAAATTATTGCTACATTTTTGCCCTTTGTGGTAAGCTGAAAAATTGATTTAGGTTTGTCTATAATTCTTTTACAGACTGATGCAACACCTGGAGTATAAATTAACTTCAAATAATCAAACGATTTGCTTTTGATCCTACTTTCTACATAGATCTTTCCTTTCAATTTTCTGTGTAAGGAAATTGACTTATCCGACATGTTCTGAATCAAAAGTACCTATAAAAAATTCTTTATTGTTGAAAAAATCTATAATGTCTACCTTGACCACCACAAATTAGTGAAAATAAAAGTAGATTCTTCAGATCCGCTCAAGAAAAAGACAGAGATTCTATGTGCATTTTCGTTTAATGAATCAGTTAGAGTGTTGGATATTGAAGAAATAGACAAATCGTTGGATTCTGCAATAACAAAATCAATAAAAGAGATAAAAGGCAAGGCTGGCAAAATTTCAATTACCCAGACTTTACAAAGAACAGGACCTGAACGTATCCTAATTGCTGGGCTGGGTAAAAAAAGTGACTTTAACAATGATACAATAAGATATGTAGCAGGCAAAGTTGCAAAAAAAATTCACAATATAGGACTGTCTGAACTGTCCATCATAGTACCCTCTGAGTCGGTTACATCTAAAACCTCCAGTATTGTTCAAATTATCGAAGGTGTGAAACTCGCCCTTTATAGTTTTGACAAATTCAAAAAAGAAAAAAACAGAAAAGTACAAAAATTAACACTACTAGTCCCGAAGTCTTCAGAAATTTCTAAAACCGTAAAATTCTCTGAAACAATTACCGATGCAGTTTTGTATACTCGAGATGTGGCAAATCTTCCTGCAAACAAATGTTCACCAGCTACTCTGGAGAAGTTGGCAAGATCATTAACCTCAAAAACCAAGATCAAATGCAAGGTACTTTCTAAAAATGAATTAAAGAAAAAAGGTTTTGGTGGAATCACGGCAGTTGGGCAGGGAAGTAAGAATGAACCCAAGTTGATAACTTTGGAATACAAAAACGGAAAGCCAAATGACAAACCCACCGTTATTGTAGGAAAAGCTGTTACTTTTGACACAGGTGGGATATCCCTTAAACCTAGTGAGAAAATGGATGAAATGAAATTTGACAAATGCGGTGGTTGTACGGTTTTGGGCATTATGAAAGCAGTTTCTGAACTAAATCTTCCGATCAATGTAATTGGAATAATACCCTCAGTTGAAAATATGCCTGGTGGAGAATCCTATAGGCCAGGAGATATTGTAAAGTTGTACAGCGGAAAGACAGCAGAAATTTTGAATACAGATGCGGAAGGACGGCTTATTCTTGCAGATGCTTTAGCCTTTGGCGAAAAGAAATACTCACCTAAGGAAATAATTGATTTTGCAACTCTTACAGGAGCATGTATTGTATCTCTTGGAAATAATGTAGCAGGAATGATCACAAATGAAGATAAACTGGAACAAAGAGTAATAGAATCATCTAGAGAAACAATGGAAGAAATTTGGAGACTCCCATTGAACAAAGACCATATGGATATGATAAAATCCGAAGTGGCAGATATGAAGAACGTAGGAATAGGTAAAGCTGCGGGAACTATAACAGCAGCCGCATTCTTAAAAAATGCAATTACCAATACACCTTGGATCCATTTTGATATTGCGGGAGTTGCTTGGATCCAACAAGCAACAAAAAACAAACCGTATAATCCTAAAGGAGCTACAGGTTTTGGAGTCAGGTTGGTCTTGAATTATCTTACAAGAATCTAAGTTTAAACTAGATTAATAACCGCGTGCATTTCTATCAGGTTTATCAACATTGGGGTTTCTGAAACCATGCTTTTCCATCATATGATTTAAAAACCTTATATCATCGAGAAAGCTTTCTTTGCAAATTGCACAAACTGGCATTTGATAAATTCATAACAATAATTTAAGAATCTTTGTTTGCGTCTATAAGTCCAAGTGACCTTTCGATAATCTTGTTATGATTTGCGTCAAGATCAGTGCTAATAAGGAGTAAGTTTTTGCCATTCAGTGGGATACTTATTTGTTTTATTTTGTCGTATTCCGTCATAGAAAATTTTTCATTTCCAATCTTATGTGCTAAATTTCCTCTAGATCCCATCTTTGAGTTGCATAATGAAATGACATCTTTGTTTCTTCATCATTCAATAGGCTTTCCACTTCATCTTTTCTTTCACTAGCTACCAAGGTGCCATTTCTTGAAAGTATTCCAGTAAATCGTATATTCGGTTCTATTTCCATTACTTCCTTGCAGAATCTGTTGTGATCCATTAAGGCTGGTGGCAAAATTATCTTATTAATAGATTAATTTTATGAGGTGCCAGCACTGTTGCTTCCCAAGAGCTCTCGCATCTTAGTAGCACAACAGCGACGTCAGGTTTGACTTCCAAGTTCGGAATGAGATTGGGTCGCACCCTAACGCTATGGCCGGCTTAAATTTAGCTCCGTTTTTGTTATCTATTAAGCTAACTCTCTAAAAAGAGGTATAAATCCAAGAAATATGGAATATCTTCATGACTCATAGAGTGGCAGTATTAGACAAGGAGCTATGTCAGCCAAAAAAATGTGGTCTAGAGTGCATAAAATACTGCCCAGTAAACAAATCAGGCGCAGATTGTATAACTCTAAACGATGAGATTAAGAAAGCACAGATAGATGAAAACCTTTGCAATGGGTGCGGCATTTGTGTTAAAGTGTGTCCTTTTGATGCCATAACAATTGTTAATCTTGCCAGCGAACTTTCCGCAGATAAAGTTCATCAGTATGGAATGAATTCGTTTAGACTCTATAAGTTACCAACACCCAAGAAAGGATCCGTTGTTGGGCTTTTGGGTAGAAATGGTATGGGAAAAAGTACCGTAATCAACATTTTATCCGGAAACTTGAAACCAAATCTAGGAAATTTCCAAGATCCACCAGATTGGGATGACATATTGAAATATTACAGTGGAACTGAGTTAAAATCTCACTTTGAAGATATAAGAGATGATAAAATCAGAGCCTCTATCAAGCCCCAACAAGTACATCAAATAGCTGAGGCTTTTAATGGTAATGGCAAAGAATTAATTGAAAAATACGATGAGAGGGAAGTCTCATCGCAGCTAATAAAAGATCTAGGTTTAGAAAATGCAATAAATCATAATCTAAGGGAACTAAGTGGTGGAGAATTACAAAGGATTGCTGTGGCAACAGCGGCAGCTAAAGATGCTGAATTCTACTTTTTCGATGAACCATCCTCATACAACGATGTGTTTCAAAGAGCAAGCGTGGCAAAGACCATACACAGTCTATCCGCTCTTGGCAAAAGCGTTATGGTTGTGGAACATGATCTAACCTTCTTGGATTACCTTAGCGATTTTATTGAAGTGTTATATGGTGAACCCTCAGCATATGGTATAGTTTCAAATGTTCTAGCCACTAAAGTGGGAATTAACGTTTTCTTGGATGGATACTTGCCAGGTGAAAATGTTAGGTTTAGGGATAAACAGTTCACGTTTGAAGCAACCTCCTCGTCCGAGGAATTTCTAGATGAGACAAAAATTATAACATATCCAAGATTAGAAAAAAAAATCGATAATTTTTCTGTATCAATCGAAGCTGGGGAGGTCAGAAAGGGAGAGATACTTGGCATTATGGGAGCAAACGCTCTTGGTAAAACTACAATGATGAAAATGATTGCAGGTGTTGAGAAACCTGATAGCGGAAAAATTGATAAGAAGGTAAAGATATCCTACAAGCCTCAATATCTTAAAAATGATGCAGACATTGAAGTAATCAAGATGCTTGATAAAGCAAATGACAAACCCATTGAAGGAAGTACTGAGGAAGAACAGATCATCGAACCTTTAAAAATTAAAAAATTGTATAACAAATCTCTAAATCATCTCTCTGGTGGAGAATTGCAAAAAGTAGCTGTAGCTTCGTGTCTCTTGCAAAAAGTTGACCTTTTTGCCCTTGATGAGCCATCTGCGTTTCTGGATGTAGAAGACAGAATTGCCATTGCAAAGTTCTTGCAAAAATTTGTAAGATCTTATGGCAAATCTGCAATTGTTATTGACCATGACTTGCAACTAATGGATCTAATCTCTGATAGAGTAGTGATCTTTGAAGGAACTTCCGGCATTGAAGGTAAGGCTTCAACACCAATGAAAAAATCTGAGGCAATGAACAGGTTTCTGAAGTCATTAAGTATCACGTTTAGGAGAGATGAAAAGAGTCTAAGACCCCGCGTTAACAAGATAGACAGTAGATTAGATAAACAACAAAAAGCAGCTGGTAATTTCTATTACAAGAATTGACTCGAATGTTAAAACGTTCTCTAGAGGGAGTACTCTCCGAAGATGAGGTTTCAGAGCTTTATGCTGCATTTGACCAGATCGGCGACATAATAGTAGTAAGAATTCCAGATTCGTTGCTGTCAAAAAAAGACATTATTGGTAAAACACTATTAGAAGAGGTAAAGAGTGCAAACTCTGTTTTTTATCAAGCTGATGCGGTCAAGGGAGATTATAGAACAAGGAAGCTTGAATTTTTAGCAGGTGAGAATAAAACAGAAACTGAATACAAAGAATTCGGTTGTAGATTCAAAATAGACGTAGAGAAGGCATTCTTTTCCCCAAGACTGTCAACAGAAAGGGAACGCATAGCAAACTTGATCAAGGACGGTGAATTTGTGATCAACATGTTTGGCGGAGTGGGAATGTTTTCCATAATGGCTGCGAAAAAAAACTCTTGTACAGTATACAATATAGATATTAATCCTGTTGCCTCCAAGTTGTGTGAAAAAAATATTCTAATTAATAAACTAAAGGGAAATGTAATTCCCATCAACGGTGATGCAAGTGCAGTAATTGAAAACAAGCTGAAGGAAGTTGGAGATAGGACATTGATGCTACTTCCCGAAAGTTCTGATAAATTTTTGAATTCTGCGATTGAGGCAACAAAGGATAAGGGCACAATTCACTACTATTCACATGTTCATGCAGACAAAAAACAGGATGCTGCAAATCTATCAGAAGAACATTACAGACAAATCAGTCCTACAGAATGCGTGATTTTAGGTTCAAAAATAGTAAGAGCTGTAGGACCTAGATATTATCAAACAGTAGTAGATGTTAAAATTAAGAAATAACTATTCATCTTCAGATGTGATCGATGAGGGGGCAGGTTTTGTAGTAGCCATTGTGTAACCAATCCACGATATTATACCTAATATTCCTCCTGCAATCATCAACACTGAAAGCTGCAAAACAACTGGACTCCATTCTGAAAGCATCAATAGATATGCATAAACAAAAAAACCAAATATACAAAGGACAAAAATTGTTATTCCCATCCCTTTCCGTTTATCCATGTATCTACAACCTTAAAGATTACTAATTAGTTTTTGAACTAATAGTTAAATTCAATCGACATTAGGTATGCATCTTCTCCATCACGATAATAACTGTTCAACCTTTGTTTTATCACAAAATTCAATCTTTCATAGAGTTTTACAGCCTCAGTATTGCTGCATCTTACCTCAAGATACAATTCATCACATTTTTTTACCTGCACACCGTTGATAGCCTCCTCTACCAATGCCTTTCCTATTCCCTTTCCTCTATATTCTGGCAAGACTGCAACTGATACAACATGGCCTTTCTTTACAAAACCCAATTTTTTAAAATTGGAAAAACCGTATTCTGTTTTGCACATTATATAGCCGACGTGCTTTCCACCTATTTCAGCAACCAAAAACGCCTCTGGGAGTTCTGCTAGGAGACTTTCATAGAAATAATCGGAATAGTGTTCTGGAAGAGTCTTTAGATTAATTTCCATCACTGGAATAAGGTCTGCTAATTCTGCTCTACGGATAACACAGCTATCAATCTGCCGAAGTATTACTTGCAATACTGATAACATAATCCCCAAATATTTAATGTTAAACCGAAGGCATTTAACCGTAAAATACTCCTCTAATAAAGTGAGCGAGCCAACCCAAGAGGAGGTTATATCGTTAGTATCATCGTTATTTGAAGTCAGTGGAGTACAAGGAAATTTTGAGACACTTCAATTCAAGATAGAAGATGATGAATTTAAGAACAAATTTGTCGAACTCGCAAGAAAGCTTGAAGAGTTAGAATTTGTTTGTAAGCTAGAGAAATTAGAAGATGGTATATACATATTAGTAAAAAAAATTCCTAAACAACCAAAACGCAAATGGTTTAACACGTCGTGGACTCCAAGAATTCTATTTGCAGTAGTTGTAGTATTTGTTATGGTAGATGGATACTTTAGAACGGCTGGAACAAACAACGTAATCAATATTGGTGATCCTTTAGAGATGGCAGGATTGTATACCCTTTCTTTATTAGGGATATTGGGAATACACGAATCTGGCCATCTTATTGCTGCTAGAATGCATAAACTAAAGACTACCTGGCCCTACTTTATACCGGGAATACCCATCTTTGGAATACCCACATTTGGAGCTTTTATTCAATCAAGAGGCCTTACTGTAAACAGAGAGATTTTGTATGACGTTGGAATAGCTGGTCCTATAGCTGGCTTGGTTATAGCAATAATCGTTTCAATGTTTGGAGCGTATACTGCACCTACAATTGATAATTCAACCGCAAATGATCTTTTTGCAAACTCTGAGTTAATCAAATGGTCGCAAGGAGAACCTCTTTTGATGACTGCAAGTTTTGCTATGTTTGGTAAAGGAGGAGATAACAGCGAAGTTTTGATGACACCAATATTGTTTGCTGCCTGGATAGGATTTCTAATTACATTTCTAAACCTACTTCCTGCTTGGCAATTAGACGGAGGACATTTGGCAAGAACTCTATTTGGAGCAAAATGGCACAGATATGCAACTTATGCTAGTATGGGAGTTCTTGTACTACTAGGATATTGGTTTATGGCCATGTTAATACTTGTCTTATCTACAAGAAATCCTAGTGCACAACCACTAGATGATATTTCTCCATTATCAAAAAATAGAAAGAGAACATACGTTATAGTAATAATACTTGCAGTTTTATGTGCTCCACTTCCAGCAAATATTTTATCTTAACAACATTCTTGCACCATCAGATACAACTGTAACCTTTTGTCTTCCCCCCTGAGTTTTTAAAATATATTCCATAGCCTGTTTCACTCCATTAAGGGGTATAATGTTCAACTTTTTTGTATAGAATTCGGGTAAAATTGAAATCAAACCAACTTGAAATCTTTTTTGTGTTTCAGAAAGGTAAAGCAAATTCTCCATTCCTTCCACATATTTTGTAGGATTCTTTAATTTTTCAATACCCAATCTTCCTTCTATGTATTGTTGTAAGGCCTCAGATCCTAACCCCCCCCTACATTCTGCAATTAGTATAGCTAGACCGTTATCCTTTATGGCTGCACTGCAGTTCCACAGAGAAGAAAATGACTTGCTTAATGAATAATTACTGGCTTCTTTTCCGGTACTAATGATCATTGATTTCTGTTGACCTATATCTCGTATAGCAATAGACTCTAAAGATTTTGTAAGTGTTATCGTTTTTGATGGATGGTTTATTGCAATATCTATGATTCCTTTTGAATTGGCCAAAATTTCGATTCCTTGGATTTCAAACTTATCTGAAAATTGTCTTGCTTCTTCTATGCTATCAGTTATTTGACCCGGGGTTGGAGTGTTGGCTTTTCTTTTTGAATATGCAGAAAGCATATAGTCTTGCCCAAATTTTCGTAATAACCTAGTAGCGATTGTTTCATAACCAAATAGTCCATCTAGTTCTAATTCAGAAAGAAACACCAAATTTGCTTTTGATAATTCATCATTAAATTCTGAGATTGTAGTACCTTCTGGCATGCCCCTCTTTACCAAATTTACTAGATGTTTTTCTGCAAAAATATTTGGAAATGGGTATGATTTTTTCTCACATAACGAAAAAATTGAAGAAATTATTTTTTGGACAGCCCTTGAATTATGAAGAACTACCAAATCTATTGGTATTGAAAAATCCAAAGAGCTTAGTTTCTCCTCTATTTGTGAATCAGTTAAGATTACACCTTCCAAGTCAACATTTTGCTCTAAATTTTCTGCTCGTATATCCAAAACTACCTCGGCCATACCATAATTGAGCCAAATTTCTGGCATAACTAACAAGAAATAAAAAGCAAAATAAATCCAGCTTAGTTATATTTTGTATGAGTTTTGTAAAAGAATTTGCTGCTTTTCTTTATGAAAAA
>JABAHQ010000072.1_pt1 | contig 22079 bp, 17 predicted proteins | sample 7062091 | NCBI WGS metagenome assembly JABAHQ01 (sample SAMN14534359, study PRJNA622989) | marine sediment metagenome | biome: marine biome [ENVO:00000428]; feature: marine pelagic biome [ENVO:01000023]; material: deep marine sediment [ENVO:00002113] | place: India: Gulf of Kutch | collected...
ATTGAACTACACCCGCACGGGACACGCATGATTCTATTCCTCCCGATATCCGGCGCAAGCGGTTGCGTCGGCGGTGCGCGGGTCGCCGCTATTTGAGCTGCTCCCAGCCGGGGTCCGGCTGAAAGCGGGCGCCGTGGCGCTCCGCGAGGCGGTGCAGTCTCTCCACCACAGCCTCGACGCCCTCGCTGCGCGCGTAGTGCATGGGACCGCCCCGGAAGGGCGCGAAGCCGGTCCCGAACACCATGCCGGCGTCGAGCAGATCCGCGTCGGCGACCACCCCTTCGCGCAGGCAGGCCACCGCCTCGTTCAGGAGGCGCAGAACCAGCCGGTCCTGGACGGCGCCGAGATCGGCCGAGCCGCCCCCGTCGTCGACGGGCTGCGGGCGCTTCTTCGCCTGGTGGCGGTAGAAGCCGTGCCCGGACTTGGCCCCCAGATGCCCCGCGGCGACCAGCTCGCGCAGGCGATCGGGCACGGAAACGTCCAGGGTCTCGGCGAGGACCTCGGCCACCGACAGGCATACGTCGAGACCGACGGTGTCGGCCAGCAGGATCGGACCCATGGGCATGCCGAAGTCGGTGGCCGCGCCATCGATGCGCTCGATGGCGATCCCTTCGGTGTGCAGCACCACGGCCTCGAGCAGGTAGGGCGTCAGCACGCGGTTGACCAGGAAACCCGGCGCGCTCTTGACCGGGAGCGGCAGGCGGTCGATCTGGGTCGCGAACGCACGCGCCCGGGCGAGCGCGGTGCGGCCGCTGCTCTGCCCGGCCACGACCTCGACGAGCGGCATCCTGCGGACCGGATTGAAGAAGTGAAGGCCCACCAACCGCTCACGGCTCTGGAGGGCCTCGGCGATGGTCTCCAGCGGGATGCTGGAGGTGTTGGTGGCGAGCAGCGCCTCCGGGGCGGCGCGGCGTTCGACGTCGGCGAACAGCGCCTGCTTCGCGTCCGCCTTCTCGACGATGGCCTCGATGACGACGTCGGCGCGCCCGACGCCCGCGCCGTGTTCGTCCGGGATCAGGTGATCGAAGGCGTTCTGCACCCGCCGTGGCTCGCGCAGCCTGCGTTTGAGCAACCCCTCGGCTCGGCGCAGCGCCGTAGCGATGGCCTCCGGGCGTGTGTCCTGCACGCTCACGGCGAGCCCCTGGAGCACGCACCAGGCGGCGATGTCCGCGCCCATGGTGCCGGCGCCGATCACGTGCACGCGGCGCGGGCGCGGCGCCTCCTCCATCTCCTTGTCCCTGCCTTCCTTGCCCGAACCGCGCAGCCGCTCGCGCAGAAAGAATACGTGCACCAGGCTCCGCGCGGTGGAGCCGGTGATGAGCGCGGCCACCGACTCGGCCTCCGCGCGCAGCATCGCACGCCCATTGCCCCCGTGCCGGCGCCAGATGTCGATGAGCGCGAAGGGTGCGGGATAGTGGCGGGGATTGGCGCGGCGGGCCACTTGGCGTTTCAAGTACCAGGCCAGCAGAGGCCGCAGGGCGGCTGAGCCCGCGGCGCGCGCCGCAGCCGCGGGCCGCTGCCGCCGCGGCGGCTCCAGGGCCAGGCTGTGCGCCGCCCGTTGGAGCTGCCGCTCGGGGACGGCGTGATCGACGAGCCCCAGACGCCGGGCTTGACGCCCGCGCACGCTGCGACCGCTCAACATCAGATCGAGGGCGCGCGGCGCCCCGATGACGCGCGGCAGCCGCCAGGTCCCGCCGAACCCCGGGTGGATCCCCAGGCGCACCTCCGGCAGCGCCAGGGAGGCGTCGTGCTCCGCCACCCGGTAGCGGCAGGCGAGCGCGAGCTCCAGCCCGCCGCCCAGACAGTGACCGTGAATGAGGGCGACCGTGGGCACTCTAAGGGCGGCGAGGCGGTCGAGCACCGACTGTCCCTGACGGATGGCCTGCAGCGCCTCGTGGCGATTGCGCAGCTCGCGGAACGCGCGCACGTCGGCGCCCGCGATGAACCCGCTCGGCTTGTCCGACAGGATGACCAGCCCGCGCGGCGTCGCCTCCGCCAGCCGCGCCAGCACGTCGTCGAGCTCCCCGAGCGTCTCCCGCCCGAGGGTGTTGGTCGACGCTTCCGCCTGATCGAAGTGCAGCCAGGCGATCCCCGTTGCGTCCTCGCGCAGCCGCCAGTGTCTGAGCTGCGTGTCCTCGGGCATAGTCACGCCCGCTCGATCAGCATGGCGCCGCCCTGCCCGCCCCCGATGCACAGCGTCGCCAGCGCCCGCGTGCCACCGCGCTGGGCCAGCACATGCAGCAGGTGCAGCACGAGGCGCGCCCCGCTGGTGCCCACGGGGTGCCCGATGGCGATGGCGCCGCCGTCCACGTTCAGCCGCTCCGGGTCCAGCGCCCCGAGCGCGCTGCGCAGACCGAGCTGATCGCGGCAGAAAGCGCGGTCGCGCCAAGCGGCCAGGCAGGCCAGCACCTGCGCGGCGAACGCCTCATTGATCTCCACGTGATCCAGTTGGTCCAGCCCGAGCCCGTGCCGCTTGAGGAGCGGCGTGGACGCGTACACCGGGCCGAGCCCCATCTGGGCCGGATCCAGACCGGCCCACTGCGCATCGACCATGCGCGCGCGGGGTTCGAGGCCATAGCGTTTCACCGCCCGCTCGCCCGCCACCAGCACCCACGCGGCGCCGTCTGTGACCTGGGCGCTGTTGCCCGCGGTCACCTGCCCGAAGGGCGGGTCGAACGCAGGCCTGAGCTTGGCCAGCGCCGCGGTGCTGGTGTCCGGGCGCACGCCGTCGTCGACATCGTGCACGGTGGCGTCGTGATAGACGGGCTCCACCTCGTCCAGGCGTCCCTCCTCCTGCGCCTTGGCCAGGCGCTGATGGCTCTGGACGGCGAAGGCGTCCATCTCCTCGCGGGTGATACCGAAGCGCTTGGACAGGACCTCCGCGGTCTGCCCCATGGAGAGGCCCACCACGGGGTCGCGCAGGCCGCGCAGCAGCCCGATGATGGGCTTGAGGTGGGCGGGGCGCAGGCGTGCCAGCGCCTTCACGCGCTCACCCGGCCCGCGCGCCCGCGACCAGGCCGCCAGCAGCGCCACCATCTCGGGGCGCCACAGCACCGGCGCGTGGCTCATGGACTCGGTGCCTCCGGCGAGCACCAGCTCGGAACGCCCGTCGGCGATCGCCTGCGCGGCGCAGTCGACGGCCTGCAGCCCCGAGCCGCAATTACGCTGCACCGTCCAGGCGGGGACATGTTCCCCGCAACCGAGCCGCAGCGCCGTCACGCGGCCGATATTCGCCTCGTCCGGCCCCGGAATGATGCACCCGACAATGACTTCGTCCAGCGCGCTCGGGTCGAAGGGCTGGCGCAGCAGCAGGCGGCGGCCCGCCTGCACGGCGAGGTCGGCGGCGGAGAAGGGACCCGGCGCGCCGCGCGCTTTGAGAAACGGGGTGCGGGCCCCATCCACCAGATACACGCTGCGCCGTCCGGCGCCCGGCGAGCGACGCGGCGCGCGCCGGGGTTTCCGGGTGCGCTGGGGTGTCTCGGTGGCCACGGTCGATACGCTCCTTCGGTCGCAGGGCCCGGCGCCTCAAGGGGACGCCGGCCTCTTCGGGCTCCGGCTAGTATAATTGTTCGAAAGGTGAGCGCCTGCGCCCGGGGACCGCGGCGGCGCATGCGCAGTGCGAGCCGCATGCGTTGACATCCACACTCCCGCACCCCAAGTTAGTGATATGCAAATCCTTTTGAACGGCGAGACACGGCAGCTCCCGGACGGTGCCAGCGTCGCCGCCCTTCTCGAGCGCCTCGAGCTGACGGGCAAACGCTTCGCGGTGGAGGTGAACGAGGAGGTCGTGCCGCGCAGCGAGTATGCGCAGGTGGGCCTGCACGAGGGCGATCGGGTGGAGATCGTGCGCGCCATCGGTGGCGGCTGATCGACGTCCCAACGAGAGCGCACAACGGATTCGGTGATCATGGCAAGCGCGGAACAGATCCAACAACGGACGGCGGAACAGACTCAAGCAGTGGACACGCCGCTGCAGATCGCGGGGGCGGAGTATCGTTCGCGGCTCATCGTTGGTACCGGCAAGTACCGCGACTTCGAGGAGACGCGACGCGCCATCGAGGCGTCGGGCGCGCAGATCGTGACCGTGGCGATCCGGCGCACGAACATCGGGCAGGACCCGGGCGAGCCCAATCTGCTGGACGCGCTCTCGCCCGAGCGTTACACCATTCTGCCCAACACCGCGGGCTGCTACGACGCGCGCAGCGCGGTTCGCACCTGCCGTCTCGCGCGCGAGCTGCTCGACGGCCACGACCTGGTGAAGCTCGAGGTGCTGGGCGACGAGAAGACGCTGTTCCCGGATGTGGTGGAGACCTTGAAGGCGGCGGAGGAGCTGGTGGCGGACGGCTTCAAGGTCATGGTGTACACCAACGATGATCCGGTCATGGCCAAGCGCCTGGAGGACGTCGGCTGCGTGTCGGTCATGCCGCTCGCGGCGCCCATCGGCTCCGGGCTCGGGATCCGCAACCCGTACAACATCGTGACCATCGTGGAGAACGCCGGGGTCCCCATCATCGTGGACGCGGGCGTGGGCACCGCATCGGACGCCTCGGTGGCCATGGAGCTCGGCTGCCACGGCGTGCTCATGAACACCGCCATCGCCGGGGCGAAGAACCCGCTGCTCATGGCCCAGGCCATGCGCAAAGCGGTCGAGGCCGGTCGTGAGGCGTATCTCGCCGGGCGCATCCCGCGCAAGCGTTTCGCCAGCGCGTCCTCGCCCGTCGAGGGTACCTTCTTCTGAGGCGCGCGGCGGCGTCGATCTCTCCCCCATCGTGCCCCATGGCCCAGCGGCAGCGAAGCCTCGCCGACGCACCGGCCCCGCGGCGACCCATCCGCAGCTACGTCCGCCGACAGGGCCGCATGACGCACGCCCAGCGTCGTGCGCTCGCCACATACTGGTGCCGTTACGGAATCGACGATGGCGAGGTGCAGGAGCAGCTCGACCTGGACCGCGTCTTCGGGCGTCGGGCGCCGCGCTATGTGGAGATCGGCTTCGGGATGGGAGAGGCGCTGGTGGAGATGGCGCAGACGCATCCGGAGCGGGATTACCTGGGGGTCGACGTCTATGACCCCGGCATCGGGCGCCTGCTGGCACAGCTTGCCGAGGGGGCACTGCAGAACGTCCGTGTCATCCGCGGCGATGCCGTGGACGTGCTCGAGCGGCGGATCCCCCATGCGAGCCTGGACGCGGTGCTGGTGTTCTTCCCCGATCCCTGGCCCAAGAAGCGCCACCGCAAACGCCGCCTGGTGCAGCCGTCCTTCGCCGTCCTGATCGCAGCGAAGCTCAAGCCCGGCGGGCGGATGCACCTGGCGACGGACTGGGACGACTATGCCGAGCACATGCTCACGGTGCTCGAGACCGAGCCACGGCTCGTCAACGTCGCCGGTCGCGGCCGCTTTCTGCCCGGCCGTGGGGAGCGGCCGCGCAGCCGCTTCGAGCGACGTGGCGAGCGCCTGGGCCATCCGGTGCGGGACCTGCTCTTCGAGAAGGTGGCGCCAGGTCCGGGCACCCCATCTTCATGACCCGCGTCCGGCGCTCACGCCGGCGAACGCGAGGCGGCGTCCGACCTCTCGGGTGGCAGGAGATCGCGGAAGCTCTCGATGGCGGGGAACTCGCACACCTCGCGTGGCGGGGCCTGGCTGTCGGGACGGCGCACCGCGAGCAGGTGGGCGATACCGTAGGTGCGCGCCGAGCGCAGGACGGCGGGGTCGTCGTCGACCAGCAGGCCATGAGCCGTGTCGAAGGGCTCGCGGCGCTGCAGGCGCGGCCAGAAGCCGGGATCCTCCTTGGGGATGCCGATGTCGTGGGCGCAGATCAGCGCATCGAAGTGCGCACCAAGCCCCGTGCGCTCCATCTTGAGCTCGAGGCTGCGGGCGTGCGCATTGGTCACCAGCACCACGCGGTGCCCGCGCTGCCGCACGGCCCCCAGAAACTCCCGCACGTGCGGATGGGTGGCGATGAGATGCTCCACCTCGCGTTTGAGCCCCGCGATGTCGAGGTCGAGCTCATTGCTCCAGTAGTCGAGGCAGTACCAGTGCATGGTGCCTTGGATCCGGCTCAGCCGCGGGTAGAGCTCGGCCTTGGCGGTGGGAACGTCCAGCCCGCGCGCCTCGGCATAGCGGCGCGGGACGTGCTCGAGCCAGAAGTGGGTGTCGAAGTGGAGATCGAGCAGCGTGCCGTCCATATCGAGCAGAACGGTGCCGATCTCGCCCCACGGAACCATGCGCGCACGTTACCTGCGCCGGCCCGGGCCCGCAAGCGCGAACGCGTGCGCGACCCTGCGCAAGACTCCACGGATCCGTTATCCTTCCGCTGTCTGGTTCATCGTGGATTTCCAGGAAATGGGCGCACGCTGAATGGTGGGTTTCGCCTTCGGCTCGAGCGACGCTGCGCGGCACATACCCCGGGACCCATCTGAAATCCGGCGAGAACCCTTTCTAACCATCCTCGGGACAGCCAGCGGAAGCCCGCCATGCCGGACATTATCGACCAGACGCTGCTCGAGAAGGTCATGGCCATCGCCGAAGAGGCCGGCCGGCGCATTCTCGAGATCTACGAGACCGATTTCGCGGTGGAACGCAAGGATGATCGCTCGCCGCTCACCGAGGCGGATCTTGCCGCCCATGGCGCCATCACGGCCGGACTCGCCGCCATCGAGCCGGGGGTACCCATCCTCTCGGAGGAGTCCGCCCAGACGCCCCCCGCGGAACGCCTCCGCTGGCGGCGCTACTGGCTGGTCGACCCCCTCGACGGCACGCGCGAGTTCGTCAAGCGCAACGGCGAGTTCACCGTGAACATCGCCCTCATCGACGACCACCGCCCGGTGCTGGGCGTGGTGTACGTGCCCGTCACCGGGGTGTGCTACTACGCGGGCCGCGGGCTCGGGGCTTACAAGCGCGAGCCGGGAGGCGACCCCGTGCGCATCCGCGTCCGCCCCCTCCCCCAGGGCACGATCACAGTGGCGGGCAGCCGCTCGCATCGAGACCCCAAGACGCAGCGCTTCATCGACCGCCTGGGCGAGGTGGAGCTCATCAGCATCGGCAGCTCGCTCAAGACGTGCCTGGTGGCCGAGGGGAGCGCCGACGTGTATCCGCGCTTCGGCGAGACCTCCGAGTGGGACACCGCCGCCGCGCAGTGCGTGGTCGAGGAGGCGGGGGGGCATCTGACCGACACCGGGCTGCGGCCCTTGCGCTACAACACCGGCGAATCGATCATCAACCCGCCCTTCCTGGTGTTCGGCGACGGCTCCGTCGACTGGCACCGCTACCTGCCCGACACGGCGGGCAGCTGACGCCGGGCGGCGGCGCCACGGCGGCCCTGCTACCGCATGGCGCTGGAGCTCTCGCATCGCCGCTACGGCGCCGGGCCGCCGGTGGTGATTCTGCACGGTCTTTTCGGCTCCGCGCATAACTGGCAGACCATCGCCCGGGGTCTCGCGGCGACGCACTGCGTCTACACCCTCGATCTCAGGAACCATGGCGACTCCCCGTGGAAGGCGGCCATGTCTTACCCCGAGATGGCCGCCGACGTGCGCCACACCCTGTCGCGGCTCGGTTTGCGGGCCCCGGCGCTTGTCGGCCACAGCATGGGCGGCAAGGTGGCGATGCGGCTCGCCCTGGAGCAACCGGAGCACGTGGCGGCGCTGGTCGTCGTGGATATCGCCCCCGTCGCCTACCCGCAAGAGGTGGACTGGGTGCCGCAGCTCGCACGCGTCGACCTCGACAGCGTGCGCGAAAAGCTCGCCCGGCGTTATCCGCTGGGCGGGCCGGTCCCCGCGAACGTGCTGCAGCCGTTGCTGCCCGCGCTGCTACCCGAGATGGACGAGCACTTCGACTGGCGCGTGAACCTGCCGGCGGTTCTCCGCAGCCTGCAGGCGCTTGCAGACTTTCCGGTGCCGGAGGGCGGCACCTACCCGGGGCCGGCGCTGTTCGTGGCCGGCGAGCGGTCGCCGTATCTGGAAGCGGTGCATCACCCGCTCATCCGACGGTTGTTTCCTCAAGCCGGCATCGTGGGGATCGCGGGTGCCGGACACTGGGTGCACGCGGACCAGCCCGAGCAGCTCACTCGCCGCATTCTCGATTTTCTCGACGTCCAAGGGCACTGATGGCGGTTGCGGGGTCCGCCCGACCTGGCGGCGCCGTACCGAGAGTCGGCCTGGGACCGCTTGAGCGGATCCGGCTAACATAACGATCCGGGCCGGTACGACGGTCGCTGTGCGCACGCGGGTGAGGACGCCGGCATCGGGCGGCGGCAGCTCAGCGAGAGGATCACCATGGCTCAGCTCTCCGATGATTGCTTCGCCCCGAGCGGCAAGCTCCTGACGCTCAAGGACGCGCTCGACCTGCTGAGCCGGACCCTGGTGACCGTGACCGACACCGAGACCGTTCCGTTGCGCTGCGCCGGGGGTCGCGTGCTGACCGAGGACGTGGTCGCGCCGCGCGACGTCCCGCCGCACGACAACTCCGCGGTGGACGGGTATGGCGTGCACTTCGAGGACCTGGATCGGGCACGGCAGACGCGGCTGCCGGTGAGGGGGCGGGTGGCGGCCGGACACCCCCTCGCGCGCGGCGTGCCCCGGGGCGAGGCGGTGCGCATCTTCACCGGCGCGCCGATGCCGCCCGGCGTCGACACCGTCATGATGCAGGAGGATTGCCGTGCCGAAGGCGACACGGTGTGCCTGATGCCCGGTATCGAGCGGGGCGCCAACGTGCGCCGGCGGGGCGAGGACATCGCGGCGGGTAATGTCGTGCTGCACGCCGGTATCCGGCTGCGGCCCCAGGACATCGGCCTCGCGGCTTCCGTGGGCAGACGTCAGCTCGAGGTGTCCCGACCCCTGCGCGTCGCGCTGTTCTCCACCGGCGACGAGCTGCGCGAGCCCGGCCAGCCGCTCGACCAGGGCTGCATCTACGACGTGAATCGCTACACGGTGGCGACGCTGCTCACTTCGCTCGGGGCGAGCGTGACCGACCTCGGCATCCTCGAGGACCGACGCGACGTGATTCAGGATGCGCTGGCCGAGGCCGCCGAGGGGCACGATCTGGTGATCACCTCGGGCGGCGTGTCGGTGGGCGAGGAAGACCACGTGAAGGCGGCGGTGGAGGCGCTCGGGCGGCTGCACTTCTGGCAGCTCGCCATCAAGCCGGGGCGACCCATCGCGCTCGGTCAGCTCGGGCGCGTGCCCTTCGTCGGTCTGCCGGGTAACCCGGTGTCGGTGATGGTCACCTTTCTGCGCGTGGTGCGCCCGCTGGTGCTGCGGTTGATGGGATGCGACGCGGCGGCGCCCGTGCACTACCGGGTGCGCGCCGGGTTCGCGCACCGCAAGAAGCCGAATCGGCGGGAATGGGTGCGCGCGCGGCTGGAGGTCGAGGGTGGCGAGCCGGTGGCCGTGAAGTTTCCCCGCCAGGGCTCGGGGATACTGACCTCCATGGCGCAGTCCGACGGACTGGTGGAGCTGCCGGAGGACCTCACCCGCCTCGAGGCCGGCGCCATGGTGGACTTCCTGCCCTTCCGGGAGGTCGACGCCTGAATCACCCTGACCCGCGTCGGTGATCTCGGCCACCCTGCGATCGTTGCACCGGCGGACAGGGCACCGTGCCGTAAGAGCAGAACACGCAGCAGTCGCCCCTCTTCGGCGACAGCAGCGCACCGCACGCCTTGCAGTCGTAGTAGAAGAGGCACGCGTCGGTGGGCATGCGCTCGGTCTCGCGATGTCCGCACCGGGGGCACGCGAGAGTCGAGGTCAGCTCGATCATGGGCGCTTCAGCCACAGGGCATAGGCAGCGACGGCGGCGAACCGGCCGAGGGCCGCAAGCAGGACGTAGTCCAGCCAGCCCAACCAGACCGCGAGCCCTACGCTCCCGGCAGCAGCACCAGGATCGGCGTGAGGCAGCACAGCGGCATCACCACGGTTCCGGTGTCGCCGACTTTCAATAACGTCGCTCGCCTCGTTGAGCTCCACCATTCGCGAAGTTATGGTAGGCCCTGTAGCGACTACAGGTTCAAGGATGGGAAGATGGAAGCTGAAGGCGCCCGCCGGTGGCCCATCGGCACGGTGGCGGCCCGCGCTTCGGTGAAGGTGGAGACCATCCGCTACTACGAGCGGATCGGTCTGATGCCGGCGCCGCGCCGGACCGAGCGCGGACACCGGCAATACGATCCGGTGCAGGTTCGTCGGCTCGGGTTCATCCGCCGCAGCCGCGAGCTCGGCTTCTCGATCGACGAGATTCGAGCCCTTCTGCACATGCTGGACGAGGGCGCGTACACGTGTGGCGAGATCAAGGAAATCACGTTCGAGCACCTGCGCAGGATTCGAGACAAGGTCGCCGATTTGCAGAGGCTCGAGGCCGCCCTGGCCGGGATGGCGGCGCAGTGTGAGGGCGGGACTCTACCCGATTGTCCCATCCTCGAGACGCTCTCCGGCTGACAGCGTACCTCCGGGAGCGTGCGGCTCCGGAGGACTTCCGCGTCGGCGTGCAGCTTGCGTCCGGGCTATGAGCGGATTTAAATCTGGCGCGCCCGCGGGGCGAGCGTGAGCGCCGTCCACCGCGGGGGGCTCGAGATCCGAGCCGCGGCGCCTGCGGGCCGGCAGTTCCCGAGCACGATATTCGACCCGGGCGCGCGGTGATGCGATCGCGCGCGGTGGCGGTCTTTGGCGAGGAGGACGACGATGTCTGACCCTTCTGGATCCGGCGCCGAGACGCGCGTGGTCCTGCTGGTCGGCACGCAGAAAGGATTGTTCCGGGTCCAATCGGATGGCGTGCGCGCGCACTGGACGCTGGAAGGGCCGTTCATACCGGGCTGCGAGATCACCCATGCCTGGCTCGATCCGCGCGACCGGGGCAAAGGTTACGCGGCGGGGAACCACAGCGTGTGGGGGTCGCACGTGTACGCCACCGAGGACGGCGCCCGCACCTGGACGTGGCTCGCCCGCTCTCCCCATCACGAGCCCACGCCCGAAGGCCCGGGCGTGAAGTCGCTTTGGTACCTCGCTGCCGGTGATCCGGGCGACGCGCGGATCCTCTACGCGGGGATCGACCCGCCGGGCCTGTTCGTGAGCCGCGACGCGGGAGGGCATTGGGAGCCCGTGCACGGCCTCAACGAGCATCCCACGCGCGGCGCGTGGGAGCCTTCGCGCGGGATCTTCGCCGTGCACTCCATCCACGTGGACCCGACCGGCGCCGAGCGCGTCTACGCCGCCGTCTCGGCCGGGGGAGCCTTCCGCTCGGAGGACGCCGGGGTCAGCTGGACGCCCATCAACCGCGGCGTGCGCGCGGAGAACCTGCCCGAGCCGGCCCCCGAGAGCGGACACAACATCCACCGCCTGCACATGCCGTCCCTGCGCCCCGAGCGGCTCTACCGCCAGTGCTACAACGGCACCTATCGCAGCGACGATCGGGGCGAGACCTGGACGGAGATCACGGCGGGACTGCCAAGCGACTTCGGCTACGTCATCGACACCGATCCCAACGACCCGGACACCGTGTTCGTGATACCCGAGGAAGGCAGCCACATGCGCGCACCGGTGCAGGGCAAGCTGCGCGTGTACCGTAGCCGGGACGCGGGCGGGCATTGGGAGCCGTTGACCGACGGGCTGCCCCAGGCCCACGTGTACGTCACGGTGCTGCGCGAGGCCCTCGCCACCGACGGTCTGCGTCCGAGCGGCGTGTACTTCGGCACCTCCGGTGGGCACCTCTTCGCGAGCGCCGACGGCGGGGATCGGTGGCAACAGATCGCGGGGTTCCTGCCGCGGGTGCTCTCCATCAGTGCCTGCGTCCTGCCCGAGGCCTGAACCGTGAGCCCCGCCGCGAGCCAGGAGTTGCTCGACGCCCTGCACGCTCGCCGTGGTTTGGTCTGCCTGGTCGGGGCGGGGGGCAAGAAGACCACGCTCTACCGGCTGGCCGGCATCCATCCCGGGCGCGTGGGGATCACCAGCACGGTGTTCATCCCCATGTTCCCCAAGAGCCTGGAGGCGGAGGTGGTGCTGGCCGAGGAGCCCCAGCTCGAATTCGCCGTGGCCTCGGCCGCCGAGCGCTCACGCGCGGTGGCCTTCGCGCAGCCCGCCCAGAAGCGGGGACGACGCGCGGGCCTGCCCCCCGCTCTGGTGCGTCCCATCCATGCGGCCGCGGGCTTCGAGGCGACTCTGGTGAAGGCCGACGGTGCACGCAGCCGCCTCATCAAGGCACCGGCGGAGGACGAGCCGCAGATTCCCGAGGATGCCGACACCGTGATCCCGGTGGTGTCCGCTGCGGCCTTCGGCGAACCGCTCTCCGAGCGCATCGCGCACCGCGTCGAGCACATCGCAGCGGTGAGCGGTGCCGCGCCCGGGGCGGTGATGACGGCGAGCCATGTGGCACGCCTGCTCAGCTCGGAGCAAGGCGCGCTGCGGTCGGTGGGGACGGCGACGGTCGTGCCGCTCATCAACATGATTGACGATCGCGAGCGCCACGCCCTGGCACGCGAGGCGGCGCTGGAGGCGCTGGCGCTGACCCGACGCTTCGACCGCGTGGTGCTGGCATCGATGCGCGCTGCGGAGCCGCTCATCGAAGTGCTGGGCCGCTGACGGGCCGTGTCCCGCGGCCGGGGCTGGATCGCGGCGGATCGGGCGCATATAGTGGTATGCGATATACCAAATAATCAGCTCTGCTCCGACACCCATAGCCACCGACCCGGGCGTGACGCGGTCCGTCGCCTGGGAGGGGTGATGCTCTTCCCCGTATCGGGGAGATGCCGTTGACCGGGCCCCGGCCGCTCTGCCCAGAGTATGTAATCCAGAGCGAGATGGCGCGGTCTCGTGCGGCGATACCAAGGCCCAACCAGCGAGAGGAGGGGGCAACGATGAGCGTGAACCGACGACAGTTTCTGGCCAAAAGCGCGGCGACGACAGCGGTAACCGCGGGTCTGGCCGCACCCGCCGTGCTGCGGGCGGCCGAGAAGAAGACTTTCCGGTGGCGCATGGCCACGTCCTACCCGGCCGGATTACCCGTGTACCAGGTCGGGCCCGGTGGTGCCGAGGATTTCGCCCGCCGCGTCCGAGAGATGTCCGATGGGCGCCTGGACATCAAGGTGTACTCGGCGGGTGAGATCATGCCGGCCTTCGAGGTCTTCGATAACACCTCCGCCGGCAACATTCACATGCACTACTCCAACTCCTACTACTGGTCCGGCAAGACCTTCGCGGCGCAGTACTTCACTACGGTTCCCTTCGGTATGAGCTATCAGGGGCACACCGCGTGGCTGACTCAGGGCGGCGGCATCGAGCTCTGGCACGAGGTCTACGAGCCCTTCAACATGGTGGCTTTCCCCACCGGCTCCACCGGCACGCAGATGGGCGGCTGGTTCAAGACGCCTTTCGATTCGGTGGACGACCTGAAGGGGCGCAACTTCCGCATCCCCGGACTCGCGGGCAAGATCTACAGCCAGATCGGCGTGAACGTGCGCCTGCTGCCCGGCGGCGAGATCTTTCCGGCTCTCGAGCGCGGCGTCATCGATGCCGCCGAGTGGGTCGGACCCTACCAGGATCAGCGGCTCGGGTTGCACGACGCCGCGAAGTTCTACTACGCGGTGGATTGGCACGAACCGGCCACCACTACCGAGGTTGCCGTCAACAAGGGCGCGTGGAACGAGCTCCCGGACGACCTGAAGGCGGTGGTGCAGAACGCCGCGCTCACCTGTCATCTGATGGCGCACATGCACTCCGAGGCGAAGAACGCGGAGGCGCTGAATGACCTCGTGCAGAACCAGGGCGTGCAGGTGAAGCGCGTGCCGCAGTCCGTGCAGCGGGAGCTCTACGCCGCCACACGGGACTTCTTGCGCGACGAGGCCAAGAAGGATCCGCTCATCAGGAAGGTCAACAACAGCTACTGGCAGTTCAAGAAAGCCCACGACGAGTGGCAGAACGCCAGCGAGACCTCGTTTCAGACCGGATCCCGCGACCTCGCCAACGAGGACGAGCTGATCGTATGAGTCGCGGGCGCGGCAGCGAGATCGCGCTGCCTGACCCGAAGGCCCCCTGCGCAGGCCGCGCGCAGGGGGCCTACCCGCTTGCACGCCGAGAAGCGCGTGCGGCGCAGCATGCATCCAGGCATACGTCGTTCGAGACGCGTTCGCGGAGCCGCTAGCGAGCCGTCAGCGGCGCCGCTGCGTGTCGCGCCGCGTTGACGGCGCAGCCTTGCCGTGTCGTTCGGCGCGCGCTCGCAACGGGGGGTATCGATGATCTCGACGGTGGAGGTTCTGAGACGGGTCTGTTGGGTGCTGGAGGTCGTCGTCGACCGCACCGGCAGAATCGGCGGTTGGATCCTGTTCGCCACCGTGGCGTTGGTCTTCTTGAACGCCTTTAACCGCTACGCCTTCTCCTTCAGCCCGGTCTGGGCCCAGGAGCTGGAGTGGCACTTGCTCGCCGGGCAGGCGGCGCTCGGGCTGGCATACGCCTGGCTGCACGGTGATCACATCGCCGTGGACGTCCTCTCCCAGCGCTACAGCCGCACCATTCAGCTCTGGCTGAATCTGCTGGTAGCGGCCGTGATCGCGATCCCGTGCTCACTCTTCATGATCAAGGTGGCCATTCCTTACGTCGACCGCGCCTTCGACATGCTCGAGGGCTCACCGAATCCCGGAGGCTTGCCGTACCGCTTCGTACCGAAGTCGCTGGTCGCGGTGGGATTCCTGCTCATCGCGCTGCAGGCCGCGGCGATCGCGATCAAATCGGCTCTCGAGCTTCTCGGACACGAGAGGCCGGCCCCGCCACGAGCCTCGTAGCCCGCAGCCGTGGACCGGTGAGAAATGCGGGCTGATAGCACGCTCGCCCGACTCCCTCACGACAAGAAAGGGTAGGTGATGGCTCCCGAGTTCTACGCCCTCTTGATGATCCTGTTCTTCTTCGTCGCCCTCTTCTCGGGGATGCCGGTGGGTTTCGGGATCATGGCGGTGGGCCTGGTGTTCGGTTTTCTGGGCGGCGAGGGATTCATCTTCAACATCCTGCCTTCCAAGATCTACGGCGTACTCACCAACTACACCCTTCTGACCATCCCCTTGTTCGTCTTCATGGGGCTCATGCTGGAGCGCTCGAAGATCGCCGAGCGCATGCTCGACGTGATCGGGCACCTCTCGGGGCGTCTGCCCGGCGGGATGTGCCTCGCGATCATTCTGGTCGGGGTGCTGATGGGGGCCGCCACGGGGATCGTCGGTGCCTCGGTGGTGGCGCTCACGCTGATCGGGCTACCGTCGCTGTTGCGACGCAATCACCGGCCGTCGCTCGCGTGCGGCACGGTGTGCGCCTCCGGGACGCTCGGCCAGATCATTCCGCCGAGCCTGGTGCTGATCGTGCTCGCCGACATCCTGAATCTGTCGGTCGGCACGCTCTTCGCCGCGGCCATGATGCCCGGCCTGATGCTGGCGGGGCTGTACCTGCTCTATCTCTTTTGGATGGTGGTGGTGGCGCCGCAGGCCCTGCCGCCGATACCGAAGGACGAGCGCGACGCCGTCTCTGCCCGCCAGCTTGCCAGGGATTTCATGGTCAGCGTGGTGCCCCCGCTGGCGCTCATGGTCGCCGTGCTGGGCTCCATCATCGGCGGATTCGCCGCGCCCACCGAGGCGGCCTCGGTGGGGTCGGTCGGTGCGCTGCTGCTGACGGCGGCCTTCGGGCGGCTCACCTGGCCGGTGTTCAAGGATGTCTGCTACAGCTCCCTGCGCATCAGCGCCACGATCTTCTTCATTCTCATCGGCGCTCAGGTGTTCGCTCTCGCCTTCCGTGGCCTCGCGGGGGAGAACCTGATCGGGGCCATGTTCGACCTGGTGCCCGGCGGGTTCTGGGGTGCGCTGATTTTCATGCTGGCGCTGATATTCATCCTGGGTTTCTTTCTCGAGTGGATCCAGATCTCCTACATCGTGCTGCCGCTGCTCATGCCCTTCGTCACCGAGCTGCGTCCGGGGCTCTCGCTGACCTGGATCGCCATGCTGGTCGCGGTGAACCTGAACACCTCGTTCCTGACCCCGCCCTTCGGCTGGTCCCTGCTATTCATGAAGGGAGTGGCTCCGCCCGGCGTGACGACCCAGACCATCTACCGCGGGATCGTGCCCTTCGTCCTGCTCCAGCTTATCGGACTGGGGCTGGTGGTGATCTTCCCCGAGATCGCGCTCTGGCTGCCGCGCGCGATCGGCTGGGAGTCGGCGCGCTGATCGGCTTCTTCGACCGTCACCCGACCGTTACGAGCGGGCGCAACGCCACGCCGGTGTCCGCTACACCGCGAGGATGACGTGGGTAAGTTGTCGTTCTTAACCTTACTTGTAGCGCGGGCGGCAACAAGGCGCACCCGGCAGTGCTCATCCAAACGAAGGAAGCTCCATCCGAATGCCCAAGCCGGATGGGCTATGAGGCCACTAATGCATTTGGACGAATGGCGGCCAGGCGCGTGGCAGCAGCCGTTCAGCTCACAAAGCCCGACAGGCTGGAATGGCCGATGCGAGACATCGGCCTACTGGCCCGAGCGACCATGCTGCGCCGCATCAGGCCGAGACCGGCCATAAGCAGCCCCGTGGGCGCTTGCAAGAAGGAGCCATTTTAAGGTCCGCTTGCGGCTCCGTTCCTGCCGCCCACTCGCGACCCAGAAGCTCTCGGAGTAGTATAGCCCTTGAGAAAACTAACCAGTTCTCTACCGCCGGTCGCTGTTGTTTGCGTCTTCTGAGGGGTCTTTCCCTCCGTCTTGATATTCGCTCTCGCGAAACCGAGCAGTGCTGTCAACATCCAACACCTGCAAAGGTTGCGCAAAAAACTCTATAGCGAACTTATCCAGCCCGGGAAGGAGGATAACATGAAGACGTTGTCTCTCGTTTTGTTCTGGTTGGGCGTTGTTTGTATTCCGCTTACGTGGTTGGTTTGGTACTTCGGGCCGGGGCTCGAGATCGGAAGACAAGTTATGACTGATGTCGCCGATCCCGCTTTGAGGGCCGCATTACAAGAGGCTCATGCAGAACGATTGGGTCTGTGGGTAGCCGTTTGGCCCGTGACACTGTTGGTATTGAGCTCTATCGTTGCCAGACGCCCGTGGAGCTCCTCATGAATGGGAGGTCGAGCTCCTTTAACTCGGCGTCGGTCGGATCGGGCAGTATGTCTTCGTCGAGGGCGTTCTCGGCGAATACATCTGCGTACTTGTCGAGGAGTTAGATGATGCTCGTGTTGGACGAAGGCCAGGTGCGCAAGCTGTTGCGGCTGCAGGACCTGATAGCGACGCTGGAGAAAGCTCTCATCGACCTCTCTCACGGTGATTCCGGTCGAACGGCACGGCGGGTTCTTTTTGAGCATGCCGGCGCCAGCCAGGGCATGGGGCTGAAAGCCGTGACGCTGCTCCCCTGAACGCGCAGCGGGGACTTCCACCCACATGGCGACGGTTCTCCTCCTGCGCCCTGAGACTGGGGAGCTGCCTGCCGTCACGGACGGCTGGCTGATCACCGAAATGCGTACGGCCGCGGTATCGGCAGCCGCGACCAACGTGTTGGCGTCGAAGGGCGCCACAGTGCTTGCGGTACTCGGGCGTGCAGGCCCATAGTCACCCGAAGGCGCTTAAGCTTGTTCGCAACTTCGAGGAGATTCGGGGAGCCGCACCCAAAACACGCCCGGCGCCTCGCCGAGGAGATCGACGCAAAGGTCACCTCGGCCGAGGAAGCCGTGCAGCGTGCCGACGTGGTGGTGACCGCTACCAGTGCGCGGCAACCGGTGTTGCACAGAGCCTGGCCCAAGCCGGGATGTCACGCCAACGGAGACTTCCCGCCTACTCACTGTTTTATGTGGCAAAATGCCTGCGGAGACCTATAGTTAAGAAAACAGGTTCCTCTCACGAATCGGTGCGTGGCAAGGGGGCTGAGCTTGAAGAGTATGAGCTCCATCGGGTACTTAGAAGATGGCAGTCGTTCTAGGTACCCGAGAGGGAACTCATGCTCTTGGAAAGTCTCGTCAAAGCCACGGTGAGGTTGCAAGGGTTTCGCGTTGTGAGGGTGAGGGGCGACATCAGCGCTTTGGTCGCCGAGCTCGAAGCGGGTCGCCGCTACGCGCCGGGCCGAGCGAGGTGTGTGCGATGCGACTAGTGAGCACATCGATATTGCCTACAGCCCCTGCCGCAACGGACACTGCCCCAAGTGCCAGGGCACCGCTTGCCGGCCACGAACGGCCAGTCGTCACGCGAGAGAACTGGTCGTTTGAACGTGCGCTTACGGAGAGAAACCTACTACACCTTATGTCGACGAGAGTGTTTCCTACAACGCGGGTAAAGCGAGCGCTGGAGCCGCACGCTCTACTTGATCACGAAGTTGGTTGGTTACGCCTAGAGCCGGCGTCGATGGCGTCGAGTGCTTGATCTAGCGCTACGCGCGCGAGTACGAGCCCGAACTTGAGCGCATAGTCACGCAGTCTACGCAGCTCCTGAACCGTCCCTTCGTCCCGACGTCCGCGCCTAAACTCTGCCAAGGCTCGCCCGCGAGCGCTCCAGAAAGTACACCACGGCAGAGGTTCCGTATCCGTGTACTCCTCGAGCGCAGCGGCGTAACGTGTCGCGGCGTCCCAGTCCTGATGCTGCAGACTCGCCTCCATGGCCATCGGGTAGTAATGTAGATGGTTATGGCCAAGACAGCCGCGGGCGATGATGCTGTCTGCTTGCTGCAGGGCCCGTTCGCTTTGTTGCCAGTCGACGGAGGTCAGCGCGATTCCTCCAAACACCAGTGGCCCACAGAACTCCATTCCCTGGTCGCGGCAGATCGCCAGCGCTGCCTCGAAATTCAACATTGCCTCTGCTCGCTCGCCAGATAGCCGGCAAACGTGACCGCACCAGACGAGTCCAAATGCCTCGAGCGACCGTGAGCCGAAACCGCGTGCGAGTGCCACGCAGCGCTCGGCTGCGGGCCGGGCCGCCTCAGGATCTCCGGTGACGTCCAAGAGTCCGGAGCAGCGGCTGATGAGCGCTACTGCTTCAGCACGCGGATCGCGAAGACGGCGTGCTAGGGAAAGCGCCGCTTCGTTCTCTGCGAAAAATGCCTCCATGCGATTCTGATAGAGCAAGCCATCGGCGTGCATCCCGAGGTTTGCAGCCTCGATTCGAACCAAACCCTCCGCCCGGCACAGCTCGATGCAGCGGGCGAACTTTGCGTACGCGCTGACAAAGCGACCGCGAGCGTACTCAGCATCTGCAAGGTTGCTCAGGGCTTGTGCCTCCGCCTCTACAGATCCGCTCTCGCGCGCGTACTTCAACGACCGCTCGTTTGCCTGGACACACGCTTTGAGTTCTCCGCGCACGAAGTGCGCACTTCCACGCAGTTGCTGGATCCGGGCAAGGGCCGCATTCATGCAATGCTCGCGCGCAAGCGTTTCAGCCTCATTCGACACGGCAAGCAATTGGTCGTGCTGCTCGGTCAACCGAAGCCCTTCAGCGAGACCGATGCGCGCGTGCACCCCTTCGATCGGATCCCGAGCGAGGTCCAGCGCCCTACGATACGCCGCGATTCCACCATCCGGTTGCCCGAGCGCACAGCGCAGTTCACCTTCAAGCGCACTCAAGTTGTACCGCTCCGAGCGGGCAACGGCGAGCGCCAGGCCGCGCTCTGTCAGACGCAATGCGCTATCAAGCTCGTGGGCGACCGCCTGGGCTCGAGCCGCCGTGAGATAGGCACTTGCCGCGCGTCGGTCGTCGCCCCGGTCAAGGTGCCTGGCGCAGAGAACCGGATCGCTTTGGGACATCTTCTCTCCCACCGTCACGTGCAAGGCTCGGCGCGAGCGCTTGAGGAGAGACCGGTAGGCGCCCTCCTGAATCAGTGCGTGGGCAAAGCGCAGGACAGCCCCGTCCCACCTGACAAGCCTACGCTCCACGAGGACGGAGCAATCGTACTGAGGTGAATCGAGAAGTTGGCGCAGCAACCCCAGCTCGAATCGCTGCCCGATCACAGACGCCACCTGCAGCGCACGCCGGTCTGCCGCCGGCAGGCGGTCCATCCGCGCGAGCACCAAGCTCTGGATCGAATCCGGTAGGCTCACGGTCGAACCCTCCCGCGCGCTGCGCAGGAGCTGCTCCAAGAACAATGGATTTCCGCCGGCACGTGCAAGGCACCTCTCGGCCAAAGGGTCGGTGGGTTCGATGAACTCGGTGATGAGCGCAACCGAATCCTGCGTCTCCAGCGGGCCTAGGTCGATGGTGATGAACGGGCTGTCGCGAGTGCCGGCGTGCCAATGTCGACCAAGTTGATCTCCCTCTATCCGCGAAGTCATCACGAGCAATGCGGGGCATTTTGCCACCGTCTTCGCGAGAGCGGCCAGGTAGGCCAGGGTGACGGCGTCGGCCCAGTGAACGTCCTCTACGATGGCGAGAAGAGGCCGGCGGCTGCTGGTTGCGATCATTAGGGACGATACCACCGCCTGCTTGCCGTCATTGCGCGTGGGGTTGTCCATGGCGTCATAAAGTGCCCGAAGCTCTTTGGGCTGGGGGAGGTTTAAGAGGTCGTTGAGGAAGACGGTTTGGTCGGGGTCGAGGCGGCTATCGGCGAGCGCAGTGCGGGCAGCCAGTTGTCGCACCGCCTTGCCGCTTCCTATGGGTATGCCGAGCAGGCCTCTTACGAGCGAGCGAATGGCGTCCTGGCCTTGACCAACACCGAAGGGAAGCTCGAGACCGCGATGAGTCGATACGCCTCTCTCGGCAGCGATGCGCGCGAACTCCTCAACGAGCCTTGTCTTTCCGATTCCGGGCTCGCCGCGCACGTAAATCGTCTGTCCGTGGCCCTCTTCGATGCAGGTTTCTAGCATCGCACGGAATTGGACTAGCTCCCCACGCCTGCCTACAAAGGGCGTGCGTCTGCTATCGGCTCGTACCTCCTCAGGCGACCTCACTCGACGAAGCGCAAAGACCGCGAGTGGCTCGGAGATACCCTTGACGCAGACGGGCTCGAGGGTTTGAGCTTCGATTCGTTCTGCGGCGAGCGCCTGGGTGGTGGCGGTAAGATAGACCTCGCCCGGTTCCGCCACCTGCTCCATCCGCGCCGCAATCGGCACCGTCGGACCCGAGGCGTCATAGTCGGCCTTCTCTCCTTCGCCGACTGTGAGCACCACCACCTCGCCGGAATGCAGTCCCACGCGTATCTGTAGTCGGCTTCCGTGACGTGCCTCGACGTCGTCAGCGTAATCACGGATCGCCTGTTGCATCTCCAGTGCTGCCTCACAAGCATCTACGGCATGGCGCTCACTGGCGACGGGGGCCCCGAACATCGCCATCACCCCATCACCCATGAAGCGGCACACCGTGCCCCGATTTTTCTCAATCGCTTCACACATCCTCTGTGTCGCACCGTATAGGAGGTCGTGCGTTTCCTCTGCATCGAGCTTCTCGGTCAGCGCAGTGGAGCCCGTGACGTCGGCAAAGAGCATCGTAACGGGCTTTCGCTCACCCGGCATGCGTTCCCATGCCGACAGGCCCGGCTGGGTTTCAGAAGAATTTGGCGGTAATGCTGCCTGAGGGGGGCCGGGCGATTTCAGAGCATCCTGAGATGCGGACCTGATGGCCTTCAGCAGCTTCTTACGCGGACCAAGCGGGATGCCCAGCTCCTTCAGATCCGCATCGGTCAGTTCGCGTAGGACTTCCTGATCGATGCGTTGCTCAGCGAAGAGATTGGCGTACTCGCCGAGTCCAAGTCCCTCTAACCACTTAGTGATTCCGTTAAACATCGATGCGATTCCAATTTCTACGTCACACAGTGTACCCGGAAAGGGCCAAGTGTTCGGCTATGTGGTGAACACCGGACATCGGGAAGTACGTGGCTCGAATGCCTCTCGCGGGCTGCCGGTTGCCCCCTAACCGGCAGTGGCCCCTTTGTTGCGTCGCACCAGACGCCTCACGGCCGATACCGGTCCTTCAGCAAACCCTAACGAACGACGGCTGAAGATCGGAAAGTCGAGGTTCTCCTGGAATATTCGAGTCAGCTTCTGGGACGGACCGCCACGGCCACGCTCCCTAAAATATCCAGATACTCGTGTCGATATAAGAGGCTACGAATCGTGCGTACACGCAAGCTGCCGTCACCGCCCGGGAATATGCGCCGCGGGGCTGTCTATCTCCGG
>JABAHQ010000519.1_pt1 | contig 22034 bp, 31 predicted proteins | sample 7062091 | NCBI WGS metagenome assembly JABAHQ01 (sample SAMN14534359, study PRJNA622989) | marine sediment metagenome | biome: marine biome [ENVO:00000428]; feature: marine pelagic biome [ENVO:01000023]; material: deep marine sediment [ENVO:00002113] | place: India: Gulf of Kutch | collected...
ACCCATCCGACAGGGCTGATCACTGATAACTGAGTTAACTTTATAGGGCTCGCGCTGAACCATGGCCACCAGTCAGAGAATACGGATCCGGCTCAAGGCGTTCGACCATCGCCTGATCGACCAGTCGGCTCGGGAGATCGTCGAGACCGCCAAGCGCACCGGCGCCGTGGTGCTCGGCCCGATTCCGCTGCCGACGAAGCGCGAGCGCTATACGGTGCTGATCTCGCCGCACGTCAACAAGGATGCGCGGGATCAGTACGAGATCCGCACACACAAGCGCCTGATGGACATCGTGGACCCGACCGACAAGACGGTCGACGCGCTGATGAAGCTGGATCTGGCGGCGGGCGTCGACGTTCAGATCAAGCTGAACTGACGGTATCGAGTTGCGGGGTCCGAGCAAGACGAACGATGCGGTGTCCCCGCCGTAGGCTCTTGTGGCTCGGAGCCGCGGGCGGACGCTAGCGAAAGAGGTATATAAGAGATGTCGATCGGATTGGTGGGTCGCAAGGTTGGGATGACCCGCGTATTCACGGGAGACGGGGGATCGATTCCCGTCACCGTGATCGAGGTCGAGCCCAACCGCGTCGCACAGGTGCGCACCGCCGAGCGCGATCGTTACCGCGCGTTGCAGGTAACGACCGGCACGCGTCGCGCCTCGCGCGTGACCAAGCCGTTGGCCGGACACTACGCCAAGGCGGATGTGGCGCCGGGCCGAGGTCTGTGGGAGTTTCGTCTCGCCGACGGAGAGGCCGAAGACGTGTCCGCCGGCGCGGAGCTCAAGGTCGACTCCTTCCAGGTCGGTCAGAAGGTGGACGTCTCGGGAGTCACGCGCGGCAAAGGGTTCGCCGGCACGATCAAACGGCACAATTTCAGCGCGCAGCGAAACAGCCATGGCAATTCGCTGTCGCACCGGGTGCCCGGCTCGATCGGCCAGTGCCAGGACCCGGGTCGCGTTTTCAAGGGCAAGCGCATGGCCGGACAGATGGGCAACGCGCGGCGCACGGTTCAGAATCTCGAGGTCGTGCGGGTGGACGCGGAGCGCAACCTCCTCCTGATCAGGGGTGCCGTGCCGGGGGCCCAGGGCAGCGACGTGATCGTACGCCCGGCGGTCAAGGCAGGGGTCGCGTGATGAAGCTCGAGATCCGGGAGCCCGGCAAGGGCAAGGCGGCCGGCAAGATCGAGGTCTCGGACGCCGCCTTCGGGCGCGAGTTCAACGAGGCCCTCGTCCATCAGGTGGTCACGGCCTTCCTGGCCGCCCGGCGCTCCGGGACGAAGGCGCAGCGCGGCCGCGCCGAGGTGAGCGGGGGCGGGACCAAGCCCTGGCGGCAGAAGGGCACCGGGCGGGCGCGCGCCGGCTCGATCAGAAGCCCCTTGTGGCGCGGGGGCGGCAAGACGTTCGCGGCGAGACCCCGGGACTATTCCCAGAAGGTCAACAAGAAGATGTACCGCGGGGCGATGCGCAGCATCTTGTCGGAGCTGGCGCGCCAGGACCGGCTGGTGGTGATCGAGCGTTTCGGCGTGGAGTCTCCCAAGACCAAGGAGCTGCTGGGTCTGCTCGTGGGGCTCGCTCTGGAGGACGTGCTGATCGTGACCGACGCGTTCGACGAGAATCTCGCGCTGGCCGCGCGCAATCTGCCGAAGGTCGACGTTCGTGAGCTCCACGAGATCGACCCGGCGAGCCTGATCGCCTATGAAAAGGTGCTCGTGACGGCCGAGGCGATCAAGCAGCTCGATGAGAGGCTGGCATGAACGAGGAGCGGCTCATGAAGATCCTGCTCGCGCCGCACGTGTCCGAGAAGAGCACGCTGGCGGGCGACGAGCGCGGACAGATCATCTTCAAGGTTGCGGCCGATGCGGCCAAGCCCGAGGTCAAGGCGGCCGTCGAGAAGATGTTCGAGGTCAAGGTCGAGCGGGTCCGGATCTGCAACGTCAAGGGCAAGCGTAAGAGCTTCGGCGGGGTGTCCGGACGCCGATCGGGCTGGAAGAAGGCCTATGTCAAGCTCGCCCCCGGGCACGACATCGATTTCCTGGGCGCGGAATAGACTATCTGCATGGCACGCGGAAACGGATCGTGACTCATGGCACTGGTTAAGACGAAGTCGACCTCGGCGGGGCGACGACACGCGGTGAAGGTCCGACAGCCGCTGCTGCATCGGGGTGAGCCTTATGCGCCGCTGCTCGACGCCAAGGGCAAGACCGGCGGCCGCAACGGCCAGGGGCGCATCACGACCCGTCAACGCGGGGGTGGGCACAAGCAGCGGTATCGGATCATCGACTTCAGGCGCGACAAGGACGGGGTCGAAGGGCGAGTCGAGCGTCTCGAGTACGATCCGAATCGCTCGGCGCACATCGCGCTGGTGCTCTATCGCGACGGGGAGCGGCGTTACATCATCTGGCCGCGCGGATTGAACGCGGGCGACCCGGTCGTCTCGGGCGCCAACGCGCCGATCAAGCCCGGGAATGCGCTGCCCCTGCGAAACATACCGGTGGGCACCATGGTGCACTGCGTGGAGATGCGGCCGGGCAAGGGCGCGCAGCTGGCGCGCAGCGCCGGCGCCGCCATGCAGATCGTCGCCCGCGAAGGGCAGTACGCCACGCTGCGGCTGCGCTCGGGGGAGATGCGCCGGGTGCACATCGATTGCCGAGCGACCGTGGGGCAGGTGGGTAATGAGGAGCACAGTCTCCGGCAGCTGGGTAAGGCGGGGGCGAAGCGCTGGCGCGGCCGCCGGCCGCACGTGCGGGGCGTGGCCAAGAACCCGGTGGACCATCCGCACGGGGGCGGCGAGGGCCGGACCTCCGGCGGGCGGCATCCGGTGTCGCCTTGGGGGATGCCCACCAAGGGCTACAAGACCCGAAGGAACAAGCGCACGCAAAGCATGATCGTGCGCGGGCGTAAGCGTAAGTAGTCAAGCAAAAGCGAGAGGATTGTTACCGTGCCGCGTTCAGTTTGGAAAGGCCCTTTCGTCGATGTCCAGCTGGCCAAGAAGGTCGAGCAGACGCTGGCGAGCGGCAGCCGCAAGCCGATCAAGACTTGGTCGCGGCGCTCGATGATCACGCCGGACATGGTGGGCCTGACGATCGCCGTGCACAACGGACGCCAGCACGTGCCGATCCTGATCAACGAGAACATGGTCGGGCACAAGCTGGGCGAGTTCGCGCCGACGCGCACCTTCAAGGGCCATGTAGCCGACCGGAAGTCGAGGTAGGAGAGGCTTTGATGGAAGTAGCCGCGAAATTGCGTTATGCGCGCATATCGCCGCAGAAATGCCGGCTGGTGGCTGACCAGATCCGCGGGCTGCCCGTCGACCGGGCCGTGCAGGTGCTGAGCTTCAACCCAAAAAAGGCGGCACGGGCGGTACGCAAGGTGCTCGAGTCGGCGATCGCCAACGCCGAGCACAACGAGGGCGCGGACGTCGACGAGCTGAGAGTATCGCGGATCTGCGTCGACGAGGGGCCGAGCCTGAAGCGGTTTCGCCCGCGGGCACGCGGCCGGGCGACGCGGATCCTCAAGCGCACCAGCCACATCACCGTGACGGTGGGCGACCGGTCTTAAAACGAGGACGCTATGGGCCATAAAGTTCATCCGACAGGGTTCCGCCTGGGAGTCGCGAAAGACTGGGCATCGAAGTGGTATGCCGATTCGCGCGGCTTCGCGGATTATCTCAATGTCGACCTGAAGGTGCGCGAGTACCTCAAGCGCAAGCTGTCACAGGCCTCGGTCAGCCGCATCAAGATCGAGCGCCCGGCGCGTACGGCGCATATCACGATATACACGGCGCGGCCCGGTATCGTGATCGGGAAGAAGGGGCAGGACGTGGAGAACCTCCGCAAGGAGGTCTCGCAGATGATGGGGGTGCCTGTTCACATCAATGTCGACGAGATCCGCAAGCCCGAGGTCGACGCGCAGCTCGTGGCGGAAGGGGTGGCCCAGCAGCTCGAGCGGCGCATCATGTTTCGCCGCGCTATGCGGCGCGCGGTCGGTAACGCCCAGCGACTGGGCGCGCTCGGCATCAAGGTGCACGTGGCGGGACGGCTGAACGGTGCGGAGATCGCGCGCAGCGAATGGTACCGTGAAGGGCGTGTGCCGTTGCATACGTTGCGTGCGGATGTGGACTACGGATTCGCCGAGGCGAAGACGACCTACGGTGTGATCGGGGTCAAGGTCTGGATTTACAAGGGCGAGCTCCTGGGGCAGGAGCAGGCCGAAGAGGGCGCGGCCGAGAAAGCCGCCAGCTAGCCGACTAAGAGATTGCGCTCATGCTGCAACCGAAGCGTACCAAGTTCCGCAAATGCCGGGTGGGCAAGAACCGCGGGGTCGCGACGCGCGGCGACAGGATCAGCTTTGGCGAATTCGGCCTGAAGACCGCCGACCGCGCCCGTTTGACCGCGCGGCAGATCGAGGCCGCCCGTCGCGCCATTACCCGGCATGTCAAACGTGGAGGCAAGCTTTGGATTCGTATCTTTCCGGACACTCCGGTAAGTAAGAAGCCGCTGGAGGTTCGGATGGGGAACGGCAAGGGCAACGTCGAGTATTGGGTCGCCAAGGTTCAGCCCGGGCGGGTGCTCTACGAGATCGAGGGTGTTCCAGAGGATGTGGCGCGTGAGGCGTTTCGTAGGGCCTCCGCGAAGCTGCCGGTACGAACCGTTTTCATCAGCCGAGCGGTGATGTGATGAAGGCGAGCGAGATCAGAAAGAAGACGCCGAAGGAGCTGCAGGGTGAGCTGCACGAGCTGTTGCGCGAGCAATTCAACCTGCGTATGCAGAAGGCCACCGGGCAGCTCGGTAAGCCCCATCGTTTCCGGCAGCTGCGTCGTGAGATCGCGCGCATCAAGACGGTGCTGGATGAGAACCGGCACGCAGAGGACGCTTCATGACGGATACCAAGCGGGAGTTGAGGACGATTCAGGGCCGGGTCGTCAGCAACAAGATGGACAAGACGGTTATCGTCGTCGTGGAGCGAATGGAGCAACATCCGCTCTACAAGAAGTACGTGCGTCGCTCGACGAAGCTGCACGCCCATGATGAGAGCAACGAATGCCAGGAAGGCGATTGGGTGGCGATCGAGGAATGCCGGCCGCTGTCGAAGAGCAAGCAGTGGCGGCTGGTCAAAATCCTGGAGCATGCGAGCTGATGGAGCGCGCTGTGCGCGGGAAAACGACACAGGTAGGCGCGTCGGGTAGATCACAATGATTCAAATGCAGACAGTGTTGGATGTTGCCGACAACAGCGGCGCGCGGCAGGTTATGTGCATTAAGGTGATGGGCGGCTCGCGCCGACGTTTCGCTAATATAGGCGATATCATCAAGGTCAGCGTCAAGGACGCGATCCCGCGAGGTAAGGTCAAGAAGGGGGAGATCTATAACGCGGTCGTGGTGCGCACGCGCAAGGGGATCAGGCGCCCGGACGGATCGCTGATCCGGTTCGACAAGAACGCCGCGGTCCTGCTCAACCCTCAACTGCAGCCGGTGGGAACGCGTATCTTCGGTCCGGTCACCCGAGAGCTGCGCACGGAGCAGTTCATGAAGATCATCTCGCTTGCGCCCGAGGTGTTGTGAGGCCGGTTATGCAGAGGATCAAGAGGGGCGATGACGTGATTGTTATCGCTGGCAGGAGCAAGGGCCAGCGGGGGACGGTGCTGCGCGTGCTGGACGACGACCGCATAGTGGTCGAGAACGTCAACATGGTCAAGAAGCATCAACGCCCGAATCCGGCCAAAGGCGAGACGGGCGGTATCGTCGAGAAGGAGGCGCCGCTGCATGTCTCGAACGTGATGCTGTTCAATCCCCAGACGAAGAAAGGGGATAGGACGGGTTTCAGGTATCTGGAGGACGGACGCAAGGTGCGGTACTTCAAGACCACCGGTGAGGTGGTGGACGCTTAGAGCGGGATGAGAGCCATGGCGAGACTGCAGGAAATCTACCGGGAGAAGGTCGTCAAGGACCTCATCGAGCGCTTTGGCTACCGTAACGTCATGGAGGTGCCGCGCCTCGACAAGATCACCTTGAATATGGGGCTTGGCGAGGCGGTTGCCGACCGGAAGGTGATCGATAATGCGATGCAGGATCTGGCGCTGATATCGGGCCAGAAGCCCCTGATGACGCGGGCGCGGAAGTCGATCGCGGGTTTCAAGATCCGTGAGGGATTCCCCATTGGGTGCAAGGTGACATTACGGCGTGCGCGGATGTATGAGTTTCTGGATCGTCTGGTGAACGTGGCGATACCCCGGATCCGCGACTTTCGCGGGTTCCCGGGCAAGGCATTTGACGGACGCGGCAACTACAGTCTCGGCGTACGTGAGCAGATCATCTTCCCGGAGATCAACTACGAGAAGGTGGATGCGATTCGGGGGCTGGACGTGACGATCACCACGACCGCTCAGGATGACGAGCAGGCGCGCGCGCTTCTCGAGGCTTTCAATTTCCCTTTCAGGCACTGAGGTCGGGGCGCGATGGCTAAAGTTTCGATGATTGAACGCGACCGTAAGCGGGAAAAGCTGGCGCGACGCTATGAGCAAAGACGGGCGCGACTGAAGGCGATCATCCGCAGCCCGAGCAGCTCACCCGAGGAGCGGATCGAGGCCCAGCAGAAGCTGCAGGAGATTCCGCGCAATGCGAGCCCGGTGCGACTGCGGAACCGGTGCCGGCTGACGGGGCGTGCGCGCGGGTATTACCGCAAGTTCGGCCTGGCCCGGAATAAGTTGCGGGAAGCCGCGATGCGAGGAGACGTTCCGGGCCTCAAGAAGGCGAGTTGGTAAGGCGGTCGCAGCGGCGGCATTCGGCCATCATCGACGGTGGCCGCGCGTCGCGGCGAGGATATCGAGAGCTGAACTATGAGCATGACTGATCCTATTGCCGATATGTTGACGCGCATCCGCAACGGGCAGGCGGCGGAGAAGGCGTACGTTTCGATTCCGTCCTCCAAGCTCAAGGCTGCGGTCGCGCAGGTGCTTAAGGACGAGGGTTATGTCGAGGACTTCGAGGTCGGCGGCGAGGAGAAGAAGCCGACATTGAAGGTTCGGCTCAAGTATTTCGAGGGCCGACCGGTGATCGAGCGCGTGCAGCGGGTGAGTCGGCCGGGCCTGCGGGTCTATCGGGGCAAGGACGAGCTGCCCCGCACGCGGGGCGGGCTGGGGATCGCCGTGATCTCCACATCGAAGGGCGTCATGAGCGACCGTGCCGCCCGCGCGGGTGGGCACGGGGGCGAGGTGCTCTGCATCGTCGAGTGAGGAATACGCAGGCATGGCGAGAGTCGCAAACAGACCGGTTCGGGTTCCATCGGGTGTCGAGATCAACTTCGAGGGCGTGACGGTCTCCGTCAAGGGCCCGAAGGGGACGCTGAGCCTGGACATCCACGAAGAGGTGCGGGTGGATCAACGGGACGGTGCGCTCGCCTTCGCGCCCAAGCGTGAGACCCGGGCGGCGAACGCGCTCGCCGGGACGATGCGTGCGCTCGTCAGCAATATGATTGATGGCGTGACACGGGGCTTCGAGCGTAAGCTCGAGATGATGGGCGTCGGTTATCGAGCGCAGATGCAGGGTAAGATGCTCAACGTTAATGCCGGCTATTCGCACCCGGTGAACTTCTCTATTCCGGACGGCGTTACTGTGGAAACGCCGAGTCAGACGGAGATCGTCGTCAAGGGTATCGACAGGCAGCAGGTCGGCCAGGTGGCGGCGAAGATTCGGGCCATTCGTCCGCCCGAGCCTTACAAGGGCAAGGGGATCCGCTATTCAAACGAGCGCGTGATCCTCAAAGAGGGCAAGAAGAAATAGGATTTTAGTGATGAGTCCGAAGAAGGCAGCACGCATGCGTCGTGCCCGTCGCGCGCGGATGCGCATCCGAGAGCTTGGCGGCTTTCGCCTGTGCGTGAACCGCACGCCCCGTCATATATATGCTCAGGTGCTCAATCCTGACGGCGACAAGGTCGTGGCGGCGGCGTCGACGCTCGAGCCCGATCTGAAGAAATCGCTGAAGAGCACCGGCAACACCGAAGCGGCCGCCGCGGTGGGCCGCGCGATCGCGGAAAAGGCTCGGCGGGCGGGCGTCAAGCAAGTCGCGTTCGACCGCTCCGGATTCCGATACCATGGCCGCGTCAAGGCGCTCGCGGACGCGGCTCGCGAGGGCGGCCTCCAGTTCTAAGCGCAGGAAACGAATTATGGCTAGCACCCAGGCATCCTCGCACGAGGATCTCAACGAAAAGCTGATAGCGGTCAATCGGGTCGCGAAGGTGGTCAAGGGCGGTCGCCAGTTCGGCTTCACGGCTCTTACCGTCGTGGGTGACGGCAAGGGGCGGGTCGGTTTCGGCTACGGGAAGGCGCGTGAGGTGCCGTTGGCCATACAGAAGGCCATGGAGCAAGCGCGCAAAACGATGAAGCGGATCCCGATCACCGAGCACAGCATCCATCATGCGGTTACGGCGCGACATGGCTCGACCAAGGTGTATATGCAGCCGGCCTCGGAGGGGACGGGGGTTATCGCGGGCGGTCCCATGCGCGCGGTATTCGAGGTATTGGGTGTGCACGATGTGCTCGCGAAGTCTTATGGGTCGCGCAACCCGCTGAATATCGTGCGGGCCACGATGAACGGGCTGACCGCCGTGGCATCGCCCGAGCAAGTGGCCGCCAAGCGCGGAAAGTCCGTCGAAGAGATCTCGAGTTGAGGGCGATGGCCGCGGATAAGCAATTCAGGGTGACTCTCGTACGCAGCATGCACGGGCGCAAGCCCAAGCATCGTGAGTGCGTGCGTGGTCTGGGGCTGCGGCGTATGCACCATTCGGTGGTTGTGGCGGATACGCCGGAGAACCGTGGGCTCATCGACAAGATCGCTTACATGCTGAAGGTCGAGGACATCTGATCATGCGACCGAACATGTTGAAGCCCGGGCGCCGCAGCAGGCCCTCCTCCAAGCGGATCGGTCGAGGCCCCGGCTCGGGCCTGGGCAAGACCGCGGGCGGTGGGCACAAGGGGCAGAAATCGCGCGCCGGAGGTTTCCACAAGGTCGGCTTCGAGGGCGGGCAGATGCCGCTTCAGCGGCGGCTGCCGAAACGGGGCTTCACCTCGCGAACGGCGCGTGGGATCGTCGAGGTGCGACTTCACGAGCTCGCGCAGGTGGAAGGAGGGGTGGTCGACCTGGCGGCGCTCAAGGCCGCGGACGTGATCTCTAACGGCGTCCGGCGTGCCAAGGTCATCGCCTCCGGCGCCATCGAGCGGGCGGTGACCGTTCGGGGCCTGGCGGTCACCAAGGGTGCGCGTGCCGCGATCGAAGCCGCGGGCGGCAGGGTGGAGGACTAAATGGCGAATACCAGCGCCAAGCTGACCGGCGGCCTGGCCGATATCGGCAAGCTCAAGGAGCTGCGCCAGCGGCTGCTGTTCGTGCTGGGCGCGCTGGTCGTCTTCCGGATCGGCGCCCACATCCCGGTGCCCGGCATCGATCCGGCTGCGATGGCGGCGCTGTTCGAGCAGCAGCGCGGCACCATCCTGGACATGTTCAACATGTTCTCCGGCGGTGCGTTGGGGCGCATGACAATCTTCGCCTTGAACGTCATGCCTTATATCTCGGCGGCGATCATTATGCAGCTCATGAGCGCCGTCGTCCCGCAGCTCGAGCAGCTTAAGAAGGAAGGCGAGGCGGGGCGTCGAAAGATCACCCAATATACGCGCTACGGGGCCGCCGGCCTGGCCACGTTCCAGGCCATCGGGGTATCGATCGCGTTGCAGAACCAGCAGGTGGGCGGCGATCCCATCGTGATCACCCCCGGCCTGGGCTTCGTGTTCACGGCCACCGTGACACTCGTGACGGGAACCATGTTTCTGATGTGGCTGGGTGAGCAGGTGACCGAACGCGGCGTGGGGAACGGGATCTCGCTGATCATCTTCGCCGGTATCGTCTCCGGGCTGCCGTCGGCGCTTGGTGGGACACTGGAGCTGGTTCGGACGGGTGAGATGTCGCCGATCAACGCGATACTGCTGCTGGCGGTGGCGGTGGCGGTGACGGCCTTCGTGGTGTTCGTCGAGCGCGGCCAGCGGCGTATACCGGTCAATTACGCCAAGCGTCAGCAGGGACGCCGCATGTATGCGGCCCAGTCCAGCCACCTGCCGCTCAAGCTGAACATGGCGGGGGTGATCCCGCCGATTTTCGCCTCGAGCCTGATCCTGTTCCCGGCGACCCTCGGAACGTGGTTCGGCAGCGCGGAGGGGATGCGGTGGCTGTCGGATCTGGCCGCGACCCTTTCGCCGGGACAGCCCCTGTACATCATGTTCTATGCAGGGGCGATCATCTTCTTTTGCTTTTTTTACACGGCGCTCGTGTTCAATTCTCGCGAGACCGCCGATAATCTGAAGAAATCCGGGGCCTTCATCCCGGGGATCCGGCCCGGGGAGCAGACCGCGCGCTATATCGACGGGGTGATGACCCGCCTGACCCTGGTGGGGGCGCTCTACGTCACGGGGGTCTGCCTGTTGCCGGAGTTCCTGATCTTGTGGTGGAACGTTCCCTTCTATTTCGGGGGGACGTCGCTGCTGATCATCGTGGTGGTGCTGATGGACTTTATGGCCCAGGTCCAATCGCATCTGATGTCCCATCAGTACGAGAGCTTGCTCAAGAAGACCGGGCTCAAGGGCTACGGCGGCACCGGGATGCTGCGCTGAGGCGGGCCGGTCGACGCGACAGGAGAGACGACGATGAAGGTACGCGCCTCGGTCAAGAAGATGTGCCGCAACTGTCGGGTCATCCGGCGACGCGGCAAGGTACGAATCATCTGCAGCGACCCGCGTCACAAGCAGCGGCAGGGCTGAGATGGTTGATTTGAAGGGATTTATTGGATAGCATTGTTCGTTTGGTTCCGCCCGGAAGGGTGGGAGGAGCGACGGGTCCATGGCTCGAATTGCAGGTGTCAACATTCCGGTCAACAAGCACGCGGTGGTCGCGCTGACTGCGATCTACGGCATCGGGCGCATCCGGGCCCGCCGGATCTGCGAGGCCGCGCGGGTACGGCCGGACATGAAGGTGCGGGATCTCGCGGAGAACGAGATCGATGCCCTGCGTACCGAGGTCGGCAGGCACGCCGTCGAGGGTGATCTGCGCCGCGAGGTCGGCCAGAATATAAAGCGCCTCATGGATCTGGGCTGCTATCGCGGCCTGCGGCATCGCCGAGGCCTGCCCGTGCGCGGGCAGCGTACGCGCACCAATGCGCGCACCCGCAAGGGGCCGCGCAAACCCATCAAGCGCTGAATCGGATCGCGGGCTTTGGCCCTGTGATCTGACGAGACGAGTCTTATGGCGAAGACGAAGAGCAAGGCGGGCGGACGCGCCCGAAAGAAGGTGGTGAAGAACGTCGCGGACGGGATCGCCCATATCCATGCGTCGTTCAACAACACCATCATCACGATCACGGACCGGCAGGGTAACGCTCTCTCCTGGTCGACGTCGGGGAGCTGCGGGTTTCGCGGCTCGCGCAAGAGCACGCCCTTCGCGGCCCAGGTCGCGGCCGGGCGCGCGGGCGAGGCGGCCCAAGAGTACGGCGTAAAGAACCTGGAGGTCCGCGTCAAGGGACCCGGACCGGGGCGCGAGTCGGCGGTGCGAGCATTGAATGGTGTCGGTTTTCGGATCACGAACATCACCGACGTCACGCCGATCCCGCACAACGGGTGTCGTCCGCCCAAGAAACGTCGCGTTTGAGCGAGGAGGTCGGTCTTGGCTAGGTATATCGGTCCCAAGTGCCGCCTGTGCCGGCGCGAGGGCGTAAAGCTGTTTCTCAAGGGCACCAAGTGCTACACGAGCAAGTGCCCCATCGAGAAGCGCCCGTATCCGCCCGGTCAGCACGGGCAGCGGCGTGCGCGGCTGTCGGACTACGCGGTGCAGCTGCGTGAGAAACAGAAGCTGCGGCGGACCTACGGCCTCCTTGAGCGCCAATTCCGCGGCTATTATCAGGAGGCCGCGCGCAGTAAGGGCTCCACGGGCGAGATCCTGCTGCAGTTGCTCGAATCGCGTCTCGACAACGTCGTCTATCGTATGGGCTTCGGGGCGTCGCGTTCAGAGGCGCGCCAGCTCGTGCGCCACGACGCCATCGAGCTGAACGGAAAAAAGGTGAACATCCCTTCGTATCAGGTCCAGCCGAACGACGTGGTCCGTGTGCGCGACAAGGCGCGTAATCAGCTGCGGGTCCAGAGCTCGCTGGAATTCGCTCAGCAGCGCGGCTTTGCCGATTGGCTGGACGTCAACCCCGGCAAGATGGAAGGCGTGTTCAAGGCGCGGCCGGAACGCACTGAGCTGCCGCCGGACATTCACGAGAACCTCGTCGTCGAGCTGTACTCCAAGTAACCGACAAGAGGATCGTTCATGCAGGCCAAGGTCAAAGATCTTCTCAAGCCCCGGACCGTCGATGTCCAGACGATCAACGAGCGCAGGGCCCGGATCACGCTGGAGCCGCTCGAGCGCGGCTTCGGGCATACGCTGGGCAACGCCCTGCGCCGCGTGCTGCTGTCCTCGATTCCGGGTGCGGCGATAGTCGAGGCGCAGATCGAAGGTGTCCTCCACGAGTATACGACCATCGAGGGCGTCGAGGAGGACGTCATCGATATTGTTCTCAATCTCAAGGGCTTGGCCATCGCGATGCATGCGCGGGACGAGGCGACGCTGAGCCTCGAGAAGGAAGGCCCGGGGGTGGTGACGGGCGCCGATATCGTGCTCGAGCACGATGTCGAGATCATCAATCCGGAGCATGTCATCGCGCATCTCAACAAGAACGGGAAGCTGAAAATGCAGCTCAAGGCCGCGCGCGGTCGCGGCTATCAGCCCGCGGTGACCCGTGCCCCCGGCGAGACGGAAGGCCGACCGATCGGCCACCTGCAGCTCGATGCGAGCTTCAGTCCGATCTATCGTGTCGCCTATTCGGTGGAAAGCGCGCGTGTCGAGCAGCGTACCGATCTCGACAAGCTCATCATCGACCTCGAGACGAATGGAACCGTCGATCCGGAAGCGGTGGTCAAGGAGGCCGCCGGGATACTCCAAGAGCAGCTGTCGATCTTCGTCGATCTGCGCGGCAAGGAAGAGATCGAGCCCGCTCGTGAGGAGAGCGAGTTCGACCCGATCCTGCTGCGGCCCATAGACGATCTCGAGCTGACGGTTCGGTCGGCGAACTGCCTGAAAGCCGAGAATATCTATTATATCGGTGATTTGATCCAGCGCACCGAGGTGGAGCTGCTCAAGACGCCGAATCTCGGGAAGAAATCGCTGACCGAGATCAAGGACGTCCTGGCCTCGCACGGATTGTCGCTCGGCATGAAGCTCGAGAACTGGCCGCCGGCCGGTCTGAAGCAGGGCAAGCAGCAGGCCTCGGGAAGCTGACCGGGGTCGCTGTATCACGAATTTAGGGTGACGAGCGATGCGACACCGCAAGAGTGGACGACAGCTCAACCGCACGGGCAGCCACCGCAAGGCGATGTTCCGCAACATGGCGGGCTCGTTGCTGCGCCACGAGATGATCAAGACGACGGTGCCCAAAGCCAAGGAGCTGCGCCGCGTGGCCGAGCCCCTGATCACGCTGGCCAAAGAGGATTCCGTCCATCACCGGCGTCTGGCCTTCGACCGGCTGCGCGACCGGGGGGTGGTGCAGAAGCTCTTCAAGGAGCTGGGGCCGCGCTACAAGGAACGGCCGGGGGGCTATCTGCGCATCCTGAGGTGCGGCTATCGGCCCGGCGACGGAGCGCCGATGGCGTGGGTCGAGCTGGTCGACCGGCCGGTCGAGGACGAGACGGCGGCGGAGTAGCCGTCGGCGCCAGCGGGCCGTGTCGGAAGCCGGGCGACGCCCGGCTTTTGCTTTTTCGGTCCGGCAAAAGACATGAACGGCGTCTCACACGGAGGGCACGGAGAGATCACCGAGTGCACGGAGCTCCTTAGAGAGCTTCTGATCGATATTTATCGAACCGCCTTGGTGGCTCGGCGGCTGCCACTGTTGCTCAGACATCTCTAAGATGGCGGCACCAGCATCCACAGGCTTCGTCATGACCGCGGATCCTCGGCGGTCTCTGTGCTTCTCCGCGCGCTCCGTGTGAGACTCTTCGTTGTCATGCGCGGGTAGCCGGCCATGATCGTGCTCTTCACGGACTTCGGACTCGAAGGGCCCTATGTGGGTCAGATGAAGGCGGTCCTCTATCAGGGAGCGCCCGGAGTGCCGGTGGTGGATCTTTTCGCCGACCTGCCCCCGTTCGACCCCGAGGGCGCGGCCTATCTCCTCGCCGCTTATGCCGAGGCGTTCCCGGCCGGCACGGTGTTCTTGTGCGTGGTAGACCCGGGGGTGGGCGGCGAACGACGGGCCGTGGCGGTCCGGGCCGATGGCCGGTGGTTCGTCGGACCGGACAACGGCCTGTGCAACATGGTGGCCCGGCGCGCCGCGGCCTTGGAGTGGTGGGAGCTCGACCCGGCCCCCGCGCAGGCGTCGGCCACCTTTCACGGCCGCGATCTGTTCGCGCCGGTGGCGGCCCGGGTCGTTCGAGGCGAGCGTGTGCCGGGGCGTCGCGTCGAGGCGGGCGCACGCGTCCGTGCCGACTGGCCCGAGCATCTCGAGCGCATCGTCTACATCGATCACTACGGCAACGCTATGAGCGGCGTGCTCGCGCGGGCGGTCGATGAGACGAGCGTCGTCGAGGTCCACGGCCACCGGCTGCGCCGGGCGCGGACCTTCGCCGAGGTCCGATTGGGCGAGGGGATGTGGTACGAGAACGCCAACGGGCTGGTGGAGATCGCGGTCAACCAGGGGCGCGCCGACCGTGACCTCGGCCTGCACGTCGGGACCCCGATCACGCTGAGCCGGCCCTGACCCGGCCGCCGAGCGCAGGCCGGATGCCGCGTCTCCTCGCCGCCCGCGCCGTCGTGCCGGTCAGCGGCTGGCTCGCTTTTGCTTCTCGGGCGCGGGCTCGCCCCGCAGTATGGGTCGCAGGTACCGCCCCGTGTAGGAGCCGGGGACCTCGGCGACCTGCTCGGGCGTCCCCGCGGCGATGATCTCGCCGCCCCCGTCACCGCCCTCGGGGCCCAGGTCGATGATCCAGTCCGCGGTCTTGATCACGTCGAGGTTGTGCTCGATCACCACTACGGAGTTGCCGTGATCGCGCAGGCGCCCGAGCACATGGAGCAGCTGCTCGATGTCGTGGAAGTGCAGTCCGGTGGTCGGCTCGTCGAGGATATAGAGTGTCTTGCCCGTGTCGCGTTTGGCGAGCTCACGGGCGAGCTTCACCCGCTGAGCCTCACCGCCCGATAACGTGGTCGCCGGTTGGCCCAGCTTGACGTAGGACAGGCCCACGTCCATCAGCGTCTGCAACTTTCTCTTGACGGCGGGAACCGCGTGGAAGAACTCGACCGCCTCCTCCACCGTCATCTCCAGCACCTCGTGGATGTTGCGTCCCTTGTATCGAATGTCGAGGGTCTCCCGATTATAACGCCGCCCCTTGCACACGTCGCACGAGACATAGACGTCCGGCAGAAAATGCATCTCGACCTTGATTACGCCGTCGCCCTGGCAGGCCTCGCAACGTCCCCCCTTCACGTTGAAGCTGAAACGTCCCGGGGTGTAGCCGCGCGAGCGGGCCTCTTGCGTGGCGGCGAAGAGCTCGCGAATGGGCGTGAAGAGCCCGGTGTAGGTGGCCGGGTTGGAACGCGGCGTGCGTCCGATGGGGCTCTGGTCGATGTCGACGACCTTGTCCAGGTGCTCGAGCCCATCGATCCGCTCGCAGGCGGCCGCCGGCTCACTCGCGCCGTTGAGCTCCCGGGCGGCATAACGGAACAGCGTGTCGTTGATCAGCGTGGACTTCCCGGACCCGGACACCCCGGTCACGCATATGAATACCCCCATGGGCAGCTCTGCATCGATCCCCTTGAGGTTGTTCGCGCCGGCCGCGCGGATGTGCAGCATGCGAGTGGGATCGGGCGGTGTACGCTTGGGCGGGATGGGAATCCGCCGGTGGCCGGCCAGGTACTGCCCGGTCAGCGAGGCCGCATTCGCCTCGATCATCTCGACCGGGCCCTGTGCGACCACGTGGCCGCCGTTCGCGCCCGCGCCCGGGCCCATGTCGACGACGTGATCCGCCGTGCGAATCGCCTCCTCGTCATGCTCGACGACGATGACGGTGTTGCCCAGGTCGCGCAGGTGCATCAGGGTGTCGAGCAGCCGCTGGTTGTCGCGCTGGTGCAGGCCGATCGACGGCTCGTCGAGGATGTACATCACGCCGACCAGCCCCGCACCGATCTGGCTGGCCAAGCGTATACGTTGTGCCTCGCCGCCCGATAGCGTGTCGGCGCTGCGCTCGAGCGTCAGATAGTCGAGCCCGACGTTGACCAGGAAGCGCAACCGCTGCTCGATTTCCTTCACGATCTTGTCGGCGATCTCGCCGCGCCAGCCGGGCAGGTCGAGCCGCTCGAAGAAACGGTGGGCTTCGCCTACCGGCAGCGCCGTGACGGCCGGCAGGTTCTCGTCCCCGACGAACACGTGGCGCGCCTGTCGGTTGAGGCGGCTCCCGGCGCAGTCGGGGCAGGCCCGGGTGCTGAGGTAGCGCGCGAACTCCTCGCGGATCACCTCCGACTCCGTCTCGCGGTAGCGGCGCTCCATGTTGGGGATGATGCCTTCGAAGGCGTGCTCGCGGGTGGTCGTGCCTCCTCGCTCGGTGCGGTAGTGAAACCGGATGACCTCGTCGCCGCTCCCGTAGAGCACGACATCCCGAATGCGCGCCGGTAGCTCGTTGAACGGTGTCTCGATGCTGAAGCCGTAATGCTCGGCGAGGGAGCTGATGAGCTGGAAGTAATACGCATTGCGGCGGTCCCAGCCGCGCACCGCCCCGCCCGCGAGGCTAAGGTCGGGATGGATGACGACCCGATCGGGATCGAAGAACTGCTTGATACCCAGACCGTCGCACGTGGGACAGGCGCCGGCCGGATTGTTGAACGAGAACAGGCGCGGTTCCAGCTCAGCGAGGGAGTACCCGCATAGCGGGCACGCGAACTTCGCCGAGAATACCATCTCCTGGCCCTCGGGGGCGTCCATGAAGGCGATGCGCGCGCGGCCGTCGCCGAGCGACAGGGCGGTCTCGAACGACTCGGCGAGCCGCAGCGCGATATCGGGCCGTATCCGGAAGCGATCGACCACCACCTCGACGGTGTGCTTGCGCCGTGAATCGAGCTGCGGCATCTCGTCGAGCTCGACCACCTCGCCATCGACGCGTGCGCGCACGAACCCCTGCGCGCGCAGCTCCTCGATCGTGCGCTGGTGCTCCCCCTTGCGGCCGTCCACCACCGGGGCGAGGAGCATCAGGCGCGTCCCTTCCGGATGCGTCAGCACGAGGTCGACCATCTGACTGACGGTCTGGGCCTCCAGGCTGACGCCGTGCTCGGGGCATTGCGGCACCCCCGCGCGCGCGAACAGCAGCCGCAGGTAGTCGTAGNNCAGCCGCAGGTAGTCGTAGATCTCGGTGATGGTGCCGACCGTGGAACGCGGATTGTGGGAGGTCGACTTCTGCTCGATGGAGATCGCGGGCGAGAGGCCCTCGATGTGGTCGACGTCGGGCTTCTCCATCACGGACAGGAACTGCCGGGCGTAGGCCGACAGCGACTCCACGTAGCGGCGCTGGCCCTCGGCGTAGATCGTGTCGAACGCCAGGGACGATTTCCCGGAGCCGGACAGACCGGTGACGACGATGAGCCGATCGCGCGGCAGCTCGAGCTCGACGTTCTTGAGGTTGTGGGTGCGGGCACCCCGGATGCGAATGGTCTCCATCTGCGTTCACGCGTAAGAGGATAACCTGCTAATATACGTCTTTTGTTTGCGTGCAGGCAAAGGGGGACGAGTGGTTCAGGCGGGCACCGGGGCGCGCGGCGAGACGCCGGGGATGACGCCGCTCGAGCGGCGGGTCGCCCTGTCGCTCGCAGGGATTTACGGGCTGCGCATGCTCGGCCTGTTCATGATCCTCCCCGTGTTCGCGCTCTACGGCCAGGAGCTCGAGCACTACACCCCGTTCCTGGTCGGCATGGCCATCGGGGCGTACGGCCTGACCCAGGCGTTGCTGCAGATTCCGTTCGGGATGCTCTCCGACCGCTACGGGCGCAAGCGAATCATCGCGATCGGCCTCGTGCTGTTCGCGGCTGGCAGCGTGCTGGCCGCCGTCTCGCAGTCCATATACGGGGTGATCGCCGGGCGCGCCCTGCAGGGCTCCGGGGCGATCGCCGCCGCGGTGATGGCGCTCAACGCGGACCTGACCCGCGAGACCCAACGCACGAAGGCGATGGCGATCATCGGCGTGAGCATCGGCATGTCGTTCGCGCTGGCGATCGTCCTCGGCCCGGTGCTCAACCACTGGATCGGCGTGCCGGGCATCTTCTGGATCACCGGGGCGCTCGCCCTGCTCGGGCTCGTCGTCCTGGCCGTCGCGGTTCCCCGCCCGGCGACGTTGCGGCGCCACCGGGATACGGAGGCGGTCCCCGATCGGTTCCGCGAGGTCCTGGCCGACGGCCAGCTGCTGCGCCTCTACGCGGGGATCTTCCTGCTGCAGCTGATCATGACCGCCAGCTTCGTGGCCTTGCCGCTGGCCCTGCGCGACCGCGCGGGTCTCGAGCCCGCCCATCACTGGATCGTGTACCTCCCGGTGCTGGCGGCATCCGTGGTGGGGCTGGTGCCGCTGATCGCGGCCGCCGAGCGCTGGCGGCGGATGAAGCTGGTGTTCCTGGCCTCGGTGGCGGCCCTGGGGCTGGCCGAGGTGGGCCTGGGGGCCTACCACGACCGGCTATGGGCGATCGTCGGCCTGCTGGTCGTGTACTTCACGGCCTTCAATGTGCTGGAGGCGAGCCTGCCGTCCCTGGTGTCGAAGGCGGCGCCGCCGCTCGCCAAGGGCACAGCCATGGGGGTGTACTCCAGCGCCCAGTTCCTCGGGGCCTTCCTGGGCGGGGCGGCGGGCGGCTGGCTGCTCGGGGCGTACGGGCTGGGTGGGGTGTTCGGGGCCTGCGCGGCGGTGGCCGCAGCCTGGCTGGGGCTGGCGGCGACGATGCGCCGCCCGAGCCATCTCGCCAGCTATCTGCTGCCCGTGGGCACGCTCGGGGAAGCCGAGGCGCAGGCCCTGGCCGACCGGCTCATGCACGTCCCCGGCGTGGCCGAGGCGGTCGTGGTGAGCGAGGAGGGGGTGGCCTATCTCAAGGTCGACAACCGCCGGCTCGACGAGGCGGCCCTGCGTGAATTCTCGGCGGTCGAGGCGTAAGATGGCGAGCGGCGCCGCAGGCGGGCCGGGAGGGCCCGCCGCGGCGCGAGCGCAACGGGGGTGGAGGCAATGGCTAGAGGCGTCAATAAGGTCATCCTGATCGGCAATCTGGGCCGCGACCCGGAGGTCCGCTACATGCCGAGCGGCTCGGCCGTGGCCAATGTGCCGATCGCCACGACGGAGCAGTGGCGGGACAAGCAGAGCGGCGAGCAGCAGGAGCGGACCGAGTGGCACCGGGTCGCTTTCTTCGGCCGGCTCGCCGAGATCGTGGGCGAGTACCTGAGGAAGGGCCAGCAGGTGTACGTCGAGGGCACCCTGCGGACCCGCAAGTGGCAGGACAAGAACGGGAATGACCGCTGGACCACCGAGATCATCGCCAACGAGATGCAGATGCTGGNNAAGGGCTCGAAGGTCTATCTCGAGGGCCAGCTCCAGACCCGCAAGTGGCAGGACCAGTCCGGCAACGACCGCTACACCACCGAGGTGGTCGCCAACGAGATGCAGATGCTCGGCGGCCGCGGCGGGGGCGGCGGCGCGGGCTCGGGCGGGGGCGGCGGCGCGGTCGAGGAGCCGGCCGGCGAGGCCTGGTCGGGGAGCTCGTCGGGCGGCGGCGGCTCGGACGATTTCGACGACGATATCCCGTTCTGAGGCCCTGCGGGCGATTCCCCGCGGCGGGCGTCCGCGAGCGGGATCGACCGCGCTCGGGGCGGTGAGCGATGGCAGAGGCGGTGAATGACACGGGGCTCATCGCGCCGCACGGCGGCGTGCTCCGCGAGCTCCTCGTCGGCGGGGCGGAGGCCGAGGCGCTCAGGGCCGAGGCCGGCAGCCTGCCTGTCTGGGACCTGACCCGTCGCCAATTCTGCGACGTCGAGCTGCTGCTCAACGGGGGGCTCTCGCCGCTGGGCGGCTTCATGGGCCGTGAGGCCTACGAGTCCGTCGTCGAGACCCTGCGTCTGCCCGACGGCACGCTGTGGCCCGTCCCAGTGGCTCTGGACGTCTCCGAGGCGTTCGCCTCGGGGGTGGACCCGGGCGCCCGCATTGCCCTGCGCGATCCGGAGGGGCTGTTGCTCGCGGTGGCGGAGATCGACGAGCTGTGGCGGCCGGACCGGCGCTGGGAGGCCGAGCACGTCTATGGGACCGCCGATCCCGGCCATCCCGGGGCGGACCACCTGCTCCACCGCACCCATCCCGTGTATCTGGGCGGCCGGCTGCTCGGGCTGTCGCTGCCGCTGCACTACGACTACCTGCACCTGCGCGATACGCCGCGCGAGCTGCGCGAGAAGTACCGCAAGTGGGGCTGGCGGCGGGTGGTAGGGTTCCAGACGCGCAACCCGATGCACCGGGTGCACCAGGAGCTCACGTTCCGGGCGGCCCAGGAGACCGAGGCCAATCTGCTGCTCCACCCCATCGCGGGGATGACGCGTCCCGGCGACGTCGATCATTACGCGCGCGTGCGCTGCTACGAGCACGTGCTCAAGCGCTACCCCGAGCAGACCACGACCCTGAGCCTGCTGCCGCTGGCCATGCGCATGGCCGGGCCCCGCGAGGCCCTGTGGCAGGCCATCATCGGCAAGAACTACGGGTACACCCACTTCATCGTGGGTCGCGACCACGCCGGCCCGGGCACCGACGCGCAGGGGCGGCGGTTCTACGATCCCGACGCGGCGCCGGCGCTGGTCCGGGCCCACCAGGAGGAGCTCGGCGTCGAGGCGGTCCCGTTCAAGGAGATGGGCTACGTCGAGGAACGGGCCGAGTACCTGCCGCTCGACGAGGTTCCCGAGGGCGCCTCGGTCCTCACCATCTCCAGCGCCGAGCTGCGGCGCCGGCTCGACGAGGGCCTGGAGGTCCCGGAGTGGTTCAGCTACTCGGAGGTGGTCGAGGAGCTGCGGCGCACTCACAAGCCGCGTCATCGCCAGGGCTTCACGGTGTTCTTCACCGGCCTCTCGGGGGCGGGCAAGTCCACCATCGCCAACGCGCTGCGGGTGAAGCTGCTCGAGCTGGGCGGGCGCGGGGTCACTCTCCTCGACGGCGACATCGTGCGCAAGCACCTCTCGAGCGAGCTCGGCTTCTCCCGCGAGCACCGCGACCTCAACATCCTGCGCATCGGCTTCGTCGCCAGCGAGATCACCAAGAACGGCGGCGTGGCGATCTGCGCGCCGATCGCCCCTTACCGCGAGACCCGCCGGCGGGTGCGCGAGATGGTTGGCGCCGCGGGCGGGTTCATCGAGGTCTACGTCTCCACCCCCCTGCCGGTCTGCGAGGGGCGCGACCGCAAGGGGCTCTACGCCCGCGCCCGCCAGGGCCTGATCCCGGGCTTCACCGGCGTCAGCGACCCCTACGAGGCCCCGGAGCGGCCCGAGGTCGAGGTCGACACCTCGGCCTGCAGCCCCGACGAGGCGGCGCAGCGCCTGCTCCTCGCGCTGGAGCGCCTGGGCTATGTGCGCTGAGCCGCAGGGGCCGCGGCATCTGGAAGTGGATCGGAGCGCGTAGTATCCTTAACAGTCCCCGCTACAGAGTCATGTCTCGGCCGCGTATGGGCGGCAAGCTCTATATCAAAACTTTCGGCTGTCAGATGAACGAGTACGACTCCGCCAAGATGGCGGACGTGCTCGGCGCCGCTCAAGGGCTGGTCGCCACAGACTGCCCGGAGGAGGCCGACGTCCTTCTGCTCAACACCTGCTCGGTGCGCGAGAAGGCCCAGGAGAAGGTCTTCTCCCAGCTCGGCCAGTGGAAGGGGCTCAAGCGCGAGCGCCCGGAGATCATCATCGGGGTCGGCGGCTGCGTGGCCAGCCAGGAGGGCGA
>JABAHQ010005598.1_pt6 | contig 22018 bp, 27 predicted proteins | sample 7062091 | NCBI WGS metagenome assembly JABAHQ01 (sample SAMN14534359, study PRJNA622989) | marine sediment metagenome | biome: marine biome [ENVO:00000428]; feature: marine pelagic biome [ENVO:01000023]; material: deep marine sediment [ENVO:00002113] | place: India: Gulf of Kutch | collected...
AAAGCCTTCTGTTTCTCAACGTATTCCTCCAACGCCTCGTGTTTTCTCCAATCCGCTCCAAATTTGCGTTCCAGAGTGGCTTCGATCTGCCTTGAGAGTTGTGGAGCTTTCGAAGTTGGCTTCACGTCGCTTCTCTTCTTAATCCGTTTCTCTTTTTCTTTCTCGATCCTTTCACGAACCTGTCCTGCGCTTACGCTCAACCAGATTTCACCTCCGTGCTCAATCATATATCCAGCATTCTAGCTCTTACTCGTTTCCAATCTGTTGATTGATCCCTTAATTATCTTGGCCTCAAAGAAAGTGTACGGCTTCATCAAGATCGATCTTACTTATATCAGCCTATTCGATTCCTATCCTATCTCCTGCCTCTCTTCCTTTCTCTTTCTTGAACTGCACGGTCAGAACCCCATTTTTGTAGGTTGCTTTAGGGTTCCCCTGCACATCCGCGGGCAACCTTATCTTCCTGCGATACCTTCTCTGTTGGGTATCAACCTCTATTAACACCTCTCTCCCTCTGACGATTCGCAGGTCGATGTCTCCCTTATCTACTCCCGGCAGTTCCGCGATCATCTCTATCTCATCCTCGTGTTCCATAACATCTACCAAGGGCTCTCGTCTCTCCCTTATCTTGGGTGTTCCTCCCCTGCTTGACTGGATATCTCCGAATCTACGGATCTTGGGCACCCCATTTGGACCGATGTTGATTGAGAATCCGTATACATGCGGCCTGTACCGTCCAGACTTTCTCGTCTTATTGAACGGGAACGCTTCAAACATATCTTTCATCATATCGTTAAGCATCCTCTCCATTCTTCTGAAGTCCATACTGAAAGAGAAAGGGGTCCACGATGCTCCTTCCCATGCCCGCTCTCTTTCTTCTCCGCTATCGCGTCTTTTTTCTTCCTCTTCGTCTTCTTTCTTTGGCATAGCCTCATCAAAGTTCTGATTAGATTCGAGAGTTTTTAATATTTCGTCATAATGTAGGCGACTAGATAGGTTCTCTAAAGCCGGGTTATAGGCCTTCAATCTATCTTTGATTGGTAGCATGTGCTAATGGTTCTTACAGATCTCATTTTCATGTTGGTCCAGCTTGAGTTGGATGGGTGGTTCATTCAGGTTCTACGTCGCGGTGTTGTGCAAAGGTTAATAAGGAGTACCGAGGTACGAGGGTTAAAGCAGTTAGCAACTGGTGAAAGAGGTAGAACGCCTATAAGCGGTTTTACGTTTTCCGAAATCTAACTGACAAATAACAGGGGTGATGGAATGTCTCACAGATTCGGAAGTAGCAAACCCAGATTCGACGTTAAGAAACCGGTGGAGCTCGGCAAGGAGTACGAAGCCGAAATCGAGGATATGAGCAGAAGAGGCGACGGAATCGCAAAGATCGAAGGGTTCGTCATATTCGTGCCAAATACCAAACAAGGGGAACATGTTAAGTTCAAAATAACAAGAGTTGGAAGAAGGTTCGCGATTGGCGAGTTAGTGCAAGCCTGATCTGATTTGCACTCAAAATTAGGAATCACAGAACGGAGGTGTATCATATGTCCAGAGAAACAAATACCGTATACATCGGAAGGAAACCAGTGATGAACTACGTGTTAGCAGTCCTCACAAATTTCAATTCCTCTGACGCCAACCAAGTGACCTTAAAGGCCCGGGGTCAAGCAATAACAACAGCTGTTGACACCGCCGAGATAGCTCGACGAAAATTCATGAAAGAACTGAAAGTAAGCAAGATAACCATAGGAACAGACGAAGTACAGCAAAGAGAGGGCGGGACAAGAAACGTTTCCAGCATGGAAATTCAGCTAACCCGCGACTAAAACAATTCTGATTCCGATCAAGACGTATCTGACGTTGGGGGGCTAGTCAGGCAGTCAAAAGGAAAGCAGAGAAGAAACTATGGAAGGCATCTTTCTGTGCATTCCTAGGGAATCGCAATCCAGCAAAGAGGCAGCATTAATATGGAACAGAAGAAATCGAGCCGAATGGTTCAAAGAGAGACCACTTTACAATTGGGGGAGTTATATGCGGGGCAAGATAGGGTCTAGAAGAGGACGACCCAGAGGGAAGCATTCACGTTTTGATAGCAAGGTTCTTGAATACCTTGTGAGAATCTCCGCCAAGTTTGAGATCCACCGAACCCGACTTCTCAACGCGATTGTGGACGCTTGGAAGAATGGAAAGGCCAACTGCCAAGAGTTGATCATTGAACTTCGCATTAAGAAAAAGGGTCGCGGCATCTTTCTTATAACCAAGAGCGACACGGTTGTCGCTCAGTTTCCAATCTCTAAACACATCTTAGAAGATACTGACCCATTTAGCGGATTTGAACATGTAGGCTAACTTATATAGTAGGGTAAATGGCAGTTGGAGGGGGATTACAGTTTGGACGAAAGGATGAGAGCTTACATCGAGAGCAGACTGGACAAAGTAATGAGACTAGAGATCGTTAGCGATGTCGAATGGGTTAGACAGCGAGTACCCGTTTCATCCTTCAAAGACCTGGCTGTAGGATATGCAATTGGAATGTTGCGGACACTTGCTATAGTACTAGCTTCAACCGGAACTCAAAAGGGTCTTTCAGAAGAAGACGAAGAAGCAATTGACAGAATGATCACCAGAAGGCTTGGAGAGATAATCGAGAAAATCAGCAGAGACCTACACAGATAAGGTGCTAAAGAAGACTAGCACTCAGTAGACTTAGAAATGCGCACATTTCTAAAATAGAATGTGTATCCTATTGGTCGGTGTGTGCAGGAGTTAGAGAAACAAACAAAGAAGGAGTTCTCATGGGAACATCATTCAGAATTGGTGAAGGGTTTTCATGAGGATATAATAGTCAGTAATGTTCATCTGGAACATATCTCGTCAGAGGCTCATTGCATGAATGGATAGTCCCGTTTTCTACAAGTTTCGACGGCCTGTTTTTCCCCATAGCTTCCTAAGAACGGAAGCGTGCATAGGCATTGTGGTTCCTGCGTTTGTCGATAGATTTATATGGTTCCCTGAAGAATGAGACGAAGGATTTCCGATGTCTTGCGATATCATGTTAACAATGTTCTTCTGGAAGAGGGTTAGCATGGGATATCACCATCGGTAAGCGGGTTGGAAACATCCTTCTTTGCGGTGGGTTCTTGTTTCCTTCTTGATGGAGGTGTTTTGAATGAGTGAAGAAGATAATTTGTTGCTTGTACATATGTCGGATATACATTGTGGCCCGAAGTTCAAGGGTGAGAAGTTACAGCAGACCATCAACGAGATAAACGCTCTTGACCCCGCTGTAGTAGTTGTGACTGGAGATCTTACCGAGGATGGCACCCTAGATGAATATCAGATGGCCAAGCGTTATCTGGAACAGCTTCATTGTGAGCGGCTAGTGGTGGGTAGTGGAAACCACGATTCCCGCACCACAGGCTACCTACTCTTCCCCAGGTTCTTCGGCGAACCCTCCTCGGTCACTCGGATCCAAGATGTGCAGTTAATCATGTTGAACACCTCAAGACCGGATCGTGACGTGGGCGAAATGGGTTACAACCAAGGGCTCTGGATGAGAAACCATCTACACCAATCCCGGGACAGTTACACGATCGTGGCCCTCCATCACCACCTCATACCGGTGCCAGACACTGGAATGGAGCAGAACGTGATCTCCGACGCAGGAGATCTACTGTGGACACTGATATCCCACCAAGTAGACCTGGTACTATGCGGCCACCGCCATCGCCCGTGGATCTGGCAGATCGGAGATCTACCGGTCCTCCACGCCGGTGCAGTATCCACCAACAGACTACGCGGCTTCTACCACAACACCTACAATATCATCCGGATCCACAAAGCTCAATTCCAGGCCAACCTAAAGATAGTTGGCGGCGAAGAATTCGACCTCCACCCAACTTCCATTCAAATGCATACCCATCAGGACTAGATGGAATGTATACTACAAGTGGTGGATCTTGGGCAGGTCAGAATCTATTTTGTACAAGTTTTCTTCTGGCTTCCAGCTCTTTCTGCATCTTAGCGCATCTCTCATACCACAGTTTCTCATACTGCTGATGAGGAACAATTCTGTTTCTAAGATCTGCTATTGTGTGGATTCCTTCTTCTCTACACCACTCCACACAGATTTGATAGGCTTCCCAATCCAGTTCTTCATGTTCCCAGTAGACTGGAACCTTTGAGAACCCATGTAAGAAGGCAGCCAAGGCTCTGGTGTGACCATCCACAAAGACGATTCGATCTCTGAGTTTCTTGAGGGGGATGGGTTCAATAGAGGTTGGTTGGGAGGGGAAGTTTTTCATAACGCTCTTCAGCTTGTCCGAACTAATGTATAATTGGGATGGTTGAATCTCATCCAGCCGCATAAGAAAAGTCTTCACCATCGTCAACAAGCCTCTATCAGGTCTGTAGCTCTCATTCTGAGCTTTATGACTTATGGAGCTGAGCATGAATTCGCCATACTACGAGATTGCTGTGGATTCTGCGTAACGGTAGTATATGTCCTCAGTCCGATGAAAGAAACCGTCTCGGCGTGCATGCAAAACTGAAGCTGGTCAGTTGACGATCTGCAACAAGATACGAGAAGACCCCGATACGTCCAGTCACAGGTCAAGAGAAATCCGAAGAGGTGCAATCGCTATGTTTCCCACGTGGAAAGACGAATTGGAGGTGGTTTGGGAGTATTCTCATCTGATGCGATGACTTCCTACGGGGCACACTTTCAAGCATACAGCGCATGCTGGTCGTGTGTTCAGGTATTGATGGCATACGAACTTGTCGATTGTGTAGGGGGTTTCGTCGATCGGCTTCTTCAAGGCGTTTGCTGGACACATAGATATGCACATTTTCTCACAGTCTCTGCAAAAATTCTTGCTTAGGGGCGTATCGGGTGGCATTTGGGCATCCGTTAGTATGGCGGTCAACCGAACTCTGGGACCATATTGCGGGGTTATCAGCAAGCTGTTGTGCCCCAAGACCCCAAGGCCAGCCTGAACCGCCATATGTTTTAGCGATAAGAGGCCCATAAGATAACGTTGGTCCGTGCCCCCTGTGGAAGCCATCTGATGATAAGCCTTGAAACCCTTCTTCTCCAGAAACCTAGCTACAGTATAGCCTATCCTGTCAAGCTCTTGCGAGATGAATGTGTAGTGTCCTCTATACATATCCTGTCGAGGGGAAATAGCAAAGTAATTCCCATTGGTGGGGAGAATATCTGCCTGGGCATCAAGCATCTTCATTCCAACAACGATAACAGACTTGGCTTTTGACAGAATATCCGTAGGGCGATGACCCATTGGGGCATCATCAAAGCTTTCGATGGAAGCAACTCCGAAAAGGTCGGCTCCAAGGCTCAACACCATCTGCTTCAAGTCTTCCTTCAAACTATCTCACTTCACTTGCCAGCAGTGACTCTCGAACTATGTAGTGCAAGATTTTATTAACCTTTACAATCAAATGTTTGGTCTTCAATAGAACGGAAACTAGTCGAATATAACGCGTGGACCACACTGATTCACACCCCACTGGCGGACTAAGGCACGCGGTCCGAAACGATAGCAACATATTTGGAGCATACTAAAATAGGTGTGTAAGCGCACTTAAGGCCCTGTAAATCCACATTTTGGGCAGCGATACTGCCTTGCAAATTTCCGACATTTCTGGCATCGCCAGATAGTTATCTCTCCACAGTTTGGGCAGACGAATTTTGTTGCCTTTGTTCTTGGCGGGATTACCTTGTGGCAGGATGTGCATGTTGGCATTTGTAGTGTGCTCATGTTTGTTGTCGCCTTGGTAGTGGGGTATAGGAGGTTTTGTAGCTTATATTTGCTATGTTTAGTTGGTCCAACCGATCTTGATTCCCTTGGTCGCGAAAAGAATCATCCGAGGTTCATACGGTCTAGTTCAGTTAGCAGTTCTGCCAGTCTATCAATAGCTAGTTTCCAAGCCTTTTCTCCCTTCTCCTTGGAGGCTTTCGTAGGATCCCCGATGACTCCTACGTCGCTGATCTCTTTGGTTCGAAAGCTCCAGAAGACTCTTGGTCCCTTCTCCTTCAAACCGATTCTTGTGTATTTTGACTCGGGAAGTTTGATCTCTGGCCTTTTGATCTTTTCCTTTACCACCAGTTCCTCGCGATTTGCCAAGGTGGTTGAGGTCTCAAATTCGCCGGCGTGAGCATCATAAGTAGTTTCCACGAACTCTCCAATAAAATCAGGGATGAGGCCGACTGTATCTACTACCACGAAGGCGTTGGTGTCGGCCTTTATCCGTTGGGCGGCAGATTTCAAGGCTGGCGTGTTGCCGCCATGCCCGTTCTCAAGAACTATCTTTTTGAATCCGTGCTTGATGAAGCTGACCGAGACTTGATACGTCAGTTCTTCTAACACGTGAGGGGTTAGGGTTACGGTTCCTGGGAAATCCATGTGATGAGAGGAAACTCCGTAGTAGATGGGTGGTGCAACCAGAGCGCATCCCGATTTTTCCGCTGCGCTGCGGGAGAACCAGAAGACATCGTAGGCATCGGTGTCTAACGGCAGGTGTGGACCGTGTTGCTCGCAGCTTCCCACAGGGATCACGACCACATCATGAATGGACAGAAACTCTGCAATCTCTGGCCAGGTTAGCTCTCCTATGCANNGCATCTTCAAGCCTTTCTCCTCCTCAGAATGTTTCCTGATGAACGATCTCGTCTATTGATCTTTTTGGTGGCGTCCTAGGTTTCTCAGCTGGATGGCCGACGGGAACTATGGCGACCGGCCTCACACGGTCAGGGGTTTTCAGTATCTCCTTCACCTTCTCTTCACGAAAGGCCCCCACCCAGCAAGCACCAAAGCCTAAAGCATGGGCGGCCAACAACAGGTTCTGTGTGGCTGCAGCCGTATCCTGTAAGCAGTAAAGGTCTGTGCCTCGGCGACCATACCTCCAGCCAGACCGATCTTTATCAACGCAGACCACTATCACGACCGGTGCTTCTTCAATGAAAGTCTGGTTCAATGCGGCCTGTGACAAGCTCCTTTTCCTCTGGTCATCTTTCACTCTAACAAATTCCCAGGGTTGGAGGTTCCCAGCTGAGGGAGCCCAATGTGCAGCCGCTATCAGCCTCTCAAGCTCTTCATCCGAAATCTTGCCACCGGTGAAGGCTCTGATGCTTCGTCTGGTCTCTATTGCCTCAAACACGTCCAAAAGGCTACTCTCCAATCGTTCAGTAATAAGAGAGACTTTATGATTTTTGCTTCTTACTCTTATTGCTCAAATTAAGAAACAAGATTAGTGGAGAGCTTTGAGTCCACGGTCGGTTAAGTCTTTTTAGGTGTACACACCTTCCTAGGGGAGGGTTGAATGATTCCCGATCTGAGGAAGAGCGTCCACTGAAGCTTTGAAACTCTGCCATCTATTATTGAGAACGTTCGGATGGTGAGATTAATGGGTTGCATGCCTGTGCCTGCGGAGGAATTCACCTGAAGAAAGCGGGTGAGCCAGGAGCTATCAGAGTTCTTAAGCCAAGATTCAAGGGTAAGGTGCCGAAAGAATTGAATTCGGGGAAAAAGGGGCTTGAGGGCCAATTAACAGGATAATTCTGGATAACGGAAGGGAGAGTCAGTAAGGCTTCAAAGATGTAATAGAGATTTCGTCGGGCGATCAGGCAACAATTATCTTTGACAGAAATATGCAAAAATCTTCTGAACTAAAGGAAAATTTTAAAAGCAAAAACGCAATATCCCTAATGGGAGAGAGAAGTACATGTCATGCACAGTTGTAGTTTGCGGTTTCTTTGGAGATACTGGGAAAGGAAAGATAATCTCCCATCTTTCGCTCAAGGATGAGGTCGCGGTGGCCGCTAGGGCGGGCGTAGGTCCGAACGCTGGCCACACGGTGGTGTACAAAGGTGAAGAGTACAAGCTTAGGATGTTGCCAAGCGCCTTCGTCTACGACAAATGTCGAATACTGATAGGCCCCGGAGTTCTGGTAAACCCGGAGATCCTCCTTAAAGAGATAGAGTTAACTCGGTCTAGGGATCGGGTGGGCGTAGACGGACAATGTGCGGTCATCGAACCTGAACACATCCAGGCCGATAAGAAGGGACACTTGGCGGAGGAGATAAAGACCACTGGCACGGGCACCGGCCCCTGTAACGCTGAAAGAGCACTGAGAACTGTGAAGGTAGCCCGTGACATATCTGAACTACAGGAGTTCTTGGCCGACGTGCCCTTGGAAGTGAACAAGGCGATTGACAAAGGGGAGAATGTGGTGGTTGAAGGAACCCAGGGAACCTATCTCTCGCTCTTTCATGGAACCTATCCGTACTGTACCTCTAAGGATGTGACGGCGTCGGCAGCCTGCGCCGACGTTGGGGTCGGCCCCACAATGGTTGATGATGTTATCTTGGTGCTGAAGGCTTATACAACTCGAGTGGGTGCCGGTCCGCTTCCGAACGAGCTATCTTGGGAAGAGGCGAAGAAGAGAGGTTGGGCTGAGGTTGCCACCGTTACTGGAAGGAGGCGCAGGGCTGCCCCCTTCAACTATGAGCTTGCAAAGAGGGCTGTGATGTTAAATGGGGCCACACAGGCCGCAGTAACGAAGGTAGATATACTATTTCCAGACTGTAAAGGAGTCGACTCCTATGAGAAATTGTCACCCGAAGCCAGACAGTTTGTCCAAGGGATTGAGAAGGAAATCAAGATCCCAGTGACCCTGATAGGGACAGGACCGGGCACGTCAGAGATCGTGGACAGGCGAGACTGAAGAAGTAATCCAGAGAGCCAACAGAGGCCGGACTGAAGAGCCGTTGTATCGTGGCAAGTTGTGATCCATTGATAGTCAGACGGGGTTGAGAGAATCGAATGAATAGGAGGAAGGCCAGTGGCTATTAAGATAGGAACCTGTGGTTGGGCAAGAGTATACCAAGGGCTACCGCCTTCTGAAAGGGAGGGAAGAACCAATCTGCAGGCCTACGCGGAGCACTATTCAATCGTAGAGATAAATAGCAGCTTCTACAAGCTTCACAGAATCAGCACCTACAGGAAATGGAATAGACAAATCCCACCAGATTTCCAATTCACCCTCAAATGTCACCGAAGCGTCTCCCACGATGAGAGACTGAAGCCCACAGAGAAAGCCCTAGAGACCCTGAAAGAAATGACACAAAGAGTAAAAGCATGCGATGGAGAGGTCCTGTTGATTCAGACCCCAGGGAGTTTAAAGGCTGAAGAGCAGGTTCTCCGTAATGCTGAGCATCTATTGCAGAAAGCAGAGACGGAAGGAGTGACTCTTGCTTGGGAGCCCCGAGGCAAGAGCTGGGAAGAGAGGCAGACACGGAGAAGACTTGCCAAGCTCTTGGATAAGCATAAAGTCGCTCACGCCACTGACCCTATGAAACTTGACCCTGTATCTCTCGCAAATGTTGTGTACTTCCGGCTACATGGCCTACCAGGCTACAATCTGAAATATAGCTACACAAATCAAGAGTTGCAAAAGCTGTACAGGAAGCTAGAGGCCTACCAGAACAAGGCGGAGACGGTGTATATCTTCTTCAATAATTACGCCATGTACCGGGATGCCCAACGCCTTCTCAAGCTGCACAGAACCGGAAAACTGCCCCCCTCTCCCTTCGGTCCCGAATCAGTCTCCTGGGCACTCCGAACCTTCGAGGATTGGCCAGCAACGAAGAGTAAGCTCCAACAAGAGTGTGGAGGATGGTACTGCTGGATAGCCCCCAACAAGAGCATAAGACTCAAGAAGATCCTCCGGTACTTCAGAGAAGGAGAATACACTGATCCAGATCAAGTAGGAGAGGAAGCCCATAGAATCTGGAACAGAACGGACTATCCATCGTTAGAGCAAGCACAGGAATCTGGAGGGTTATCCGGCTGATTTCTTTGCAGCTTTTTTCTTCTTTCTCTGTTTCTTCTCGAAAAAGTTGTGGAGCTTCAACAGATAGCCGCGTGCCATCCATGTCTTTTTGTGAGCTTCATCAAGCTCCTCCTGTTCGATCTCAGTTTTGGCCTCTGTAAGCAGGTCTCTTGCCGAGGTTAAGAAAGAGTGGATTTCAAAATCCTTGGAAGGGCTTTTGAGCTTCCATGAAGAACTTGCAGACTCCTCCTGGAGGATGGAGAAGAGAAAGAGCGCATACTCTAGGTCAGCGGCTGCCCCCCAAATGGGCCGACTTACTTCTTGGTCGTTCCCTTTCGATGCCACCTTCATCGAAGCCTCTAAGTATTCTATCGCCGATGCTATCGCCTTCGTTAACTTCTTCAGCATCGTTCTCCAGACCAACCGACTTGGGAGACACAGATGTAATGTGACAGAATTTATATCCTTCCTTCAGCAATAACCCTTGCTTTTATGGAGGGTAATATCTTTCTCGCGGATGCCCATTATCCCAGGGTGTGTGGATGAACCGTAGCACTGCTCTGCCCAAACAGAACTACTCTATCAAGCTCTTCTTGTGCAGCTTGTGCAGCATCTTTTCAACTATGTCCTCTGGAGGGATCTCCACCGAGTTACATTCAATCTCCACAAAAGGCACCTCATCTTGATAGTGATCTATTAAGGGTTGAGTCTGGGCTTCATAGACCTTCAAGCGCTCCTTGATGACCTCTGGTTTGTCATCCTGTCTTTGATAAAGGCTCCCGCCGCACTTGTCGCATACCCCAGGCCTTTTCGGCTTCAGGTATTTCTCATTGTATACGGCTCCACAGTTCTTGCATATCCTTCTGTTTGATAAGCGCTCTATTATGACCCATTGCGGAACTCGTAAACGGATCACGGCGTCGATGCTTGTCATCTTATCCAGGGTCTCTGCCTGTTCGATCGTCCTGGGATACCCGTCCAAGATGAAACCTCTCTTTTTGGATGCTTGGCTGATCTTGTCCCTTACGATATCGTTGACAATCTCATCAGGAACCAACTTCCCGCCCTTTACGAATTTGACTATTCTCTTGCCCAGGTCTGTATCTTGCTTTATCTCTTCTCGAAATAGGTCGCCAGTGGATATTTTGGCAATGTTGAGCTTGGATGCTAAGATGGAAGCGTAGGTTCCCTTACCTGCTCCAGGTGGACCGAATACTACGAAATGCATATCGTCCTTACGCAAAGTCTGTCTTGGCACCCTTGGCTTAGAGAGGGGGCAATTAGCCTTTCCCCTTCTCTTCCTTCCCGTAATACTCTGTCCATCGAACCTTGCGGGAGTCGCGCTTCAATTTCAGAGAGCTCTTTCTGCATTTGCTTGAGCAGAACCAGAGCACTGTGCCATCATTCCTCACATACATCATTCCGGTGCCTGGCGGAAAATCGTGTCCACAGAATGAGCATTGTCGACGCCTTGGCACCAGAGTATCCCTCTGAGTTATCTGATCTTCCTGGCTTCTCTCTCCGTCTCCCGGAGCATGAGAATATCGTCTGTTCGCACCGGTCCCTTTACGTTTCTTGTTATGATGCGCCCCTTGTCCCTACCCTCGAGCACCCGAACCCGAACCTGAGTTATCTCCCCTGTGATTCCAGTACGTCCGATAACCTGTATGACCTCGGCTGGAGTCAGCTCCTCTTCCTCTGTGCTCATCCGCCACCCTTCCTCAGATCGCCAACGCGGCTGGAGATCTCCTTCACTAAGGACGCTGCATCACCGGACTCGGTTATGCAGGCTGAAGCTGCGGGAACATCGATCCCAGAAGAGGTGCCGATCTTACTCTTGCTAGGCACAAAGACGTAGGGGATCTTCCTCTCCTCACACAGCAGCGGGATATGGGCCACTACTTCTGGCGGGTCAACATCTTCAGCTATGACTACTAACTCCGCTTCGGCTCTCTCGATAGCTTTTGTGGTCTCATTTGTTCCTTTCCGGACCTGCCCTGATCTAGTGGCTATCTGGAGGGCTTCATAGGCGGCATCTGCCACTTCTTTGGGAGTCTCAAACTTCACGTAGAACGGTTTGGACATAAGCCTCACCCTTTTAAGTGCACAGTTTATTGCAGTATGGCTTAAGAATGTTTCGACTTGCAATTCCTTAATTTTAGGATTGCCGTCAAACAGAGTGGTTCGATGCGGGAACCAGAATTACTTCAGGGGACTTAGCTATCGATGGGCGAAATAGGCCGTTAGTTTCTGATCCAGTTTGTTCACTCGCACAAAGCCGAACCGCTCGAATTGTATGATCTGCTTAGGAGTCAGTTTCTTACAAGCATCCTCAGCCAGACCTCTTGCCCGGGAGGCATCCGGCATCACAACCTCGCACTGGATACCGGTATCCACGGGAATCCAGTGGATCAAGGGAGAATCCATCTTCTTCGCTTCCTCGTAGGACTTGCTATGGAAGGCGGCTTCGATCACTTGTCTTCCAACCCGCTCAACCCGGAAGTTGAATAATTCCATCAGCCGTAGCTTTGCGCCTTTCTCGAAAAGTTTCAAATCATCACTGGAGATCCATAGAGAGGCTCTTCCCTCCACGGGCTCTATCTCAAAATGGCGAAGGCCCCTCTCTGACTCATCTGGATGGAGTGGGATCCCCGTTGAAAGGGGCTGAGGAATACTCTCTACCGTAAGCTTCAACGGGTCGCGGACGAAGAAGTATCTATTGGCCTTCGGATCGATTATTTTGCGGTTGTGGGCGTAGAGATTCTTCCAGCTCAGCACTACATCTGCAGACTTGGGTCCCACCTCAATCATCAGACGTTGAATCGCTCCAGGTGTGATTCCCCTCTTTCTTAAGGCAGCAAAAGTGGCCAGCCTTGGGTCCTCCCATCCGCTGAAGTTCCCGCTTCTGATTCCTTTCAGTATCTCTGATTTGCTTAAGGAGGCACCCTTTATCTTGAGTCTTCCGTAGTGGAGTGCTTCTGGATATCTCCATCCGAAATGGTGGTACAAGTACTCCTGCCTCTTCTGGTTGGTCAGGTGCTCTTTTCCTCGTATGATATGGGTTATGCCCATCAGGTGGTCGTCGATGCCGCAGGAGAAGTTGTAGAGGGGCCACACTCGATATTTGCTTCCAACCCGGGGATGGGGATATCGTTTGGTGTTGATGATTCTCAGTGCCGGCCAGTCTCTGACAGCCGGGTTTGGATGGTTCAGATCGGTTTTTATCCTCACCACAGCTTCTCCTTCTCTGTATGTTCCATCTAGCATATGTTTCCAGTGGAGAATATTCTCTTCGGGCGTCCGACGGCGACAGGGGCAGGGTCGTTTCGCGGAGATTCTTTTCCGGAACTCTTTCGGTTCGCATCTGCAGATGTAGGCGTCTCCGTTTCCTAATATTCTTTCAGCGTATTCGTAGTATATGGGAAGCCGGTCGCTCTGGATGAACTCCTCATCCCATTTGCAATTGAGCCACTTCAGATCCTCTCTTATGGAGTCGTAGAATCGTAACGCCGATTTCTTCTGTCTGGGGTCAGTATCTTCAAAGCGCAAGTAGAATAGGCCAGAGTACATCTTTGCGTATCCATGGCTGAGAATGATGGCCCTAGCTGATCCGAGGTGTAGAACACAGTCTGGATTGGGTGCAAAGCGAGTCACCACCCGCGGGTATTTCTGAACTTTTGGCAGAGGCGGAAGCTGTCTCTTCTCCTCGGCTTTCTCCTCAACCAGGTCCTCAGGCCACCGCTCCTCAACGATAGCACTCTGTTGCTCAAGCGGTAGCTGGTTGACCTGTTCAACAATCTCAGCGACTACTGAGGCAACTTGCTCTGCCTTCTCTCTCAAAGTTGGATATTCACCGAGGACTTTTGCGAGAACGGGTTGCACCTGAGCTTTTCCTTGATACCTAATGGCATTTAGGAGCGCGATCTTTCGAATGAGTTCTTTGACTTCGCTGTTTTCCTCTAGTGTCAAGGTTTGCCACTTGATATTGCGACCTATCAGATCTTCGTTCGACCCGATTTATTAATGTTAGAGTATTTAGAATGCGCTCCCGGCAGGGCATGACTGGGGGGTTTCTTGCATGCATGTATATTCTAGCTGGAATCTTCTATTTGGCTATTCCTTGGCTAATGTTCTTGGGAGTCGATTTCTCAAATCTTTAGTATGTATGATGAATGATATAGTATATATAGCCAGATGAAGGGGGTTTACAATAATGAAGAAAGTCTTGGTGCTTCTTTGTATATGGTTCATTCTTATAGGGCTGTCTTTCTTAGTCTTGTTTTTTGGTGCGCCTGTGCAGCGTAGCTGTTTGGGGATTCGAACCCACTTTTGATCCGATTGAGAGCCTTTTCAGTAGCTGAGGGCAGTGCTCCAGCTCCGAGTGTCTCAATAAGCTCCTTGAAACAGGTTGCGGCTTCATAGGGACCTCCGCAGTGGAAACCTCCCACAATGTATATGTCGTAGCTATCTTTCTCTATCTTTCGGGCACGCATGCATGCAACTTACGCTTGGAAGCCGAAGGTGGGACTTGAACCCGCGACCAGCTGAAATATCTCCCGATTTCTTTCTTCTTTTTTCATCGCTAGTTTCTTTTGGTCTTTTAAAGTCATGATTTAAGGGGCTGATTCGTCTTTTTTGGAATCTTTAACTCTTCTTTGGTTTTATGTCTAAGATCTCTCTTCTTTCCTTGCCTTTCAAGTCTCTGATTGCGTAGAGTGTGATCACTGAAGAGACTCCTTTTTTCCTTAAGGATTTCACATAGTCCAGAACCTTCTCTTTTGAGCCTCTCATGTTGTCTTTTAGAGCCCAGCCAATTCCCTTACGAACATAGTCTTCTTTGGTCCAAATCAGGTTCTCACATAGCTCTAACACTTCATCAGTGAACTTTCCGCTCTTTCCAATTTTTCTGGTAAAGGCAACAACGCTGGCTCTCTGTTTCCAAATATTATCTGATCTGTTCCACTTTCTCAACAACTCCAAAGTTTCCCTAGTATATTGCCGGAGTAGAGGTTGGAGAATACGGATACAGAGCCAATCGGTGTCTCCCCAATCATTCAAGTGGTCTCCAATCTCATCTAAGAGCTCATAGTAATCCGGTGTGATTTCATCTATGCTGAGTTTCAGGATTCCATCTCCAAAACTGACTTGTTCAGAGAAACCGGAGGATTTAAACATCTTTGCGATTTCAAACCTTTCTTTGAGACTCAGTTTCCTGAAAGTGTCAATGTAGCATTTGAAAAGCTCTTTTTGTTCGGATTTGTCAAGTCCATAAGAATGGATATCAACTCCGAAGTATTTGGCTTGTGCAATCTTCTTAGAAGCAATTTCAGGCTGAGATCCTTTCTCCATCCGTTTCACGATTTTTGAGTATAATTCTTCAATTTTCATGTCTTCCCTTTTAGATAAGGATGGCTTTTATGACTTATGAAAGAGACATTCACTAAATGTTTCCCACGCGGATGATATCTCCCATAAACCCGAATGACATTGATATAACATTGCTTTTCTCGTGGGTTTTCTTCATATATTCCATCTCCTTTTGCTACTCTTGCTTCTGTGCCCTCTTCTTGGCTTCCTCAATATCAGAATATATCTGCCATTCGGCAACAAGACCATCCCTAATCTCAGCAGTCCAAATAACCGTCTCTTTCTCTTCTATTTCTGGCGGCACGTGTGAGCCAGTCGTCTTGCCAACGATTGCCACACGATCACCACTCATAAGGACATGATCCACCTGAATCCTGTATTTTGGATAGGCAGAGAAATAGTCTTCCCAGCCATCTCTACCACGAGATACATCCCCTGCCATGTCAATGAGTGTGAAGTCCTCGGCTTGGAGTTTGACGAGCCCCTCAGAGTCTCCAGCATTAATAACTTCCACAAACTTAAGTGCGACTGACTTCGCATCGTCTTGCCTGTCTGTTCTTCCCATTCTCAATCTCCTCTTGCTGCTCTTATGCATGGATGCAACTAAAAACATGTTCGCATTTCAGCCTTTATCAAATGCTTTCTCTCGCCATTTCTGTTCCCAACTCTTCCAACCTGTCTTTACAAGTTCTTCTCTGATTCCTGGTTTCTCCGCAACCCATTCTAGGAGTGTCCAGAAGCGTCTCTTGTCTTCCAGTCTCTCTGCTGGTACTCCTACTTCCACGCACCATCTTATGTAGCCTCTTTCAACCTTTTCTTGGAGTTCACCTGCAACCTCCACTTCTTGCACATTGAACCCCTGGTCTCGCAGGTGTCTGCGTATGCTGGAGAGAACGTATCCTGAGCATATCTTGAAACGGGTCTCCCTATCAGGCCGCATAACCTCCACTATCTTCTCCGCGATCTTCACGGCATCGCCCAAATATTTCTTCTTCTGGAAGTTGGGTGGCTGGAAGGAGGAGACTGGGATCCTGCGTTCCATATACCTGCGATCTGGAAGTTTGAAGGCCCCGATCACCACGCCCAAAAGAAGGTCTCCCCAGCCAGCATCATCTATCAAAATCACCTTATTGGAGACGAACCGATCCAACCCCAAACCTACACCACCAAGAACCTCAACAAATCGACAGGTCTCAAAGCATTCAATTGGCGACCATACACGCACCTTCTCCATCAAGAAGTAAGTAATGAACCTGTAAATACCTTCTCAAATTGTCTCTTTCATAATGCACGCGATTGTTCATTACCGCATGCATGACATCAGCTGAGGCCTAGTCTTTGGTGCTCACATCCACCGTGAAGGTCAGCGCCGTTCCGGTTCGCATCTTCTCCTTCAGATATTTCGTTTGATCAAGTAGTCAGCGAAGGCTCTTAATTTTTCTTTAGCGTCTGATGGAGGCAGAAGCTCGTCTATTTCTTTCCAGCTCTCCTCTACGATCTTTGTGGCGTATTTCTTCGCGTATGAAACTGAGCCGTAGCTCTTGATTATATTGATCGCTTCGTCCCTCAACTTCTGGTCCGTGGTGTGCAGATTAAGAATCTTCAGTAGTCTCCTTCTATCCTGCAGAGTAGCCTCTTCCAAGGTATGTATCAGCATTAGAGTTCTCTTTCCCTCGGTTATGTCTTGGCCGAGTCCTCCCTTCTTCTCTGCGAACTCTTCGCTGGTCAAGTCTAGGATATCGTCTTGGATCTGGAAAGCGACGCCTATAGATTCTGCGAATCTTCCGATCTTCTCCACCATGCTATCGTTGGCGTTAGCCAAGACTGCAGCCATCTTTGCCGACATCCTCGCCAGAGTCCCTGTCTTATTGAGGCACATCTGGAGGTACTGCTTCTTGTTGGCCTTCTCTAGGCCTTTGTGCCATGCAATGTCTGTTGCCTGTCCAAAGCTCAGGTTTATCATCTCCTGTATGTAGATTCTGTAAATCCTGTTTTGCTTGTGCTCTGAGATCTTATCTCTATTCTTGATTATACTCAGTAAGGGTAGGTAGTACATGGAGTTTCCTAGATTTATCGCGGTGTCGAGGTCAAACACTCGGTGGATGCAGGGTTCGCCTCTTCGAAGTTCAGAGTCATCTTCGATGTCGTCGATGATGAGTGTTCCGTTATGGATTATCTCCGGGATTATGGCATAGTCCAGGACTTCTTTCAAGTCTTTGCCTAGAGCTTCACAGATCAGTAGGAAAAGGGTTGGTCTCCATCTCTTCCCGCCTCTATCTAGGAATTCCCATAGGGGCTCAGCTATAGTTTCGTTTATGGCCTCCAGGTTATATTCGTATCTTGGTGGGCCAAGTGTGAGATGCAGGGAATCTTTAGCATATCTTCTAGGAATGTACCTCTCTATGGTTCTGTCGATGATCGGTGCTTTCTCTTCCAGAACCTTTCTGATACTTCTCTTCTCCATTAAATCACCCTTTTCAAAGTGTCTTCCTGGATCACATCTCTCTTCTGGCATAAGTTTCTGGACGAAAACCTCTCATTCTGAGCCATTCGGCTGTTTTTCCGGTTACTACTAGGGGAGCCCTCCTTATTTTCGGGAGGGAATCCGCCCCTACGAGGAACATAGTGTTCCTCAACTCTTCAAGAACAGTTTGGAGCCTTTTCCTGACTTCTCTCTTGCCCTTTATCGCTGGAGGTAAGATGGGTAAAGACATGCTGGCCAGACTGGCACCTAATGCTAGGCCCTTTGCAACTTGGAGTCCAGACCGCACTCCGCCTGAGGCGATGACGGGTAGATCCACGGATTGGGTCACCTCTATTAGGCTTGTAACGGTGGGTATTCCCCAATCCCAAAAGGTTTTACCTAGCCTCTGCCTCAGTTCGTCCCCGTCTCTCTTCGCTCTATGATATTCTACTGCCGCCCAGCTTGTTCCTCCCGCTCCGGCCACATCTATGCATGAGACGCCAACGACCTCAAGCAGCTTTGCTACTTCTGCCGCTATCCCGGCTCCCGTCTCCTTTACGATCACCGGAACGTGGATTTCTTTGGCGATCTTGCCTATCTCTTTTAGGATGCCTCGGTAGTTGGTTTCTCCTTCAAGTTGGACGGTCTCCTGCAGTGGATTCAGGTGGATGGCTAAGGCGTTGGCGTCCATCATCTCCACAGCCTTCTGGGCTTCTTCCACGCCGTAGCCTCTGACAAGTTGGGGGGCTCCGATGTTGGCTATCAGAAAGGCGTTGGGGGCCTCCTTTCTGGTGATGGCGAAAGTGTTCTCAAGCTTTGCATCCTCAAGAGCTGCCCTCTGGCTTCCCACACCCATTCCGAGCCCCAACTCCTCCACTGCTCCAGCTATGGCTCTGTTGACTCTGGCGGCTTCTGGTGTGCCGCCTGTCATCGCTCCCACGATAAGGGGAGCCGAAAATCTATGGTCTAGGACGACGGTTGAGAGATCGATCTCTTCTCGTTCGATCTCTGTAAGTGCCCTATGCACGAAGTATATATCCTCGAATCCGGGGCTCACCTGCTTGGCTTGCACGTCCTTCTTCAGGCTTATCTTTAGGTGATCCGATTTTCTCTCTTCTATTGGATTGGTCAGCGTTTTCACCTGCGCTCTATCAGGGTGCCGATTACATGCTCTTCCTTAAGAGCTTTGTAAATGTTGTTGGGCTTGGTGGCGTTAACGATCATCACCCGAATTCCTTGTTCTACAGCGGTTATCAACTCTTCTACCTTTCCCATCATGCCGCCGGTGACATCTGTAACCGTGACTTCTTTTATCTTCTGCCTCACATTCTTCAGTTCGGCTAGTGTCAGATGGGGAAGAAGTCTTGCTGAAGGGGTGGTCTTGGGGTCAGCGGTGTAGAGGCCATCTACATCGGCACCTATTACGATGTGGTCTGCGTTGAGATTGGAGGCCAGAGAAGAAACCAACTGGTCGCCCGATAGGATGGTGAATCCCACTTCCCAGTCGAGGACAGCATCTCCGTAAAGAACGGGTAAGAATCCCATCTCCATCATCTTAATGATAGGAGACCTATCGAAACTCTGTATTCGACCCGACTTGGTAATTATGAAGGAGGAGGGCGGCATCGCTATGGCAGGAAGGTCGTGGTCTATTAGAGCCTCTACAACTAACCTATTTAGCAGGGTCATTGCCCGATGCGTCTTTGAGAAACCTATGATCTGTGAAGGATCTTGATAACCCTCTTCTATTTGATATTGTTTGGCAACTGGATGCCCGAATGAACCGCCTCCGTGAACCAAGATTAGGGGGCTGACATCTGCCTCTTTGATCTCTTTCGCTAATCTCTGGAGCACTCTCTTGTCGGGAGTGAAGAGTTCCTCCTTTAGGGTTATTGCGGAGCCCCCAAGTTTCAACAGAGTTGGTCTTTGGAGCTCATTTATTGGCAGATTCCTCATCCACAATTTAGGGAGTCTCTAAATAAATCTACTCACATCTTTCAAGTTCCTTACTTTTCAGAGGACATCACAACTCTTACTCTCAACATGTGAAGTCTGTTCATTCATGCCAAAACCGGCAGGGGGGAGTTGGTAATTGTACATCCTCCAGGAGATTTTTTATAGATATTAACCGATTTTGCATATTTTGCAATATACTTGGATGTTAAAAAAATTCTTATAATTTGGAACGAGTTTCGGTTTCAGATTAGACTACGGTTTGACGGTTAGAGTATATGAGGTAGGAAACCGAACGTGAAGGACCATTTTGAAGAGAAAGTATTTCCTGAACAGAAGGAGTTTAAGGGAAAGTGTGTGGATTGTCATGGCTCTCTAGAGTTGTATGAGGTGGACTTCAAGAACAAAACCAAGATTCTTCTCTGTAAGAGATGTGGTCTGCTTCATCTCTACAAGAAGTCCTTCTTCGGCGGGTGGAAACTAGTCAAGGCCAGAAAGGTGTCGGATCCTTTTTAGAAGTCTACTTTGACCCAAGTTAAGTTGCTTCTACCCTTACGCCATCATCGGTTTTTCTAGCCAAGAAGGCTGTTCCTCCCACTTCTCTGATGGCTTGGGCAACGTCCTCTAATCTTTCTTCAGGGCACAAAGCTATCATACATCCTCCTCCACCAGCTCCCGTCAGCTTGGCTCCCAAGGCACCGGCGTTTCTCGCTGCATAGATAATTCTCTCTAAGGATTCATTAGAGACTCCCACCGCTGAAAGCAGCCCTTGATTTATATCCATCAGCTCCCCAAGTTCCGGCAGATCACCGTTCTTTAGGGCTTGGATAGCACTTTGCACAATCTCTGCTCCCGCCTTCAAGACTGGATCTATCACGGAGGGACACTGTTCTCTTCTTTTTCCCACCTCTGCTACCATATCTCCCGTTGAACGTTTCAACTGGGTATCACCCACCACAAGGGGGAGGTCCACATCTATCTCCAAGGGCGTGACCCCTCTATCCTTCTGAAACAGAATTAGTCCACCGTAGGTGGAGATGGCGGGATCTATCCCCGAGGGAGTACGATGGATGAAACGTTCAGCCTCAAGAGTGATATCAAAAATCTTCTCCTTGGATATCTGTAGATTCAGGAGCCGACTCACGCTGGCCGCCACTGCCGCCGAAACCGCGGCGGAGGAACCCAGACCTGCAGCCACCGGAATCCGAGAAGAGATCTCTATCTCCACACCGACCTTCTCTCCGGAGATGTCCAAAATCTTCTGGGTTGCTATCCTGATCGGCTCAAGTCTCCTATGTGCTTCTTTCCCTCTACGCTGTGGTTGGAAATGGTCTTCTGTAAAGATTGCGGAGAGGCCGAGGTTGGAGGAGCGTATGTGTATATGCTGGTCCTCTCTCAGTCTCGCGCTGACTTGGACTCTCTTGTCTACTGCCAAGACTAGGGCCGGTTGATTGTAGACTACGAAATGTTCACCAAAGAGTATAACCTTTGCAGGTGCTGAGGCTCTGACTTCCAATGTTAAGCCACGCTTACTTGGTGAAGGAGATGGAGGCGTAGCCCACAACAGAGGAATAGTCACCGGTCACATCGCCACTTGTCTGGTAACTCATCAACTCCGCCTTCTTGGCGCCCAGTAGCTTCGCTGCTGTTATCGTCGCCGCCACTGGGCCGTAACCACAGGTGGAGATGGCTTTGTCCTCCACGGTGGAGTAGTAGAGTTCCTCATCCATCTTTACGATTGCCTCGATGGCCAAGTTGTCCATTTGCTTAGCTCTTTCATGAGGCTCGTAATGGGTCATATCTGTAGAGGCTACTACAAGAGCGTTCTTTCCAGAGAGGGCTTCCGCCACAGCTCTTCCTACACCACAGCTAGATTCTAGGTCTTGCATTAGGAAGCAGAGGGGTACAAACTTGAACCTCTTACCATATAAATATTGGAGAAACGGAAGCTGAACCTCAATGGAGTGCTCAAATCTGTGGGCTGCATCATCGACATCTACAATCTCTGATCGACGCGTTATCTGTTCGGCAGTTTGGGTGTCGATCTCCACGTTCCCAAGCGGAGTTCGCCAAACGCCATCCTTCATAACTGCCAGGGCGCTCCCTCGGCCTCTATGATTAGGGCCCATAATGACTACTACTTTGGGTTTACCGTCTATAGCTAAGTTGTAATATGAATGGGCTGCCACGAGGCCCGAGTATTTATAACCCGCGTGAGGGCAGACTAGTCCAACTATCCTTTGAGGGGGCTCCTCCGTAACCTTAGGAACCTCGCCGGGTCCCAGTTTATGGGTGAAGCACCGCTCTATCTGAGATCTCAAATCATCGGCGGTGGCAGCGTAGAAGCTCCCAGCTTGGGTAGGATGCCTAACCTTCACCTTTCCCCCC
>JABAHQ010008897.1_pt1 | contig 22005 bp, 14 predicted proteins | sample 7062091 | NCBI WGS metagenome assembly JABAHQ01 (sample SAMN14534359, study PRJNA622989) | marine sediment metagenome | biome: marine biome [ENVO:00000428]; feature: marine pelagic biome [ENVO:01000023]; material: deep marine sediment [ENVO:00002113] | place: India: Gulf of Kutch | collected...
TCCCCCCTCCCCAGACGCTCCGGGGTCCCGGAGCCCAGAAGCTGCCTGAGGGAGGACCCGGAAAGGACCGGACCGGCGCCCACCGAGCCGATTATCTCCATTGCTTCCAGGTATGCATCTCCCGCCATGCCGGGCTCCCACACCCCCCTTACTTGCCCCTTTGGGACTACAGTGCGAAATTGAAGCTACGGGTCAGGCAACCATCCGGACAGCTCGGGACAGAAATGGGGGGACGCCTTCCTGTCCCGGAACCGGTCCGGAATCCTCCGCAAAGCATAACGGAAATCCCCGGCGCTGGCCGCCTCCGGGCGTCCGACAATGGCCCAGGGGATCGGGCGGGCTCACCTCAAGAAAGTCCTGCTAGGGTCACCGGAAAGGTCCTCCCGGTCGGAGAAGGACGGGCCGTGGTCGCTGACCGGCTTTCCTGTGGAGCTTAAGATGCGGCAAGGCCTTCCGGGCGAAACCCTGGGCCAGAGGATCCGGGAAATTCGAGGGAACCGGTCCCAGCAGTCTTTCGCCCGGCTCCTGGGGATATTCATTGCCACCTTGAAACGGTACGAAAACGGTGAGCGTACGCCGGACGCCGAGCTTGTCCGGCGACTGTGCCAGGAGGCGGACCTGGACCCGGTCTGGCTTCTGTGGGGCATTGGAAACGGACATCCCCGAAAATGTGGCCGGGATGAGGGGCGGAATGGGCCCCATTCCCTTCCCGAGCCTGCGGATCATTACATCCGGATCCCGCACTTCCCGCACACGCTGGCAAAAACCACGAAAGAAGCCTCCCCCGTCCCCCATGCCCATATCGCTTTCTCCTCGCAATGGCTGCTCCAGAGGGGGCTGGACCCCGGCCAGCTTTGCTTCGTGGAGGCCCTGGGGGACGCCATGGCCCCGTCCATTCCCGAAGGCGCCCTCCTCCTGGTCTCCACCGAGACGAAAGGTGGGCTGATCGACGGCGTTTACCTCCTCCGGACCGAAAACCGCCTCCTCCCGAAGCGGATCCAGCCGGAATGGCAAGGCGGCGTTCTCCTTCGCTCCGACAACCCGACCTACGAGGACCAGCACCTAGGGCCGGCGGAAGCCGAAAGCCTGGTGATATTCGGCCAGGTGGTCTGGATGGGCCAGCCCCTCCTTTGACCAAAGGCCCGCCGGAGGACTACTCGGCCGGCCGGACGGGCGTCCTCCCCTTCGGGTCAGGCGGCGTCCGCCGCCCGGGACCCTGTTCCGGGGGCCGGGGCCCAGTTTTGCCTTCGAAGGCCGGCCGGCGGTCCCCGGCCTGCCATCGGGGCCCGGGCGCCCCAACCTTGCGGGCCCTGTCCAGAGCCTCCGCGAGCACCGCGATGTCCCACTTCCGTCTGGCCCTGCTGCTGGCCCTGGTCATCTCCATGAGCCCCCTGGCCATGGACGCCTATCTGCCGGCGTTCCCCGAGATCGCCCGGGCGCTGGGGATCTCCCACCATCAGGTGGGCCTGTCGGTGAGCGTGTACCTGGCGGGGCTGGCGGCGGGCCACCTGGTGGGCGGGCCCCTGTCGGACCGTTACGGGCGCCGGCGCGTCCTCGACGCCGGGCTAGGAATGTTCGTGGCCGGGACCCTGGGCATCGCCGCCAGCGCCACCCTCCCCGCCCTGCTCGGCTGGCGCCTGCTGGAGGCCCTGGGTGCCGGCTTCTCCGTGGTCAGCGTCCCGGCCATCGCCCGCGACCGCACCAGCGGGGTGGAGGCGGCCCGGCTGTTCAGCCTGATCGCCCTGGTCACCTTCATCGCCCCCGCCACCGCCCCCGCCATCGGCACCGGCATCCTGCTGGTCAGCGACTGGCCGGGCATCTTCGTCTTCCTGGCGGCCTACGCGGTGGCGGCGTGGGTGCTGCTGCGGCTGCTGCTGTTCCGCGGCACGCCCGTGCGCCGGGGCGAGCCCCAGCCCCTGCACACCCTGGTGACCAACTACGGGGTGGTGCTGCGCAACGGCCCCGCCATGCGGCTCCTGGCCATCCAGTCCATGGTGTTCAGCATCATGATGCTGCTGATCACCCACGGCTCGTTCGTGTTCCAGGGCTGGTTCGGGGTCTCCAAGGGGGCCTTCTCGGCCATCATGGCCGGCAACATCGGCGCCATGGCCCTGTTCAACGTCGCCAACCGCCTGCTGCTGCACCACTGGGCGCCCATCGCCATCCTGCGCGGGGTGGTTGCGGTGCAGGGGTCGGCCATGGCCTATCTGCTGGCCGTGACCCTGGCGGGGCCCGCCCTGAGCTGGTTCCTCCCCGGGCTAATGCTGGCCATCGGCACCTTCGGCGCCGCCCTGCCCAACACTTTCTCCACCTACCTGGACCTGTTCCCCCGCATCAGCGCCACCGCTGCGGCCCTGATGGGGGCGCTGCGGTTCACCGTCGCCGGGCTGATCAGCGGGCTGTCCTCGCTGGTGATGGCCGACCAGCTAACCGTGGTGGTGGGGATGATGGCGGGCTGCTCGCTGATCGCCCTGGGCCTGTCCCTGGGAGCGCCGGCGGCGCTGGCGGGGCGGCTGGAGGACACCGGGGATACCTGACCCGCTCAGGCGGGGGGCCGCTGCAGCAGGACGACGTCGTGGCCGGCGAATTCCAGTTCCAGGCCCTCGGCCGCCGCCCACCAGCGGAAGGTCTCCCGCGAGAAGAAGCCGATGTGGGTGGGGTCGCGGATGTAGTGCCAGGCGGCGAAGCGCTCGCGGTCGAAGGCCAGCTTGGTCATGATCCCCAGCCAGCCGCCGGGGCGCAGCAGGGCCGCCAGACGGCGCAGCTCCCACCCCGGGCGGCGCAGGTGCTCGACCACCTCGGTGGCGGTGATGAAGTCCCAGCCCGGCACCAGGACGGCGGGATCCGGGGCGTAGAAGGGGTCGTAGAGGGCCACCCGGCAGCCGGCCTCGCGCAGCATGGCCGCCAGGGCCGGGCCCGGCCCGCAGCCGAAGTCCAGCCCCGCCGCCAGTGGCGGCACCCGCTGCAGCAGGGGCTCGGCCAGGCGGGCGAGGAAGCGGCGGTAGCCGGGGTCGTCCACGGCGTTGTCGTGGCAGTCGTACTCGGCGCGCTCGGCCGCGGGGGGGAGGTGGTGCGCCGGGGGCACGAAGACGAAGCCGCAGCGGCCGCAGCACAGGTAGGGCCGCCGGGCATCGGCGTGGTAGGGCCCGGCCCCGGGGGATCCGCACAGGGGGCAGGCAGCAGCGGTCGGGGCGTCCCCGCTCACAGCACCTTCTTGCGCAGGGCCTTCTTCTGCCGGTGGCGCTTCTCGGCCTCCATGCGCCGTTGCCGGGCGGCCCGGGTCGGCGGGGTGGGCCGGCGCCTCTTGGGGGTCTCGCCGGCGCTGCGGACCAGCTCGCGCAGGCGCGCCAGGGCGTCGGCGCGGTTCTGCTCCCGGGTGCGGCGGGCCTGGGCCTTGATCACCACCACCCCGTCCCGGGTGATGCGGTGGTCATGCATGCTCAGCAGCCCCTTCCGGTAGGCCTCGGGCAGGGAGGAGGCGCGGATGTCGAAGCGCAGGTGCACCGCGCTCGCCACCTTGTCCACGTTCTGCCCGCCCGGACCCCGGCTGCGCACGGCCCGGATCTCGATCTCGCTGTCGGGGATGCGCACGGTGGGGGAGATCTCCAGCATGCCCGGTCCGGGTGGCGACATGGACGGGGCATTCTACCAGTCCGGGAGCCGCTCCCGGCCCCGATGGGCCGGCGCCCCGTCGGAAGAAGGGGGCGCCGCACTGTCGGGGGCTGGGACTATTCCGCCCCAGGGGCGGAGCCCTCCCGCCATCCGGCTGCCAGGCGCCGGACCAGGCCCCGTTCCAGCGCCGAGCCGCCCAGCACCGCGGCCGTGCCGATCAGGGCCAGCCAGCCCCAGGCTCCGAGCTCCACCGAGCCCACGGCCAGGACCACCAGGTCGCCCAGCCCGGCGAGACCCGCCACCAGGGCGGCCGCCAGGATCCAGGGGCGGCGCTCGGCCACCGCCAGGGCGGCCACCGCGATCCCCACCGCCAGGGCGGTCACCGCCGCGACCAGGGTGTCCATGATCAGCCCGTTCGCCGCCACCGAGGCGCTGGCCAGGGCCGCCGCCAGGAGGCGGTAGGCCTTGCCCGAGCGGTGGGCCCGGCGGGACAGCTCGGCGGTCAGTCCCCCCGCCACCAGGCCGAAGACCGGCAGCAGGGCATCGTGCCCGAGAGCGGCCGGGACCAGCAGCTCCGCCCAGGCCAGCCCGGCGGCGATGGCGGCTGTCGCCCCCGCCCGGTCCAGGGCCGTCCCCCACCGTCCTCCCGGCTCCGTGCACCGGGCGGCCTCGCGCAGGGCCGCGAACGCCACCAGGGTGGCCACCGCGAGCAATAGGTCGGCGCCGGGGTAGAACAGGACCCCCCGCCCCAGGGCCACCCCCACCGGCAGCAGCGGCAGGACCAGGGCGAAGCCGCCCTCCGGGGTGCGCAGCCCGGGGTCCCGGGCCAGGCCCCGGCGGGCGAAGGCAGCGAGGCCCGCCCCGACCAGGGCCCCCAGCACCCCCACCGTCCAGGGATCGCGCACCGGCACCAGCAGCAGGGCGCAGCTCCCCAGGAACAGCCCCGTCAGGGGCCGGGCCGAATGGCGGGCCAGGATGGTGAAGCCGATGCGGCTGACCGGGGCCAGCAACGGCACCGACCCCGCCGCCGCCCCCAGCGCCCAGGCCCCCGAGACTGCCTGCCACACCAAGCTCTCCGGAAAGGACCCGGGCGCGCCCAGCCACTGGAACTGGGACCACACCAGCCCGCCCAGCACGGCGAAGCTGGCCACCACCGCCACCAGGGCCACGCCCACGAAGACCCGGGCCCCCTTGGGCTCCCCCAGCCAGCGGGCGCTGGCGAAGCCGGTGGCCATCAGCAGCACGGTCTGGGCCAGCAGCAGCCCGTAGCGGCCCAGGTCACCGGCCCCGGACCACCCCTGGAACAGGAACACGCTCAGCGAGGCCACCAGCACCACCGCTCCCAGGCCCCGCAGCAGGCGGGCGGCCAGGACCGGCCCGCCCGTCCGGAGGCCGCCATCGGTCATCGGCTCGCTCATGGCCTACCCCTCCCCTTGGTCGTCGCGCAGCTCCGCCAGCTCGCTCCGCAGCGCGGCCCGCTCCTCGGCCCCGTCGAAGCGCTCGGCAAGCTCGTCGGCCACCCCCACCGGCTCGCTGCCGGCCAGCTCCGCCTCCGTGACATCGATCTCCCAGCGCTCCAGGACCTCCGCCAGCTCCTCGTCGACCGGTACCTCCGAGTCCCGGGCGGCGGCTCCGGCCTGGGCGGCGGCTTCCCGCGAGCGCAGGGTCCGGCGCCGGGCCTGCAGCTCGCCGTGGCGCTGCTCCAGGTGCTCCACGGCCCGGGCCAGGCGCTGCTCCGCCTGGCGCTGCTGCCCCTCGCCGGCCTGCAGGCGCTCCGCCTCCCGGTCGCAGCTCCGGGCGCGGCGCAGGCATTCCAGGGCGGTCTCCTCGTCCTCCGTCGCGGTCCGGGCGCGGTCCCGCCACTTTCTGGCCTGCGCCCGCAGCTCCTCGCGGCGCTGGGCCTGGCGCTCGCACTCGGCGCGCACCCGCTGCAGGCGCACGCGGGCCTCGGCCGCCGCCCGCTGAAGGTCCCGGAGTGTCNNGTCGTGGTTCTCGATCTCCCGGATCCCTCGATCCAGCCGGGCGACCACCGTTGCCGACAGACGCTTGAACATGCGCATGGCCGTCTCCTTCCGTTGGCCGTTGACAATGGTCCCGAACCTACACGGAGTACCGCTTCCTACAACCCACAAGGGCTATGGTGACTTTTATGGGGACCTCAAGTATCGTTTGTCGATACCAATGCGCCCCGGAGGCCCGCCATGTCCCAGAGCCAGCGCATCGTTGCCGCCACCAAGCAGGCCCTGCGCGAGCACGGCCTGACCTACGCCGACGTCGCCGCCCATCTCGGCCTGAGCGAGGCCAGCGTCAAGCGGCTGTTCGCCCAGGGCCGGTTCTCCCTGGAGCGCCTCGAGGCGATCGCCGGGCTGATGGAGCTGGACCTGGGGGAGCTGGTGCAGATGGCCGAGGCCCTGGATCCCCTGCCCCGGGAGCTGAGCATCGAGCAGGAGCGCCAGCTGGTGGAGCAGCCCAAGCTCCTGCTGGTGCTCTATCTCCTGCTCAACGATTACGACCTCGACCGCATCATCGCCGAGTACCAGGTGGACCGGCCGGAGGGGATCCTGCTGCTGCGCAAGCTGGAGCGCCTGGGGGTCCTGGAGCACCGCCCGGGGGACCGGGTGCGCCTGCGGGTATCCCGCCACCTCACCTGGCGGCGCGACGGTCCCATCCGCGAGCTCATCGACGGCCGGGTGCTGCGGGAGTTCCTGGGGGGACGCTTCGACGGCCCGGGCGAGTCCTACCACTTCGTCTCCGGGCTGGTCACCGCCGAGGCCCTGGAGCGGCTGCAGGGGGAGATCGAACGGCTGGTGCGGCGGTTCAACGAGCAGGTCCAGGGCGAGAGCGAGCGCACCCTGGAGCGGCGCCAGGGCTGCAGCCTGATGGTGGCCCTGCGGCCCTGGCGGTTCTCGCTGTTCGCCGAGTACGCCCGTCCCGAGTAGGGCTAGACGGCCGGGGGGACCCGGCTGCTGCCCTTGGTATCGTAATACAATACCAATTAGCCGGATACTTGGCCCTTAGGTATCGCAGGAATAGGCTCACCTCAACGATCCCGGTGAGCACCGATCCCAGACCAGGAGATCCCCATGCGACGCCTGATGGCCTGCCCCGGCTTCCCGCCCTTCCTCACGGTGGTGTTCCTGAACGCCTTCGTGGACCTGGGCCACAAGATCATCGTCCAGAACACCCTGTTCAAGACCTTCGAGGGGCCCGCGCAGATCGCCCTGACCGCCCTGGTCAACGCCCTGATCCTGCTGCCCTTCGTCATGGTGTTCACCCCCGCGGGCTACCTCTCGGACCGCTTCGCCAAGCCCCGGGTGCTGCGGGTCAGCGCCCTGGCGGCGGTGGCCATCACCGCCGGCATCACCGTCTGCTACTACCTGGAGGCCTTCTGGCCGGCGTTCGCCCTGACCTTCCTGCTGGCCCTGCAGAGCGCCATCTACTCCCCGGCCAAGATGGGCTACATCAAGGAGCTCGTCGGCGAGAGCGCCCTGGCCCCGGCCAACGGCGCCGTCCAGGCCGTTACCACCGTGGCCATCCTGGGCGGCACCTTCGCCTTCTCGGTGGCCTTCGAGGCCCTGCTGGGCGGCCCCGCCCCCGCCCGGCCCGGGGCCGTGCTGGCCGCGGTGGCCCCCGTGGGCTGGCTGCTGGTGGCCGGCTCGCTGGCGGAGTATGCCCTCATCCGGCGCCTGCCCCTGCACGAGGCCGGCAGCCCGGGCCTGGCCTTCGAGTGGGGCCGGTACATCCGCGGCCGCTACCTGCGGGCCAACCTGGCGGAGGCCTGGGGCGTGCGCGCGGTGCGCCTGCCCATCATCGGACTGGCGCTGTTCTGGGCCATCTCCCAGGTCATGGTGGCGGCCTTCCCCGCCTTCGCGAAGGCGGAGCTGGGGGTGGCGAGCACCGTCGTGCTCCAGGGCACCATCGCCTGCTCGGGCGTGGGCATCATCCTCGGCGCCCTGCTGGCCGGGCGCTGGTCCCGGAGCCACATCGAGACCGGCCTGATCCCGGTGGGGGCCCTGGGGCTGGCCGGGGCCCTGCTCCTGGTGCCGGTCCTGCCCACCATGGCCGCGCAGGCGGGCAACTTCCTGGTGCTGGGCGTGCTCGGCGGCTTCCTGCTGGTGCCCCTCAACGCCCTGGTGCAGTTCAACGCCGGCCACCTGGCCCTGGGCCGGGTCCTGGCCGCCAGCAACTTCATCCAGAACGTGGTCATGCTGGCGTTTCTGGCGCTGTCGGTGGCGGCGGGGATGGCGGCGCTGAGCAGCGGGCCGCTGCTGGTCTTCCTCGCGGCGGTGGCCCTGGCCGGCGGCCTGTTCACCATCTACCGCCTGCCGCAGTCGCTGCTGCGGTTCGCCGTGGCCCGCCTGTTCGGGACCCGCTACCGCCTGGCGGTGCAGGGCCTGGCCAACCTGCCCGGGCGCGGCGGGGTGCTGCTGCTGGGCAACCACGTCAGCTGGATCGACTGGGCCATGCTCCAGATCGCCAGCCCGCGGCCCATCCGCTTCGTCATGGACCACAAGATCCACGACCGCTGGTACCTGCGCTGGCTGCTCCGCGCCAACGGCGCCATCCCCATCGGCCGCGGCCGGGCCAGGGACGCCCTGGCCCGCGTCACCGCGGCCCTCAACGCCGGCGACGTGGTGTGCCTGTTCCCGGAGGGCCAGAGCCGCAGCGGCCAGCTCGCCCCCTTCAAGCGCGGCTTCGAGGAGGCCGCGGCGGGCGCGGACGGCGTCATCGTGCCCTTCTACCTGCACGGCCTGTGGGGCAGCCGGTTCTCCCGGGCCGGGGCCGGGGTGGGCCGCCGGCGCCGCGCCGGACGCCGGCGCGACGTGCTAGTCGCCTTCGGCGAGCCGCTGCCCATGACCACCGGCGCGGCCGGCGTCCAGCAGGCGGTGCGCGAGCTGTCGGTGGACGCCTGGCAGCGCCACGCCGCGACCCTGCCCTCCCTGCCGCAGGCCTGGCTGCGCACGGCCAAGCGCCGGGCCGGCGCGCCGGCCGCAGCCGATTCCGCCGGCGAGTGGGTCAGCAGCCACCGCCTGCTGGCGGGGGTCCTGGCCTTCGCCGCCTACCTGCGCCGCCACACCCGCGGCGAGCGCCTGGGCATCCTGCTGCCGCCGGGCACCGGCGGCCTGATCGCCAACCTGGCGGCCCTGCTGAGCGGGCGCACCGTGGTCAACCTCAACTACACCGCGGAGCCCGCGGCGGTGCAGGCCGCGGTTGCGCGCGCCGGCATCACCGACGTGGTCACCGTCGAGCGGTTTCTCAACAAGCTCGACGGCCGGGGCCTGGACACGGGGGCCCTGCTGGGGGACCTGCGGCGCCACGACATGGAGACCTTCCGGGCTGGGCTGGGCCGGGTCCGTCGGCTCCTGGCCCTGGCTGCGGCCACGCTGGTCCCCGCCGGGATGCTGATCCGCATATGCGGGGGCCGGAGGGACCCGGAGGCCACGGCCGCCATCCTGTTCTCCAGCGGCAGCGAGGGCACCCCCAAGGGCGTGGAGCTCAGCCACCGCAACATCCTGGCCAACGCCCGCCAGGTGGCGGAGGTCATGGACGCCGACGACGGCGACGTGGTGCTGGGCAACCTGCCCCTGTTCCACGCCTTCGGCCTCACGGTCACCGCCCTGCTGCCCGCTTCGGAAGGCATCCCGGTGGTCTTCCACCCCGACCCCACCGACGCCCTGGGCTCGGCCAAGGCGGTGGCGCGCTTCGGGGCCACGGTGATGGGCTCCACCTCCACCTTCCTGCGCCTGTTCGCGCGCCACTCCCGCATCCACCCGTCCATGCTGGAGTCGCTGCGGCTGGTGGTGGCCGGGGCCGAGCGCCTGGACCCCCATGTGCGCGACGCCTTCGCCCAGCGCTTCGCCCTGCGGGTCTACGAGGGCTACGGCGCCACCGAGACCACCCCGGTGGCCAGCACCAACCTGCCCGACCGCCTGGACCCCGGCAGCCTGTCGGTGCAGCCGGGGACCCGGGCGGGCACGGTGGGAATGCCCCTGCCGGGAACGGCGGTGCGGGTGGTGGACCCGGAAACCTTCGCGACCCTGCCGGCAGACACCGACGGCCTCATCCTGATCGGCGGCATCCAGGTCATGACCGGCTACCTGGACGACCCCGAGCGCACCGCCGAGGCCGTGGTGACCCTGGACGGTCGGCGCTGGTACGTCACCGGGGACCGCGGCCGCCTCGACGAAGACGGCTTCCTGACCGTGGTGGACCGCTACTCGCGGTTCGCCAAGATCAGCGGCGAGATGATCAGCCTGACGCGGGTGGAGGAGGCCGTGCGGGAGGTGCTGCCGCGTCCGGAGGCGGAGCTGGTGGCCGTGAGCCTGCCCGACGCAAGGAAGGGCGAGCGCATCGTCCTGCTGCTGGAGGCGGGGGTGGATCCGGAGGCGGCCCGGACCGCCATCGGGGCCTCCGACCTCCATCCCTTCATGACCCCGGCGGAGGTGCGGCCGGTGGCCGCCGTGCCCAAGCTGGGCACGGGCAAGGTGGACTTCCGGGCCGCCCGCGCCCTGGCGGCGGAGGCGGGCTGATGCCGGCCTTCCCTATGGCCTCTGGGGCAGCAGGGTCGCCCGCAGGGCGGCGCTGTCCGCCCGCCCCAGGTCGTCCACCACCCGCACCCGGTAGCGGCCCGGGCGTGGCTTCCAGAACAGCGGCGTCCCGGGCTTGCTGCGGCCCACGTAGCGGTCGTCCACGAACCAGAACAGGGTCCGCACGTCGGCGTCGGCGGTGGCCCGCAACGGGATGCACTCCCGCTCCCGGGCCCCCGGGCGCAGGGTGTAGGTCACCGCCGGCTGGGGCTGGAGGATGCGGGGGGCCTGGCCGGTGGTGGCGGTGTCGGTAAGGGAGCAGTCCGCCGCGAACGGCGGCGGGATGCGCCGGGGCAGGCCGGCCCGCCGGAACAGGGCCAGCATGTTCGAGGGCCAGAACTCGTAGACCCGCTCCTCGGCCGGCCCCGTGTCGCCGGGGCAGACCCGGCGGCCCGTGTCCGGATCAACCCGCACCGCCCGGAAGACGTTGGCCACCTCGATCGGGGAGACCCCCGGGATGAACCAGGCCCGCTCGGTCCGGGGACAGTGCCGGGTGGGCAGGCCGCCGGTGGGGGCGCACACCGGCACCCGCCGCAGGCTCAGGTCGGCCGGGGAGGGCCGGTGGCGCTCCGGGTCCACCCCGCGGGCGCGCAGCCCGTCCGCCAGCCGGAACAGCAGCGGGGCGGCTGCCCGCCGGCCCACCAGGGCGGGGTTGGCCTCGCCGTCGAAGTTGCCCACCCACACCGCCACCGCGTAGGGCCCCACCAGCCCCACCGACCAGGCGTCACGGAAGGCGTAGGAGGTCCCGGTCTTCCAGGGGAGGTAGGCCCCGTCCCCGCTGCTCAGGGGACTGGGGTGTCCGGGCCGGGGATTGTGGGCCAGCATGTCGAGGGTGATGAAGCTCGCCTCCGGGCTGAGAAGCCGCCGGCCCGGGCGCTCCCCGGCCCGCGCGCGCAGGAAGGCCGGCTCCCGCTGCACCCCGCCGTTGGCCAGCGCGGCGTAGAGGGCCACCACCTCCTCCATGGTCACCTCGATGCCGCCCAGGGCGATGGCCAGGCCGTAGAAGCCGCGCGGGTGCATGCCGCCGATCCCCGACCGCCGCAGGAAACCGTAGAAGTCCGGATCCTCCACCCGCGCGGCCAGGCCCACAGCGGGCACATTGCGGCTGTAGATCAGGGCCTCGCGCGCGGACACCGGTCCGGCGAACCCCTGGTCGAAGTTCTCCGGGGTGTAGGAGCCGTACCGCCGGGGGGCGTCGGCCAGCAGGGTCCTCTCGTGGATCAGGCCCTGGTCCAGGGCCAGGGCATAGAGGAAGGGCTTGAGCACCGAGCCGGGCGAGCGCCGCGCCGCGGTGCCGTTCACCTGCCCCTGGATGGCGTCGTCGTGCCAGTCGGCCGAGCCCACCAGGGCCCGCACCGTGACGTCCCGGGTATCGACCACCATCACGGCGGCGTTGCGCAGGCCGGAGTCGCGGCGCTCGGCGAGGTAGTCCGCCACGGTCTCCTCCGCCAGCCGCTGCAGACCCGGGGCCAGGGTGGTGCGCAGGCGACCGGGGGGCGGGTGCCGGGACCGGACGCGGTCGACGAAATGGGGGGCGCGGAAGGGCAGGTCGTCGATGGCCCGGGCCGGCAGCCCCGAGGCGACGCGCGAGGCCAGGTCGGCGTCCGCCGGGTGGGCCTGCCGCCACCGCGCGAACAGCCGCCCGCGGGCCGCCCTCAGCTCGGCGGGCTCGCCCCCCGGGCGCGGGCGGCGGGCGTTGGGATCCTGGGGGATCACCGCCAGGGTCAGCGCCTGCAGGACGGTGAGCTCGCTGGCGGGACGGCCGAAGTAGACCCGGCTGGCGGTGCCGATGCCCTCGACGTTGCCGCCGTAGGGGGCCAGATTGAGATAGCCCGCCAGGATCTCGTTCTTGGTGTAGTGGCGCTCCAGCTGCAGGGCGCGCAGGATCTGCACCAGCTTGCCGCCCAGGGAGTCCGAGTCGATGCCGAAGCGTAGCCGGGCGAGCTGCATGGTGATGGTGGAGGCCCCCACCGTGCGCTCGCCGGTGACGTAGGTGGTCCAGGCGGCGCGCAGCAGCGACGCCGGGTTCACCCCGGGATGGCGGTAGAAGTGGGCGTCCTCGTAGAGCAGGGTGGCGGCCACCGCCGCCGGGGCGATGTGGGCCAGCGGAATGCGCAGGCGGTAGCGGTCGTCCGGGGCCAGGGTCAGGCGCAGCAGGCCGCCGTCGCGGTCGAGCACGGCCGTGGAGAAGCCGGCCTCGCCGTACAGGGCCGGCTTCGGGCAGAGCAGCCAGGCCCCGCCGGCGAGCAGTGTCGCCGCCAGCAGCCCGCCGCTCAGGCGCCGCCGCCGGGCCGCCAAACCCGGTCAGGGCTCCTGCACGGTGAAGCTCCCCGCCGGGGAGTGGCCCTGCAGGTCCGGGTGGTACATGGATTCGGCGAAGGCCGGCGGGACCGTGAAGGTCCCCGTCCCGGTCAGCTTCACCCGGTAGGTGAAGGTGCGCACCCCCGAGCCCACCGAGCCGTAGAGCACCAGCCGGTCCTCGCGGATGTCCACGTAATCGGTGGACCAGCCGTCCCCGCCCCCGCGCACCGACTCGCGCTGGACCTCGAAGCCGCCGGGCAGCAGGTCCACCACCGCCACGTTGTCGTGGCGGCGGTTGTCCAAGGCGCGCACCCGCAGCCGGACGGTGAGCTCGCTGCCCTGGGGGGCAGCGGTCACCGGATCGCCCTTCCCGTCCAGGTAGTCGCGGGTGATCTCCAGGCCCCGGCGCTCCGCCTCCCGGGGCAGCCCGGCGTCGTAGCCGGACTGGGTGGCGGTGTAGAACAGCCGGTGCCCGCCCTCACCGGCGAAGCGCAGGCCCTTTGCGGCCAGCGGCACGGCGGCGCGCACCACCGGGGGCTCGCCCGCGGCCAGGACCTCCCGGCCCTGCTCGCCCCCGAGCGCCGCCGCCACCGACAGCCCGCCCTCGGTCTCCGCCGCGGCCTCCCGGCCCCAGGCCCCCAGGGCCAGCACGGTGTAGGCGGCGGACAGGGTGTTGATCCGGTTGTCGGCGACGGGGGCCACCAGCCGATCCAGGCGCTTTTGGCCCAGCTCCGACAGCCGCTCGGGGAAATGCCGCGCAAGCAGGTAGACGTACTGCGCGTTGCGGCCCAGCGCCGAGTCCATGGCGCGGGGGTAGTCGGTCCCGGGCTCGGCAAAGCGGTAGCCGGCGATGAGCTCCGTCGCCAGGTCGTCCAGCTTGAGCTGGCGGTAGGCAGCGGCCATGTAGGCCGCGGGGAGGCCCCGGCTCCAGGCATCGGGCCGGTTCTCCTCCAGGTACTCCTGCAGCCGCGTGAGGTGGTTGGTGGTGACCTTGCCGTTGCGGGTCAGCACGTAGATGGCGTAGGCCTGCACCAGGGCCCGCTGGCCGGCCCGGGGCCGGCCGCCGGCGATCTTGCGCAGGTGGTCAAGGCCGGTGGTGCGAACCCGGGCCGGCACCGGGTAGCCGAGGTCGGCGGCGTCGGTCAGGAAATGCATGACGTAGGTGCTGACGTAGTCGTCCACCCCACCGCTGCCGGGCCAGAAGCCGAAGCCGCCGCCGGCCTGCTGGCGGGCCCGCAGGGCCCCCAGGACCTCGCGGAACTCCGCCATGGTGGACTCGCGATCGATCTCCAGCGCCGGGTCGCCCGCCAGGCCCAGCATGGGGAACACCCGGCTGACGATCTGCTCCGAGCAGGCGTGGGGGAAGCCCTGCAGATAGGTGTGCAGCCCGCCCGCCAGGATCAGGGGGCTGTAGCCCAGGATGGCCTCCTGGTCGGCCAGCACCGGCATGAGCTCGCGCTCCAGCGCCAGCTCCCCCTCACCCCCGGAGGCGCTGCCCGCGCTCAGGGTAGTGCGGTGGGGCACGGCCGGGCGCACGCTGAGGGTGGCGGTGCGGGTCAGCGAGTGCTCACCGGCGCGGGCATGGAACGCCAGCTCCGCGCTTCCCGGGCTCGCGCCCGCCCGCACCCGGAACCGGGCCCGGCCNNGCTTCAGGGTGAGCGTGCGTGCCGCCGCGCCGACCGCCTCCAGGCGCTCGCCGGGGTCCAGGGTGACCTCCACCTGGCGCTCGCCGCTGCCCTCCGGGAGGGCGTTGGTCACCCCCACGCTCACCGCGAATTCGTCGCCCGGGGCGGCGGTGGTGATGACGCTGGGCTGCAGCACGAACGGCCCGCGCACCAGGGTGTGGCCCCGGGCCGAGCCGGCCGCTCCGGCGGCGCTGGCCACGGCCATCAGGCGCAGCCGGCCGTCGAAGTGGTCGGGGACGGTGAACCGCAGCCGCTGCTCCCCCTCCCCCGCCTCCCGGATGCCGGACCAGAAGGCCACCGGGGCCTTCACCCCGCGCTGGAAGGGGTTGAGGTTAGCCCCCAGGGCCGCCTTGGCCTCGGCCGCCCGGGCCAGGTCCCCGCCGCCGGGGGCGGACTCCCGCCGCAGCAGGCGGAATTCGGGCAGGAGCAGGTCGGCCATCTGGGCGGTGTCCACCTCCAGGGCCCGCTTGCGCAGGAAGGTGTCCAGCGGCCGGGGGGGGCGGTAGCCGGCCACCTGCAGGATGCCCTCGTCCACCGCGAGGACGGCGACGCGCGCGGGCCTGGAGGTCCGGTAGCCGATCTCCAGCTCCGCGCCGGGCTTCACCCTGGCCGGCGCGTCCAGCTCGATATCCACCGTGCGCGCGCTGCGGTCCACCTTGAACGGGGCCACCGCGTAGCTCAGGGGCCGGGTGAAGATCTCCTCCGCGTCCAGGGCGCGGACCAAGGCGACGTTGACGTAGCCGTTGCCCTCCAGGCCCGCGGGCACCCGGATGTGCTGGACGCTGGTAGTGGTCTCCGCGCGGAACCACTTGAAGGCGTAGACCTTGTCGCGCTCGATGGTGATCAGCCCGGCCCCGGTGTAGGGGGCGGTGATCTCCAGCTCGATGCGGTCGCCGGTGCGGTAGTCCGCACGGTCCAGCGCGAGGTCCAGCTCGGCGTCCCGCTCCAGCTCGCCGGCCAGGTTGCGGGCGCCGGCGACGTGGAAGTCCACCTGCGCCAGGAGGCGGCCCTCGTCGCCGCGCAGCTCGGCCACGTATTTCCCCGGCTCGTCGGTGGGAACCCGCCAGTCGCTGCCCCCTTCCGCGATCCCGAAATCCCGGTCGGAGACGGGCTCGCGCTTGGTGACGGTCTGGTAGGCCAGGGTGCCGTCGTCCTGGCGAACCAGCGTGGACACCGGGCGCTTCTCCAGTAGCGCCAGGGTCAGGCCTTGTGCGGCCACCGCACTCAGGTCCGGGCGGACGGCCACGAAGCTCACGGTCCGCTCCGAGCCCCGCTTCAGGTAGTCGAGGTCGCCGTCGGCCTTCCAGCCCACAAGCCGCTCCGCCGGGGATACGCGGGTGCTGCTGCGCGCCGACACGCTGCGCCCGCCCCCGGACTCGTAGCCCCGGGCGTGGAAGTCCAGGCGGAACAGGCCGCCGCCGTAGCGGGACAGGTCGATGTCGAAGGCGGCCTCGCCCGCGGGGTCGGTCTCGCCTTCCGGCAGGCTCTCGGTGACGGAGCGCTCCAGCCGGTCCTTTTCGGCCCGGAAGGGATCCTCGAACACGTAGCCGGGATACCGCCCGAAGCGGAAAGCCGCCGGCCGCAGGGTGTAGTCGGCCTGCACCCGGCGCTGCTGGGCGGGCAGTCCGAACAGGTTCTGCAGGCTCACCCGGCCCACGTACCGCTGCGGGGTGCGCCAGCCCCGGGCCTCGCCGCCCTCGATGGCGGTCCGGATGCGCAGGGTGTCCGGCTGGAACTCCTCCACCTTCAGGGTGGTCTGGCCGAGCTGGCGGAGGTGGCGGTCGCGGTCCTCGTCCAGCAGGAACACCCGCGCCCGGTAGCGCCCGGTGGGGTCCGTGGGCCCGAAGGCGAGGGCCTCCTCGATGAACCCGTCGGCGGGCAGGGCCACCCGCTCCTCCCGCACCACGTTGCCCTTGGGTCCGGTCAGCGTGAGCTCCACCGGCACGCCCGCCACCGGCCCCCAGTCGTCGCGCTTGACCATGATCCCCAGGTGGCCCTCCTCGCCGGGCCGGTAGATGCCCCGGTCGGAGAACACCGCGGCCCGCAGGCGTTTGTCGTCGCCGCCGCCGCTGCTCACCCCGCCGGTGGCGAAGCGGGAGAAGTTCAGCTGGCGGTCGTCGCGGTCGAAGGGCAGGAAGGCCCGGTCGCCCTCGTGGCGGACCAGGTAGGCGGTGGGCTCCTGCTCGTCCTCGAAGTCGCTCACGTCCGGCAGCTCGGCGTGACCCCGGCCGTCGGTGACGGCCTCGACCACCGGCCGGCCGTTGCGCCCCAGCAGGGCGATGCGAGCCCCCTCGACGGGATCCTGCCCACCCAGGGAGTGCACGAACAGGTCGTGCGTGCCCTCGGCGTTGTCCTTGGCGATGACGCTCAGATCGGTGACCAGGACCAGCCGCCGGTCCCGGGCGCCCCCCAGGGGCCGCTCGTTCTCCGGATCCCAGCCCCGCACCCGGACCACGAACAGGCCCTGGCCGGCGTCCTCCAGCCAGGGATCCAGGTCCAGCGAGGCGTAGGCGGCCTCCGCCGGACTCTTCGCCTCCAGCGGCAGCACCCGCCGGAACCGCTCGCCGATGTTCTCCTCGCTGAAGTAGTAGGACATCTTGAACTTGGCGCGGGAAAGGTCGCCCCGGGTCTGGGTCACCAGGTGCGCGAGCTGCCGGTCCAGCAGCCGGTACAGCTCCACGCGCAGCGCCGGCACCCCGCGGGCCTGCAGGGACAGGGCGCGCTCCCCGGTCAGGGCGAGCAGGGAGCCCTCGCCCGCGATGCGGGCCTCTCGGGGATACCTCGGGACCCGCAGCAGCTTGCGGTAGGGGACGGTCATCTCGAAGCCGCCCCGGGAGACCAGCCCGGCCGGCAGCTCCACCAGGATCTGCCGGAATTGCGGGGCCCGGAAGCGGAAGCTCTGCAGCCTGGCGAAGTCGCGCTCGGTGGGATTGCCCGTCAGCTCCAGCGGCCGGGCGCGGCGCTTGAGGTCGGCATCGATCTCGCCGCGGTCCCAGCGCTTGCCGCCGGGAAGCACCCAGGCCCTGATGTCCTCGGCCACCACCTCGGTCCTCACGCCGTCCGTGAACTGCACGAGCAGGGTCTGNNAACGATTCGGGCTTTAAGCTTCTCCACCCGGAAATAGGTGCTCACGGCCGGCACCTTCACCTTGCCGCTCACGGCTGTTGCGGTCCGGGAGGGCCCGAGCGCCGCCGCCACCCCCTTGTCGAGGGCGAGGGCCAGGAAGTTCTCCTGCTCGGGAAGATCGAGGGGCCGGCTCTTGACGTAGGCCTCCCGGCCCTTCTCCCCCAGGGTCAGCTCGAAGTCGTAGGGCGCGGGCTCGGCCTCGACCGACTCCCCGGAGGGACGCATGCTCAGGCGCAGATGCTCCTTGAGGCTGGCCTTGTCCACGGCATGGGTGAACCGCAGGGTGGCCACCACCCGGTGCTCGGTGGGCTTCTCGGGGTTCTGGTAGAGCTCGAGCTTCTTCAGCTTCGGCTCGATGGCAGGGGTGGTGAACCGCGGAGAGCTGTCGGCGAGATGGATGCCCTCGGCGAACAGGGACGGCTTCAGGGTCACCTCGTAGGTCTCGCCGGCGGGCCAGTCCTCCTCGGGCTCGAAGCGCAGGGTGCGGGCGTCCGCCCAGCGCCACTCCCCGGGCAGGGCGGGGTCCAGGGCCACGCCCGCGGTCAGGGGCTTGCCCAGAAGGTCCAGCCGGGCGGCGCCGCGGGGTCCCTCCTGGCGGGGGTCCCGGAGCTCGGAGCGGAAGGTCAGCTCCAGGGGCTTGGGATAGAGGGTGCCGTCCGAGCCAGCCCGGGTGATGCCTGGAGCGTCGATCGTCACGCGGGTGAGCACAGGCTGCGGAAGCATCTGCCACAGCCAGACCCCGGCCAGCACCAGAACCGGCAGGAGCGCGACGACCGCGGCGATCACCCGGAAACGGCGGGGCCGCTCGCGGCGGGCCCGGGCCATCCTTGCCACCCACGGCGGCGCCTGCCACCGCAAGGACCCGAAAACCGCCCTCAGCCCCTGGCGGAGCCACCCCGCGCCGTCGCCCATGCATTCCCCTTTCCGCCCGTACGGACCCGGTCGGGAGGGCCCGCTTCCAACAATCAGGCTGCGGGGAGCTTACCAGGAATGGGGGTTTCCGTCGTGATTTCCGGGGAATATCCCCAGCGTTACCGCCTCGCCCGGCTCACCCCCGTTCCAGAGCGATCTTCCCGGTCGCCTCCCCGGATTCGAGCAGGCCGTGGGCCTGGGCCACGTCGGAAATCCGGAGCCGGTGGGGATCGAGCAGGGGCCTCAGCCGCCCTTCGTCCACCAGGCGGGCGGCCCGGGTCAGGATCTCCCCGTGCCCGGCGCGGCCGGTGCGGTGAATCAGGGGAATGAGCATGAAAATCACGTGCAGGGACAGCCCCTTCAGGTGGGCCGTGGAGAGGTCGAACTGGCCGAGGGCGACGGTGGTCGCCACCTGCCCGTTCAGCCGGGCGGCTTCGAAGGAGCTCTGCATATTGCCCCCCGCCCACCGTATCGAGCACCCGGTCGAACCCCCTCCCCTGGGTCAGGCGCTCCACGTACTCCGCCACCGGCTCCGCCCGGTAGTCGATGGTCTCGTCCGCCCCGAGTCCGCGAGCAGCCTCGGCCTTGGCCTCCGAGGATACCGTCGCGGTCACGCGGACACCGGCCGCCTTCCCCAGCTGCACCGCCACATGCCCGACCCCGCCGGCGCCGGCATGGACCAGCAGATCGTCCCCCTCCCCGATCGCCAGCTTTTCGAACAGTCCCTGCCAGGCAGTGATGGTCACCAACGGCAGGGCTGCCGCCTCGCGCATGGAAAGGGTGGACGGTTTGTGCGCGATCAGGTCCGCATCGGCCAGCATGAATTCCGCCAGTGCGCCCCCCATGCCGCCTACCCCGCCGGCGCAGCCGTAAACCTCATCCCCCGGTCGGAACCGGGTCACGTCTTCCGCCGCCGCCTCGACGGTTCCGGCCACGTCGCCATGCAGGACGGCGGGCAGGGCCGAAGCGAACGGCGGCCCCATGCCGCGGACGAGGCAGTCGATCGGATTGACGCTGGTCACCTCCACCCGGACCAGCACGTTCCCCGGCTGAGCCGGCTCCCGGCGGTGCCCGATCCTACTGCCTGTCCAGCCGGGCCCACCAGAAGCGGTCCTGCTCGTCCCGCTCCGCCAGGGCCACCCACTCCTGCGGGCTCGCGTCGGGGTCCAGGTAGGACAGTCCAGTGTAGCTGCCGTCATCGTCACCGCAGTTCTCGGCGGTTAGCTCCAGGCGGTAGAGGTTGCGGTCGGAGCGGAGCAGGAGGAGCTGGCCGGAGAAGGTGCAGCCGTTGGTGCTGCTGCCTTCGATGGTGAAGCGGGTGCCGACGGAGACGGTGAGGGTGAGGGTCTCCCCGTCACGGGTCCGGGACCAGGATCCCTCGAACTGGCTCAGGCCGGTGCCGCGCTCGACCAGCCCGTCGTAAGCGAGGTCCAGCTCCCCGTCCCGGCCAGTATCGGCGACGGTGGCGGTGAGGGACTCGGCCGCGGTGACGGTGCCGGTGAGGATGCCGACCTCCTGGGCCACCCCGGCCGCATCATAGCCGCGGACCTCGCCCTCGGCCAGATCGGCGCCGGCGACGGTGGCGGCCGCGGCGGGAGGAGCCGCCGCCCCGGCGAAGGCGGCGTCCCCGTCCGGACTCACCGCCAACAGCTTTCCGTCCCACACCGCGGCGATGGCGTCATGAGTGCCCCCGTCGTCGGCCAGGGCCAGGGTGCCCGTCCAGATCCCGTCCACGCTCGGGGTGCCGGAATCCGTTGTCCCGGGCTCCCCCGGCCCCTGAGCAACGATTCCCCAGCCGTTGGTGAAACGGCAGCCGGCAAGGAGCAGGGCCCCCAAAAACAGGACCCCGCTGCAATGCAGGCGCGAAGAAGAGCGGGACATGCAGATCCCCCACCAATTCAGGGACGACCGGGAGCTTGCCTTTTGTGAAAGAATGAAGCCCCAAGCACCGCGGGGCAATACAGCAATCGAAGGGGCAGCCTTCCCGCATGCTCCTTCCACAGAACCGGGCCCGGCCCGGGAACTCCGGGTCAAGCGGCACTGACCAAGGGGCCAGAGTGCAAGCCGGAAGGCTCCTTCCGAATCTTTCAGCCCGCTCAAGGAAACCCTGATGCCCCCGCCCTGGTGGAAAGGCTCCCCGATACCGCCCGGAAGTATCGTCGCCTGAAGCGCCGGCGGACCCGTCCGGAGGCCTCCGGCGGGGGCGGCAGAACCGTCCGGTGAGGGGGGCCCGCGTCGATTGGATCGGGCGTGGACCGCTCACCTTCGGAGTTTCAGCCAGTCAACAGAAAGGATCCTATGCTTCGCCATAACCCAAAAGCCCGGTCCCTGAAAGCCGCCTTTCTGGGGCTCGGGCTGTTGCTCGCGGCCTGCGCCGACACGGCCCCCGATAGCCAGCAGGAAGGATCGGCCTCCAAGGCCGGGGCGCCAGCCGCTGCGGCAGAATCGCTGCCCGCCTTCACCAGGATCGTCCAGAGCAACCGGGACGCGGTGGTCAACATCAGCACCACGCGCAAGGTGGACGGTGCCGGCCCGGAATTGCCGGAACGCTTCAGGGGCACCCCCTTCGAGGACTTCTTCCGGCGCTTCTTCGGCGGTCCCGGGGGCGGGAAGCGGAAGGTTCACTCCCTCGGCTCTGGGTTCATCGTCTCCAGCGGGGGCCACATCGTCACCAACGCCCACGTGGTGAAAGACGCCAGCACGGTGGTGGTCCAGCTGGCGGATCGCCGTCAGCTCAAGGCCGAGATCCTGGGCAAGGACATGGCCACCGACGTGGCCGTCCTCAAGATCGATGCCGAGGACCTGCCCACGGTGGCCTGGAGCGAAGGCAAGGGCCCGCGGGTGGGCGAATGGGTGCTGGCCATGGGCTCGCCCTTCGGCTTCGAGCACACCGTCACCGCGGGCATCGTCAGCGCCAAGGGCCGCACCATTCCCGGCAAGGCCGGCAGCTATGTTCCCTTCCTGCAGACCGATGTCGCCATCAACCCGGGCAGCTCGGGCGGACCGCTGTTCAACCTCGACGGCAAGGTGGTGGGAGTGAACGCCCAGATCTACTCCAAATCCGGCGGCTACATGGGGCTATCCTTCGCCATTCCCGGCGACGTGGCCCGCGACGTGGTCCGCGAGATCAAGGCGAAGGGCAAGGTCACCCACGGCTACCTGGGCGTGAGCGCCCAGGACATGAACCGCAAGCTGGCCAGCTCCCTGGGGCTGGACAGGCCGCGGGGCGGCCTGATTGCCCAGGTCCGGCCGGGCTCCCCGGCCGAAGAGACCGGCCTCAAGCCCGGCGACGTCATCCTGGCCGTCGACGGCCACAGGATCGCCCGGGCCGGGAACATCCCGCCCCTGATCGGCGGCCTCGACCCGGGCACCAAGGTGACGCTGACCCTTTTGCGCGAAAAGAAGCGCATCCAGAAAGTGGTCACCCTGGGCTCGCTTGCCGAGGCCCGCGGGGAGAGCGGAAAGGCCGCCAAGGCCACGAGCGCCCTGGGTATGCGGCTGATCCCGGTCCCCGACGGTATGCGCGACAGGCGTCCCCTGCCCGACTCCGGCGGGGCCCTGGTCAAGGGCGTCCGGGACGGCCCGGCCCGCAAGGCCGGGATCCGGCCCGGGGACGTGGCTCTCAGGCTCGGTGACGCCCTCATCGAGGGGCCCGCCGCGGTCAAGCGGCTGCTCGCTCAGGTGGATTCCGGGGCCCGAGTTCCCGTTCTGGTCCAGCGGGGAAAAGGCACGCTGTTCGTGCCGCTCCAGGTGCCCTAGCAGGCCGTTGAAAAACCCTTTTC
>JABAHQ010009525.1_pt1 | contig 22001 bp, 19 predicted proteins | sample 7062091 | NCBI WGS metagenome assembly JABAHQ01 (sample SAMN14534359, study PRJNA622989) | marine sediment metagenome | biome: marine biome [ENVO:00000428]; feature: marine pelagic biome [ENVO:01000023]; material: deep marine sediment [ENVO:00002113] | place: India: Gulf of Kutch | collected...
GGGGGCCGGCTCCCGGCTAGCGCGGTCGCACACCAGTTCGATGCCGAGCAGCAGCCCCCGGCCCCGCACGTCGCCAATCGCCGCTTGCCGGTCCATCATGTCGAACAGGCGCTCCATGGCGTGGGCGCCGAGCCGCGCCGCGTTGTCGACCAGACCCTCGTCCTCGATGATCTCCAGCGTGGTCAGCGCCGCCCGCGCCGTCACCGGGTTCTTCTCGTGGGTGTAGTGGCCGATGGCGTAGTCGCCCGCCACGTCGAGCCCGGGCCGGCAGACGAGCGCCGCGACGGGCAGCGCCGCGCCGCCCAGCGCCTTGCCGAGCACCAGGATGTCGGGCACCACGCCTTCGTGCTCGCAGGCGAACATGGCGCCGGTGCGCCCGAGCCCGGTCGGGATCTCGTCGAAGATCAAGAGCGCGCCGTGCTCGTCGCAGGCCTGGCGCACCGTCGGCCAGAAGCCGGGCGGCGGCAGGTAGGGCACGGCCCGCGTCGGCTCGGCGACGACCGCCGCCACGTCGCCCTCCTTGTCCAGCACGTAGCGCACGAAGTTGGCGCAGCTCAGGCGGCACAGCTCGAGGTCCGGCGCGCCGTCCCGGTCCGGATAGCCGTAGGGGCAGCGGTAGCAGGCGAAGGGCGCGACGTGCTCGGCGCCGGGCAGCAGCGGCCCGATGGCGCCGGAATGGAACAGCCGCTGGCCGCCCACGGACGCGGCGCCGAACCCGGCGCCGTGGAAGGCGTCCCAGAAGGACACCGTCTTGAACCGGCCGGTCGCCGCGCGCGCCATCTTCAGCGCCACCTCGATGGCGTCCGAGCCGCTCGGCGTGAACAGCACCTTGGAGAGGTCGCCCGGCGTGATCTCGGCCAGCTTCTCGGCCAGCTCGACCGCCGGCTCGCAGGTGAAGCGGCGCGGCGCGAAGGGAAGCTCGTCGATCTGCGCCTTGATCGCCGCCTTGAGGCGCGGATGGCCGTAGCCGATGTGGTGCACGTTGTTGCCATGGAAGTCCATGGTGCGGCGGCCCTGGACGTCCTCGAGCCAGATGCCCTCGGCACGCCTGAGGGCGCTCAGGCACGGCGTGGAGACCGCCTGGTGCAGGAAGCGGTGCGCGTCCTCTTCGACCAGGGCCCGCGTCGTGTCGTCCAGGTCGGCGTCCGCCCAGCGCCGGCGCCGTCCCGAGAGGTTCGACTCGCTCTCGGACTGGCCCGGCTCGAACGGCCCGTACGGATCGCCTCGCTGCGTGCTCACGGCCCTCGTTTGCGCGTGCCCGTGGGTCTTGCCTCCGAGCAGCGGCCGATTACGGCCGCTCGCCGCGCGCCAGACGTTCGTTGATGTCGCCGATCACCTCGGGCAGCTGGTCGAAGGTGTCGATGACGTAGTGCGCGCCGGCCTTGCGCAGGATCTCCCGGGTCTGCGCCACGCGCCGCGCGATCTCGGCCTGCGACAGGCTCTCGGCGTGCGCCAGCGAGTCGACGTTCATGTAGTTGCTGTAGCGCGCGATCCCGACGCCCCAGCAACCCGCCTCCAGCGCCTCGCCGACGCCCGAGACCGTGTCGTCCACCTTGACCACCGACTGGATCGGATGCACGTCCATGAGGTCCAGGTTGCGGTAGACCATGAACGGCTTGGGCCGGGCGCCGTGCTCGACCTCGTCACCGGCCACGGAGGCGTCCGGCACGTAGCCCTGCTTCTTGGCGTCGGCCTCCAGGATGTCGACCATGGAGCGCACGAAGCCGGTGGAGCTGCCGATCTTGATGCCGTCCCTCTGCAGCGCCTGGGTCACCTCGGCCACGTGCGGCAGCAGCTTGGTGTACTGCCGCAGGCACTCGAGCTGCATGGGCACGAAGTCGGCGAACATGGCGTCGACGTCGCCCTGATCCGGATCCTTGCCGTACACCCCCTTCCAGCGCTCGCGGATCTCCGGCACCTGGCTCAGTGCCTTGATGTGCAGGTCCTTGCGCAGGCCCATGGGGCCGCGCGCCTCGGCCATGGAGATCTCGACGCCGTGCTTCTTGAAGACCTCGACGAAGACCACGGCGGGGGCCAGCACGTAGGCATCGGCCGTGGTGCCGCTCCAGTCGAGGACCACGCCCTTGATCTTGCCGCGGTAGCCGCGGGTGTACACGTAATCGGTTCTGATGCTCATGCCTTGTCTTCTCTCGTTTGCCGGAGCGCGCTCTCCCGCGCCCCGCTGAACCGGGCCGCTGGTCAGCAGGCTGCCGCCGGCGCCCGCTTCGCGACGCGCATGTCTTCAAGCGTGTCCTCGATGGCCGCCAGCGCGCCGCGCATCTCATCGGCGCCGAGCCGTCCGATGCAGCCGATGCGGAAGGACTCGGCGACGGTGAGCTTGCCCGGATAGATGACGTAGCCCCTCTGGCGCAGCTTGTCGTAGAACGCCTCGAAGGCGAAGTTGGGGTCGCTCGGCGCGTGGAAGGTGACGATGATCGGCGCCTGCAGCTCGTCCGGCAGCAGCGTCTGGAAGCCGAGCGCGCGCATGCCCTCGACCAGGATGCGGCAGTTCTCGCGGTAGCGCCGGCCGCGCCCCTCGACCCCGCCCTCGGCCTCGAACTCGCTCAGCGCCTGGTCGAAGGCGAGCATGCAGTGCGTCGGCGGCGTGAAGCGCCACTGGCCGTTCGCCTCCATGGCGGTGAACTGGTCGTAGAGGTCGAGGCTGAGCGAGGGGGAGTTGCCTTTCGTGGCCTCGAGCGCCTCCGTGCGCGCGATGCAGAAGCCCACGCCCGGCGTGCCCTCCAGGCACTTGTTGGACGAGGCCACCGCCGCGTCGAAGCGGATCCGCCGCGCATCGAGCGGGATCGCCCCGAAGGCGCTCATGGCGTCGATCAGCAGGCCGCGGCCGTGCCGCGCGGTCACCTCGGCGACCGCCTCCAGGGGGTTGAGAATGCCCGAGGTGGTCTCGCAGTGCACGACCGCCACGTGGGTGATCGCGGCATCGGCGGCAAGCGCCCGCTCCAGCGCCTCCGGATCGGCCGGCACGTCCTCCGGCGTCTCCTGCGTCGCGTAGGGCCGAGCGCAGTACTCGCAGATCCGCGCCATGCGCCTGCCGTAGGCGCCGTTCATCAGGACGAGCACCTTGCCGTCCGCGGGCACGAAGGTGCCGAGCATGGCCTCGACCACGAAGGTGCCGCTGCCCTGAAGCGGGACGCAGACGTGGCTGCCCTCGCCGCGGGCGATGGCCACCAGGCGCTCGCGCAGGCGGCGGTTGAGCGCGATGAAGGAGGCGTCGCGCGAGCCGTAGTCGTGCAGCATGGACTCCTTGACGCGCGGCGAGGTGGTAAGCGGTCCCGGCGTGAGCAGCCAGGGCTCGCCCGTCGGCGAGGCGGCGGGCGCCGCGGCCCGGGCTCGGGCCGCGTTGGCCGAGTGCGGTTTCGTCATGGTCGGGGGGCCCTCTTCTCGCCGCCACGGATCCTGCTTGCCCCTTATGCGGCTCCCCGTTAGCATAAGTCAAATCGATAACATTTATACATTGGATAGGTTTTGCCGATAAATCACGCACAGCTCCGGGCCTTCCACGCGGTCGCCGGCGAAGGCAGCTTCACCCGCGCCGCGGCGGCCCTCGGCGTGACCCAGCCGACGCTGTCGGGCCAGGTGGCGGCGCTCGAGGCGAGCTACGGGGTGCGCCTGTTCGAGCGGCGCGGCCGCGGCATCGAGCTGAGCGACCTGGGCCGCGGGCTGTTCGACATGACCCGGCGCCTGTTCGCCCAGGAGGCCGAGGCCGAGCAACTGCTGTCCTCGGCGCGCGGCCTGATGAGCGGGCTGCTGCGCGTCGGCGCGGACGCGCCGTACCACGTCGTCCCGCTGCTGGCGACCTTCCACCGGCGCCATCCGGGCATCCGCCTGTCCATGACCTTCGGCAACTCCGAGCACGTCCTGCAGGAGCTGCTCGCCCGGCGCAGCGACATCGCGGTGCTGCCCGACATCCAGGGGGACGCGCGCATCCATGCCGTGCCGTTCCGCACCGACCGTCTGGTCGTGTTCGTGACGCGCGGCCACGTCTGGGCGGCGCGGCGCAGCCTGCGCCTGGCCGAGCTCGACGGCCAGCGCCTGGTGCTGCGCGAGAGCGGCTCGACCACCCGCGCGCTCTTCGAGCGGGCCCTGACGAAGGCCGGCCTCAAGCCGGGGGAGGTGCTGGAGATCGGCAGCCGCGAGGCGGTGCGCGAGGCGGTTGCGGCCGGCCTGGGCATCGGTGTCGTGTTCGAAAGCGAGTTCGGCCGCGACCCGCGGCTGCACCGCCTGCAGTTGCGCGACGCCAAGGTGCAGGCGCTCGAGTGCGCCGCCTGCCTCAAGGAGCGCCGCACCGTGCGCGTGGTGCGCGCCTTCTTCGACCTGCTGCAGGAGATGGTGCCGGGCGCCGACGCCTAGTACCGGCTTTCACGTTAAAGCCGCTACAGGGTCTTCGATTCAAGTACCTGATTCACGCAGATNNTCACGAATTTCCGCGATCAGGTCCTAGAGCGATCGTGGTCGCCAGGGCCCGCGTCGCAGGTCCCAGCGAACACGTGAATCCGCTCTACATCAAATCGTTAGAGCAGAAAAGTCGCGAACCCGACGAACGGCGACGTCGCCCGCTCACGGCCTCGGCGCGCCTGCGCGCCGCGTTGGGCGGCGCAGGCGGATGAGGGCCTTGCCCGGAGATTACGCCTGGCGCGTGCGCCAGGCCTGGGTGCGCAGCGCGACCCCACGGGTCGCCAGCCCATGCAGGATGCGCACGGCGGTCGAGGTGTAGACGATCATCATGGCCATGGCAGCGGCCGGCGCAATGTCGCCCTGGTCGTCCATGTTGAGGACGGCGACCGAGGCCAGGTGCGTCTGCGGTCCCCACAGGAACACCACCGCGGAGACGGTCGTCATCGCGTTGACGAAGAGGTAGATCCATATGTCGAAAATGGCCGGCAGGCAGACCGGGAAGGTGACCCGGGCGAAGGTCTTGTAGAACGGCACCTTGAGCGATGCGGAAATGGCCTCGAATTCCGAGTCGAGTTGCTTGAGCGCGGTCAGCGCCGTCAGGTGCGGCACCGTGTAGTAGTGCACGATCGTGCAGATCACCAGGATCGCCATCGTTTGATAGATGAAGCTCAGCGGGTTGGCCGGATTGTTGAAGAAGAAGATGTAGGCCAAGCCCAGCACCATGCCGGGCACCGCCACCGGCAGGATGGCGAACAATTGCAGCACCGAGCGGAACTTCCCGTAACGCTGCGACTTTTCGATTAGGTAGGCGCCGGTGAAGACGACGAGCGTTCCGATGAACGCGGTGCTGGTCGCCATGATGATGCTGTTCCAATAGGCGTCCCAGCCGCCGCCGTCCATGTAGTTGAACCGATAGTTGCTGAGCGCAAAGCTCAGGTCGTACGGCCAGAACTTGATGAACGACGCATAGGCCGCGACCGCCAACATGCCCACCAGGATAAAGGTTATGAGCAGGCAGTAGCCGAGCATGATGAGATCGAAGCGTCGGTTCGGCTTCGGCTCGTAGGGCACCGAGCGCGCCGACAGCTGCGCGACCTGGCGGCGCTGGACGAGACGGTCGGCGATGAAGGTGAGCACCACCGGAAACAGCAGCACGACGCTGACCACCGCGCCCATCTGGAAGTTCCACTGCCCGACGACCTGCTTGTAGATGTCCACGGACAGCACGTTGTACCAGCCTCCGATCACCTTGGGCGCCCCGAAGTCCGTGATCGAATACGTGAAGGCGACGAAGCAGGCGCTTATCACGCCGTACTTGGCCGCGGGCAGCGTCACGGTGAAGAACGTGCGCAGCTTGCTCGCCCGGAGCGCCACGGCGGCCTCGTAGAGCCGGGCATCGGCCATCGACAAGGCCGTGCTCAGAATGATCACGGCGTGCGGAAAGATCCAGAAGGCCAGCGCTATGACGATCCCGATCGGCCCGTAGATCTCTTCGCCGAACAGCAGCTCCTTGATCATGCCCTGGTTGCCGAACAGGTAGACGAGCGAGATCGCCGGCAGCAGCGACGGGGCCAGGATGGGAATCAGCGCAATGCCCCGGAACAGGCCCTTGAACGGCATGCAGCTGCGGGTCAGCGCATAGGCGTAAACAAAGGCGAGCACGACGACGATGAGCGTGGTGATGACGCCGATGGTGATCGTGTGCTCGGCGGAGATGACCAGCGAGGGCGTGCCGAAATACTCGACATAGTTGGCGAAACCGATGAAGTTCCCGTCCGCGTCCTCGAAGCTCCTGGAGAACATGCTGAACAGCGGCAGCACGATGACCACCACAAAAAAGATCGCGATGGCAACAAGCCCGGCGCCCTGGATCAGGTCGTCGCGGCTAAGCCGGGCCCGCAACGGCGTCACGCGGGTGGCGGCAACCTCGGCCATGACTGCTCTATCCTAACGCTCTTGGAACACGCGCATCCGGTCGTCCGGAAACACGACCGTGAGATCCGTCCCCTCGCGAATCGCCAGATCGCGCACGACGTTGGGCGCAAAGTCGGCCCTGACCAGCTGATCGCTCATGCCCTCGACCGCCAGCGTCGCCCGGTAGAACGCGCCGAGGAACTCGAGGTCCTCCACCTGTGCCGGCGCCGCGTTCGGGGTCTGATCGTCGGCGCCATGCACCGTCAGGTCCTCGGGCCGCACACAGACGGTGACCTTGGTGCCCGCGGCGACACTGTGGAGCGAGTCCTGGCAGTGGAACTCGGTGTCGCCCAGGCGTAGCCGTTGCGATCCGAGAACCTCTCCGCTCAGGAAGTTCATGGTGCCCACGAAGTCGGCGACGAATGGCGTCGCCGGGGCGCGGTATATGTCCACGGGACTGCCGACCTGCACGATGACCCCGTGATCCATCACCACGATGCGGTCGGCCATGGTCAGCGCCTCTTCCTGATCGTGCGTCACCATGATCGTGGTGACGCCCAGACGGCGCTGCAGGTCCTTGACCTCGTGCCGGAGATGGACCCGCACCTTGGCATCCAGGGCGGACAGCGGCTCGTCGAGCAGCAGCAGCCCCGGCCAGGTGGCCAGGGCGCGCGCCAAGGCGACGCGCTGCTGCTGGCCGCCCGACAGCTGCGCCGGGTACTTCGGCCCTTCTCCCTCGAGCCCGACGAGGTCGAGAAGCTCCTCGACCCGCTGCCTGATGTCCGCCCGCTTCATGCGGCGGTTTTCCAGCCCGTAGGCCAGGTTCTTGTAGACCGTGAGGTTGGGAAACAGCGCGTACGACTGGAATACGATTCCGAAATCGCGCTGGCTCGGCGGCAGCGTGGAAATGTCGACGCCGTCCTGAACGACGCGGCCCCGAGTCTGGATATCGAGCCCGGCGATGCAGCGCAGCAGCGTCGTCTTGCCGCAGCCCGAGGGGCCGAGGAAGCAGACGAACTCGCCCTCGTAGACGTCGAGACCCACGTCCTCGAGCGCCACGAAGTCGCCGAACATCTTGGTCAGGCCCTGGATCCGCAGGTACGGCCCTCGATTTGCCGTGTCCGGGACCTGCTTTTCCCCGGTCATTGCGTTTCCGTTACGCTCTCGCCCTAATCTAATGCCTCAAATGGCGCCCGGCCACCCCGAGGTTCGAGCCGGGGCGGCCGGGTCTTCTTCCAGTCGAAGGCCTAGATGCTGTACGGCCGCGTCCGTAGCGGTACCGTATCAACGCGTCCCTAGCCCTTGGGCTCGGACTTGGCGTCGTAGCGCTTCTGCCACTCGCCAAGGATGCGTCCGCGATTGCTCGCGGCCCAACCGAAGTCGTTGTCGATCATCTTCTCCAGCGTGTTCGGCGGGAAATGCTCGACCGGTGTCGCGACCTCCGGGATGGCCAGGATCGGCAGGTACTCGTTGAAGACCTTCATCGCCGCGGGCGAGATGTGCCAGTCCATGAGCGTCTTGGCCGCCTCGATCTTCTTGGAGGTCTTCAGGATGCCGCTGGCCTCGACCTCCCAGCCGATCCCCTCCTCGGGGACGACGAGCTCGAGCGGCGCCCCTCTCTGCTTCAGGCGTGCGCCGCGGAAGGCGAACGAAATCCCGATGGGGACCTCGCCGGCCGCCGCCAAGCGGCACGGCTTCGAGCCGGAGTGGGTGTAGCGGGCCATATTCTGGTGAAGCGCGTCCATGTACGTCCATGCCGCCTCATCACCCATCATCTGCAGCCAGGCCGAAACGGTCAGGAAGCCGGTTCCCGACGAGTTCGGGTTGGGCATGACGAGATGGTTCCGGTAGACCGGCTCGGTCAGATCCTTCCACGAGGTCGGCTTGGGCAGGTTGTTCTTCCCCGCCTCGATCGTGTTGTAGCAGATCACCGCGGCATACGCGTCAACCCCGACCCAGTGCGGCGGGTTCCGCGGGTCACGGAACTTGGAGTCAAGCTTCTCCAGCCCCTTGGGCGCATAGGGCAACAGCATGCCCCGTTCGTCGACCACCAGCAGGCTCGTCGCCGAGGTCCCGAGGAAGACGTCGGCTTTCGGGTTGCCGGCATCGATCTCCGCCAGGATCCTGGCGGTGATGATCCCGGTCGAATCCCGCACCCAGTCGATGTCGATATCCGGGTGCTCGGCCACGAAGGCCTCTCTCAGGGGCTCGAGCTCCTCGGCTTCCAGCGCCGTGTAAACGGTCAGCGTCGTTTTGGCCAGTGCGCCGCCGGCCATGATCGCCATGGCCGCCACGGCCATGAGGCCGCCGCCCAGAATGCGTCTAAGGTGATGTGTGTTCATGACTTTCCGCTCCCTGTTATGGGCCGGCCGCGGCCGTTCGCAGGGCCCCGGCCCACCCCCAAATTCCCGGCTCCGGCGCAATAATGCCGTCTCCACTGGCCGATTGTTACAGTTTTTTGGCAAAATGCCTGGCTCGGGGCCCTTTTCATCGGCCGATGCCCCAGGGCCGATCCTGCTGATAAAACTGTCATAAGCCCGGACCCTTTCAAAGCAAAACTCGCCTGATGCCGGCATGACGGCGGGTGGCGGGGCGCCGCGGTCGGCCCGCACCGCGCTCGCGGGCCCTTGCGCGGCCGGTGCGCGGCCGGTGCGCGGCCGGCCCGGGCGTGGCGCCGCGGCGAGACCGCGCCGGGCGCACTCGCCGAGCCCGGAGGGCGAACGATTCTCAGCTCGTGAGCGCGCCGCCAGCCTCCTTCCACGCCGCAGTGCCGCCGACCAGCGAGCAGACCGTGGGAAATCCCATGTCGTGCAGGGTCTTGGCGGCGAGCGCGGCGCGCCCGCCCGTGGCGCAATAGCACACGAGCATCTTGTCGGGCGAGATCGCCGAGTTGTGCATCGGCCCGTCCGGGTCGGCGATGAACTCCAGGAAACCGCGCGGCGCGTGGACCGAGCCCGAAATGAACCCTTCTTCCGCCCGCTCGTGCGCCTCGCGGACGTCGATGAAGAGGACGCCCTCCTCCTCGGCGAGGCCGAGCGCGGAGGCGACCGATACGGTGTCGATGACCGCGTTTGCCTCCGCCAGCATCTGCTTGAAGCCCTTCTTCAACATGAAAAAATCCCTTCGTCTCGTGTAGTGGCCTTGGCGGGATGGGCGAGCGCTCGCTGGAGTCCGCGGCGAACCCCCAGCTGCTAAATCGGGTGGACCGGCCCGCTTGGCTAGAGCCTCGGGCCGGGAATTCCAAGCGAGTAGGTCCTGAGCTGCTCGGTGATGAAGTCGAAGGCCTGGTCGACCGAGTCGGTGGGGAAGAACAGCTCGAGGTCCTCGGGATCGATCATGCCGTGGCTCTCCAGCGCACTGAAATTAATGATCTCGGCCCAGTATTGGCTGCCGAACAGCACGATCGGCATATGCTTGCGGACCTTGCGGGTCTGGATCAGGGTGAGCAGCTCGAACAGCTCGTCCATGGTGCCGAAGCCGCCCGGCATGACGACCACCGCCTTGGCCAGGTAGGCGAACCAGAACTTGCGCATGAAGAAGTAGTGGAACTCGAAGGCCAGCTCGCGGGTGATGTACGGGTTCTCCATCTGCTCGTACGGCAACGAGATGTTCAACCCGACGTTGATCCCCCGCGCCTCCGAGGCGCCGCGGTTGGCCGCCTCCATGATGCCCGGACCGCCGCCGGTGCACACCACGAAGCGGCGGTCCGTACCCTCGAGGCCTTTCGACCACTGGGTCAAGCGGCGGGCCAATTCGCGCGTCGCCTCGTAGTACTCCGACAAGCGCACATTGTACTCGGCGCGGCCCGTGTCGGCGCCCTCGGCGCGCGCCGCCTCCACCTCCTGCTCGGCCTGTTCGCGCGGCATGATGCGCGCCGACCCGAAGAAGATGATGGTGTCCTCGATCCGGTAATGCCGGAAGCGGCTGCTCGGCTCCAGGTACTCGGAGAGGATGCGCAGCGGCCGCGCGTCCGGGCTGTGCAGGAAGTTCTGGTCCTGGTAGGCCCTGAGGGGCCGGTTGGATTGTTTGGCCATCGGCTCCTGATGGTAGCTGCGTTCGAGATGGTGCGTCCCGGGGGGTCACATTACGCCGACTGCTCGACCAGCGGCAATCCGCACCTCGGGCTCCGGCAACGCCGGCGGCCCCGACGGTCTACCAGAGACGCCGCCCCTCTGTTAGAAAAATATGAGGTGCGGCCTCGAGACGGGCCCGCGCCGCCGCCGGTCGGGGAGCAGGCGCATGGGCGGACCACACCAGGGGCAGCCGGTCCCATGGACCGGGATTGGCCCGGCCGGACGGGTCGCGGGGCCGGCCATCGCCGGCGCGCTGTTGCTCCAGGCCTGCGCCGCGCCGCAGCCGCCGCCGCCTCCCGAGGCTCCATGGCCCCCGGAGGTCGCTCCGCCGCCCGCACCGGCGCCTGCCCCGGCCGCGCCTCTGCTCGACCGGTACGGCCGGCTGATCGTCGAGGCCATGGAATATCCGTGGAGCGCCCTCGGTCGGGTCAACACCGGCGGGCGCGGCTTCTGCACCGGCATCCTCATCGGCCCGGCGCTCGTGCTCGCCACCGCGCGCTGCCTGTACGACGGCGTCGAAGGCCGCTGGTGGGCGGCGAGCGAGCTGCACTTCGTCGCCGGCTATCAGCGCGACGCCGTCCTGATCCACTCGGCCGTGGCGGGCTACGAGGTTGCGCCCGAGTTCGCGCCGGGCGCCGGGACCAGCTTGGCCAACGTGACCGGCAACTGGGCGCTGCTCGCGCTGGAGACGCCGATCGGCGGCAAGGCGGGCTGGTTTGCGCTGCAGCGGCTCGACGCGGCGACGCGCACGCGGCTGGGCCGCGGCGAGGGGTTCGCGCTGCAGGCCGGCTACCGGCGCGACTGGCCGCACAGCGTGACGGTCAAGCTCGCCTGCGTCGACGGCTGGGCCGCGCCGCCGGGCGGACGACGCCAGGCGTGCGACGGCGCGCCCGAGAACCCCGAGCTGCCGGTTTTCCTGTTCACCGGGGGCGAGTTCCGTGCGCTGCCGAGCCCCGTCCTCCTGGCGCGGGCCGAGGCCGGGCGCGTGGCCTCCGAACCGTTCCGCGCGCTGCGGCGCGACGGCTCGCACTGGGGCGAGAGCCGCGCGCCCAACGGCCGCGGCGCGGCTGCCGCCGAGCCGCGCGACACGGTCGCGCGTTTGCTCCGCCATCTAAACCTTCTGGACGGCCCGCCGGATCCGGCCGAGCTGCGCGCGGCCATCCGCCGCTTCGAGCGGGCGGCCGGCCTGCCGCAGAGCGGCGCGCCCTCGGTGGCGCTGCTCGGCCACCTCCTGGCCCAAGCCCGCCGCGGCTTCGTCGCGCCCGCGGGCGCGCAGAAGATTGCACGGCCCGCGACCGGCCCGACTCCCGGCTCCAGGCCGCGGGCCAAGGCCGGGGACGGGACGCCGGCCGGTCCGCAGCCTTGGAGTGGCGCGCCCGAGCGGTGCGGATCATTCGTGAGGTCTGCGGCTCACGAAACCTCCGCGATGGGACCGCAGAGCGGCGCTGCGCAGCGGGGCGCCGCTGTCACGGAGGCGAATTGCCTCCCCGCCGTGGCCGTGCTTGGTAGTCTTAGCCGCGGTGGTTCACAAAACCTTGTCATCAGCCGGTCGCGGCGCCCGAGCAGCCGAGGCGGACCAACCGGCGCGGCGGGAGAAGAGGATGAAGATCGTTGAGTTCGCGCGCTTCGGCGTGCCGCACCAGGTCGCCGCGTGCGTCGAGGTTGCCGAGCCGGGGGAGCCGGGCGAGGACGAGGTGGTCGTCGAGGTCGAGGCCTTTCCCATCAATCCGGTGGACCTGCTGACCATGGAGGGGCGCTACGCGGTGCGCCCGCAGCTGCCGAGCACGCCCGGGTCCGAGAGCGTCGGCCGCATCGTGGCCGCAGGTGCGCAGGTGCGCGATGTGGCGCCCGGCGACCGGGTGATCAATCTGGGCCGGGAGAACTGGGTCCAGCGGCTCAAGGTGCCGGCGACGCGGGTCCTCAAGGTCCCGGCCGAGGCCGACGTCCTGCAGCTCGCCATGCTGAAGGTCAACCCGCCGACCGCGCTGCTCATGCTGCGCACCTACGTCCCGCTCGAGGCGGGCGACTGGGTGATCCAGGACGCCGCCAACTCGGGCGTCGGCACGTGCCTGATCCGGCTGGCCAAGGCGCAGGGCCTGCACACGGTCAACGTGGTGCGGCGCGAGGCGCTGAGCGAACCGCTCCAGGCGCTGGGCGCGGACGTGGTGGTCGTGGACGGGCCCGACCTGGCCGAGCGGGTCCGGGCGGCGACCGGGGGCGCGCCCATCAAGCTCGCCATCGACGCGGTGGCGGGCGAGACCTGCCTACGCCTGGCCGAGTGCCTCGAGGACGACGGAACGGTGGTCAACTACGGCTTCCTGAGCGGGCGGCCGTGCATGCTGACACCGCACCAGACGGTATTCCGCGGCATCACGCTGACCGGCTTCTGGCTGGTCAAGGTCCTGGCGCGGGCCTCGCGCGAGCAGGTGGCGGACCTCTACGACGAGCTTGTCGGCCTGGCCGCCGACGGCACGCTCAAGGTGGAGGTCGAGGCGACCTACGCGATCGAGGACATCAAGCAGGCCCTGGAACACGCCGGCCGCGAGGGCCGCGGCGGCAAGGTGCTGGTCACCCCGAACGGCCCGGTCTCGTAGGCCCCTGGCGGCGCCAGCCGGACGCCGGTGCCGTGGGCCCGCCGATGGCCGAGCGGGCGCGGCCGGCGGCGGTCCGCGGCGTCAATCCCCGCTCGATGCGCCATGGCGCGGCGACGGGCCGCGTCGCGGGGACGACCCGTATTAGGGCGTGGCGTCCTAGTATTACTAGGACAAATTAGCCTATCTTCTGGTAAATAGGGCACTGCGCCCTAATAGTTTTGAAAAATGCCGAATAAAAAATGCACCTGTGGCAAAAAAGTGCTTGCATCTCGGGGCAGAATTCCGTATATATATTTCCAACGGAGCGATTGGCTCACTTGTTACGGAGCATCCTGTTGTTCCACTTACGGAGGATCCCGACTAGAGAACTGCCCTTACTATGATTGCACGCACATCGCACTGACAACTTGAGGGGACCTTGCGGTCCCCTCTCTTCTTTCCCCCGTGCAGTTCAAGGACGGCCCTGCGTGACAGGGCCTTGACGGCACCGCTCGGGCCGGCGGCGGCCGGCCGGGCGCACGGGGCCTGCCCCTACCGGAACAGACGCTCGAGGCTGCGCGCCGTGCGCCGGCGCCAGGCGTGGTCCACCATCAGGTCGGCCAGGGTGTTGAACCTGGCGGACAGGAGGGGGCCCGAGGGCGTGATGGGCGCAGGCCGCCGCCCCTGCACCAGCTCGGAGAGCACGATCCCCCGCCGGTGGTCGAGCGCCGGGGCCGGCGCGGGCGTGGCCGCTGCGGACACGACCGCCGAAGGCCGGGAGCGAACGCCGGCAAGAGCCGGTTTGCGGCGCAGCCGCGCCGGCGCAACCACACCCGGGTCGCCCGGCACCGCCCGGGCGGGCACAAGGCCCTCGTCGGAGAGGTAGCCCGGCAGCGCGGCCAGCTGAACGCGCTCAGCCGAGGGTACGGCACGCCTGGTTTGTCCTTGTTGGCTGGCAGCCGGCTCGGCCTTGCCGGCAAAAAAGGCGCAACCGGCGAGCGAGGCGGCCACCATGGCCGCCGCGGCGAGGCGAAGATGGACCAAGGTTATGCGTCCCCTAGAAGACGTTATCAGCCCCCGATGCCGCGAAGTAAGGCAGGTTTCTCCGCGCCGGGTCAACATGGAATGGACCGGAAATCCCGGGTATTTGGGCAATGTCGGTTGAAACGTGCTCACTGTGCTCACGCCCGGGCTTTCTTTCTTGTTCGCGTTTCAACCGCGGGTCGCCCGCCCGCGAGCGGCGGCGCCTGCGGGCGTGCTTTGCCGCCGGCCGAATCGCCCGCTAGGCTGCGCTGCGTTAGCCTCCGGTCTTTGAACGGAAAAGCCGGTCCCGGCCATGACTCCCGGCGCGGCCGTGCCACGCACGATTTGGGCGCTTTGCCTGCTCGCGGTGCTCGGCGCGTGCAGCGAGGACTCCGACCAGCTCGCCAGCGAGCGCTGCATGGGCGAGGTCCAGAAGAGGCTCGGCGCCGGGACCAAGCTCGACTTTCCCGGCGCGACCCGGGCCGCCCTGCGCAACGACGCGGTCTACGGCTGGCACCTCGACCTCGAGGTCGAGGCGAAGCTCGGCTCCGGCGAGACGCGGCGCGCCAGCTACCGCTGCCTCTTCGTCGTCGAAAACCGCGACGCGCCGCTCTTCCTCGCGGTCGTCGAGCGGTAAGCTCGTCGAGCGCTCGCAGGCCTCGCAGCTCAGGGATCGGGGCGCGGATCGCAAAGGCACGGGATCGGGACTCGCAAGAGCCGGCCTCCGCCCCACCCCCTGTCCGCTCACGGAAGGTTCACCGAGGCGGGGGGCCCCACCTGACCCAGCGCGAGCTCGAGCGCGGGCACCGCGCTGCGCCATCCGAGCCCATGCGCCCGGTCGCGCAGGCGTTCCAGCTCGGCGCAAAGCTCCGGCTCGCGCCGACCCCGCCCGAAGGCCGCCAGCGCCCGAGCGCGCACGGCGAAAAACTCGCTCCACAGCAGCGGCTCGGTCCGGGTGAAGTCCTCGAGCAATCCGGCGTAGTGCTCGGCCCGGTCCCAGTCCTGCTCCGCCAGCATGGCGTCGATGGCGTGACGGTAGAACATCAAATGGTTGTGCCCCACCGAACCCTCGGCCAGCAGCCGCTCCCCCTGCTCCAGCAACCGGCGCCGCTCGGCCGGGTCCCGGGTGACCATGGCCAGGATTGCGATGGTCCGCGGCCCGTCGAAACCGATGACCGTGTCGTAACACGTCTGCAAGGCGCGCTCCGCCAGCCGTGTCGCCTCGCTTGCCCGCCCCTCCGCGTGGCGGATGAGCGCCTCCCAGCCGAGCGGCGTGGCCCCGAACCGTCGCGCCCCCAACTGTTCGACCAGGATGCGTCCACGTTCCAGATGCTGGCGCGCCTCGTCCCTGCGATCCAGCTCCACCAGCGCAAACAGCACGCTCAGCTCGGCGTTGAGCTCGGCCCGGTGATGGCTGGCTCTGGCCGCCGCCTCGACCGCCCGCACGCCCTCGGGAAGCGCCCGGGCCGGGCCCTCGAGGAACAGCAGGGTATGGGCGACCATGGGAAAATTGGCCACCTCGATCCGGCCGAAGCCATGCCTGCGGCACAGCTCGACGCAGCGCAGGAAGTACTTGTGCGCGCTCGCCATACGCCCCATGGCATAGACCGCGTCACCCATGCCCCCGAGCGCTTCGGCCTCGGCCTGCGGCGAGCCCGTCCGCCGGGCGTACTCCAGCGACATCTCGTGTGCGGCTAGGCAATCGTCCATCCGGCCGAGGGGGAAGCAGAGGTTGCCGCGCAGGTGATAGATCCGCGCGAGCTCGGCGGTCAGGCCCTGCTTGCGAGCCAGTTCCTCCGCAACCTCGAGCGCCTCGAATGCCTCGTCCAAGTCGTCGCTCACCCGCATGCCGGCCGCCAGAGCGAACCAGGCCCGGGACCGCTCGGCCTCGTTCGTGGCCAGCTCGAGCGCGCGCCGGCAGACGGCCGTGCTTTCCGCGATCGCGCCCAGGTCGTGCAGCATCTCGCCCTTCAGGCACGTCAGCGCGAAGCGGTCGCCCGCCGCTTCCGCGATCTCCAGGCCGCGATCGAGCAACCCTATGGCGCGCTCGTAGTGGTACTGCCCGGCCAGGGTCTTGGCCGCCTCGTGATACGCGTTGGCCGCGGCCGGCTCCTCGGCCCGGTCCAGATGCTCGGCGTGAAGCACCGGATCCTGATCGGCGAACCAGCGCGCCGCACGCGCGTGCAGCTCGCGTTTGCGGCTCCTCAGGAGCGAGGAATAGACCGCCTCGCGGATCAGCGCATGGGCGAACAGATAGTCGCCGCCCTCCGGCCTCACCAGGTAGTGCCGAACGAGGTCGGCACAGTCGTAACCGGGCTCCTCCATCAGGTGGCGCAGCGCATCCAGGGCGAAACGCTGCCCGATGACCGAGGCGGCCTGCAGGGCCTGCCTGTCGGCCGTGGGCAACCGGTCCATCCGCGCCTGCACCAGGCTCTGGATCGACCCCGGCACGACCTCGGCCGCGCTCTCCTCCGCGTTGCGCAGGAGCTGCTCCAGGAACAGCGGATTGCCCTCGGAGCGCGCGATGCAATCCCGCACGATCTGGGTGTTCACATCGAGCAAGCCGCCCGCCATCTCCATCGCCTCGGTCTGGCGCAACGGTCCGAGGTCGAGGGTCAAGAGCGGTGCGCCCCCGGCCGCGCCGCGCCATGCGCCGTCGAGCGGGTCCCCCTCGATCCGGCTGGTCATCACCAGGACCGCCGGGCAGTCCTGCACCGTCGCGGTCATGGTCGCGAGATGGGCCAGCGTCAGCGCCTCGGCCCAGTGCACGTCCTCCACGCTCAGGAACAGCGGATGGCGCCGGCTTGCCGCGCGGATCAGCGCCGCCACCAGGTCCTGCTTGCCCCGAGTCCGGGTCGCGTTGTCCATGGCGTCGTACAGCGCCCGCATCTCGAGCGGCTGCGGCAGGTCCAGCAGATCGTTCAGGAAAACGCGCTGGTCCGGCTCGAGCCAGCCGGCCGCGACCGCCGTGTCCGTCGCGGCGCTACGCTCCGCCTCGCCGCTGCCCGCGGCCAGCCCCAGAAGAGAGCGCACCAGCGAGCGGATCGCGTCCTGTCCCTTGCCGACCCCGAAGTCCAGCACGAGGCCGCGATGCTCGGCAAAGCCTCGACTCCGCGCCAGGCTCATGAACTCCTCCACCAGGCGCGTCTTGCCGATCCCCGCATCGCCGCGCACCACCACCGCCTGGCCCACGCCGCTCTCGAGGCAGGCATCCAGGACGCCGGCGAACTGTCGCAGCTCCGACTTGCGGCCGACGAAGGCCCCGCGCGGGCCGGCGGCCTGGCCGGGCGCCAAGGCGCGCGCGCGCCACACGCGGACCGGCTTGTCCAGGCCCTTGACAGAGACCTCGCCCAAGGGCTCGCAGCCCACCGCGGCCGAGACCGCCCGGTGCACGGCCTCGGAGATCAGCGTCTCGCCGGGCTCGGCGAGAGCCTCGAGCCGCGAGGCCAGGTTCACGGACTCGCCCAGGACCGTGTATTCCAGCTGGCTATCGCGGCCCAGGCCGCCCGCCACCACCTCGCCGCTGGCGATCCCGGCGTGCACCCGCAGCTCGCGCCCAAGCTCGGCGCTCAGCCCGGCCACCGCGGCGTGAATGTCGAAGGCGGCGCGAACCGCGCGCAGCGGATCGTCGCCGTGCGCCACCGGCGCGCCGAACAGAGCCATGAGCCCGTCGCCCAGGTGCTTATCCACCGTGCCGCCGTACTCCTCCACGAGCCGGTCGGCGGCCTCGAAGAAGCGGGAGATCAGCCCGTGCAGCTCCTCCGCGTCGATGGCGCCGGACAGCTCGGTGAAGCCCGCGAGGTCGACGAAGAGAATCGTCACCTGGCGCCGCTCGCCAGCGGCCGGAGCGCGCTCCTCGGGCCGTGGCGGGCTCGGCGCGGCCGCAGGCGCCGGCGCGGCGTCGGCCCCACCGGAAAGGGCGCGACCGCAACCGCCGCAGAACCGCGCATCCGCCTGGTTCGAAAAGCCGCAGTCGTCACAGGTGATGGTGAGCGCTGCCCCGCAACCGGCGCAGAAGCGCCGGTCGCTCGTGTTATCGCTCCCGCAGGTCTGACATTGCATCGCCCGGCCTCGCGCCGCGGAGAGGATGCGCGGATCCCCTCCCCCGAGGGCGATGCTATGCGCTGCGCCCGGACCGCATCAAGGACGCAGGCGCCGGCCTCAGGATAGACGCAGCGCGTGGGGACCGAAGGCCGCCGGAGCCGAAGCGTGCTGAGAGGGCAGTTTCTCGAAGCGTTTCACAAAGCTGGGCACGGCAAGGGTGCGCTGGCCCTCGTCGAGCGTCCTGTCGGCGCGGTGCAGCCGCGAGCTGTAGCGCACGTGCAGGATGCCACCCTCGTCCTCGGCCACGCTGATGACGCGCGCCGTCTCCATGATCTGGGTCTCGGTGATCCGGCCGAAGGTCGCGCCGGCACGCACATCGTCCGGATTGATCCGATCCACGCCGCTGGGCGCGAACCATCCGGAGAGCCTGGTCGCGAGAGTCGCCATGACAAGTCGCCTTCCGTGGTCTCGGGAAAAGCGCTCTTTTCCGCTGGTCTCCAGCCATGGCCCAGGACATCGCAGCGCGGTGAACATTTGGTTTCGGGGCCTGTGTCAAATTTCGGGCCGGCGCGAAAGGGGCCGACGGGCGCGGGGCGGGCCTTGCTGAGCCCCAGCCGTGCATCGGCAAAGTCTTGATTTTTGCGATGTATGAGCGAAACTCGCCAGGCGAGGCCGCATCGGGCCAGTCAAGGCGGCGACGCGGGGGCCGGCAGGGTTGAAAAGACAAGCCGGCGCCGGCAGACCAGGGGAACCCGAAGGCAGGCCGCGCGCAGAGGAGCGCGCTGCCACGAGATTGACACCGGGTTGCGGCGCCGGACCTTTGAGAGTTCACAGGGAGGCCGAGGACGGGCGAGCCGGGAGACCATCTTTTTTCGAGGCCTTGAAACGATGTTCCGAAACACGACTGCGGCCCTGGATCTCGGGGCCGGGCGAGACGACTCGGATCCGGGGCCAAGCAGCGCCCGCCCCACGGTCATACAGGGCGATCTCACCATCATCGGCGATCTCTTGACGGACGGCCACATCGAGGTCGAAGGCCGGGTCATCGGAAACGTCAACGGCCGGACCGTGACCGTTGGGCACGGCGGACAGGTGGAGGGGTCCATCCTCGCCGAATCCGCCGCCATTCTCGGGGCGGTGGCCGGACCGGTGCAGGCGAACAGCGTGACGATCGGCAAATCCGCCAAAGTGGTCGGCAACATATTCCACAACGAGTTGACGATCGAACCCGGCGCCTATCACGAAGGGCGCCGCCCATGGCGGCCGCAGATCGACCGCAAGCCGATCTTCAAACAGTGATCAATGCGCACACGAGGGAGACCAGACATGTTCACACAGGGAAGCAAGCCGGACGAGCCGGGCCAGACGGCGCCGGCCAGAGTCGCTCGGAGCAGCGGGGAGCCCTCCGTGATCAGCACCGATCTCAAGGTGGTCGGCGATCTGCAGTGCGCCGGCGACCTGCAGATCAAGGGCACCGTCGAGGGTGACATCAAGAGCCGGACGGTCACGATCGGCGAGGGCGCGCACGTCCAGGGGGCGGTGCAGGCCGACACGGTGCACGTCTCGGGCTCGGTCAAGGGGCAGATCGAGGCGCCGACGGTCACCGTCGCCAAGTCGGCCAAGATCCTGGGAGACGTAATCCACCAGAACCTGTCGGTCGAGGCCGGCGCTCACCTCGAGGGCCAGTGCCGCCGCCTCGAGCCCAAGAAGGCGGCCGAGCAGCCGGGTGTCTCGGCGCTCAAGACCGGCGGGCCGGACAAACGCGCGGCCAGCGGCTCGTCGTCCTGACGGCCAAAGGGGCGCGGCGCACCAGCGCTTAAGCGCTCGCCACCCGGCGCGACCCCGTCGCGAAGCGGAAGGCGGCAAGCGCCGTCGGGTCTCGCACCCGTGCCCTCCTCACGTGTCCCGCGCCCGGGCCAACCCGGGGCGCGCGCTCACCAGTCCCAGTCCAAGCGCGATGAGCACGACGCCGGCCACGTGGTATGGTCGCAGCGCCTCGCCCAGCAAGGCGATGGCCATGGCCGTGGCGAACACGGGAACCAGATGCATGAACGGGCCAGCCCGGTTGGCGCCGACTTGGCCCACGCCCCGGTTCCAGAACACGTAGGCGATCACGGACGCGAAGAGGCCGAGATAACCGATGGCCACCAGATTGTTGGCGCTCGGCGCGATCGCGCCCACGGCGGCAAGCTCCCACAGGTAGGCGGGCATGAGCAAAGCCACCCCGATCGCGGTGATGCAGGCCAGGAACACGATCGGCGGCAGCGCCGCCGGCCGCCGCCTCAGGATCACCGAGTAGAGCGCCCACAAGGGCACGGCGGCGAGCATCCACAGGTCTCCCGGGTTGAACGACAGCGTCGCGAGCACGGCCGGCTCGGCGCGGCTGATGATGACCCCGACGCCGAGCAGCGAGGCGACGATGCCAAGACCCTGGCGCCCGCTCAGGACCTCGCGGTCGAGCAGGAAGGAGAACACCGGGATGATGATCGGGATGGTCGTCATGAACAGCGAGGCGTTGATCGCCGTGGTCGAGGTCAGCGCGAGATAGATGAAGCTGTGGAACGCGCCGACGCCGGTGAGCGCAAGCATGAGCAGGATGCGCCAGTGGGCGCGTATGACGCTCCGATGGCGCCACAGGCCGGCGAGCGTGAAGGGCAGCAGCACGACGAGCGCCGTGGTCCAGCGCCAGAAGTTGAGCGTGATCGGCGGGATCTCGGTGGAGACGGCCCGGCCGAGCACGAAGTTGCCGCCCCAGAACAGCGTCGAGGCCGCGAGCAAGAGGTGGGGCGGGAGCGGCAGGCGCATATGACGACGTCCGGTTTCGTGCCGCCGAGGGCCGGGCGCACAGCTATAGCCGTGATGGCGCGCCACCCGCAAGCGCTCGAATCAAAGGGCACACACCCCGTGCGGGGCTCCTTTGCAGCGCTCGCGGGCCCCGGGCAGGGCCGTCTTCAGCCGGCTACGCTCGCCCGCTCAGGCGGGTTCGACGATCTCGAAGTCGTGGCTGATCTCGGCGCTGGCGCCCAGCATCGCCGTGGCCGAGCAGTACTTCTCCGCCGACAGCCGGATCGCGCGCTCCACCTTGGCCGGGTCGAGGCCGGCGCCGCTCAGCACGAAGTGGGTATGGATGCGCGTGAACACCTTGGGCGCGGTCTCGGCCCGCTCGGCGTCCACCTCGACCACGCACTCCGCGAGCGGCTGCCGGCCCTTGCGCAGAATCTCCACCACGTCGAAGGCGGTGCAGGCACCCAGGCCGATGAGCAGCAACTCCATGGGCCGGGCGCCGAGGTTGCGTCCACCCGCCTCGGGCGCGCCGTCCAGGACGACGGCGTGGCCGCTGCCCGATTCGCCGACGAAGGCGACGCCCTCGATCCATTTCACGCGTGCTTTCATGGCCGCATCCCCTTTGCCGGTCCGCCGGGCCCCTCCTCGAACACCGCGCGCGCCGTGCCCAGGCCCTCGACCATGACCTCGACCTCGTCGCCAGGCGCCGGCCAATGGGTCTCGACCACGCTGCCGAGCATGACGAAGGCGCCGGCCGGCAGCGCCTGGCCCATTTCGGCCTTCAGGTTGGCGTACCAGGCGAGCGCCTCCAGCGGGTGGCCCAGGATGTCGCGGCCGAGGCCGCGGCCGACCTCGGCGCCGTTGATGGTCATGCGGCTTGGCAGGGCGCCGAGGTCGAGCCCGCCGAGCTCGCTCACCGGCGCGCCGAGCACGCAGCCCGCGTTGAAGAAGTCGTCGGCCGCCATGGTCCACACGTCGAGCGCGCGAAAGTTTTCGTAGCGGTCGTCGACGACCTCGATGCCCGCCATGCAGGCCGAGACGGCGCGGGCCACGGTCTCGCGCGTGTGCGGCGCGCCGGCGCCCGACAGGGCCCCGCCCAGGCGCACCACGATCTCGCACTCGACCCCGACGCGGCAGAAGTCGGCGTGGCGCACGCGGCCGGCCTCATGCGCCA
>JABAHQ010001656.1_pt1 | contig 21983 bp, 21 predicted proteins | sample 7062091 | NCBI WGS metagenome assembly JABAHQ01 (sample SAMN14534359, study PRJNA622989) | marine sediment metagenome | biome: marine biome [ENVO:00000428]; feature: marine pelagic biome [ENVO:01000023]; material: deep marine sediment [ENVO:00002113] | place: India: Gulf of Kutch | collected...
CGCGCAGCCGGGAGGCGATCTCGCGCAGCACCTGGTCGCCGATAACGTGGCCGAAGTTGTCGTTGACCGCCTTGAAGTTGTCCAGATCGATATACAACAGCGCCGCCTCGGGTGTCTCGGCGCGCTTGGCCCGCTCGACGACGCGGCGCAGCTCTGCTATGAAGTAGTGGCGATTGTATAGTCCGGTCAACGAATCGTGCTCGGCGAGCTCGCGGAGATTATCGAGCATCGCCTTACGCTCGCTGATATCGTCGACCAGGCAGGTGTACATGCGTTGGCCGTCGACCACCATCTCGTTGGTGCTGAAGGTGACGGGGAAACGACGCCCGGTGCTGTCGATAGCCGTAAGCTCGCCCTCGGGGGCTCGCAGGTGCGCGGCGGATGCCCCGCCCTGCGGGCCGGCGCCCTCGGGCAGGGGCAGGAATCGCGTCACTGGCTCTCCGCGGGCCGCGGTCTCCGAGATTTTGAACAGGCGCTCGGCCGCGCGATTGAAGATATCGATGCGCCCCTCGGCGTCGAACACGATGATGCCGTACGCCGTGGTCTCGAGCACCGATTCAAGCCGTTGCCATTGCGCGCGCATCACGCGGTTCTCGGTCTCGAGCACGGTGAGGTCACGCACCTCACGCAGCGTGCGCAGGCTCAGCCGCGTGACGAGGAGGACGAAGATACTGCCCCCCAGCGCGATCAGCGATCCGATGAGCTCGGGAACGCCGGCGGGGTGCACGAGCACGCGCAGGCCGAACAGCGCGTACCCGACGATGAACAGCACGATCAGCGCCTGCAGGACCTCCCACCATCCGCGGGCCACGCGGGCCTCGCGGCAGATCCGAGCGATGGGCGAGAGGGAGAACAGCAGGATGACGAGCCCTGCGAAGCTCAGGAATGGCGCGACCGTCGCGAGCCAGACGTGTTGGGTATCGTTATCGATGGCCGAACCGATCCTGACCGAACCGGCCCCCTCCCGGGCCGACGAGCGCGCGTCTCCCTGCCGTGCGATGCCCTGCTGGATGACCCCGCGCATGGTATCGGGCCCCGGCCGTGGCGTGGTGTGACCGGTTGCGCAGCCCTGGTCCGGGCGTCTGCATGGTACCCCGGCGGTGTGGTAAGTTTCTAACATGCCTTGGGCGCTCCGTGTGACCGTCGCCGCCGTGATCGAACGGGACGGCCGCTTTTTGATGGTCGAAGAGGTGGCGGATAGCCGCCTGGTGCTCAACCAGCCCGCGGGTCACCTGGACGAGGGCGAGAGCCTGGTGCAGGCCGCCCGGCGCGAGACGCTCGAGGAGACCGCGTGGCACTTCCGGCCCGAGGCGGTCATCGGCTTGTACCGATGGCCCCGCCCGGACCGGGCCATGACCTTTCTTCGCATAGGGTTTAGTGGTGCCTTGGAGACGCACGAACCCGACCAACCGCTCGATGAGGGGATCCGTCGCGCGGTCTGGCTCACGGTCGAGGAGCTCGAAGCCCGGCGCGAGCGCCTGCGCAGCCCGATGGTGCTGGCCTGCGTCCGGGACTACCTGGCGGGCCGGCGCTATCCGCTGGAGCTGCTGGTCGACCTCGGCTCCGGCGGTCACCCGGACGCGCAGCCCGGTCCGTGACCGGCTCCGGGAATCCCGCCGGTCGACGCGGGCCGCCGGCGAGCACGAACCCCGAGCGCGCCGCCGCGCCCCCGCCCCGCGGCGCCGATCGCCCGCCTGTCCGACGCACGTACCCATCGCGCCGATGATCCGACCTGCCGCGCGCCGCGGTCGCGGAAAGGCATGCGCATGAGCGCACGGCGCCCGACCCGGGTCATCGTGGGCCTCTCCGGCGGCGTGGACTCCGCGGTGGCCGCCCTGTGCCTTCAGCGCGCGGGCTACCGCGTCGAGGGGCTGTTCATGAAGAACTGGGAGGATGACGACGTCGATGGGCGCTGCGCCGCCGCGGCCGACCTGGAGGACGCGAAGGCCGTGTGCGAGCGTTTGGCGATCCCGCTGCACAAGGTCAACTTCGCCGCCGAATATCGCGAGCGCGTGTTCGCCCGGTTCCTCGACGAGCACCGCGCCGGCCGCACGCCCAACCCCGACGTGCTCTGCAACAGCGAGATCAAGTTCCGCGCCTTCCTCGAGCATGCGCGGCGGCTCGGCGCGGAGCGGATCGCCACCGGACACTACGCCCGCCTCGAGCGCGCCGAGGGGCGCGTGCGCCTGCTGCAGGGCGCCGACACCAACAAAGATCAGAGCTACTTCCTGCACGCCCTCACCCAGGCCCAGCTCGAGCACGTGCTGTTCCCCCTGGGCGAGCTGACCAAGCCGCAGGTAAGGCGGATCGCACGCGAGTCCGGCCTGCCCAATCATGCCAAGAAAGACAGCACGGGCTTGTGCTTCATCGGCGAGCGTAACTTCCGCGAGTTTCTCAAGCGCTACCTGCCGAGCGAGCCGGGCGACATCTGCGCGCCCGACGGCACGCGGCTCGGCATCCATCAGGGCCTCGCCTACTACACCCTGGGTCAGCGCCGTGGGTTGGGCCTCGGCGGGCGCGCCGACGCCGAGCCGACCCCCTGGTACGTCGTCGACAAGGACCTCGCGCGCAATCGCCTCGTTGTCGCCCAGGGCCACGACCACTCCTTGCTCCACACCCGAGCGCTGGAGACCGGCCCCGCCCACTGGATCGGCGCCGCGCCCCGGACGCCGTTTGCCTGCGAGGCCCGGGTGCGCTACCGCCAGCCCGCGCAGCCCTGCACGATCGTCGCTGCGGGGGCGGCAACGACGCGGGTGCGGTTCGACACGCCCCAGCGCGCGGTCACGCCCGGGCAGTTCGCCGTGTTCTATCGCGATAGCGAGTGCCTCGGCGGCGGTGTCATCGAACGGCCGCTCGCCAAGTGACGTTGACATCGGGGCGCCTCTACAATGATGGGATTCGGCGATAAAATCGCGGGTCATGAACGCGCGGCAGCGGGACCAGACGCTCGCGCTCGCCGGGATCTTCCAAGCGGCCTCGCTGGTCCAACAAATCGCCTATCGCGGCACTGCCGACCAAAGAGCGATGGACGCGATCATCGGCAGCGTGCTCCAGCTCGAGGCCGACAGCGTCGAGGATGTGTACGGCGGGGTCGAGGGTGTCGCACGGGGGCTGTCACTGCTGCGCGACCAGATCCGGGGATCACATGGCGAGCGGGACATGGAGCTGACCAAATACGTCATCGCGCTGCTTCACTTGGAGCGCCGGCTCGCCCGCCGCCCGCAGGCGCTCGAGCACATCCGCGGGACCGTGCTCGAGACACGGGAGCAGGCGCGGTATTTCTCCTCGAACCTGCACGAAACGGTGATCGCGCGGCTCGGCGAGCTCTACGTCGAGGCGGTGAGCACCCTCGGACCGCGCATCATGGTGAGCGGCGAGCGCACCCAGCTCTCTGACCCCGGCAAGGCCAACCTCATCCGCGCGCTCCTGCTCGGCGGCATCCGCTCGGCGGTCATGTGGCGGCAGAAAGGCGGCCGGCGCCTGCAACTGCTCTTCGCGCGTCGGCGCCTGCTCGCGCACGCCGAAGCGCTGCTGGAGGCGCTGCCCGCCCCGTGAGGCCGGCGCGTCCGCGCGGCGCTGTGAATACAATCCGCACGCTCTGTGCGGCCGGCCCGCGCCGCGCTCGGGGCGCGTGCTAAGGAGGCGACATGAGCATCGGCGATCAAGCACGTTCCACGCTCACGGCGGACGGCCGCACGCTGGAGATCTGGCGGCTCGACGCCCTGGGCGGGCGTGATCGCATCGGCCACCTGCCCTACACGCACCGCATCCTCCTCGAGAACCTGCTGCGTCGTGCCGACGGCGTCAACATCACCGACGAGGATATCCGCGCGCTTGCGCAGTGGGACCCAAAGACGGAGCCGAGCCGCGAGATCGCATTCACGCCGAGCCGCGTGCTGTTGCAGGACTTCACGGGCGTGCCGGCGGTCGTGGATCTGGCCGCGATGCGCGACGCCATGGCCGAGATGGGCGGAGGCGCCGCCCGCATCAATCCGCTGCAGCCCGCCGAGCTGGTCATCGACCATTCCGTGCAGGTCGACGCCTACGGCACTCCCGATGCGTTCGATCTGAACACGCGGCTCGAGTATCGCCGCAATCGCGAGCGCTACGCGTTCCTGCGCTGGGGGCAGCAGGCCTTCGACAACTTCCGGGTCGTGCCGCCGGAGACGGGCATCGTCCACCAGGTCAACCTGGAGCACCTCGCGCGCGTGGTCTTCCCGGGATCCGACGACGAGGGCGGCGCGGCCTACCCGGACACGCTGGTCGGCACCGACTCCCACACCACGATGATCAACGGCCTCGGCGTGCTCGGCTGGGGCGTCGGCGGGATCGAGGCCGAGGCGGCCATGCTCGGCCAGCCCATTAGCATGCTGATCCCGCAGGTGGTCGGCTTCCGGCTGCCCGGCGCCCTGCCCGAGGGCACGACCGCGACCGACCTCGTGCTCACCGTCACCCAGATGCTGCGCGCGCACGGCGTGGTGGGCAAGTTCGTCGAGTTCTTCGGCGACGGCCTCGATCAGCTGCCGCTCGCCGACCGCGCGACGATCGCCAACATGGCGCCCGAGTACGGCGCCACCTGCGGCTTCTTCCCGGTCGACGCCGAGACGCTGCGTTATCTGGAGCTCTCCGGCCGCAGCCCCGCGCACGTCGCCTTGGTGGAGACCTACTGCCGCGAGCAGGGGCTCTTCCGGGAGACCGGCGCCCCGGAGGCGCGCTACAGCGACGTGCTCGAGCTCGACCTCGGCAGCGTGGTCCCGAGCCTGGCCGGGCCGCGGCGGCCCCAGGACCGGGTCGCCGTCAGCGAGGCGAAGCGAGAGGTCCGCAAGGCCGTCCACGAGATGCTGGTCGAGCGCGGAGTGCGGCGCGAAGCGGACGGCGACCTCGAGCGCTTTGCCGCCGAGGGCGGTCACAACGCGGTCGGGGTCGAGCACCAGGGCGAGACCGTGGCGCACCTCCAGCGCACGCACCGGGGGAGCGTGAAGGTCGAGCACCGGGACGAGTCGTTCTACCTCGACGATGGCATGGTCGTCATCGCGGCGATCACGAGCTGCACCAACACCTCCAATCCCGCGGTCATGGTGGGCGCCGGCCTGCTCGCGAAAAAGGCGCACGAGCGCGGGCTCCAGACCAAGCCCTGGGTGAAGACCAGCCTGGCGCCCGGCTCGAAGGTCGTGGTCGATTATCTCAGTAAGGCGGAGTTGCTCGAGCCCTTGGCCGCGCTGGGCTTCAACCTCGTGGGCTACGGCTGCACCACCTGCATCGGCAACTCCGGTCCGCTGCCGGATCCCATCAGCCGCGCCATCCTCGCGGACGATTTGGTGGTGTGCTCGGTCCTCTCGGGCAACCGGAACTTCGAGGGCCGCATCCATCCCGAGGTGCGCACGAACTACCTGGCCTCGCCCCCGCTGGTGGTGGCCTACGCGCTGGCCGGCACGCATGGACGTGGATCCGCTCGACGAGCCGCTCGCCACGGACGCGAACGGGCAGCCCGTGTACCTGAAGGACCTGTGGCCCTCGCAGCACGAGATCCATCAGACGATCGAGCAATCGGTCAAGGCCGACATGTACCGGCGCACGTACCGGGAGGTCTTCAGCGGGGACACGCACTGGAGCGGCCTGGAGGTGCCCGCCGGCGAGCGCTTCGTCTGGGACCCCGACTCGACCTATATCAAGCACGCCCCCTACTTCGTCGGCATGAGCGCCGAGCCCGCGCCCGTCGAGGACATCGCGGACGCGCGTTGCCTCGCGCTGCTGGGCGACAGCGTGACCACCGATCACATCTCGCCGGCGGGCACGATCGCGGCGGACTCCCCGGCCGGTCGTTACCTGATCGAGCACGGGGTCGACCCTGCGGAATTCAACTCCTACGGCTCGCGGCGCGGCAACCACGAGGTCATGATGCGCGGCACCTTCGCCAACGTGCGCCTGCGCAACCAGCTGGCGCCGGGCACCGAAGGCGGCTGGACCGCCTACCAGCCCGACGGCGATATCGTATCCATCTTCGACGCCGCCATGCGCTACCAGGAGCACGGCACCCCGCTCATCGTCATCGCCGGCAAGGAATACGGCACCGGCTCCTCGCGGGACTGGGCCGCCAAGGGCACGCGGCTGCTGGGCGTGCGCGCGGTGCTGGCCGAGAGCTACGAGCGCATCCACCGCAGCAACCTGGTCGGCATGGGCGTGCTGCCGCTGCAGTTCCAGCCGGGCGATAATGCCGACGGCCTGCGCCTCACCGGTCGCGAGCGCTTCGACATCCGGGGCCTCGACGGGGGTCGGGCCGACGCCGTGGAGGTCACGGCCACGCCCCCGCAGAGCGAGGCCATCCGCTTCCAGGCTCGCGTGCGCATCGACACGCCGCGGGAGATCGAGTACTTCCGCCACGGCGGCATCCTGCGGTACGTGCTCCGTGGCCTGCTCGAGGGCTGACGCGCCGGCCGGCCGTGCATCCGCCCCATGGCCCGTCCGGACGTCCCATCGACTGGGCCCTCCGGCCTCGCGACCCCGGGACCGTGACCCCAAGGCCGCCGGACTTCCCCGCCGCGCGGCGGGAGCGGATAACATCGGATTAGACTCCGGGCCAGGAGGGTGACGACCAAGGAGGCCGCCATGGAGTCAGAACCACGAACGTCGACGCTGAGCGCGTGCGCCGTCGCGGGCCTCGCGGCGCTGGCGGGAGCGTACGCGGTGGTGGGCTCGGACACCGCTCGGGCGGGATCGAGCTGCTACGAAGAGCGTTTCTATCCCGTGGTCACGCGGCTCGAGCCCACGGAGCACGGCTTCACCGCGGTCCTCGCCGGTCGTTTCCGCGACCCCGAGCGAGACCGCGCGCCGCGAATCGCCTACGATGCCGCCGGCGGCTGGAAGCACGGATGGTCCCGCGCGGGCGAAGCCGCGTGCCCGCGCGGGCGGTGCATTCCGGACCGCCAGGGCTGCGACTTCAGGATCCCCGAGATCGAGCTGTCACCCGCGTACGCGCAGGCCCTGCACAGAAGGCGCGATCCCCGCATGCTCGAGCAAGAGGTCTACGCCTGCACTGAGCACGAGGGCGCGATCTATTTCGGCATCGGCTTCTACGAAGGCGAAGGCTACGGCGGCGTCGGAGGAATCGGCCGCTATGTGCCCGCCACCGGGGCGCTGGAGGTGCGCCGTCCCGCGGCGTTGCTGAGGACGCCCGTGACGCACATCGCCTTCGACGGCCGGGAGCTGTGGCTCGCCACCGCCGGCGACCACGAGTGCTCCGGCACGCCGCCCACGCAAGGGCTGATCCGGTACGACTGGCAGACCGGGGAGCTCAAGAAGGAATCTTACGGCGGCGCCGGCCTGTGCGGCTTCGTCGTGCACGATCTGCTGTTGACCGACGATGCGCTATGGGTGGCCACCGACCTCGGCTTGTCACAAAAGTCGCGCGGCGATCCGGAAGAGAGCTTTATGTTCGACGCGCGCGGGTGGTCGATGGGCTGGCGGAACTTCGTGCCGGATCTCGAGGTCGAGGGCGGCCTGCGCCATGTATTTTGCGACGAGCTCTACCGGGAGCTGCTCGCCGAGGTGCCGGTCGAGCCGGAGCCCGCCGCGCCCAGCGCCTTCGACCAGACCGTCCGGTCCATCGCCCGCTTCCGTTCCCGCTGGCTGGTCGAGCACATGCGCGGCCATCGCCGGCCGTCCGCGCGCGAGGACGCGAGCGAGTGATCACCCTCGCGCCGCGCCCGGCGCTGGCCCGCGGTCCCGGGCGACCGGCCGCCGCGGCGCGAGCCCTTCGGGCCGTCCGCGCCCCCGCTTTCCGCCGGCCGGGCTCGCGTGGAGCCCTCGATCAACCGCCGAACTCGAGGGCCTCGCGCACGGCCTCCACGCCCGCCCGCGCGCAGGCCTCGTCGACATCGCCCGGCGTCTCCTCGGCCGGGGCCCCCGAGACCCCTACGGCCCCATAGAAGTGCCCGCCGACGGCGATCGGCACACCGCCGCCGACGAGGAAGACCCCGGGCGTGGCCCTGAGCTCTTCCCGCGCGGCCATCTCCGAGGTCGGCGTCTGGTAGGTCGCCGCCGCATAGGCCTTGCGCTGGCTGACATCGATCGTGTGCGGGCCGGCCAGCGGATCGCGCACGAAGGCCAGCAAGCGGCCGCTGCGGTCGGCCACCGCGGCGGCCACCTGATAGCCGCGCTCGCGGCACTCGGCGGCGGCCGCCGCCGCCAGGCGCTGCGCCAGCTCGAACGAGAGCACGCGCGTGGCCACCCAGGGAGCCTCGGCGCGCGCCGGCGTGGCGCTCCAAGGGCCCATCAGCACGGCGAGGATCACGGCCAGGGTCGTGGATCGGGTCATGGGGCCTCCCGCGGAGCCGGGGATCGATCGGGCGTTCAGATCGCCGGTTTAGTATCATAATGGGTTTCGTGGCCGCGGACCGACAGGATTCCCGATGGACCTCACGGCGTTGAGCGCGATCTCACCGATCGACGGGCGCTACGGCGAGAAGACCGAGGAGCTGCGCCCTCTGCTCAGCGAGTACGGGCTGATCCGCCATCGCGTGCTCGTCGAGGTGCGCTGGCTCCAGCACCTCGCCCGCGAGCCGGGGCTCGCCGAGGTCTCCGGGCTCAGCGCGTCCGCCTGGAGCCGGCTCGAGAACCTCCTCGGGCGTTTCGACGTGACGGACGCCGAGCAGGTCAAGGCGACCGAGCGCACGACGAACCACGACGTCAAGGCGGTCGAGTACTTCCTCAAGGCCCGCCTCGCCGACGATGAGGAGCTCGCCGGCGTGCGGGAGTTCGTGCACTTCGGCTGCACCTCGGAGGACATCAACAACCTCGCCTACGCGCTCATGCTCGGGCGCGCCCGCGACGAGGTGCTGTTGCCCTTGATGGACGAGGTGATCGCCGGCCTGCGCGAGCTCGCCCATCGCCACGCCGAGCAGCCGATGCTCTCGCGCACCCACGGGCAACCTGCCTCGCCGACCACGCTGGGGAAGGAGCTCGCCAATTTCGTCTATCGCCTCGAGCGCCAGCGCGCGCAGGCGGCCGCGGTGCCGATGCTCGGCAAGCTCAACGGCGCGGTGGGCACTTTCAATGCGCACCTCGCCGCCTACCCCGACCTCGACTGGCCGGACATCGCGCGCCGCTTCGTCGAGGGGCTCGGCCTGACCTGGAACCCGTACACGACCCAGATCGAGCCCCACGACGGCATGGCCGAGCTGTTCGACGCCCTGGCGCGCCTCAACACCGTGCTGATCGACTTGTGCCGCGACGCGTGGGGCTACATCGCCCTCGGCTATTTTCGGCAGCGCACCGTCGAGGGCGAGGTCGGCTCATCGACCATGCCGCACAAGGTCAATCCCATCGATTTCGAGAACGCCGAGGGCAACCTGGGGCTGGCCAACGCCGTCCTCGCGCACCTGGCGCGCAAGCTGCCGGTCTCACGCTGGCAGCGCGACCTGACCGACTCGACGGTCTTGCGCAACCTGGGCACCGGCGTGGCGCACACGGTGATCGCCCTGCGCGCGACCCTGCGCGGCCTGGACCGGATCGAGCCGGACCCCGAGCGCCTGGCGGCCGACCTCGAGGCCAACTGGGAGGTGCTGGCCGAGGCGGTGCAGACGGTGATGCGGCGCTACGGCATCGAGCAGCCCTACGAGCGGCTCAAGGAGCTGACCCGCGGCCGGCGGGTCGACCGTCAGGCCTTCCAGGCGTTCATCCGTGACCTGGGGCTGCCCGAGGAGGCCGAGCGGACCCTGCTGGCGCTGGCGCCCGCGGGCTACGTGGGCGCCGCCGCCCGGCAGGCCCGGGAGGTCTGAGGCGCGGAGCGGGCGCGGCGCACCCGCGGCGCGTTTCTCGATTTGTGATTGGCCGCACATCTGCTCCCGGGGGCGCTGTGCATACTGACACCCACGGATTACAGGGACGGCAACTTCCCTCCCGCTTCGCTTCCCCAGACTGTCGTCTGTGAATCCGTGCTCACCCGGGCTGCATCGCTCCCATCCCGTGCAGCCCGGGTTTTTTTGTCCGTCCCTGCCGCGACGCTTGGCCGGCCCGGGCGCGGCCGGTACGCTGAGCGCCCATGACCGGTGAGCCCCTGCTCGGCCGGAGCGCGCAGCGCTTCCTGGAAGGATTCTGGCAAAAGCGCCCCCTGCTCGTGCGCCAGGCGCTGCCGGGCTTTCGCGACCCCTTGAGCCCGGAGGAGCTGGCCGGGCTGGCCTGCGAGGCCGGGGTCGAGGCGCGGCTGGTGCTCGAGCGGGGCGGGCGCCGCTGGGAGGTACGGCACGGGCCCTTCGCCGAGGCCGATCTCACGGCGCTGCCGCGTTCTCACTGGACGCTCCTCGTCCAGGACGTCGACAAGTACCTGCCCGAGGTCGCCGCCCTGCGCGAGGGCTTCGGCTTTATCCCCGACTGGCGCATCGACGACGTCATGGTGAGCTACGCGGCGCCGGCGGGCAGCGTCGGCCCGCACGCCGACGCCTACGACGTGTTCCTGGTCCAGGGTCAGGGGCGCCGGCGCTGGCGGGTGGGGGTGCTGCCGGTCACGGAGGCCGACCTCGTGCCGGGCCTGGAGCTGCGGATCCTGGAGCGCATGCCCGTCCAATGGGAGTGGGTCCTGGAGCCGGGGGACATGCTCTATCTGCCGCCCGGGCTGCCCCACCACGGCGTGGCCGAGGGCCCCTGCATGACCTATTCGGTGGGCTTCCGGGCGCCGAGCCATCGCGAGCTGGTCGCCGATTTCCTGGACCGACTCCTCGAGATCGTCCCCGAGCAGCCCCGTTACGGAGACCCCGCCCTGCCGGGCGGCCCTCGCCCCGGCGAGATCGATCCGGCCGTCGTCGAGCGGACCCGCCGGGTGCTGCGCAGCTACCTCGCCGTGGGCGAGGCCCGTCTCGCCCGCTGGATCGGGCAATCCCTCACCGACCCCAAGCCCAATCTCGGCGCCGAGCCGCCCGGCGCTCCCATGTCCCCCGCCGAGCTGCGCGCGCATCTGCTGGCGGGGGTCGTCCTCGAGCGCCATCCTCACGCCCGCTTTGCCTATCTGCGCGAGACGCCCCGCCGGACGGTGCTGTTCGCCGACGGCGACGCCTTCCCGCTGGAGGGCGCGGCCTGCCCTCTGGCCCCGCGCCTGTGCGAGCGGGCGCGGGTGCCGGCCGTCGAGCTCATCGAGGCGGTGGGCGTCGAGGCCATCGTCGGCCCGCTGCACGCCCTCCACCGGCGCGGCCTGGTGCACTTCGCCGATGAATGAGGCCGAATTCATCGTTCGCCGCGCCGACTGGGCCCGGGACGCGGCGGCGCTGAGCCTGTTGCGCGAGGAGGTGTTCGTGCGCGAGCAGGGCGTGCCCGCGGTGCTGGAGTGGGACGGCGAGGACCCGCGCTGCGTGCACGTGCTGGCCGAGAGCGCCTCGGGCGCGCCCGTCGGCACCGGACGCCTGAGCGCCACCGGGCAGATCGGCCGCATGGCCGTGCGCGCGGCCTGGCGCGGCCGCGGCGTCGGCACCGCGTTGCTCGAGGCCCTGATCGACAGCGCCCGCGCCGAGCGTCTCGCCGAGGTCTTTCTCAACGCCCAGACCTCCGCCGTGCCCTTCTACCAGGCGCGGGGCTTCATGGCCGAAGGCGAGGTCTTCATGGAGGCCGGCATCCCGCACCGGCGCATGCGCCGACGGCTGCCGCCCGGCGGCTAGCCGCCCTCTCGCGGCGGCAAAGCCGCGGCGGGCGACCTACAATCGGGGTAGAGAGGCACGCGCCGCCCGCGCGAAGCCGGGGTGGTGCTCAGCCTTCGGGAGATCAGCGAATCGGGCCCACTCATGGCGCAGGCGCTGCACGAGACCATCGAAGCCGCGGTGCTCGGCGAGAGCACACCCGCCATGGCGCTCTCGACCATGGAGGACAATCGCGTGGCCGCGCGGGCCATGGCGGCCCAGGCCCGGCGCACGATCGCCATTTTCACCCGTGATCTGGACCCGCCCGTTTACGACGACGCTCGATTCCTCGAGGCCGTCACGCGGCTCGCCACGCGCAGCTCGCGCGCCCGCGTCCGGGTGCTCGTGTCGGATCCCTCGCGGGCGATCGGCTACGGGCATCGCCTCATCGAGCGTGGCCGTCGGCTCACCAGCGTCTTCGAGGTCCGTAACCCGCACTCCGATTATAAGGAATACCCCTCCGCCTTCTTCGTCGCGGACGGCTGCGGGGTGATCTTCCGCCAGCTCGCGGGCCGCTACGAGGCGAGCTGCTGCTTCCATGCGTTCGCGCAGGCGCGGGAGCTCACGGCATTCTTCGACGAGGTCTGGGAACGCAGCGCGCCCGATCCCGAGATGCGCCGCCTGCACATCTGACGCGGGCCGCGACGTTTCGATATCTAGACCTGGTCAACCGCCAAGCCGCCGAGAACGCCGAGCTTTTCTTCTTTAGTTCAAAGCCGTTTTCTTGGTGGGCTCGGCGTCTTGGCGGCTATGCGCATTGTCACGCGCTTGGATGCGGCGCCTCGGGACCGCCGCCGGCGGCCGGGCGAATCCCAGGGCCCGCCATCCGTGCAATAATAATGAAGGCTCCCATCTCCATCACCGCATGACCGACTCGCAGGCAAAAGGGGCGGGGCGTCCTGACGACGACGTCACGGGCCGTGGGCTCACCGGTGGCCGCGCCCGCCGTCTCGCCGTGCCCGTGGTCGGGGACCGGCACGCGAGTCTTCTCGGGCCGCCGGCGGGCCTCGCCGCGAGCCCGCGCGCCGCATCCCCGAAGCAGGCGCTGGCGGTGCCGCGTGTCCCGCGGTGCCCCCGGCCGGCGTTCGCGCTCGTCGCCGGAGCGCTGTCGCCCTCGCTCGAGCAGGCACCGGCTCGCGGACGTTGCCGAACCCAAGAGCGGCGGCGCGCGCGATCACCGGCGATCGTCGGCTTCAGCGCGTGCGCCCCGGCGTGCGTCAATGGCAACATACGGCGGGATCGGGCCGCATCGCGCGGCCGCGAGGCGTCGTGCTGAAGAACGCCCGTGTCCCGGTGCTCGGTTTCGCCGCCTTCAGCGGGACCGGCAAGACCACCCTGCTCGCGCAGCTGGTGCCGAGGCTGCGCCAGCGTGGGTTGCGGATCGCCATGGTCAAGCACGCCCACCACAGCTTCGATGTCGATAAGCCCGGCAAGGACAGCTACGAGCTGCGCAAGGCGGGGGCCTCGCAGATGCTGATCGCCTCGGCGCGGCGCTGGGCGCTGGTGGTCGAGAACGAGACGGACGCCGAGCCCGAGCTCGAGGCGCTACTGCACCACATCGATCAGGACCGCACGGATATCATCCTCGTCGAGGGCTTCAAGCATCTCCCTTACCCCAAGATCGAGCTCTATCGCGAGCACGTCGGACATGCGCCGCTGTATCCGAACGATCCACACGTGGTTGCGCTCGTCACCGACGCGGTACCGCCCGTCGCCACGGACCTGCCGGTGCTCGACATCAACGACTCGCAGACAGTGGCGGATTTCATCACCGAGGAGTTCCTGGCACACCATCACGAGGGGCACTAGCCCGAGCGAAGGCCGATGAGCGATCAGACCGTCAAACGCGATCCGAGCTGCATAGACGATTTCGACCCGGGCTCGATCTCCGTCGAGGAGGCGCTCGGACGGATCGAGGGCCACATCGAACCGGTCGCGGGCACCGAACGGGTTCCCGTGCGAGGCGCGCTGAATCGCGTGCTCGCGCGGCCGGTGGCCTCGCCGTTCGACGTCCCGGGCTATGCGAATTCCGCGATGGACGGCTATGCGGTGCGCGCGGCGGATCTCCCCGGCGCGGACGCCGTCAATCTCCGGGTGATGGGCACCGCCTGGGCGGGGGCGCCGTTCGCCGGGCACCTCGCCCCGGGGCAGTGCGTGCGCATCATGACCGGCGCGAAGCTGCCCGAGGGCAGCGACACCGTCGTGATGCAGGAGCACGTCGAGCGCACGGGCGAGCGCGTGCGCGTCGGCCCCGGCCACCGCCCGGGTCAGAACGTGCGCCACCCGGGCGAGGACATCGGGGCGGGAACGGCGGTCCTCGACGCCGGATGCCGCTTGACGCCCTCCGAGCTCGGCCTGATCGCCTCGCTCGGCATCGCCGAGGTCACGGTCAAACGCCGGGTGCGCGTCGCCTTCTTCTCGACCGGCGACGAGCTGCGCTCGATCGGCGAGCCGCTCGGCGAAGGCGAGCTCTACGACAGCAACCGCTACACGCTCCATGGCATGCTCGCCCGCCTGGGTGTCGAGGTGCTCGATATGGGCGTGGTCCGCGACCGGCGCGAGGATGTCGAGGCGGCCTTCGGCGCGGCGGCGGACGCGGCGGACGCCATCATCACCTCCGGCGGGGTCTCGGTCGGCGAGGCCGACTACGTGACCGAGACCCTGCAGCGTCTCGGCGAGGTCAACTTCTGGAAGATCGCCATGAAACCGGGCCGGCCGCTTGCCTTCGGCCGCGTCGCAGAGGCGTGGTTCTTCGGTTTGCCCGGCAATCCTGTGTCGGTGATGGTGACCTTCTATCAATTCGTCCAGCCGGCGTTGCGCCGCCTGGCCGGCGAGACGCCTGTTGCGCCCAAGCGTTTCCGGGTGCCCGCCGCCACGCCGCTGCGCAAGCGTCCCGGGCGCGTGGAGTTCCAACGCGGTGTGCTCGTGCGAGACGAGGACGGCCGGCTGACCGTGCACAGCACCGGTCTTCAGGGATCTCACGTGCTGAGCGGCATGAGCCGTGCGAACTGCTTCATCGTGCTGCCGCTCGAGACCGGCGATCTCGAGGCGGGGGCCGAGGTCGAGGTCGAGCCCTTCGAGGGCATCGTCTGACCGCAGGGTGCGTATAGCGGGGATTGACCCCGCCACGGCGGCCGTCGGCGGCGTCGACGATCAGTCGTGATCCGTGCTGAGCTGCGCCTCGTCGTCTTCCACCGGGAGCGGATCGAGGAGCTCGCCCTTTGCGCCGAGCCGTGGATAGGCCAACGCGCGCGCGTCGCAATACGCGGCGAGCCGGGGATACCCCCACCGGAACAGCGCCGCCGCGTAGGTCGCGGCATCCAGCCGCGGGCGGCCGTAGAGGCCGGCGGCGGCGCGCTGGCGCTGCGCCTCGTAGAGGATGATCGCCGCCGCCACCGAGACATTGAGCGATTCCACCATGCCCACCATCGGCACGGCAATGTGCGCATCGGCCGTTGACGCGCCGGCCTCGCTGACACCGAACTTCTCCGCGCCGAGCAGCACCGCGGTGGGTCGCGTGTAGTCGATCGCGCGGAAGTCGACCGCGCGGGAGGACGCATGGGCGGCCACGATCTGAAAGCCGCGACCCTTCAGGCCCGCGGCCGCGTGGCCGAGATCCCGATGGACACGCAGCTCGACCCATTTGCCGGCGCCCGCCGAGGTGTCGTTATGAGCTTCGAGCGCCTCGAACGTCGAAACGGCGTGAATCTCGAACACCCCGACGGCGTCGCAAGTGCGAAGCACCGCCGATAGATTGTGCGGCTTGTGCACATTGTCCAGCAGCACCGTCAGGTCGGGCTGACGGCGATCCAGCACCGCGCGTATGCGTCGGTAGCGCTCGGGGGTCATCGATCGTCCGGTGTCGTGGCGGGCATCAAGCCCATTGTAGCGGAGAAGGCCTGGTCGGCATCACGCGCCCGACCTGATCCCGGGGCCCCGAGCGGTCATTGGAGCGGACGGTCCCGCTCCATGCCGAGCGCACAACGGTAGCAATGGTCGAAGAGCAGCTCCCACTCGCGCTGCTGGATCCGGCGACAAAGCGCCTCCAGGGCGGGTTCGCCGCCGAGCGCCGCCTGACACAGATCGACGAATCCCGACGGATTCCACCCCGTGTGTCCGAGCGCGCGGCGGAGCGTGTCGGCGGCGCCCGCCGCCTGGGCCTCGGCATCGGCCGCCGCTCGCAGCGCCTCGAAGACGGGATGGCGGCGCACGCGGCCGAACCAGTATTTACTGTTCCAGGCATCGGGCTCTCGGCGGTGGTAGATGCCGTGCCAGAAGCTGCCGGTGAACGTGTGGATCTCCTGGGCGATGGCGTGGGCCTCGTCGCCGAAGTCGTGGTAGAGCCACAGGCCGGCCAGGCAGGCCCGGGCCATGTCGCGATCGGCGAGCCCCCGGGGCCCGACGCCCGTCTCGACCGTGAGCGCCTGCAGTCGTTTCCGCGCCGCTTCGTTGGGCGGCCCGAGCGTGAGGCCGGGAAGCCGTTCCTCGGCGATCAGCGGCCGCAGCTCGGGCCCGTACTCTGTCGGGTCGATCCGCACGAGGGCCTCACCTCATATGCGATCATTTCTCAAGAAATAAGCATAACTATTTGTTATTTGTACATAATTTATATCCATCAGGCCACTCCGCCGGGATCCTTCCGGCGTGACCGGATCCGGTATCATCGGTGAGCAACGCGTTTAAGACGAACGAGCCATGCCGCGCACGGCCCATCTGCGCCGCGCGTGCTCGCGCTGGTCTCAGTGTCCGGCGCGTCGTCGGTCGCGAGCGCGACCGGGCCGACGCCGTTTGCTGCACGTTGCGCGCGCGAACCGCCCGCCTCGTGAAGAGATCGCCTCAGCGCCGGTCAGGAGCGACCGCCGACTCGCTTGTGGCGCGACTCGCTCCGGTCAATCGACGGGGCGCGCGGTTGGCGCCCCTCGCCTACGACGGCCTCGACACCGGCGTCCGAGACAGGCAACCATTGATCGAGCAGATTCTGAACGTAATTGCGCCCGCGTCCCTGCCACGGACCCCGGAGCGGGATAATGTATAATGGGAATTTTTCGCCGAACGCCTCTTGCAGCTTCTCGAGCACCACATTCGCCGGCTCGCCGGTGTTGATGACGTACGCCCCGTCGGAGAGCTTGGCGCACGGATAGTGAGTCAACGTATCCGCCAGCTCGTTCCCGGAAGGGCCCGCCGCTGCTGTGTCGCAACATACGAGCAACGCTGTCATTGTTGACCCCCTGCCCTGAGTGACTCGCCGATCGGCGAGTCGCACCGTACCTTTCTATCGCCGACCGGGGCGCAGGTCAAATCCCATTCCCGAGCGCGTGCGCTTACGACTTGCCGGCAAGGCGACCGACACCTCGTGCAGGCAGTAAACAACCGCGCGTATACAACCGCTTACGCAAAACTCTTTAACCCTGATCGTGTCATGGAGATGCGTCGCGGCATCTCGACCCGCATCGGGGGCGATCGCTACGGCTCGCCGGGTCCGCGCTGCTCCGCCGTCACCTCGGGCGTAAAGTATTCGTCCGCCGCATCGAGGCGAACAGGACGTCCGTGCGCATCGATCAAGGGCTGCTCGAAGTCGTTCCAGCCCCGCAGACCGGTCTTCAGCGACCGCACCCGCGCGAACCCGAGCCGCTGCATTGCATGCGCCGCAAGCGCGCTGCGGTTTCCCGACCTGCAGACGACGACGATCTCGTGCTCGCGCGCGGCCGCCAGCCCGGGCACCCTCTCCTCGTAGCCGTGCTCGCACGCAGGCTCTCCAGGATGCCGCGCGGCACGTTGACCGAGCCGGGCAGATGCATCGCCTCGTACTCGTAGGGCTCGCGCACGTCGACGAGCAGGAGCGGCTCCCTGCGCTCGAGACGCTCCTTGAGATCCCACGGAAAGACCTCCGGCACGCTGCGCAGCGACTCGTCAAAGATCCTTGAAACGCATCCAAGAGGCCCCGGACCGCATTATTCGCCGATGATCTTCACCAGCACTCGCTTCTTGCGCCGCCCGTCGAATTCCCCATAGAAGATCTGCTCCCAGGGTCCGAAATCGAGCGCGCCGTCGGTGATCGCGACGACGACCTCCCGCCCCATGATCTCACGTTTGATGTGGGCGTCGGCGTTGTCCTCACCGGTGTCGTTGTGACGGTACTGCTCAACGGGCTCGTGAGGGGCCAGCCGCTCGAGGAATGTCTCGAAATCCTGATGCAGCCCGCTCTCGTCGTCGTTGATGAACACGGACGCCGAGATGTGCATGGCGTTGATTAATGCCAGACCCTCGCGCACACCGCTCTCGGCGAGCGCTTCTTCGACTTGGGGCGTGATATTGACCAAGGCCCGTCGCGTGGGCACGTTGAACCACAGCTCTTTACGATAACTCTTCATGGCACTTGCTCCCGAATCCGCACGTAGCGCCGCCTCCGGCGGGGCTACGGTTCGGACTCATCCGGGTTGATGTCCTCGATGCGCCAGGCCTCGACGTAACGCCGCTGTCCCTCGGTCAGATCGTCGATCGCGATGCCCAACGTCCGGAGCTTGAGCTCCGCCACTTGGCGGTCCACGGCGTCCGGCACGGCATGGACGCCGGGGCCGAGCTCCTCCCGATGCTCGACCAGATGCACGGCCGCCGCGAGCTGCACGGCGAAGGTCTGATCCATGACCTCGACCGGATGACCCATGGACCCCGGCGCGGCCAGGTTGACCAAGTGGCCCTCGGCCACGACGTTGAGCCTGCGTCCGTCGGCCAGGCGATATTCGGTGATGCCCGGGCGCACCTCGCGCATTGCCGCGGCCATGTCCTCGAGGGCCTCGCGATCGATCTCCACGTTGAAATGCCCCGCGTTGCTGATCACCGCGTCGTCGGGCATGCGCTCGAAGTGCTCGCGGCGCAGCACGTCGCGGTTGCCGGTGGTCGTGACGAACAGCTCGCCATGGCGTGCGGCCTCCGCCATCGGCCCGACCTCGAAGCCTTCCATATGGGCCTGCAGGGCCTTCCGGGGATCGACCTCGGTCACCATGACGCGCGCGCCCCACCCTCGCGCCTTGCGGGCGACGCCTCGCCCGCAGAAGCCGAAGCCGGCGACCACCACCCTCTTGCCTGCGAGCAGCAGGTTCGTGCACATGAGCAGATTGGTGAGCGACGACTCGCCGGTGCCGTGGACGTTGTCGAACAGCCGCTTCATCGGCGTGTCGTTCACGGCGTATGCGGGAAAGGTGATCCTTCCCTCTCGCGCCATCGCCTGCATGCGTTGCACGCCCGTGGTCGTCTGCTCGCACATCCCCGCGAGCCGCGCGGCCGTCTCCGGGTACTCGTGGACCAGGCGGGCCGTGAGCTCCGCGGCGTCATCGAGCACGAAGCTCGGGCGCTGCTCCAGCACCTTGCGGTGGAAGGCCTTGAATTCTTTCTCGGTGGCGCCGCGCCTGGCGTAACCCGTGATGCCCTCCTCCGCGTTCAACGCCGCTACCACGTCGTCCTGGCTGGACATGGGCTCGCTGCCGGCGAACAGCACCCGCGCGCCCGCGGCGGCCGCCGTCTCGATCAGGACACCGGTCTTCGCCTCGATGTGCGAGCATACCGCCACCGTCATCCCTTCTAAGGGCCGGCGCTCCCCGTAGAGACGGCGCAGCTCGGCATGCACCGGCATGTGACTGCGGGCCCAGTCGAGCTTCTTTCGGCCGAGCTCGATGTCCGGCGTCGCCATGAAATGAATCCTCCCGAGCCGACGGAGCGCGAATGTCACACCGGAGCGGCCCGCGGTCTCCGGCGCCGCCGGGCACACTCCAGCGGGCTCTCCCTTTGCCATAGCCCGCCAGAGAATCCCGGCCGACGCGTTCCTTGGTGACCTGCTCGATATCGCCTTCCGCCACGCGGCGCCCGTGCGTTCGGCGCGCGCAGACCGAAGGACGGGGCGTCAGTCGGAGCGCACATGATACGCAATCGCCCATGCGCCGTCGAAACAGCCCCGCGAGCACGGCTCGCCGTTTCCGTGCCGGCCGTGCCAAAATTGCCTATCGTCATAGGGTTAGTAGGGCGGACGCCCGCTCGGCACACGCGCGACGGCCTGCCCGGCGCGCCTATTCCCTTTCGGTGCGGGGCGAGGTCCGCAACGCCGTCTCGGCTCGGAACAGCGAGGCGAATTGGATGCGCCCGATCACGAAGAAGAACCCGCACGACAACCACAAGGCCCCGAGCGCCGCGAGCCAGTGGGCGTTCAGCGCGAGCCCCGGGCCGGCCACCGCAACGAGCGATACGATGAAGGAATAGAGCAGCGCATAGCTCGTGTGCGCGTAAAACTGCGCGAAGTGCAGGTAGAACTCCTGCAGGAACCGAAAAGCCTCGATCCGCTCGGGTGGGATGTCGGTGACGTTTTCCTCGATCGCCACCTCCCGGATACCGTTCGCGATGAACAGCAGGCCGAGGACCTCGAGCAGGAGCTTGACCGGGCCGAGCAGGATCTGCAGGAAGATCCGGTGCTGGTGCCAGAACGTCTCGTACACGGGCTGCAGCTGAAGGATCGATCCGTCGTCGCGGTCGGCGTACCGGGACTCGAGATGGCCGAGGACCGCCCAGTGCAGCCCGTGGATGGCCATGCCGGCCGCCGTCGCCAGCGCCGCCAGCAGCACCACCAGCGGCACCGATTCGGTCCACAGGTCGATGGCGCGGGTCGCCGTCTCCATGAGGCGATGCGATGCGGGCCGGCTGAATGCGAGGTACAGCAGCGCGGATGAGTAAACGACGATCGCGCCCGGCACGAGCTGGGCCATCAGGAAACCGAACGTGACCTTGGAGATGATGTCCTTCACGGCGAGTCTCCCTTCAAGATTCTCGTCCCGTCGATCGTGCCAGCTTTTGCCGCAGCCGCCGCACCCGGCGCTCGCGCCCCGCCGGATCGGCCAACCGGGCGGCGTACTCCAGCGCCGCGGCGTATTCACGGCGCACGTGCTCGTGGTACTTGGCCAGGCTCTCGAGCGCGCGCTCGCAGCCTTCGGCCGCGAGCCGGCGCCACAGCGCGCAGGCCGCCTGCCACTCGCCCGTGCGGCGATGGAGGGATGCGAGCTCGCGCATCCCCTCGTGCCCCAGCGCCGCGCCGTGCGCGCGCAGCAGCTCCCGCGCCCGGTCCTCGTCCCGGGCGCATTGGGCCCGGGCGACCCCCAGCACGTCGGCGCCGAAGGCGGCGGGATCGGCGTGCACCGCCGCGAGCGCCGGCAACAGGGCGGCAAGGGAGACCACGTCCCAGCGGTTGTGCCGCGTCACGCCCTCCAGAAGACGAGCATCGCCTTGCTGGAGGTACGCGCGCCACGCCTCCGGGGCCATGGCGCCCGGGACATCGTCCTCGCGCTCGAAGCCCAGCAGGCGCGTCTCGGCCGAGATCAACCGGCAGTCCTCCCAGCGCGTGCGATACGCGCGCCGCAGCGGATACAGCAGATCGAGCTGGCGGACGGGGGCAAAGCCGTCGTCGGCCGCGATCAGACGACAGCGCGCCGAGAGCAGCGGAACGTCGAAACGTCGGCCGTTGAACGTGACGAGCGCATCGGCCCGCTCGAGCCATTCGGCGCCGGCGGCGAGCATGGCCCGCTCGCCCTCGAACCGCGTCAGCAGATCCTGTCTCACCGCCAGGCTGTCGGCCTCGAGGCGCGCCAGCCCGAGCAGGAACACCACCGTGCCGGTGCCGCCGGCGAGGCCCGTCGTCTCGGTGTCGAGGAACACCAGCCGGCGCGGATCGAGACCCGCGGCCTCCGGCAGATCGTCCAGACCGGCGAGCAGTCGTTTGAGCGCGATGCGACCGTGCTGGGCGTCGAGCGGCACGCGCTGCTCGATACGGATCAGCCCGGGCGCGAGCACGACGCCTCCGAGGCGACGCGCGAGCGCGGCCTCTTGCTCGGCGGGATCCGGGCGACGGCGCTCGCGCACGTGCGCGCCGAGGCGCTCGAGCCGGGCGCGCAGCTCGGCGCCGGTCTCGAGCCCCGCCCCGCCGCCCCTGCCCTTGCGCAGCCGGTCGAGACGTTTGCGTAACGCATGGGTGCCGGTGGCCACGGGCATTCACGAGCGCAGCGCGCTCGCCTCGTAAGCGCCTTCCGGCTCGTGCGCGCGGTCGGTGCGCGCGCGTGCGCTCATGAGCGCGAGCACCTGCAGGGCGGCGATCTTCGGCGAGTAATCGGAGCGCTCATCCGAGCCCAGGATCGGCCCGACGCAGGCCGGGCAGCCGCGCGCGCAGCCGCAGGCGCCGACGAGCTCGAGCGCACGGTCGATCACCTCCCAGCGCAGCTCGTAGAGTCCGCCGGAGAGCCCGACACCCCCCGGGTAGTTGTCGTAGAGAAACACCGTCGGCACAAACCG
>JABAHQ010019258.1_pt3 | contig 21962 bp, 24 predicted proteins | sample 7062091 | NCBI WGS metagenome assembly JABAHQ01 (sample SAMN14534359, study PRJNA622989) | marine sediment metagenome | biome: marine biome [ENVO:00000428]; feature: marine pelagic biome [ENVO:01000023]; material: deep marine sediment [ENVO:00002113] | place: India: Gulf of Kutch | collected...
TTCCGCCTCGGCGAGATCGAGCACCTGCCGGTCGCCGACGGCACCGTCGACGTCATCCTCTCCAACTGCGTCATCAACCTCTCCGCCGACAAGCCCCGGGTCTTCCGGGAGGCCTTCCGGATCCTCAAGCCCGGCGGGCGTCTGGCGATCTCCGATGTCGTGGCCAGCGCGCCCCTGCCGCCGGAGCTTCGGGAGGACCCCGGGCTGATCGCCGGCTGCATGGGCAACGCCTCCCTGATCGAGGACCTGGAGGCAATGATCCGTGCGGCGGGATTCGAAGAGATCGCCATCCGGCCCAAGGACGAATCCCGGGAGTTTATCCGGGACTGGGCCCCCGGCCGGGGAATCGAGGACTATGTGGTCTCCGCCACCATCGAGGGGGTGAAGCTCGCCGGGGGTTACAGCCCCTGATGGAGGTTTTGTCATGNNGTAACGCTACATGAGCGAAGCGCAACGCTGTCCACGGGCGCAGCCAGGCAAGCCCGCAGGGAGCCCCGCAGCGCTCCGCCTGCGGCGTTAGGCTCGCTTGACGGGGGGTTCGCCACGCCTGCGCTCGCCTGCCTTGCATGCGAACCGCTGCGGAGCTCTGAGACATGACAAAACCTCCATCAGGGGCTGTAAAGGCCGTTTCCCTCCCCGGGGAACCGGTACCCCTCGTTGGCCCGGATGTCGGCGTCGATCTCCCGCGCCGCCCGCTCCAGGACCTTTTGCACATCCGTCCCGTGGCGGAGGTCGGCGAAGGCCTCCCGGAAGATGTCGGAGATCACCGGGTAGGCCGGGGTCTGGGGCCGGGGCCGGGCCACGCCGCGGCGGAGCTGGCGCGCCAGCAAGGCGAGGTCGCCTCCCGGGCCGTACAGCTCGGAGCGGCGCAGGGCGGGCAGGGTGCCGGGCACGGCGCCGTTGGCGCGGGCCATGGCCAGGACCTCCTCCGGCCGTAGCAGAAAGGCCAGGAAACGGCCCGCCAACTCCGGGCGCTCGCAGCGGCGGGTGATGGCCCACACCCAGGACCCCATGGCCGTGCGGCTGCCAGTGCCGAAGTCCGGCAGGGGCACCACCACCAGGCCGTTCCCCACGGCCTCCCGGAAACGCGGATAGCTCCAGTGCCCACCCCAGGACAGGGCCACCCGGCCCTCCGGGAAGGCGGCGTCGTCCAGGTTGGGGTCCACATAGCCGCGCTCGATCCAGCGCTGGGCCCGCCGCAGCGCGAAGACCGCCCGCGGTCCGTCAAGGATCCCCTCGGCGCGGAGCCTTCCCGCCTCCGTCTCCCGGACCAGGCCCGCCCCCGCCGACCACAGCACCGGGGCGAAGGCGTAGGGGTACCACTCCCCCCGGTAGCCCAGGTGCAGGTCCAGCACCGCCCCGTCGGGGTCCCGCTCGGCCAGCCGCGCCAGGATCTGCTCAAATTCCCGCCAGCTCCAGGCCTCCTCCGGCCGGGCGGGGATCCGCACCCCCAGCTTCTCCAGGGCCCCGCGGCGGGCGTAAAGCCCCAGCCCCGAATCGAACACCCCCACCGCATAGAGCCGGCCCCGGTAGGTCCCCTGCTCCCGGATCGAGGGCAGCAGCGCCCCCCGCAGGCGCTCCGGGAGGTAGGGCCCCACCGGCCGCAGGTGGCCCTGCCAGACGTAGCTGGGGAGGTAGGGGCCGTCGAGCTCCAGCAGGTCCGGCAGCTCGCCGGCCAGGGCGGCGGCCTGGACCTGGGCGTTGTAGGCGCCCTCCGGGATGAGGGTGAGGTCAATGCGGACCTCGCCACGGTGGGCGGCATTGAACCGGACCACCTGGTCCCGGATGGTGCGGCGCTCGGCCTGGCGGCCGGCGTGGAACCAGGCCTCCAGGCGCACCTCCGAGGGCTCCGGGGACTCGGCGCAGCCGGCGGCCAGCATCAGGCCGAGCACGGCCGCCAGTCTGCCGGCGGAGCCGCCCCGTTGCCTTCCCGCAAGCCTGGGCCCGACGGAGCCGCGCCAGGTGTCCCTCCGCCTTGCGCCCGCGCCGGGAAGGCGGTTCAATGGCCCCTTTCCGCACGGAAAGGACCGTTTCCCTTGCGCGCCAAGCTCCTCAACCTGCTCTGGGTGACCCTGGCCTGCCTGCCGGGCCTGGTCGGGACCACCCCCCATGCCGCCGCCGAGGCCGCCACTCACCGCGACTTCCTGTGGCACATACAAACCCCCGCCAACACCGTCTTCCTGCTGGGCTCGGTCCACGCCCTGCGGGCCGAGGACTATCCCCTGCCCCCGCCTTACATGGACGCCTACGGCGAAGCCGATGCGGTGGTGGTAGAGACCCGGACCATCGGCCAGGCGGCGGCCGACGAGGTCATGCGGGCCATCGGCCAGTCCCGGGGAGGCGCGCCCCTGGATGAGCGGCTGTCCCCCGCCGAGCTTGACAGGGCCCGGGAGCTGGCGGAAGGGCTGGGCTACGAGCTCGCCCCTCTCGGGCGGCTCGACCCCTGGCTGGCGGGCATGGTCGTCATGCAGAACGAGCTGCGGAAGGCCGGATTCGAGCCGCAGCACGGGGTGGACGCCTTCTTCCAGCGGCGGGCGGACGCCGATGGCAAGCCGGTTCTCACCCTGGAGTCCCCGTCGGAGCAGATCAACATGCTGCGGGAGCTTCCCGATGCGCTCCAGAGCGACTTCCTCCTGCAGGCCCTGGAGGAGGCTGCCAACCTTGGCGAGGAGCTGGCCGAGCTGGTGGAGGCCTGGCAGGCGGGGGACCGGGAGACGGTGCGCCGCCTGGTCCGGGACGAGCTGGAGCCCTATCCCCGGCTTCGCGAGCGCCTGGTGCTGGAGCGCAACCGCAGCTGGCTGCCCCGGATCGAGTCCTTCGTCGGGGACGACCGCGACTACCTGGTGATCGTGGGTGCCGCCCACCTGCTGGGCGAGCAGGGTGTGCTCGCTCTGCTGCGGGAGGAGGGCTACCGGGTCTCCCCCTGAGGGCCGAGGTCCAGCTCCACCACCCGGCTCTGCCCGGCCACCTCCAGGGCCAGGCGAAGGGTGCGGGGGCTCTCGGCCTCGTCCTTGCCGGGGAAGAACAGGTACCCGTAGGCCAGCTCGCCCTGGGGAATCCGCTGGATGCGGAGGCTGTTCTGCTCCAGATCCTCGCGGATCTGGCGGTCCAGGCTCTGGTAGCGGCTGGCCCCGCCACCGATGGCCCCGGCGCTGGCGCCGACAGCGGCCCCCTTGCCGATGCTTTCCGCCACGTCCCCCCCGGAGAGCACCCCGATGGCGAAGCCGGCCACTGCCCCGGCGGCCCCGCCAAGGACGGTGGTCTCCCCGGCCCCCTTGACGGTCTCGCCCACCCCCACATGGGCCCGCACCCGCTTGTGGGCCTGGTCGGCGGTGAGCACGGGCCAGGCCTGGCCCTGGTCATCGATGAGGAAGGTCTGGTCCGGCCGCAGCCGGACCGTGCCGCTGCTCTTGTTGTCCAGGACGAAGCGCACGGGAAGCAGCCCGGCGCCCCGGGCATCGAAGCCCAGGGCCTTCTTGGCCTGGGCGGGCTCGGCGAAGGCATTCGCCACCACCTTGGCCCCGGCCACGTCCACGTGGCGCGGGCTGGACTCGGGCAGGGTCACCGGCGCCACCCGCTCGCCGTAGGTGGCGCAGCCGGCAGCCAGCAGCACCGCCATCAGAACGGCCAGCCCGGCCAGCCACCCCCTGCGCGGCGGGGCCAGTGTGGTCTCCATGGCAATCCTCCCGGGAATTGTCCCGCTGGGGGTCACCCGCCTGGCGACCGTCGCCGGGGGTCCTCCCCATTTAGAGCAGACCGGCCAGGAGGGTGGCAATGCCAAGGAAGGCCGCGAAGCCCACCACGTCCGTCACCGTGGTGAGGATGATGGAGGAGGACTGGGCGGGGTCCTGGCCCAGACGGGCCAGGATGACCGGGATCAGCGCCCCCGCCAGGCCCGCGGCCACCATGGCCAGGACCATGGCCAGGGCGATCACCAGCGCCAGGCCCGCCGAGGCGCTCCACAGGTAGACCCCGGCCGCGGTGGTTGCGGCGACGGCAAGGCCGTTAAGCAGGCCCACCCGCATCTCCTTGAAGGCCACTCGCCAGGCGTGGCGATAGGTGATCTCGCGCAGGGCCAGCCCGCGCATGGTGACGGCCAGGGCCTGGGCCCCGGCGTTGCCGGACTGCCCCGCCACCACCGGCAGCAGCACGGCCAGCGCCGTGAACCGGGCGATGGTGCCCTCGAACAGGCCCACCACCGCCGCCGCCAGGAAGGCGGTGGCCAGGTTGATCTCCAGCCAGGGAAGCCTGCGCGCAACCGCGAAGCGGGAGCCGGACAGGGCCCGCTCCTCCCGGCTGGCCCCGACCATGGCGGGCAGGTCGGCCGCGGCCTCCTCCTGGACCGCCGACAGCAGCGCGGTCTGGCGGAGCACCCCCACCAGGCGGCCCGCGAAGTCCACCACCGGCAGGCTGGGTGCGCGGAGCTGGTCCAAGCGGTCCACCACCGCCTGCCGATGGTCCAGATCCGAGACCGACGCTGTGGGATGGCTGAAGTCCTTGAGGGGGCGGGCGGGATCGGCCAGAGCCAGGTCCTGAAGGTCCGCCCGGCCCGTCAGCCGGCCCTGATCGTCCACCAGGTACAGCGTGGTGATGGTCCCCGGGGCGGCCCCGCGGAGCCGGGCGAGGGCCTCCCCGGTCGCCAGGTCCGCGGGAAAGCCAGTCACCCGGGTGTCCATCATCTGCCCGGCGGTGTCTTCCGGGTACGCCAGCAGGGCCCGCAGCTCCCTCCGGGCGGCCGGCGCCAGCTCCTCAAGGTAGGTCTCCCGGCGATCGGGCTCCAGGCCGCCCAGGAAGCGGACCGCCCGCCCGGGCTCCATGCCCGCCACCATTGCCGCCCGGGTGGACGGGTCGAGGTGGGAGGCGAGAGCCTCGGCCCCGGCCGGGGTCAAGTACTCCCACACCGCCACCGCCTCGGGCAGCGCCTGTGCCGCCAGAACGGCGGCGGCCTCTGCGGGGGGCAGCTCCTCAAGCCGGGGGGCGGCCTCCCCCGGGAGCTCCTGCAGGAAGCGCCGGTTCAGGGCGGCAATCGCCCGCTCATCCGTCACGTCAATGCCTCCGGGAGGCAGGCCCCGGCAAGAGGGCCCGGACCAGGAGGGCGAGGAGGGAGCCGAGGATGCGAAGGTAGGTTTCCGTCAGTGCGGCCAGGGCCTGGCCGTTTCCTTCAGGGGCTTCCCCAGCCTCGGGCGGAAGGGCCCTCAGCCGGGCCAGGGAGACCGTGCCCAGGAACCGGTCTCGCCGGTCCACCACGGGCAGCGCCCCGAACCGCTCCCAGCCAGGGAACCGGTGGGCGGCCTCCAGACCCGCCCCCGCCGGTAGGAGCGGGACCCCGCTGTCCAAGAGGCCGGACAGGGGCCGCTGGGGATCGGCCCCCAGGAGGTCGGGGAGGCGCACTACCCCCAGCAGGCGGTTCCGCTCGTCCACCACGTAGACCTCGCAGCCGGCGGGAATCGCCCCTTCCGCAACGGTCCGGCGGGCCTCGCCCGCGGTCGCATCGGCGCGCAGAGCGAGGGCTCCGGGGTCCGCCCACGCTCCGAACGTGTCCGCAGGATAGCCCAGCAGAAGATCCACTACCGCCCGCCGGCCGGCGGTCAGTCCTTCCCGCAAAGGGCGGGCCCGGTCGGGACCGAGGACGCGGAGCAGGCCGGCGACGGTCCCCGGAGACAGCTCCCGCAGGATCGCCACCGCCGTCGCCGGCGGCAGCGCCTCCAGGACGCCCGCCCCAGGCATTGGCAGCATGGCCCCCAGCACCGAGGCCCCTTGCTCCGAGCCCAGCCCGGCCAGGAAAAGGGCGACTTCCTCGGCCGGGATGTTCTCAAGGACCCGGGCCGCCCGATCAGGATGGCCGGCGATGAAGGCCTCGCTCAGGGCTCGCCCTTCAGTCATCCTCCTCCCCTTTCGGCCGAAGGACCATCGGGGAGTCGTGGATCACCCTGGCGGGCAGGCTCACCCGGCCCTGGGAGCAGTCAAGGACCAGGGTGGTGGCGGTCACCTCCACCACCCGGCCCTCGAAGCCCCGGACCCGGAGGAGCTGGCCGGCCCGGACCTGCTGGCGGAGGTAATGGGCCCCGATGAGGCTCTGGACGAAGGGGCCGGAGCCCAGACTGACCGCCAGGGCCGCGCCTCCGGCGACCACGCCGGCCAGCACGGTGCCCAGATGGACCAGAAAAGTCACCTCGAGGCCCATCTGGTCGGCCCCGAGCACCACTGCCGTGATCAGGATGATCCCCTGCAGGGCCCGAGCCAGCAGGGGACCCTGGCTGACCCCCGCCGGCAGGGCGGCCACCACCAGACTCCGGACCAGGGCGGCCAGGAAGAGCCCAACCACCAGAATCAAAATCCCCGACAGCAGGGTGGGGAGATAGGCCACCAGGCGCGCCAGCCAGGCCCGGAAGGAATCGAGGGCCAGGACCTGAGCCGCCGCTGTCAGGGCCGCCAGCAGGACCCCCCAGTAGACCGCCTTACCGAGCAACGCCCAACCGCTCGGCTCCACCTGCGGGGGAGCGCCCACCCGCCGGTACCAAGCACCCAGGCCCCGGCCCACCGTACGACCAATACGCAGGGTGGCCGCCCGCAGGATCCGGGCAAGCAGCCATCCCCCCAGCATTACCCCGGCCGCTGCCAGCAGGCCGGGCAGCAAGTCCTGGAGCCCCTGCCAGGCCGCTGTCAGGCCGGGCGGCCAGCCCATGTCCATGCGACCCGGGGTGTCCATTTTCCTCCGCGGCACCGGCTGTCTGCTGTATCAGCCCATCGTGGCCCTTTCGAGGAAAACGGTCTATGGCCGGCCGAAATTGGCGACCTGCCGAGGAGAGCTTCGATTTCAGCGACAGGACAGAGGAGCGGGCCTCCGAGCCATGGGACGGGGTAGGGGCCCGTCTGCAGCCCGGGGGCACCGCGACCGGGCTAGTCCAGGGGCAGGGTTGTCAGCACGGCACTGCGGGTAGCGAAATAGGCGGCCAGGGCCTCGATCTCGCCCGGCGTCAGGCCCTGGGCCTGGCCGGTCATGATCGGGTCCTGCCGGCGGCCTGCCCGATAGTCCTTCAAGGCCTGGACCATGTAGGAACGGTACTGCCCGGCCAGGTGCGGGAAGGTCGGGGCCGAGCTGCGTCCGTTCTTTCCGTGACAGGTCTGGCAGGGCTGGACGTTCTGATCCGGCTTGCCATTCAGCACGATCCGCTCGGCTGCCCCCATGGGACCAGCGGCAACCGTGGGGGCCGCGGCCAGGGTCAGGAGAACGGCGGCCAGGAGGCTGATGGTGCGCTTCATGATCTCCCTCCGGGGCTGGATGCCGTCAGCGATCACTGGGGGCCCTGCTGGGCATAGTAGGCTGCGATGTCCTGCATGTCCTGCTCGGACAGAGGCTCGGCCTGGGCCCGCATGGTGGGGTGGCTGCGCTCACCGCTCTGGTAGGCCTTGAGGGCGGAGACGATGTACTGGGCCTGCTGACCTCCCACTCTGGGCACGTGGTACGAAGGGTAGACATTGCCGTAGCTCGCGCTGCCATGGCAGCCCAGGCACTGGTAGGCCTTCTCCTCCCCCGCTTTGGCGTTGCCCGCCGACTGGGCGGCCGGACCCGCCAGCAGGAGGGCCAGGCCCAGCCCTGCCCCGATGCTCCTGCGAATCATTTCCCCCTCCTCCCGTAGCTCATGGTCAGGACCTGGGCGACCTGGGCAAAGCCCCGGTGGCCACCCAGAATTGGAAATGGGTTAAAATCTATTCGAGGATTAAATTACCTCGTTTCCAGTCCGGCCGTAAAGCACCCGGGGCGGACAATATCAAAGAAAAATCAGAACATTATTTAAGCATCTCCAATTATTACGTATTTCTTATTTTGGCACTTGGCTATCCGGTGATTTTTGCTAATACATTGAATTTAAATAATAATCCAGCGCCTCTTCCCTTTCCTCACCCTGGAACTGCCTTCGGGATTCCCGGTCGAATGTGTGCTTACCAAGAGGGAGATCGCCATGTTCCCCGGCCTTTCCGGGCCCGCCCCGGATTTCCGGGACCCGCTGGGGCTGCTTCGGGCCTGCCATGACCGGGTGGAGCGCTTTGCCGACCTGGCCCTGCGCCTCGCCGATCACCTGGAAGCGGGGGACACCCCCCCGGACGAAGCGGTCCAGCAGTCCGCGCGGCAGGTGCTGCGCTACTTCGAGGAGGCCAATCCCCAGCACCACGCCGACGAGGAGGAGGACCTCCTTCCCCGGCTGCAGCAGCGGCTGGGGGCCAGGGACAGAGCCGCGATGGAGGATCTTCTGCGCGGCCTGGAGCGGGAGCACGTGACCCTGGAGGCGCTGTGGCGGGAGCTGCGGGACCTGCTGGAGGAGCTTGCCGCCGGCCGGCCGGTGTCTCCGGAGGCCTACCGGGCAGTGGCCGCGCCCTTCCGGGAGGCCGAGCTGGGCCATCTCACTCGGGAGAACCAGCAGCTCCTGCCGGCGGCAGAGCACCACCTCACCGGCGACGACCTCGCGGCCATGGGCGAAGCCATGGCCCGGCGGCGGGGCGCCCCACCGCCAGAAGAGGAGGACGGGTAGGACCCCGATTCACCGGGCGATTCGCCTTCCCCCAGGGGTGACGGCGGACCCCATCGCGCAGCCTGGCTGCGCCCCTGAACGGCTTCACGGTCAGGAGGAAGCATTGGCTCAAGCGGATAAGCTGAGCGCCTTCCTGGGCATGCTCGAGGCCGGCCAGGACGGGCCGCTCCTGCGCTACTCCATCGGCCTGGAATACCTGAACGGGGACCTGCCCGAGGAGGCGGCCGCCCACCTGCGGCGGTGCCTGGAGCAGGACCCGGGCTACTCGGCGGCCTACAAGGCCCTGGCCCGGGCCCAGGATGCCGCCGGCCTCGCCGGTGAATGCCGGAAAACTCTGTCGGAAGGCATCGCCCGGGCGGCGGAGAAGGGCGACATGCAGGCCAAGAAAGAGATGGAGGTCTTCCTGCGCCGCCTGGACAAGGGCAAGCCTTTGAGTCCGGGCTAGGCTCCCACTGCCCCCGGCCTTGGCGGGCTCATCCCGGGACGGGATAATGGGGCCGATTGCGGATCCCGCTCCACTCCTGTGGCGCCCAGGCCGGACAACAGCCCTATGAGCCCCACCCTCGACGCCTTCGCCGCCCGGGCCCTGGCGGATCTTGCGGCGGACCAGCGCCGGCGCAGCCCCGAGCCTACGGCCTCCCTCGACGGCCGGCGGGTGATCCGCGACGGCGCCACGCTGCTGGACTTCTCCTCCAACGATTACCTGGGCCTGACCCGGGACCCCNNCGGCGCCGGCGGCGGCGCCAGCCGCCTGATCACCGGCGACCACCCCGAGTACGCCGCCCTGGAGGCGGAGCTCGCCGCCCTTAAGGGTACCGAGGACGCGGTGGTGTTCGGCAGCGGCTACCTGGCCAACCTGGGCATCCTGCCCGCCCTGGCGGACCGCCACGACCTGATCCTGGCCGACAAGCTCAACCACGCCTGCCTGGTGGACGCCGCCCGCCTCACCGGGGCGCGGGTGCTGCGCTATCCCCACGGCCGGCCCGAGGCCGTGCGCGAGCGCCTGGCCCGTTACCGGGACCGCTACCGCCACTGCCTCCTGGTCAGCGACGGGGTCTTCTCCATGGACGGCGACCTGGCCCCCCTGCGGGAGCTGGCCGCCCTCGCCAGGGAATACGGCTGCTGGCTAATGACCGACGACGCCCACGGGATCGGGGTGGTAGGCGAGGGTGCGGGCAGCACCGCCGCCGCCGGCCTGGCCGCGGCCGACGTGCCGCTCCAGATGGGGACTTTGTCCAAGGCAGTGGGAGGCTACGGCGGCTACGTGTGCGCAAGTCGGGCCGTCACCGACTACCTGCGCTCCCGGGCCCGGAGCTTCATCTACACCACCGCCCTGCCCCCGGCCACCATCGCCGCCGACAACGCCGCCGTCCACCGCATCCGCACCGATCCCGAGCTGTGCCGTCGGCCCTTGACCCTGGCCGGGCGCCTGGCGGGGGCGCTGGGGCTCCCGGAGCCGGACAGCCCCATCCTGCCGGTGATCCTCGGGGACGACCGAACTGCCCTTACGGCCCAGCAGGGCCTTGCCTCCGCCGGCTTCCTGGTCCAGGCCGTCCGGCCCCCCACCGTCCCCGAGGGTACCGCCCGGCTGCGGGTGACCGTGCGCGCCCCCCATACCGAGGCCGATATCGACGGACTGGCGGCCGCCCTGAAGCCCCTGCTGGCCAAGCGGGGGGCGAGCGGGTGACGCTTTTCCGGGAGGTCCAGGGGCTGGCCGGCTGGGGCCATACGACGGCGAGCTGGGAGCCGCTCGCCGCCGTTCTGGAGGGGCTCGGGCTGACTCTTGCAGGCGCGGCCCTGCCGGGGATGGACGGGAAGGAAGTTGCGCCGGAATCCTGCACGCTGGGGAAGGCGGCGGCCTGCCTGCCGGAGGCCCCCGACCTGCTGCTGGGCTGGTCCCTGGGCGGACTGGCGGTGCTGGAGGGGATCCGCCAGAACCGGATCCGGCCCGGCGGTCTGGTCCTGATCGCCACACCGCCCCGCTTTATCGGCGAGCCCGGGTATCCTGCCGGCATGGATCCGGCCCGCTTCGCCGCCTTCCGGGAGGGTATCGCGGAGGACTACCCGGCCACCCTCCGGCGCTTCTACGCGCTGCAGTTCCTCGGCGACCGGGCCCCCCGCAGCCGCTGGGCCGCCCAATCCGCCAGGGACCGCTTCCTGGCCGTCGGCGCCGGAACCACTGTCCTCGCTGCCTGGCTGGAGGCCCTGGCGGCCGCGGACCTGACCAGCGATCCACCGGAGTTGAGCGCTCCCACCCTCGTCCTCCACGGGGCGGCGGATGCCGTGGTGGATCCGGCCGCCCTGGATTTCTTCCGGGGCTGCGGGCCGGCGGTCTCCGGGCACACCATAGCCGGCGCCGGCCATGCGCCCCATATCAGCCACCCCGTTGCTACAGGACAGCGGATTGCGGAATTCGCCCGAGCCCTGGCGGGCTGACCCGCCCTTCGACAAGCAGGCGGTACGCCGCGACTTCAGCCGCGCCGCCGGAACCTACGACCGCCACGCCGCCCTCCAGCGGCGAGTAGCGGTGCGGGTGGCCGAGCTGTTCGCGGGCCAGCTTCCGTCCCCCGCCGGGCACGTCCTGGACGTGGGGGCGGGCACGGGGGCCCTGGGAGCGGCGCTGGCCGAGCGGGGGCTCCATCCCGCCCGCCTGCTGGCCCTGGACCTGGCCCATCCCATGACCCGCCAGGGGCGGCGCCCAGGCCACCCCGCGGTAACCGCCGACGCCGAGGCCCTGCCGTTCGCCCCTGCCAGCTTCGACGCGGTGCTCTCCTCCCTTACCTTGCAATGGGTCAACAACCTCGAGCGGGCCCTGCGGGAAATGGCCCGAGCTCTGCGCCCCGGTGGCCTGCTGCTGGCGTCCACCCTGGTGGCCGGGACCCTGACCGAGCTCGACGCCGCCCTGCGCGCGGTGGACGGGGCCGGGGACGTGGGCCCCTTCCTGCCGCGGGAGCGGGTGGCCGCCGCCCTGGCCGCCTCCGGACTGGCCGGGCCCCGCTGCCGGGTCCAGACCGAGGTCCTGAGCGCCCCGGACCCGGCGGCGGTGCTGCGTGAGCTCAAGGGCCTGGGGGCCGTCAGCAAGGCGCCCGGGCGGACCCGCGGCCTCCGCGGCCGGCGCCGGCTGGAGCGGCTGTGCCGAGCCTACCGGGAGGCTACGAATGCTGCGGGCCCGGTCCCGGTGACCTGGCAGGTGGGCTACCTGGTGGCATGGAAGAGACCCTGATTCTGGCGGTGCCCTATCTCGGGCTGGCTCTGGTGTGGGCGCTTTACTTCGCGGCCCACTCCCTGCTGGCCACCCGCACCCTGAAGAGCGAGGCGGCGCGCCTGTGGCCCCGCGGGGCCCGGGCCTACCGTCTGGCCTATAACCTGCTGGCCGTGCTGCTGCTGGCTCCTCCGCTGTGGCTGACCTTCGCCCTGGACGGCCCCGCCGTGATCCAATGGCGAGGCTGGGCCTGGTGGCTGGCCCAGGGGGCTGCCACGTTTGCGATCCTGGGATTCGTGGCCAGCCTGCGCGCCTACGACATGGAGCATTTCCTTGGCCTGCGCCAATGGCGGGAGGAGGGCATCACCGACGGCGGCGTGGAGCCCTGGGAGCCTCTGCGGGTGGCGGGCCTCCATCGCTACGTGCGCCACCCCTGGTATTTCCTCGGCCTGGTGGTGCTGTGGACCCGCGACCTGAACCTGGCCGGCCTGGTCACCGCGGGGGCGATCACCGTCTACCTGGTGGTGGGCTCCCGGCTGGAGGAGCGCAAGCTGGTTGCCGCCTACGGCGAGGCCTACGCAGATTACCGCCGGAAGGTCCCGGGCCTGATCCCCCTGCCGGGGCGGGGCCTGTCCCGGGAGCAGGCGGATGCCCTGGCCCGCCGCGCCAACAACGGGGAAGGAGCGCCATGAGCAGCAGCCTGGTCGTCACCGCCACCGGCACCGAGATCGGCAAGACCTACGTAACCGCCGCCCTTGCCCGGCAGCTCCGCGGCAGGGGCTGGCCCGTCACCACCGCCAAGCCGGTGAGCAGCGGCTGCGAGCGGGATGGCGAGGGACGGCTGTGGAGCCCGGATGGCCGGGTGCTGATCGAGGCCTGCGGCCTGGATCCCGCGGACTGGACCACCCACCAGAGCCTGTGCCTGGAGCGGTTCCCCGACCCGATCTCGCCCCACCAGGCCGCCGCCCGGTCCGGGCGAATCCTTTCCCTGGGCATGCTCACCGGCTACTGCCAGGCCCTGGAAGGGGAGAGAGAGGGCTTCGTGCTGGCGGAGGGGATTGGCGGGGTCATGACCCCCCTCACCGACAGCGCCACCTTCCTGGACTGGCTGGTGGAGCTGCGCTGGCCGGTGCTGCTGGTGGCGGGCACCTACCTTGGCACCATCAGCCACACCCTGACCGCCTTGCGCTGCCTGCAATCGGCGGGGGTGACGCTTGCCGGGCTGGTCCTTAGCCGCAGCCCCGAGGAGCCGGTTCCCGCCGAGGAGGTGCGTCGCACCCTGGGCTTCTTCCACCCGGAGGCTCCCATCGCCGTGGTACCCCGCGGCGGCGAGGCCCCGGACCTGGTGGCGGCCTTCGGCGTGGATGCCAACGCCTAGCAGGGCGATGAAAAAGCCTTTTCATCGCCCGGGTAGAAGCGGAGCCGGCAAGCTCCGCTTGCCTAGAAAAATTGGCAACCTGTTGCTTTTCCTGGTTTTCCAGGAAAAGCCTTTTCCCTTTTCACCGCTTTCAGCGGTGAAAGCAGGCCGTTGGAAAGGTTTTTCAACGGCCTGCTAGAGCCCCTTTCCACCGACGGACCGAAAGGAGGCCGGGCCCCCTGGGCTCCGGCCTCTTCGGCATTCTTCGCCCACTCCGGCCCTGGCGCTCCGCCCCGTGCGGATCAGCCCGACTCGGCCTCGCTCAGGTAGCGCCGGATCCAGGACTTGGCGCGGCGGCGGAGCTGATCGCGGATGGCTGGGGACAGGTGGCCGTCCTTGATGGCGTTCCAGTAGCGCACGGCCTCCTCCAGGCCCACCTCCTGCTCCACCTGCCGGACGGTAAGGGTCTCGCCCAGGCGGCGCAGGAGCCGCAGGTCCTCCAGCAGGCGGCAGGCGTAGGACAGGGTCCAGTCCCCCTGCCCCTGCAGGCGATGGGCGGCCTCCTGGAGCACCAATGTGTGGCGGAGCATGGCCCCTACGCCGTAGGCCACGCTGCGGCGCTCGTTGTCGGAATAGAGGTCGATCAGCTGGTCCGCCAGACCGTCTGGATCCACGCCGGCGAGGTCGTCCTCGCCGGGAAGGGCCCGGCGGTAGGTCCACCCGTTGTAGTCGCCTACCAGCTGGCGGATGCGGTGCTCCCGCAGGCGCTTGACTCGCAGCCATTCCTGGTACTGGAGGGTGTGCTCGGCCTTGACCCGCGCCTCCCGAACGCTGGAGGCCTCCTCGAAGGGCACCTCGACCCGGACCCCGGAGACACCGTCGTTGAACGCCACCTGGTAGACCCCGCGGTGGGGATCCCGGATAGCCATGCTCATGATATTGGGGGACTGCTGGGGCTGGGCCATTGCCATGGCTGCTCTCCCCTCCTTCCTCGATCGGGGTACCGGATCGGTACCCCACAACATCGCGCAATCGTACCGCTCATTGCAAGCGGATCCAATGGTCCCGGCGGGCCGGAGACTCAGCCGAAGGCTCCCGCGATCACCCGACCCATGGCATGGGTCAGGCGGGACAGATCCTCGGGCTCGATCACCAAGGGCGGGGTAACGTAAACGACATCCCCCAGCGGCCGGATCCAGACCCCGTGGTCCACGAACCGCCGGCGCATCCGGTCCCGGTGGCCAGCCCCGGCCACCTGCACGGCCCCCATGGCCCCCTTGATGCGGACATCCAGCACGCCCGGAAGCTCGGTCAAGGGGCTCAGCTCCCGGTCGAGCTGGTCTTCGATGGCCGCCGCCTGGTCCATCCGGGGCTCGCGCTCGAAGAGGTCGAGGCTGGCGTTGGCCGCGGCGGCAGCCAGGGGATTCCCGGTGAAGGTGGGGCCGTGCATGAGGGCGGAGGCCTCGTCGTCCCCGAAGAACCCCGCGAACACCTGGCGGGTGGCCACGGTGGCGGCCATGGCCATGGTGCCGCCGGTGAGGGCCTTGGAAAGGCACAGGATATCGGGAGCCACCCCGGCCTGCTCGCATGCGAACAGGGAGCCGGTGCGCCCGAAGCCCGTGGCGACCTCGTCGGCGATGAGCAGGGTGCCCGCCTCCCGGGCCAGCTCCGCCACCCGGGCCAGCACCCCCGGAGAGTGGACCCGCATACCCCCCGCGCCCTGGATGAGGGGCTCGATGATCACCCCGGCGACGCCGTCGGCCCCCTCCGCCAGGATCCGCTCCAGCTCGCTGGGACCGGAGGCGGGCGGCAATGGAACGGTCATGTGCTCGTGGGCCAGGCCGGCGAAGCGCGGCCGCAGGTCGCGGTAGGTGCCGGACACCCCCATGCAGCCGGCGGTATCGCCGTGGTAGCCGTGCTCGAAGGCAATGAAGATGTCGCGCCCGGTCTCCCCGCGGTTGTCCCAGAACTGCCGCGCCATCTTGAGGGCCACCTCCACTGCCACCGAGCCGGAATCGGTGAACATGGTGTGGGCCAGATCGCCGGGGGTCTTCTCGGCCAGGCGCTCGGCCAGGCGGATCACCGGCTGATGGGTCATGCCCCCGAGCATGACGTGCGGCAGGACGTCGAGCTGGTCGTGGACCGCGGCCATGATGTGGGGATGCCGGTAGCCGTGACAGGCCGACCACCACGAGGCGGTGCCGTCCACCAGCTCCCGGCCGTCGGCCAGCTGGATGCGGCATCCGGCGACGCCGGCCACCGGCACCGGAAGGGCCATGTCCCGCATCTGGGCGTAGGGGTACCAGACGTGGTCCAGGGCCCGCTCGGGCCAGGGGCGCTCGGCGGCGGGTCGGCGGGCTTCGGGCAAGCTCGGGTCCTTCCGGTGATCGAGGCAGGCGGGGTCAGTCCTCGGTGCCGGTACCCGGGACGAGGGGCTCGCCCTCCTCGGCGGACAGCAGCGCCTCCACCTGGTCGGCCTTGGCCCGCTCCACGGGCTTGCCGGTGACCGGCGAGCGCGGGGCCTGGCGGATCCCTTCCTCCGGAAACAGGGTCGCGGTCACCCGCACTCCGTCCACCACCAGGGTGATGGCCGGATACTCGCCCGCCCCCTTGGCCACCTGGTGGCGGTGAGAGGAGCGCTCGAACGGGATGCCGGTGTCGTGGAGGAAGATCTCCACGTCCTCCGGGGTCCTTGCGAACAGATGGAGGTTGATGTCGGAGTGCTCGGTTGCGGTGCCGGCCAGGACCGAGCCCACCAGGCGGGGCCGGAACGGCTCCAGGAAGCGCATGGCCGCCAGGGCGGCGGCGCGCAGGTCCCGCAGGTTGGCCCGGCTGTCCGGGGTGTCCCGGTACATCCGCAGCCGCAGCTCCACCTCGTCCTGGATCTCGCGGTTGGTGGGCAGGTCGCGGCTGCGGGAGCCGCCCAGGTGGCGGCTGGCCTTGCGCTTGGCGGCGCCGTAGTCCTTGATCCCTTCTTCCACCATCAGACGGGCGGCTTCCTGGGTCAGCAGGACCCGGCGGCGGTTCTCGGGCCCGGTCATGGTCTGCTCCTCGCGGTTCGCGCGGGCCGGACTGGCTCCGGATATGCTATCTTCCCGGCCACTGTAAGGAAAGGCAGGGGTGCAGAGGATGCTCTGGATCAAGGCGGTCCACATCATGGCCGTAGTGGCGTGGTTCGCGGGCCTGTTCTACCTCCCCCGGCTGTTCGTCTACCACGCCCAGGGCCCCGGCCCGGAAACGATCGGGTACTTCAAGACCATGGAGCGTCGCCTCTACCGGGGCATCATGACCCCGGCCATGGTGGTGGCGGTGGCCCTGGGCCTGTGGCTGTGGTGGAGCTACTGGTGGGGGGCCGGCTGGTGGCTCCACGCCAAGGTTACCCTGGGGGTCATCCTGATCGGCTACCACCTCTACCTGGGTCGGCTGGTCAAGGTCTTCGCCGCCGACGCCAACACCAGGACCGAGCGGTTCTACCGGATCCTGAACGAATTCCCCACCCTGCTGCTGGTGGTGATGGTGCTGCTGGTGGAGCTCAAGCCGGGGGGCTAAACCTTAGCCAGCCTGCCGTGTCCCAACGGACGCGGGGCTTGAAACGGCGGGCCCAACCACGGAGATCACGGAGAACACGGAGGACGGCCGAGGGAAGGCTGGAACGGGGGTAATGCCGGTGATAATAACCACCCGGGCAATGTGCAGACTTCGATTTTGGCTTTGTCTACCTCCGTGCCCTCCGTGACCTCCGTGGTCCGAAGCGGCCTTTGATGAACCCCGAATCCCAAACGCAGGCACCCAGCCGGAAGGGACCCCCATGGCCGAAGAAGGCAGCCCGCTGATCTATCCGGCCAACCAGGCGGCCGATGTCCTGCACACGATCGCCCCGCCGACGGTGCTGACCATCGCCGGCTCCGACCCCAGTGGCGGGGCCGGCCTCCAGGCCGACCTGGCCACCATCGCCGCCTTCGGCTGCCACGGGGCCGCCGCGGTCACCGCGATCACCGTCCAGGACACCCGCAACGTCCACAGCTTCCGGGCCGTGGCTCCCGGCGAGCTGGCCGACCAGATCCGGGCGGTGCTGGCCGATATCCCGGTGGCCGCGATCAAGGTGGGCATGCTCGGGAGCGGGGAGAACGCCCGGGCCGTGGCCGACGTGCTGGCGGACCACCCGGACGTGCCGGCGGTGGTGGACCCGGTGCTGGCGGCCGAAGGCGGGGGCAGCCTGGCCCAGGAGGACCTGGTGGAGGTGCTGCGGGGGACCCTGTTTCCCCGGGCCAGCCTGCTCACCCCCAACCACGACGAGGCCCGGCGCCTGGTGCCGGGGGAGACGGTGGACAGCGCCCTCGCCGACGAGCTGCTGCGCAACGGGGCCCATTACGTGCTGCTCAAGGGCGGGCACCGGGAGCGGGAGGATAGGGTCGTCACCGACCGGCTGTACACCTTCGGCCAGGAGGAAGCCAGCTTCTCCCATCCCCGCCTGCCGGACCGCGGCTACCACGGCTCCGGCTGCACCCTGTCCACGGCCGTGGCCTGCGCCCTGGCCGACGGCCGGGATATGCTGGAGGCGGTGCGCACCGGCATCGACTTCACCTTTCGCGCCCTGCGCGCCTCCTATACCCCCGGCCGGGGCCAGGCCGTGCCCAACCGTCTGTTCCACTGGCGGGGCTGGGAGATGGAGGAATAGGCCAAAAGGCGCCGAAGCGGGTCCGGAGACCAAGCCAAAGAGTCCGGCAATGGGATGGCTGCGGAAGAAGGGCCGGCGGGAGCCCACCATCCGGTCCCGGGTGAGCCGCCTGCCCGAGGGGGAAGTGGCCATCGATGCTCGTGGCCAGACCTGTCCCGGTTACCTGCTGGCCATCAACCGGGCCATGGATGGCCTGGACGATGGGACCGAGGCCCACCTGCTGGTGGATTATCCCCCGTGCACCGAGGACGTGAGAGCCTGGGCCGACGAGAAGGGATACACCTTTCTGGACGTGGTCCAGGAAGGCGGAAGCTGGCATATCCGGGTGCGCAAATTTGGGCCATCCGAGATCATGGGGCAAGCCATGGGCGCGGCCGTCGACCAAGCCCCTGACCACCGATTGTCGCCCGTTCGCGGGGCCTACCTGATCGCCGACCGGGAGACCCTTTCCGCCGCGGCCCTGGAGCCGGCGGTGCGGGCCGCGCTGGAAGGCGGGGCCGGCCTGGTGCAGTACCGTGACAAATCCGGAGACCGGGAGCACCGGCTGGCCGAGGCGCAGGCGCTGGCGGCGCTCTGCCACCGCCACGGGGCCCTGCTCATCGTCAACGACGACCCGGGCCTGGCACGGGAGGCCGCGGCCGACGGGGTCCACCTGGGCCGGGACGATGTGAGCGTTGCCGGGGCCCGGGAGATCCTCGACAACGGGGCCCTCCTCGGCGTCTCCTGCTACAACCAGCTGGAGCGCGCCCTCGCGGCCCAGCGCGCCGGCGCCGACTACGTGGCCTTCGGCGCCTTCTACCCTTCTCCCACCAAGCCCGAGGCTCCGCGAGCCCCGCTGGCCCTGCTCCGGCGGGCGCGCCGCCTGCTCGACCTGCCCATCGTGGTCATCGGGGGGATCACCCCGGACAACGCGGCTCCCCTGGCCCTGGCCGGGGCCGACGCCGCCGCGGTGATCAGCGGAGTGCTGGGCGCCGAGGACATCACCGCCGCCACCCGCCGCCTAAACAATCTGATGCGGCTGCACTGGTAGGACCGGCGCCCGTTTGGCGGGTTAATGGACCACGGAGATCACGGAGAGCACGGAGGAAGACAAGCCAAAATAGGGGTCTGATTGGAGGATGGGTAGGTACCCCGCCGGACCTGCCCCGGCTCCAGCATTCCTCCCGCCGTTCTCCGTGCCCTCCGTGATCTCCGTGGTTAAACCCGCCGTTGGAGCCCGCCTCGTTGACAGCAGCCCACCCCGCTTTTAGCTTGATCGACTTTCCGGCATTCCACAGGTGAGGCAGGCGGCCATGGGCAAGCGCTCGGAAGAGCTTTTCGCGGAGGCGCAGAAATTCATCCCCGGCGGGGTCAATTCCTCGGTACGGGCCTTCAAGCCGGTGGGCGGCACGCCCCTGTTCATGGAGCGGGGCCAGGGCTCCCGGATGTGGGACGCCGACGGCAAGGAGTACATCGACTACGTCGGCTCCTGGGGCCCGCTCATCCTGGGCCACGCCGCCCCGGAGGTCGTGGCGGCGGTCGAGGAGGCGGCGCAGCGGGGCACCAGCTTCGGCACCCCCACCGCCCTGGAGACCGAGATGGCCCGGCTGGTCACCGAGATGGTGCCTTCCGTGGACCAGGTGCGCATGTGCAGCTCCGGCACCGAGGCCACCATGAGCGCCCTGCGCCTGGCCCGGGGCTACACCGGCCGGGACAAGGTGGTGAAGTTCGAGGGCTGCTACCACGGCCACGTGGACAGCCTGCTGGTGAAGGCCGGCTCCGGGGCCCTGACCCTGGGGGTGCCCACCAGCCCCGGCGTGCCCCGGGACCTCGCCGAGCTCACCCACACCCTGCCCTACAACGACAGCGACGCTGCCACCGCCCTGTTCGAGGACATCGGCCGGGAGGTGGCCGCGGTGATCGTGGAGCCGGTGGCCGGCAACATGGGCTGCGTGCCGCCTGATCCCGGGTTCCTGCAGACCCTGCGCCGGCTCTGCGACAGCTACGGCGCGGTGCTGATCTTCGACGAGGTGATGACCGGCTTCCGGGTGGCCCTGGGCGGGGCCCAGGACCACTACGGGGTCCACCCCGACCTCACCTGCCTGGGCAAGGTGATCGGCGGCGGCATGCCGGTGGGGGCCTTCGGCGGCAAGCGGGAGATCATGGAGCACCTCTCGCCGCTGGGACCGGTCTACCAGGCCGGCACCCTGTCCGGGAGCCCGGTGGCCATGATCGCCGGGGTCACCACCCTCAAGGCCCTGTCCAACCACCTGTTCGGGGAGCTGGGGGAGCGCACGGCACGGCTGGCGGAGGGCATCGCCGAGGCCGGTGCGGAATTCGGCATCCCCGTGGCGGAGAACCACGTAGGAGCCATGTTCGGGGTATTCTTCTCCGACCGCCCGGTGCGCACCTTCCAGGACGTGGCCGACGCCGACGCCAATCGCTTCGCACAATTCTTCCACGGCATGCTGGACCAGGGGGTCTACCTGGCCCCGTCCCCGTTCGAGGCCGGATTCGTCTCCCGCGCCCATTCCGACGCCGACATCGACGCCACCCTGGAGGCCGCCCGCACCGTTCTCTCGGGCATGGCCTGACACCGTGGCACGGCCCGTGCTACGCTTGCCGCCCCGTTCGGCACGGGAGGCCTTCCCCCCACAGGCGCACATGGCAAGCAATAGCCCTCTCCACGATCCCTCCCAAAACACCGCCGGCCCAGTGCTCGAGGCTGCTGACCTCGCCTGCGTGCGGCGCAACCGGACCCTGTTCGAGGGCTTCGGGTTCCGCCTGGGCGCCGGAGAGCTGCTGCAGGTGGAAGGGGCCAACGGCAGCGGCAAGACCAGCCTGCTGCGCATCCTGTGCCTGCTCGCCCTGGCCGAGGAGGGGGAGGTGCGCTGGAACGGGGAGCCGGCCTGGGAGGTACGGCCGGAGTACCTGGCCGAGCTGGCCTACCTGGGCCATGCCCACGGGGTGAAGGGGGACCTGACCACCCTGGAGAACCTCCGCATGGCTGCGGCCCTTGCCGGAGGCGAGGCCGGGCTGGACCCGGAGACCGCCCTGGCCCGGCTGGGCCTCTCCGGCCACGAGGACACCCTGGCCCGGGAGCTTTCCGCGGGGCAGGTGCGCCGGGTGGCCCTGGCCGGGCTCCTGACCCGCCGGGCCCGGCTCTGGATCCTGGACGAGCCCTTCACGGCCCTTGACCGCGCCGGCCGGCGGCTGGTGGAGGAGCTGCTGGCCGAGCACTGTCACGGAGGGGGGCTGGCGGTCATCACCACCCACCATCCCATGGACCTGGGCGGGGCGCCGGTGACCCACATCCAGCTCGGCGCCGGCCAGGTCCCCATGGACGAGGCCGTCTGACCGTGGGCCGCGCCTTCGCCGCCATCCTGGTGCGGGACCTGACCCTGGCCCTGCGCCACCGCAGCGAGCTTGCCAACCCCCTGATGTTCTTCGTGGTGGTGGTGACCCTGTTCCCGCTCGCCCTGGGCCCGGAGAAGGACATCCTGACGCGGATCGCCCCGGGTGTCATCTGGGTGGCTGCCCTGCTTGCCGCCACCCTGGCCATGGACGGCATGTTCCGCTCCGACTTCGAGGACGGCTCCCTGGAGCAGATGCTGCTGACCCCGCACCCGCCCACGGTCCTGGTGCTGGCCAAGATCCTGGCCCACTGGCTGGTGACCGGGCTGCCTCTGCTCCTGATCTCGCCCCTGCTGGCCCTCCTGCTGCATCTGCCGGGCGCGGCCCTGCCGGTGCTGCTGGGGACCCTGGCCCTGGGCACCCCGGTGCTGTCCATGGTGGGCGCCATCGGCGTGGCCCTGACGGTGGGGCTGCGCCGGGGTGGCCTGCTGCTTACCCTGCTGGTGCTGCCGCTGTACGTGCCGCTGCTGATCTTCGCGGCCGGGGCGGTGGACAACGCCGCGAGCGGCCTGCCGGTGGCGGGCCAGCTCTATTTCCTGGCGGCGCTGCTGGTGCTGGCGGTGACCCTGGCCCCGCTGGCCACCGCCGCCTCCCTTCGGATCTCTCTGGGATAGGCCCATGTTCCTCTGGTTCCACAAGCTCGGCTCCCCCAAAAGCTTCTACCGGCTCTCCCGGGTGCTCACCCCCTGGCTCGGCGGAATCACCCTGGTGCTACTGCTGGTCGGCCTGTACTGGGGCCTGGTGGTGGCTCCCCCGGACTACCAGCAGGGGGAGAGCTACCGCATCATCTTCATCCACGTG
>JABAHQ010013590.1_pt1 | contig 21954 bp, 17 predicted proteins | sample 7062091 | NCBI WGS metagenome assembly JABAHQ01 (sample SAMN14534359, study PRJNA622989) | marine sediment metagenome | biome: marine biome [ENVO:00000428]; feature: marine pelagic biome [ENVO:01000023]; material: deep marine sediment [ENVO:00002113] | place: India: Gulf of Kutch | collected...
CCCATCCCCTCCTCGCTCTTCATGTTGATCTGGACGCTGAGCTTCTGGGGATTCACCGCCTGGAAACCCGGTGCCTTGTTGATATCGTCCACACCGTAGGTGCGGGTCACGTCCATGGAGCCCTCGCTTTCCACGCGAATCACTTCCGCGCCCAGGAAGGCCAGCAGTTTGCCCACGTAGGGACCGGCCCAGACCTTGGTCAGCTCCACCACCCGTACGCCCTGCAGCGGGCCGCCGCGCATCGACTCGGTCATGATTCACCCCCCGGGGTTGTGGCCCCGTCCAGATAAGCCTGTGTATGCTGACCCAGCGCCGGCGCCGGGCTGTCGAGCGACGCGGGCGTTTCGCTGAGCTGGTACGGCACGGTCGGGTAGAGCGCGTCTCCCAGAACCGGGTGCTCCACCCGGGCGAAAAAGCCGCGGAACTGATACTGGGGGGAATCCTGGAGGTCGGCCGGTCTGTTGACTTCCACCAGGGTGAGCCCCAGCTTCTGGGCCTGCTCGGCCACCTCGCGTTTGTTCTTGTCCGCCAGCCACTGTTCCAGGTGCTGACGCACCAGTGCCACTCGCTCCGGGGTGCAGGCGCGCTCCAGCCAGTGCTCGGGAAAGTCGTCCATCCACCCCGGGTGGCCGAGGAGCTCACGCAGCCCCTCCCAGTGGCCGGGCGCCGACATCCAGATGTAGATATGGCCGTCGCGGCAGGGAAAGATCCCGGCCGGGCCGGCCAGATCGAAGGCGTCGCGCTCCGCGCTCACCCCCATATCGCCGGCGATCATCTGACCCAGCACATAGTCCACACGGGAGGCCATCACCGCCTGGCCGGAGACGTCGATAAACCGCCCCAGCCCGGATTCCTCGCGTTCGTAAAGGGCCGCCACCACGCACAGTGCCGCGTCCAGTCCCGACTCGTAGCTGGGCAGAAAGCGGCCCGCCCCGTTCAGCGGCGCGCGGGCGGGGTCCGCCCCGGTGGGCGTGTGGTAACCCCAGCCACTGGCGTGAAAGACCGTGATGTCCTCGGCCCAACGCCGCTGCTCGGGTGCCTCCTGCCCGAAGGGGGTGATGGAGCACAGCACCACGCCCGGGTATTGCGTCTCGACCGTCGCCGGGTCCAGCCCCATCGAGGCCAGCCATCCCGGGGCGTGGTCGTCGATAACGCCACCCACCTGCTCGACCAGGGCCGCCAGTGTCGCGGCGCCGGCCTCGTCCGTCAGATCCAGCGTCACCGAACGCTTGTTGGTATTGAGGTAGGCAAACAGACCGCTGCGTTCCTCCGGGGGGGCGGCGTCCGCCCCCCCGAACGGCCCCAGGCGGCGCGTGGGACTGCCCCCCGGCGGTTCGATCTTGATCACTTCGGCGCCGAAGTCGGCCAGCAGCTTGCCGCAGTACTCACCGCTGACAGTCTCCGCCAACTCCAGCACTCTGATACCTTTCAATGCTGACATCCCGCCCCTCTTGTCTATGACGCGCTGTGTCGGATTCCGGGATCAGTTCCGGCTCAATTCGTAGTCGCCCGCATCGTCCAGGCGCGCCGTCCAGCCCGGGTACACCACGATGGTTGTGAAGGTCTCTTCGATAATCGCCGGTCCCGCCACTTCGTGGCCCGGCCGCAGGCCGGAACCCTGGTAGATCGCGGTATCCGCGAACCCTTCCCCCAGGTTGGCCCGCCGATGACCCGCGGGCTGGGCCGCTACCGTCGGCGCGTCGAAACCGGCGACGACCGCCGGAGAAGGGGTCTCCACCGAGGTGGCCAACCGCACGCCGGTGATCTCCGGCAACTCGTCCTCGCGAATGTGACCGAACTCCGCCATGTGGCGCTGATTGAACGCATCGATGGCGCGGTTCGGCAGGTTGTCGTCGACAAACGACAGGTCCCGCGGTCCCCGATTGGTCTGGATGTCCAGGGTCAGGGAGCCGTTCTGCCCCGGATAGCGCATGTTGATCTGGTAGCGCGCCGTGACCTGCTCGCGGGGGAAGTGGGCCTCGGTAAAGTACTGTTCGGCCCGCTCGTCCAGCGTCTGCCACAGCTGTTTCAGGGTATCCAGCTGCGGACGATCCGCCGGCGCGATGTAGGATCGCTCCTCGTCGATACTGGGGCTCGCCACCAGCGTGCCCAGCGCCGAGAACGTGGGCGAGGCGCGCGGCACCAGCACCCGGTCGATATTGAGCGCGTCCGCCTGGATCGCCGCGAACACCGGACCGTTGCCGCCGTAGGCCATCATCACCATGTCCTCGGAAGCGATGCCCTTCTCCGCCACCGTGCGGCGCACCGCCTGACTCATGTTGGCGTTCACCACCCGCCAGCAGTCGAAAGCCGCTTCCTCGGCGCTGTAGCCCATCTGCTCGCCGATGGCGCCGAACGCTTCCTTTACGCCGGCGTCGGTCAGCTGCATGCTGCCGCCGGCGAACGTCGCGTCCACCGACAGGATGCCCAGCATCAACAATGCGTCGGTCACCGTCGGTTGTGTCCCGCCCGAGCCGTAACAGATGGGACCGGGCTCGGAACCCGCGGATGCCGGCCCCACCGCCACCACACCGTTGTGGACGTGGCAGATGGAGCCGCCGCCGGCCCCCAGGGTCTCCACTTTCACCATGGGCGCGGCCACCACGTAACGGTGGTGCATGTTCCAGCCCGCTTCCGCCGGTGCCACTCCCCCGGTGACCACCGACAGNNCACCGACATGTCGTAGGAAGTCCCGCCCATGTCCACGCACAGCAGATTGGGACAGCCCTTGGCCGCCCCCACGTGAGCCGACCCGATCACGCCGCCGGCCGGCCCCGAGGCCAGCAGCCGGATGGGCGCGCCCTCCAGGTATTCCTTGCTCATCACCCCGCCGCTGGACTGCATCACCATAAGCTGCTTGCGGTAACCGCCCTCCTTCAAGCGGCTCGCGAGCCGCTCCAGATAGGCGGTCACCGCCGGACCTACATAGGCGTTGACCACGGTGGTGCTGGTGCGCTCGTACTCCGGCGCCCGCGGCAGCACCCGGTGGGAACTGGAGATATGCACATCCGGCAGTTCTTCGGCCACAATCTCGGCGACGCGCTGCTCGTGAGCCGGATTGACGAAGGAAAACAGCAGCGAGATGGCCACGGATTCCACGTTCTGCCGCGCGAGTCGCCGACAGGCCTCGCGCACCGCGGCTTCGTCCAGCGGGGTATGAACGCTGCCGTCGAACAGCATCCGCTCGGGGACGGTCAGTCGCCGCCGGCGCGGGGTGATCTGCCGGGGCGGCTCCAGACGCACGTCCCAGATGTCCTCCTTGAAGCCGCGGCGGTATTCCACCTCGTCGCGAAACCCCTCCGTGGTGATAAGGCCGGTGGTGGCCCCGTTCATCTCGATGAGGGTGTTATCCGCCACGGTGGTGCCGTGGACGATCGCCTCGCAGCGGCCGAGAAAGTCCGACAGCCCCAGTCCCTGCTGCTCGGCCAGCGTCTCCAGCCCCTGCATCACGCCCACGGAACGATCCCGCGGGGTGCTCAGGTTCTTGTGCAGTACAACGTCCTCGCCCTCGAGCAGCGCGAAGTCCGTGAAAGTGCCTCCAATGTCGATACCGATCCGATAACTCACGGATGCGCTCCTTCTGTCTCCTGTTCTTGTCGTTTTCCGCGCGTCGCCCGCATCTTCGATCGCAGCGCGTCGGTGGCCGCCTCATCCACGGCCAGGTCGTAGTTCTCCAGCGTGCCGGTCAGCACCACGCCGTACCTGGCCCGGGCCCCGTCGACACTGACGTACTCGTCCAGCACGTCCTCCTTCACGGCTTCCGGATCCCGGTCCAGCGCGGGGCCGAAGCCGGCCCCGCCGCCGTGCTGATAGGCGATGACCGCGTCCGCGGGCAACTGGGCGTTCACCGCCAGTTCCACCTGGTATTCGCGGTCGGTGCCCACCTCGAAGAAGTTGGAATAGGGGCTGGCGTCCTCGCCCCCGCACATACCCCGCAGCGGATGGCTCGCCGAGACCATCCAGGCCATCGCCATGGTGGGCTCCAGTACCTGCTTGACGTTGCGGCTGCCGGGCATGCCGCGCCAGCGGCCGGCGCCCTCGGCGTCGGTGGTCATCTCCCGGCTGATATTGATCACCGGGAAACGGCTCTCCGCATCCTCGGCCTCCGACAGCAACAGGTTGCCCAGCGCCGACGGGCACGAACCCCAGCCGTCGATACCCTGTACCGCGGAAACATCCATGGAACGGGTGTCCACGCCCTGATCCAGCCACATCTGGCCGTTCTCGTCGAAACCGATCACCGCGTTGGGCATGCCGATCTTGTACACCTGGGGCGCCGCCCGGCCCGGTTCCACCTCCGACAGCGCCACGCACACCGCCTCGGTGATTTCGCACGCCGGGTGGAACGAGCCCAGTGCCGCCGGCTTGTTGGGGGGTGGCTGGGCGATACAGCCTTCCGGGATCACGATGTCCACGGCGTTGAACATTCCCTCGTTCTTGACGATGGTCGGATCCACCATGGCCGCCAGCTGGGTCATGACGTAACTGCGGCTGTTGCCGAAGGTGTTCCACACCCCCACCAGATCCTGGCGGTCATCGGTGCCGGTGAGGTCCACCGTCAGATTCTCGCCATCCACGAGACAGCTCACGTGCACCCGCACGTCCTTGGTCCCCTGGGTGTCGTGGTCGATATAGACATCGGCGTCGTAGGTCCCGTCCGGCCATTGGGCCACTTCCTGGCGGAAGCGCTGCTCGGTGAGGTCGATATTGGTGTTGATCGCCGCCTTGACCTTGTCGGTGCCCCATTTGCGCAACTGCTCTTCCAGCAGGCGAACCGCGTGCTGCACGCCGCTGATCATCGCCGCCAGATCCCCGGCGAAGGACGGGAAGCGGTTGTTGCGCTCCAGCAGCTTGATGATGTCCCGGCGCTTCTCGCCGCGGTGGACCAGTTTGATGCAGGGGATCGCCAGCCCTTCGGTGAAGATATCCGTCGCCTCCAGCGTAAAACCGCCGGGATCCTTGCCGCCGGTATCCCCCTGATGCGCCTGTAGCGCCTGGACCAACACCAGCTCACCCTTGTCGTCGTACACCGGCGCGTAGACGTTGTAGTCGGGCAGGTGGCCGCCGCCATGATCCGGGTCGTTGCCCAGGAACACGTCGCCCGGGCCCCAGTCGTACTCCTCCGTGAATTCCAGCCCGTAGCGCACCGTCAGCTGGGACACGAACGTCAGGTGAGGCGTGCCGATGGACCCCGACGCCAGCCGCCCGTGGGCATCGATGATGCTGGCGTTGCGCTCGTTGGACTGATTGATGATCGCCGAGGACGCCGCCCGCCCCAGGTGGGTCGCCGCCTCGAAACAGACCGTCTCCAGCGATCCGCGAATGATGGTCGCCGTCACCGGGTCCACCGTCGCCGTGGTGGGCAGCGGCTCGCGCCGCGCCGCCAGTCTTCTGTTCAGCTCGTATGACATGGAGAATCACCTCTCTCGTGTCCGATCGGTCGATCCCGTCGGCGGGGCCGCGCCCCTGCCGCCGGATCCATTGTTATGTCGTGAAGTGACTGTGTGCCCGAAGCGTCACTCCCGTGGCTCAGGTGGCACCCGGTCCGGGATTGAGCACCGGCCCCGGGTTGAGTCGCTTGTACGCCCGGTCCTTGGTGTAAGCATAGTAGGGGTAGGGCGCCGTAACCGCGCTCGCCGCGTCGAGCCGCTGAATCTGCTCGGGCGTCAAATGCCAGCCCACCGCGCCCAGGTTGTCCCGCAACTGGCGCTCGTTGCGCGCCCCGATAATCACCGACGACACCGTGGGACGGCTCAATATCCACGCCAGAGCCACCTGGGGAATAGTCTTGCCGGTCTCCTCGGCCACCTCGTCCAGAACATCCACGACCCCGTAGAGCAGCTCCTCGTCCACCGGCAACCCCCAGTGGCCCACCTCGCTCATCCGGGAACCCTCGGGGGCGGGTTGATCGCGGCGCACCTTGCCGGTCAGACGCCCCCAGCTCAGCGGACTCCACACCAGGGCGCCGATGTTCTGATCCTGGGCCAGCGGCATCAGCTCCCATTCGTAATCGCGCCCCACCAGCGAGTAGTGCACCTGGTGGGAGGCGTATCGGGGCCACCCCTGGCGATCGGCGATTCCCTGGGCCTTCATCAATTGCCAGCCGGCGAAGTTCGACGCCCCCACGTAGCGCACCTTGCCGTCGCGCACCAGGATATCGAAGGTATAGAGCACCTCCTCGACGGGGGTGAAGGCGTCGAAACCGTGCAGCTGGAGCAGGTCGATATGGTCGGTGTCGAGCCGCTTGAGGGCGTCCTCCACCCCCCTGATCAACCGGTACCGGGAAGAGCCCGCCTCGTTGGCTCCCTTGCCCAACGGCAGGGTCATCTTGGTGGCCAGCAGCACGTCCTCGCGCCGGCCCTTGATCGCCGCTCCGAGAATCTGCTCCGCGGCCCCGTCGGAATAGACATCCGCGGTATCGAACAGGTTCACACCCGCCTCGAGACAGATATCGATCAGGCGACGGGCTTCTTCCACATCGCTGCCGCCAAAGGCGGAAAACAGCCGACCCTCGCCACCGAAAGTGGCGGCACCGAAGCTCAGCGCCGGCACCCGCAGGCCGCTACCGCCCAGACTGCGATACTCCATTTCGTGCTCCCGCTACTGGTGAGTGATACTTGTGCAGGGGCACGGGAGGAATGCCGGTAGCGACATCCCCCGCCGAGCGCCCGACGAAGTAAAGCGCCCGGTTCAGGGCTTCTTGCGATTGGACCGGCTCAGGCGCCACTCCGGCGGGTAGTCCATATCCGCGCCCTTGACCAGGTTGTTCAAACCGCCTTCGAAAGCCTCGTTGCCGAGCTTGACGTCGTTTTCCCGATCGCTGGTCATCATGGGGAGCATGCCTTCCACGAAACCGGTGAGCAGACTGCCCATGTATTCGCCCTGGTACTGCTTGTACAGCTCCAGGAAGGTCTTCTGCACCTGAACCGTGTCCGTGGGTCGCGAGCGCGAGCACGCCATGGCGTACTTCTCCGTCTCCGCCTCCAGCTGATCCCGGGGCACCACGGAGTTGACGAAGTTGCAATTGGCCATTTCCTCGGCAGTGAAGGGACGACCGGTAAAAAGCATCTCGGAGAACTTGCGCAGCCCCATGGTCTCGACCCAGGTCCACAGGCGCGGCCCCCAGCCGGCGTAGCGAAACGCCGGGTGGCCAAAGAGGGTATCGTCGGAAGAAACCACCAGATCCGCGTCCCCGGCCTGGTAGAAGTGCCAGCCGTAGCAGTACCCCTTGGTCTCGACGATACTGACTTTCTTGAACTCCTGGAGCGGTCGGTTACCCGCCGGAGCCTTGGCGTAGTGGTCGGTCAGGCCGTGCAGAAAGCGATAGCTGCCCTTGGGCGGGTANNCGGGTATTTCACGTCCGGATCGTTGATCCCGAAGTCGTGGATGCAAGGAAACGTCCTCATCCCCCTCGCCAAGCATGTCCGACTGTTCCGGCAGATCACCCCCGCTGCCGAAGGAATCGCCTTCGCCGCGCAGCACCAGCACTTTCACGTCGTCGTCGATATTGGCCTTGAACACCAGATCGGCGTACACCTGGCGCATGCCGATGGTGGTGGCGTTCAGCATGTCCGGACGGTCGAACGTCAGGTAAGCGATGCGGGTGGCCTTGTCCTTTTCGTAGCGGATATATTGCTTGGCTTCTTCTTTGAGTTTTTCGAAATCTTTCGTCTTCATCATTATCTCCAGCTTATTGGGTGATCCGACTCCGGGACTGAGCCGGTTCGGTTGCGGGGTCGCACCCTGCACCAGCCGACCCGCTCGCCACAGCCTGACTTTGTACCACGCGATCCCGGTACTTACCCGACAGTTGGTGTGCTATAGTCGACTGTCCATGCATACCCCCGGGAGCACTCTAGCTCATCTGTGACCGCGGGACACGACCTGACCCCATGAGCACCGAGCCCTTCTTCAGCCTGGATGCCCCCCTGGATCTGACCCCCAATGCCGGTCAGATGCGGGTTGCCAACCTGGCCGGTTTCCCCGCCCTGGCGCGGCGCTGCGGCGCGGATCCGCGCCCGCTGCTGGAGCGCCACGACATCGACCCGGCGGCGATCCGCAACCCGGATCACTTCGTTGACTGCCGGGCGGTCGCCGCGCTGCTGGAAGACTGCAGCAGCACCTTCAACGACTCGCTGTTCGGGCTGCAGCTGGCGCAGTTACAGCAGCCGGATGTCTACGGCTGTGTCACCGCCCTGTGCCGGGCCGCCGGGTCGGTGCGCGAGTCCATGCGCTGTTTCGTCGATTATTTTCCCGTCACCCACTCCCCCGCACCCCGTCTGATGCTGGTGGAAGGGCAGCGAACCGCGGAACTGCATTGGCAGGTGCCGGCGGAACTCGGCGACAACAAGCAGGCCAACTACCAGGCCACGCTGCTCAACCTGAAGCTTTTACACCAGATCGGCGGAGCGGAGTTCCAGCCCGATTACGTCCAGCTGGCCGACGATACCCGCGCGGTCGATATCCGCACGCTGGAAGCCACATTCGGTTGCCGCTTCCACAGCTCCAGCGGCGACAACCTCATCGCCTTCCCGGTGGGGGTGCTCGATCAGCCGGTGCCCGGCGCCAGCCGGATGCTGTTCAGTCTGCTGGGCGGTTACCTGGAACAGCTGCGCACCAGCGCGCGCACCGCTCTGTCCGAGCAGGTGCAGGACTACATCCGCGGCGCGCTGCCCACCGCCACCTGCTCCATCGAGCGCTGCGCCCGGACGCTGGGGATGTCGGTGCGCACCCTTCAGACCCGGCTCGACGAGCAGGAATTGAGCTTTTCGGAACTGCTCGAGCAGCAACGCATGCATCTGGCCCGAACCTATCTGGTTCAGTCTCAGCTGTCGCTGGATCAGGTGGCCTGCGAGCTGGGCTACGCCGAGGCCTCCAGCTTCGGACGCGCGTTCAGGCGCTGGACGGGCCTGTCCCCGCGCGCCTATCGGCGTACCCACGCCCAAAGCGGATCGATTCAACACTGAGCGGGGCCGGACTAGCCGGGATCGGCACACGGACCTGACTGCCGGGGTAGCCCGGCGTCGCGGGAACCGGCGATCGGGTATACCATGGCAGTCCGCGCCGCGAGGGCGCACCGCAGTGAGCTCTTCGATAATAATCCGCAACCCGCACAGGAGGCACAGATCCCATGGGGAACCCGTCTGACAAGCCCGTCGTCCTGGTCACCGGCGCCAGCTCCGGACTCGGCGATGCCGTAGCCCGGCGCTTCGCCGCCGGCGGCTGGAACATCCTCGCCCTGGCCCGGCGCCAGAACCGGCTCGAACAACTCGCCAGCGATCTGGCCGACAGCGCCCGGGTGGAAATCCTCGCGGCCGATGTCACCGATCCGGACACCCCGACCCGGGCGGTGCAGCAGGCCATGGACACCTTCGGTCGGCTCGACTGCCTGGTCAACAACGCCGGTTCCGGCAAATGGGCGCCGGTGGACAAGACCGACGACGCCACCCTCGACGAGCTTGTGGAGGTCAGTTTCAAGGCCCCGTTCCGCTTCGCCCGCGAGGCGCTGGGCGTCATGGGCACCGGGTCGTCCATCGTCAACATCGGCTCCAACTTCGGCATCCTGGGCGGACTCGACGGCGGCGCCTACTGCGCGGTCAAGGCGGGGCTGGTGGGACTGACGCGCACCCTGGCCGCCCAGTACGGCGCCCGCGGAGTGCGCGCCAACTGCGTGGCGCCCGGAGTGATCCGTACCGAGATGACCGACGCCGCCTGGGAGGCGCCGGCTTTCCAGCGCATCAACCAGGAAATGACGCCCATGGATCGGGACGGCACGCCCGAGGACGTGGCCAATACCGTGTATTTCCTGGCCTCACCGGAGGGCAGCTACATCAACGGCCAGACCATCGCCCTGGACGGGGGCTGGTCCACCACCAAATACCTTTCCTACGAAGCGCTGACCGCCGAGCGGGTCGGGAAGTGAGGCGGCGACCCTGAAAAAAAACGCCCCTTCGGTCGTCGAAGGGGCGTTTTCGGGTCAGTCCGGGGGAGGGGTCGAGCCCTCCCGTCGACCGCAGGGGATCATTGATCCCCTTTCTTGTTCTTGCCACCGATATTCTGGATATAGCGCTCGATGCCCTCCAGATAGTCCGGCGCCAGCATCAGGGCACTGTTGGCCATGCGTTCGACATTGCGGGCCTGGGCCAGCCCCACGTCGTGGGCCAGCTCGATGGCGATCTTGGCCGCCCCCATCTGTTCGCTGTTCTGCTCCGCCAGGTGGCGGCAGAAGCGCATGACGTCGTCCTCGAAGGTTTCGTCCGGAAAGACCTCGTGCACCAGCCCCATGGTCAGGGCCTTGTCGGCGTCCGCGGCGATATTGGCCATGATCAGGTAGCGGGTCCAGTGGGTACCGATGATGCGCGCCAGGCGACTCACGCCGTTGGACGCCGGCAGCACACCGAACTTGCCTTCCGGGAAGGCATAGCTCGCGCTCTTCGCCGCCAGGCGGAAGTCGCAGGACAGCGACATCTCCAGCCCTCCGCCCACACAGGCGGCGTGGTGCGCCACCACGAAGGGCTTCTCGATGGATTCCATCTCGTCGTAGATGCGCTGCATGCCGTGCAGCTGCAGCCGGTGACGCTCGCGAATGGCGGAGCCGGTGCGCAGCGGCGTGCTGTCGCCACTGCGCATATCGGCGCCGGCACAGAAATAGCGACCGGTGGCGCGGATCAGCATGACCTTCAGCTCCGGCGTGTCCCGGAATCGATAAACGGCCTCCGTGAACAACTCCATGGTTTCCGCATCCAGGGCGTTGAGCTTGTCGGGCCGGTTGAGGGTGGCAATCAGGATGCCACCGTCCTCTTCCGTCAGCAGGTGTGGTTCTTTGGACATCTTGTTCTCCTTATCAGCCGCGGGTCCGCGGCAGACCGAGGGCGCGCTCGGCGATCATGCTGCGGTGCACTTCGCTGGTACCGCCGTAAATGGTGGTACCGTGGGAATGGCGATACGCCAGGTTGAGCTCGCCCGCCGGTCCCTCGCGCTTGGACAGGGAATGGGGGGCGGTGAGATCCAGCAGATCCCGGGCATCGGACTGAAACTTCTCCGCCGAGAACATGCCCACCATCGGACCGTAGGCTTTGTTGGGCAGCTGATTCACACCGGCCCACAGGGCACGGTTGCCGAGCACCTCGGAGATATAGGCATGAATCCGCGTGCGCGCCAACCGCACCTGGGCATCGGTATGCTCGATCAGGGGGCGACCGCCGCGCTTGACTTCCCGGCAGAGCTTCTCCGCCGACTGCGTCATGGCGATCTGGCTCTTGGTGAAGCCGCCGCCGTGTTCCAGTTCCAGGGCGCTGGCCATGGTCTTCACGCCGCCGTCCACCGGCCCCAGGCGGTAGCTGTCAGGCACCTTGACGTCGTCGTAGTAGGTGATATTGGTGCGCTCGTCCTGGAAGGTGTACACCGGCTGGATCTCGATGCCCTCGGTGTCCAGCGGCACCACGAACATGGTCAGGCCCTTGTGCTTGGGCACGTCCGGGTTGGTGCGGGTGAGCATCAGCACGTACTGGGCGATGTTGGCGCCGCTGGTCCACATCTTGGACCCGTTGATGAGCCAGGAGCCGTCCTCCTGCTGGGTGGCCTTGGTCTTGGCGGCGAACACGTCGGAACCGCAGCCCGGCTCGGAGTAGCCCAGACTGCAGATCGCCTCGCCGTTGACGATCTTCGGCAGCACTTCCTCTTTCAACTCGTCGCTGCCCCACTTGCGGATCATGGTACCGACCATGTTGGTGGTGGAAACCGGGTGCGTGGTCCAGCCGTGCTCTTCCCAGACCTGGTTCATGGCGTTCATGACATAGGGCTCCGCCTCCCGGCCGCCGTATTCTTTCGGCCAGGCCGGGAACAGCAGCTTCGCTTGCGCCAGCTTCTTGTGAACGCCGCTGTCGAAGCCGTCGAAGGAATAGTGGGCCTTGGCGCGCAGCTCGGGGGTGAGAATCTCGTTGAAGAAATCGTCGAGTTCCTGCGCCGTGGCCCGGGCGTCTTCGCCCAGGTCGAAGTCGATGGACACTTCCCCCACATCGGGCAGGGCCGCGGCTTCGCCGGCGTAGAGCCGGCGCCCGGCCTCTTCCAGGAACAGCGCGGGATCGCCGAACACCAGCGGCCAGGCCTTGGCGCGCAGGTTGTAAAGATGGATATCGTATTCGGTCGCCAGGCCGTAGCCGCCGAAGGTGTGCAGCGACTGGGTCACGGCGCGACCGGCGGTGTCCGCCGTCCACCAGATCGCCATGGACACCTGGGCCGCGGCATCGTCCAGGCCCTTGCCGATATCGTGGATGGCCTTCCAGGTCAGGTATTTGCCGCCGTCGGTATCGACGATCAGGTCCGCCAGCGGGTGGGAAATACCCTGGTAGGCACCGATGGGCTTGCCGAAGGCCTCGCGCTCACAGGCGTACTCGGCGGCCATCTCCACAGCCTGGCGGGACAGACCCGACAGGGCAACGGCCATCAGCAGTTTCCATTCCTCCAGCCCCCGGGCAAACGCCTCGACGCCCCGGGGCTTGTCGGACAGCACCGTCTGCTCGGCTGCGCCGAGATTCAGTTCGGCAATGGGAGTGGAAGCGAGGTTCTCCTCGCCGCGCTCCTCGCCGCCCGGCGGAGTGACCAGCACGACCTTGTCGCCATTGCGGGCGACGACCGCGTCGGCGACAGCGCCGCCGGCCACCCACTGTACGGGCTCGCTGGCGATATCGTGGAACGCGATGGTCACAACCTTTGCGCCCCCGACAACCTCTTCCAGAAGCTCGCTGTGGTCACCGTCGAGAGTCGCCAGAACACGCGACGCCACCAGTGCCTCGGCGACCGGACCGGACGCCAGGGTTCTGCCGGTTTCTTCCATCAACACCAGGGCATCCATGAGCGACAATCCGAGTCCGCCCGACTCCTCGGGCACCCGCAGGCCGAACGCCCCCAGCTCCGCCAATCCGGTCCACAACTGGCGATCGAAACCACTGGGCTGGGCGGCCCGTACACGCTCTGAACTGCTGTTCTCATCGAGGAAACGCGCGAAGGTTTCGCGCATCATCCGTTGATCGTCGGAAAGCTCAAAATTCATCTTGGGGTGACTCCGAAAAAGTGGCCGGTTACCAGGATCGGCAGCGATTCGAAGGCAGTGGACTTCCTCCGAGCCTCCGGTGCGCATCGGGGCCGCCAATCGATCGGTAGATTATTGTGACATCATCAAGGTGTCGACGCCCCCGGAAGCCTTCGCCGCAAAGGTCGGTACAGCCGACTCGGCCGACACGCTACAACGTTTTAGACTACTATGCCCGATTACAAGTCGTCAACAATGCTGGCCAATGGCCCGGACGACGGTTCCCGAGCCGCGCCGGAGCCCGTCGGCCGGGAGGCCGGACTTGCCAATTCCCCCCTAGTACCTTAGGGTTTATGCCTTTATGGAAATAAGATTACGGGATTTTGTCACGTTGGTTTTCCCGACCTGTGGAGGTTGTCCGACAGATGGGGTACCACGGCCGATGCCGAGGTCTTTCTCGGACAGCGGGGCAGGAGGACACCGCCAGCAAAGTCGCTCAGGGATGTTTCCTGTCACGAACATTATCTTGCAGACGAGGTAATCGCATTGCCACCGGAGCTAACTCCATCGCGCCATGACCTTCCCCAGCGGCCTGGCGATTTTGCCACGCTCACCGAGGCCCTCGATTACGCTGCCGGGGGCGAGACGGGCCTCAACTTTCACTCCGGCGGTAAGCATGTCGCCACCCTGAATTATCGGCAACTGCGCGAGGATGCCCGGTCGCTGGCCCGAAAACTGCTGGCCACCGGCGTCTGCCGGGGTGATCGGATGGCGCTGATCGCGGAAACCAACGCCGATTTCGTTCGCTTTTTCTTTGCCAGCCAGTATGCGGGCCTGATTCCGGTTCCCCTGCCCGCCTCCATGAAGATCGGCGCCCACGCACCTTTTGTCAACCAGCTCAAGGGGCTTCTGCAAGCCAGCGGTGCGCGACTGGCCACCGCGTCCGCCGAGTACGCGCCTTTCCTGGAGGAAGCCGGCGAGGGGCTCGGTCTGCTGAAGGTGGGCAGCCACGAGGACTTCCACGCCATTCCCGCCGCCCGGGAAGAAACGCTGCCCGCCATCGCCCCGCAGGACACGGCCTTTATCCAGTACACCTCCGGCAGCACCCGTTCGCCCAAGGGAGTGGTGATCACCCACGGCAGCGCCATGAGAAACCTGGAGGCCATCGCCCGGCACGGTGTGCAGGTGGAGCCGGGGGACCGCTGCGTCTCCTGGCTGCCCTTCTACCACGACATGGGGCTGGTGGGCTTTCTGCTCGTGCCGCTGGCGACCCAGTTGTCCGTGGACTATATGCCGACCCACGAGTTCGCGATGCGCCCGGGACAATGGTTGCGCCTGATCCACAACAACCGCGCCACCATATCCTTCAGTCCCTGTTTCGGTTTCGACCTCTGCGCGCGACGGGTGCGCAACCGTGAACTGGAGCAACTGGACCTGAGCTGTTGGCGCGTGGCCGGCGTGGGCGCGGAAATGATCCGTCCCCACAGCCTGGACCAGTTCGCCGAACGGCTGGCACCCACCGGCTTCGATGCCCGGGCTTTCCTGCCCTGCTACGGCATGGCGGAATGCACCCTGGCCATCAGTTTCGCCAAGCCGGGAACGGGTTACTCCTCGGATCTGGTGGATGTGGAGCACCTGCACCAGCACCGACGGGTCGCGCTGATCGGCGACAAACACGAGTCCGGCCTGGGGCGCCAGCTGGTGCACTGCGGCCGCCCGCTGCCGGGCTTCGAGGTGGAGATCCGGGACGACCAGGGCAATGTCCTGGGCGATTACCAGACCGGCGTTATCTACCTGCGCGGCCCCGGCGTGATGAGCGGTTACTTCGACATGCCCGACGAAACCCGGGAAGCGATCGACGACAACGGCTGGCTGTGCACCGGCGATATCGGTTACCGGGCCGGCGGCAACCTGACCCTGACCGGGCGCAAGAAGGATCTGATCATCATCAACGGGCGCAATATCTGGCCCCAGGATCTGGAGCAACTCTGCGAGACCCTGCCGGAAATCCGGCTCGGCGACACCGTCGCGTTTTCCGTGCCCGACGACGATCAGGGGGAAGCCTGCGTTCTGCTGGCCCAGTGCCGCGAGACGACCACCGCGCGACGTCAGGGGCTGCGCCAGCGCCTGGCCAGCCTCATTCGCCGGGAACTGGGTCTGGACTGCCGGGTCGAGCTGGTCCCCCCCCGCTCCCTGCCCCTGACGTCCTCCGGCAAGCTTTCCCGGGCCAGAGCCCGCCGCAACTTCCTCGACTCCTTCCACGAACAGGACGAGGCCCTGCATTCCGGGCAGGCACTGCAACAGAAACTGTCGGCGGGCTTTTGAGTTCCAGCGCATCGGCGGACCGCCCGATTGCAATCACCGGCGGCACGGGCTTTATCGGCCGCCGCCTGTGCCGGCACCTGCTGGCGGAAGGTCACCACCTCCGGGTACTGGTACGCTCCGACGCTCGCCGCGCCACCCTGCCTCGGGACCCGCACCTGTCGATCCGCACCGGCGGCCTCGACGATAGCGCCGCGCTGACCCGCCTGACGGCGGATTGCCGGGCCGTGATCCACTGCGCCGGTCGTGTCCGCGGTCGCTCGCCGGCCGATTTCACCCCCGCCAACGTCACCGGCCTCGAGAACCTGCTCGACGCCATGGGTCGCAACGACGAACCGCCGCGGCTGCTGGTGCTGTCCTCTCTGGCCGCCCGGGAACCGGCCCTGTCCGACTATGCCGCCAGCAAGCGACGGGGTGAGGAAATCGCCCTGAATAACGAGCGGGGAATCGCCGCCTCGGTCTTTCGCCCCACCGCCGTCTACGGACCCGGCGACCGGGAATTGCTGCCCCTGTTGCAACTGATGAAACGGGGGCTGGCCGTCACCCCGGGGCACCGGACGGACCGGGTATCGCTGATCTACGTGGACGACCTGGTGCGGGCCATCGCCAGCTGGCTGCGTATGGACAGCGCACCCCGGGCCATCTATCCGCTGTGCGATCCCACGACCCGGGGGTACAGCTGGCAGGAGATCGCCGAACTGGCGGGAACGACCCTGGGAAAGCGCGTGCGACTACTGAAGCTGCCGGGGGCACCGCTGGGCGGGTTGGCACGGCTCAATCTGGCCCTGTCCCGGGGGCTGGGCTACAGCCCCATGCTGACGCCGGGCAAACTGCGGGAACTGCAGCATCCGGACTGGCGTTGCGACCACGAGGCTTTCACCAGCGCCAGCGGCTGGCGACCGCGGGTGGCCTTCCCGGAAGGCCTGAGACTCACGCTGGGACTCGACCCCTGAAACGCGGTTTCAGGCGCCGCCCGAGCGGCGCAATTGACGCCGCAGCAACCACCCCAGCGCGGCGAGAACCAGCAACGACCAGCAGGCGCTCGCCAGCCCGGTCCCGGCCAGGCCCACCACCTGCGCGAGCCACAGGAACAGCACCCCGTACACCAGTAGCGAGAGCAAATACACCCGCAACAGCCGGCCGGCCATGCCCATGGCATAACCGGCGGCCCGCAACGCCGCCACCCCCATGTCCAGTCCCGCCGACAACATGAGCCAGAACAGGACCCAGAGAGCGGGCAGATAACTCTCCCCCACCAGGGTCTCGATGACCGGCTTGCCGGCCACCAGGGTCAGCGCTGCCACCGATCCGCCGGTGGCCAGGGCGATCCAGAGAATACGCCGCACCAGTCCCGGGAAGCGCGGATCGTTGCGGTACCACAGGCGGGCCAGGTCGGGAAACAGTACCTGACGCAACAACAGGGCGGGGATACTGAGCACGGTGGCGAACTGCTGGGCCAGGCGGAACATCCCCCCGGCCGCCGAACCCAGCAGAGCGCCCACGCCCAGAACGGCCAGGCGCTTGGGAATCATGTCCAGATTGCTCTGCCAATAGACCACGTGCAGAAAACGCCAGAGGCCGGGAAACGCCTCCCGGTGCCCGTCTTCTCCGGTCGGGGCCGGCGGGGTGCCACCGAGCCGGCGACGGTATTCCCGATGACCGAATCCGATCATCAACAGGTTCTCCGTCACCCAGCCGGAACCGTAGGCCGCGAGAAACACCAGGTATCCCGCCTCCAGCCACCAGGCGATGAGCACCCCGATCAATTGCACCAGCGGACCCAGGGCCTGGCGCAGCCCCAGCAGATCGAAGCGATCGTAGAGGCGCAGGATGCCGTTGGCGGTGCCGGTGGGAGAGCTCAGCAACAGCAGGCCGTAAACCATGACCACGGCGACGGTCTCGTCCGGCCACTCGAACAGCGGCGCCAGCAGGGGCACCGCCCCCACGGCCACCAGCGTGCCCAGCGCCACCACGCCGAGATCCAGCTTGAACGTGATCCCCAGCAGGCGCCGGATGCGCTGATCCTGGCCCTGCTCCTGGGCGGCCACACCGTAGCGAATAATGGCCTCGAAGGGCTTGATATTGATCAGCGCCCGCGCGGTCAGCAGATACGTATGGATCAGCATCACCAGGCCGAAAGCCGCCGGGTCCAGGGCGCGGGCCATGGCGGCTGTGGCGCCCAGGGACAGGACGCCGGCCACCCCGCGCCCTTTTAGCAGGTGCAGGAAGTTGCGTTTGATACCCTGACCGCTGTCCATCGCGGCGGCATCGCTGCGGCCTGTGAACGGGAATGTCGCCATGAATCGGTGTCAGCTGCCGTAGGCGCCGCGGGTGCGGGAAAAAACCGGATAGCTGGCGGAGTAGCGGTCATCCGCATCCCGTTCCTCCAGCCAGGAGGACAGCGGCTCCCCGCCGCGCCGGCGCGCCCGCCACCCCTGAAGGACCCGCATCCAGAGCACCGCCGTGGTGATCAGGGTCCAGCCCACCAGCACCCACAGACCGGCCAGGGGCGCGGTCAGCGCGAGACTGACAGTAAGAATGATCAGGCAGGGGTTGCGCCGTGCCGTCACCAGACGGAACCAGGAGTCGAAAGGGCGCCAGACGAACATGGAACCGCCGCACAGGTGCCGGAACGCGAGTTCCGCCAGGCGACCGCCGATGTAGCCGCCGAAAATCAGCCAGCCCAGCAGCGTCAGATCCAGGTTCGTTCCGGGCCCCTGCAAACCCGCCGCCCAGGCGAGGTACCAGAACGGCGGGTGGATCAGATCGATGCCGTGGTCGAAGACGTTGCCCAGATCGCTGGACTCCACACGCACCCGCGCCAGCTTGCCGTCCACGGTGTCCAGCAGCGTCATGGCCCAGCCGGCCACCAGCCCCGGCCCGAACAGACCGCGATAGAAAAACCACCCGGCGAGAATGACCAGCAGGAAGCTGGCGAAGGTCACCTGATTGGGGGATATTTCCAGGCGCGCGCACCAACGGACCAGTTGCCGGGCGGGCCTGGGCCACAGCCACTTGGTCACCAGATCCGTGACCCCCTTGTAGGCATTGCCGTACAGCAAATCCTCGAGATACGCCTCGCGACCCGGAGTGAGCGGTTCCAGCAAGGGGGCTTCCGCCCGACGCAGGTGTTCGTCGAACGCGCTCAGCGCGGTGCGCCGTCCCTGCCCGATGCCTTCCGGCCAGCTTTCCCCCACCTGCCCGGCACCGGCCCGATCCCCGTCGCAACGGTATTCGCGCTCCATCGCCACCTCGGTCCGATCCGCCTGCGCGTAGGGTACCAGGGCGGCGGCCACCTGGCCCCGATCGTCGTCCAGCAGCAGGAACTGTTCGCGCCCCAACAGGGCGCGGAAGGTCCGGATCTCGAAGAGGAAGTCACAACGCACCAGCAGACAGGTTGACGCCGATCGCCCCGCCTCGCCGCTGTCGCCGGTCTCGACGGCAATGCCCAGGCGCCGCAATTGGCGCTCGATGCGTTGCCGGGAAGACAGTCCCCAGAGACGTACGGGCGATTCGCCGATCAATCGTGCTGTCGTGGTCATGGTTGTCGTTTCCTGGTAGCCGGGTCAGTGGGCATCGATCGCCCGCAATAGCCGCCAAAGCAGCAGCAACATCAGGGTTTCGGGCAACAGCGCCGCCAGCGCGGGCCACAGTCCCAGCAGCGCCGACAGATGGCCCAGCAACTGTTCGGCCAGGAAGAACCCGATGCCGATCAATCCGCCGATCAGCGCCGAGCGCCCCAGGGCGCCACCGCGCTGAACCCCCAGCACGAAAGGCAGGGACAACAACCCCATGACAACCATGGCCAACGGGTGGCTGATCTGTTGCCAGAACACGACCTGGTAGCGGTGGCTGTCCAGATCGCTGCGCTTCAGCAGGCGAATTTGCCGATAGAGCGCCGACGGCGAGAGTGCCTCCATGGGCACCACCAACCCGGCCGTTTGCTTCTCGCTCAACCCGCTTTGCCAGCGCAACCGCTCGACGCTTTCCTCGCGCAGCCCGGCCCGCCTGAAGTCGAACCGATCCACCTGGTGCAGCAGCCATTGCCGGGCGCCGACTATATCACCGCGTTCGGCGCGAATCATGCGCTCCACCTGACCGCGGTCATCCAGCTCGTAAATTTCGATCCCCGACAGCTGCTGCCCGTCCACCAGCCTTTCGATATGCAGCAGCTGATCGCCGGCACGCACCCAGTAACCGCTGCCCTGCGGATCCTGCACGATCTCGGTGGCATCCGTCTTGGCCCGCAGCTGGGCGGCCCGCAACTCCAGGTCCGGTATCACATGGAGTCGCAACCCCACCACCACCGCGGCGGCCGCGACAGTCACCACCAACAGGGGAAGGGCCAGTTGCCTCAGGGAAAACCCGGCCGCGCGCAGCACGATGATTTCGCGGTTGCGAGCCAGCAGCCCCAGACCGAACAGCCCGCCCAGCAACATGGTCACCGGGAGCAACTCCAGCAGCCGGGCCGGCGTGGTCAAAAGCGTCACCAGCACCGCATCCCGGGTCTCGAAAAGTCCCTGACCCACTCGATCCAGTTCCTCGGTCAGCGCGAGGAAGGAGAACAGTGCCACCAGCGTCAGCAGCACCGGTACGCAGCCCAGCAGGTAGTGGGCAGCCAGATAGCGAAGCAGAATCCTCACCGCCGGAACGGCCCCCGCCACCACGCCAGAGCGACAAACAGGACCAGCAAACCGTGGACCCAGGCGACGCTCTCCGCCTTGTCCTGCTCGACCCAGGTGCGCGCCACGCCCACCAGGTTGAAATACACCGCGTACACCGCCACCGCCAGGATGAGACGTCCGTAACGCCCCTGGCGCGGCCCGGTCCGGGCCAGGGGCGCGGCGGCGAAAAGCAACAGCAGCACCGACAGGGGCGCCGAGAGTCGCCACTGCAACTCGGCGCTGTCCTCGGCGCGGTCACTGGTCAGCAGTTCGGGGACGGTCTTGATCTTGGCCTCGCCGGTCAGTGTTCGCGGCGTGGCGGCCTGCAGATCCAGCGTCAGAGCACCGATACGACCGTGGATACGGCGGCCGTCCGTCAGGGTCTGAAGGCCCAGCGCGTCGAAGAGCGTCAGACGATGTGTGCCGTCGGTGACATAGGGCTCGAAATGCCCGGTCGGGGCCGACAGCATCTCGAATGCCCCGTCTTCGCGCTTGCGAATAAACACCCCCTGCAGATCCCCGTCGGGCGCGATCTGCTCGATGAACACCGTATACCCGCCGGGATAGACGTTGAACTGACTCGCCTGGATACGCTCGATCTCCGCGGAAGCTTCCGCCTGCGCCTCGATACCGTAAACCTGCTGCCAGGCCCAGGGACGCACGCCCATGGAAAACAGCGCCACCAGCGCGGCGATCAACACAGCCAGTCCGATCAATGGCACCATCAACCGCGGGGTCCCCACGCCACCGGCGGCCAGTGCGTCCATTTCCAGGTCCTGATAAAGACGCCCCCACACCAGAACCACCCCCAGATAGAGGGCGATGGGAATCAGCACATCCTGGGCGATCAGCACCCGCAACCAGGTTATGTGGAATACCTCCCCGAGCAGCAGCAGCCCGGTGCTGGCGTCCGTGAGAAAACGGGCCAGTGTGAACACGGCGAACAGCGAGGAGAGAACCAGTATGACGCTGACCAACGGCAGCATCACCTGCCGCAGCATGTAACGATCGATAATCATTCGGGGAAAGCTGGCTCGGGGCGCCGCTGCACGGTCTCCTGCGTGCCGGACGCCAACAGGGCCGGAGTGACTCCGCTCATTGAACACACCCCTCGGGACATTTCCGACGACGACTCTGTAAACCCGCAGTCCGGCGGGGGCGACGGAGCGGGTCTGCGACAAGGGCCGGTTGTGGCTCGCCGGCAGGTGCCCGAACCAATGCGGCGACGGCGGGGCGCCTCACCCATCCGCCGGCAGATAACGGCAAAGTTCGGCGGCGATCGCGGCGGCCGTATCCTCCCCGATCGAATGGGTCCGGGCCAGATCCGGCGGTCCGGGCCAGGCACCATCCTCGAAGACTTCCCCGGCAAAATGCACCGAGCGCTCGTAGCGGGGCAACACATGAAAGTGGACATGGGGATCCACCATCATCAGCATCAGATAGTTGAACTTGTCGCAGGCAAACGCCCCTTTCACCGCCGTTTCCAGCCGGTGGCAGACCGTCTGCAGATCCGCGAACGCCGGGGCGGGCAGCTGCGGAAAAGCGGTGGCCGGGGACGTGCTGATCAGCACCAGCGACCCCAGGGTCACCTNNCTGTGCCGGACGCAGCAAAAGCACCCAGTGTTGCGTTTCCAGAATCAGGTTCCGGGGGTAACCGAAGTTCTCCAGTGTCGCGTTCATGATGACATCTTCTTCCCGGATACCGGCACCGATTCGGTCCCGTGGGGGTCGTCGTCCCAGCAACCCAGCAGGCGCTCCGCATCGGCGATATCGTCGCGGGTGTCGATCTCGCACCAGCTCTTGCCCTCGATCAGACACGCCCCCACCGGATGTTTCTGGGCGATGGCGTCGATGGCGGAGAGATACCACAGGCTGCGCCCGGCACGGAACCTCATGCTGCGATCCAGTTCGTCGCGCAACAGCGCCGCCCCCTCGGTA